>Ga0065707_10082081_pt1 | contig 22507 bp, 19 predicted proteins | sample SwiRhicommuniRL3_FD_59094 | JGI IMG/M metagenome (GOLD analysis project Ga0065707, IMG submission 59094) | Switchgrass rhizosphere bacterial communities from Rose Lake, Michigan, USA - RL3 v2 (version 2) | ecosystem: Host-associated > Plants > Roots > Rhizosphere > Soil | place: East Lansing...
GCTGCGCTGTCGGCCGCCGTTCGCGCCTGATAGCCTTCATCCTCCAGCACGCCGGCCACCAGCTCGCGAATGTCGCGTTCATCGTCCACGATGAGAATATCCAGCGCCATTGATCAGGCTTTCCTATTCCCGGCCGCTTCAGCGGGCTCCGGCGCGTCCTGTTCCGCACCGTCGGCGGCAAGGGCGGAAGGGTCAAACACGATCGCCACGATCGTGCCGCCCCCGGGTCGGTCGGCAAAACTCATACTGGCGTGGTGCTCCTCAACGATATTCTTGACGATGGCGAGGCCGAGGCCAGTGCCGCGCTCGCGAGTCGTGATATAAGGTTCTGTCAGTCGCTCGCGTTCAGCCGGAAGCCCGATGCCGGTATCGGCAATGGTGATGCGAATGCGCTCGCCCTGTCGCTCCAGCACGATATCGATCGCGTCCGAACCGCTTGCGGACTCGTTTTCGTCCCGGTTTTCCTTGTCGTGAATGGCTTCGACGGCATTTTTCAGGACGTTGGTGAATGCCTGTCCAAGCTGGCGGCGATCGCAGGCAAGCTGAACCGACTCGCCTGGACCCGAGAAGCTGAAACGGATGTCGGGATGCGCCACCTCCTGCAGGAACATGGCCTGGCGAACGATGTCGGTCAGCGACTCCTCGCGAAATACGGGCTTCGGCATGCGGGCGAAGGAGGAAAACTCATCCACCATTCGCCGAAGGTCGGCGACCTGCCGAACGATCGTTCCGGTCAGCTTTTCGAAGGTGCCGTCCTCCTCCTTGATATCGCGGCCATAACGGCGTTGCAGACGTTCCGCCGCGAGCTGGATCGGCGTGAGCGGATTCTTGATCTCATGGGCGATTCGCCTCGCGACATCCGCCCAAGCCGCGCGGCGCTGATCGGCAAGCTGCTGCGTGATGTCATCGAAGGTCACCACATGGCCGTTGCGGGTGCGGGCGGTTGTCACCGCAAGGGTTCGAGGATCGCCCGCACGGGCAAGCTCGATCACCGCCACGCTGGAGCCGCCATCCAGCAGCTCGTCAAGTTCGGGCGCGACATCCGACAGTGCCTTGCCGGCAATATCATCGCGCATGCCGAGCATCGCCCTGGCAGACATATTGGTAAGTGTGACATGCCGGCGCCGATCGATGGCGATCACGCCAGCGGATACACCCGCCAGCACGGCCTCGGTCAGCGCGCGGCGGCTATCGAGTTGCGCGTTAGCAGTGGTGAGCGCGCGGTTCTGCTCTTCCAGCCGCTTCGTCATCCGGTTGAACGTGTTGGCGAGTGTACCGATCTCATCCTGCGGCTTGGGCACGGCGACCCGAACGCTCAAGTCGCCGCCAGCCACGCGCTTTGCCGCGTCCACCAGCTCGCCCAGCGGGCGAACGAGCTTGTCGGCGAGCTTGAGCGCGATCCAGATCACGGCCGCGACGATCAGTAGCGACAGCAGGATCAGGGCTGCATTGAACCTGAGCTGTAGCACCCGCGATCGCTCGATCATCGCGTTATAATCGGACAGCGCCGTTCGTGCCCGCGCGACCTGCGACAGGACGACGGGATCAACCGTGCGCGATACATAAAGATAGAGATGAGACTGAGGATCGAGGAGGACCACGGCTTCGACGCGGTCACTCGCATTCGCGGTCACCCGCGGCTGTCCGTCGCCGAGCAACGGGATCACATCCGCAGGCAATCGCTGTGACGTTGGGCGCTTGTCGAGGTTGGCGCCTCCGATCAGGCGGACCTGCCCGTCGCTTCCGACAGCGAGGATGGCAGCCTCTGTGAGTACCCGATACGCGACCTGGCGGGCGAAAAATTCGGAGAAGCGCGGGTCATCGATGTTCGCCTCGGCCAGGGCATTCCGTAAGTCACCGGCCATCGGCACGATCTCGCCAAGGATGCGCTCCTTATGTTCCTGTACATAGGCTTGAGCCACCCGGTCGGCGTTGACGAGAACCGTCTTCGCCCGATCCGAAAACCAGAATTCGACGCCATATTGAAACAGCAAGGAAGCGAAGATGACGACCAGCAAGGTCGGCACGCTGGCGATGACCGAGAACAGCGCCACCAATCTGACGTGGAGACGCCCCCTGCCCCCCGCCAACGACTGCGCCGCGCGGCCTTTCGCGATCCTGCGCGCGATCAGCACGAGCAATCCCATTACCGGCACGAGATTGGCCACCAGCAGCCCGGCCACCGCCGGAGGCGTCAGAAATTGCTGGGGCACTCCGCGGCCGATGACGATGAAGTAGCTGGCGCCGGCGATGACGAGCGCGGCAAGGAGCGTGGCGATCTCGATAAAAGCCGGCAGCCTCCCCGAGCGCCACCAGGCGATCAGCTGCCGCTTCATTCGCGAAGGCGAATCAACAGCGGAAAATTCGGAAGGCATAGTTGCTCAGTTATCACGCAAGCGTTGCATCGGAAACACGGTTGCAACCAAATCCAGCGCGATCCGAGCCTAATTCACCGCCGCGTGTTCCCAGGATCGACACCCAGGGTCGTCAGCTTTTTGCGGAGCGTATTGCGATTGATGCCGAGCATCTTGGCCGCCTTGAGTTGATTTCCGCGCACTGCGGCAAGACTGAGCTGCAAGAGTGGCCGTTCCACCTCGGCCAATACGCGGTCGTACATGCCGTCGGGCGGAAGATCCCGGCCGAATGCGGCGAAATAACGCGTGAGGTGCATTTCTACCGCATCAGCCAGACCGCCGCTAGAGCCATCCTGGGCCGCGACAATGCCGTCGCCGCCGCCTTGCTGGCCAAGATGGGCTTCGATCAGGTGCGCGCCGATCACATCCTCACGAGTCAGTGCGGCAAGACGCCGCATCATGTTCTCAAGCTCGCGAACATTACCGGGCCAGCGATGCCGGGCCAGCCGATCGATCGCGCCGGGATCGAGCTTCTTGCGCGGCAAACCCACTGAGGCCGCGCGATCCAGAAAATATTGGGCGAGCTCGCCGATATCCTCGATCCGCTGGCGTAGCGCCGGCAGCCGGATCGGGACGACGTTGAGCCTGTAGTAGAGATCCTCGCGAAAGCCGTTTTCGGCGATCAGTTGCGGTAGGTCCTTGTGGGTTGCCGCGATGATCCGCACGTCGGCCCGGATCGAACGGCTGCTGCCGACGGGCGAGAATTCCTCGGTCTGTAGGACGCGCAACAGGCGTGTTTGCGCCTCAAGCGGCATGTCGCCGATCTCATCGAGGAAAAGCGTGCCGCCCTGTGCCTGTTCGAAACGACCGGCGGTTCGCGCCTGCGCGCCGGTGAAGGCGCCGCGCTCATGACCGAACAGTTCGGATTCAATCAGTTCGCGCGGGATCGCGGCCATGTTGATGGCGACGAACGGCTTGCTCGCGCGCGGCCCAAAATCATGGATCGCCCGGGCGACCAGCTCCTTGCCGGTGCCGGATTCGCCAAGGACGAGCACGCTGAGGTCATTCGAGAGCACGCGCGTGATCGTGCGATAAACTTCCTGCATCGGGGGCGAGCGCCCGATAAGCGGAAGATCGTCACTGGTCGGGACTGTCGAATCACCCGCGCTCTTGCCTACGCTCGCGCGGACGACCAGCGCATCCTCTACCGCCTTGCTCAACTCTCCCAGATCGAACGGCTTCGGCAGATAATCGAACGCACCCTGCTCGGTCGCCCGCACCGCGGTGGTGAAGGTGTTCTGCGCGGAAAGCACGATAACTGGCATCGACGGGTAATCAGCGAGCAACTCCGGCACCATGTCGAGCCCGTTGCCGTCAGGAAGAATGACGTCCGTCACCAGCACCTGGGGATCGAACGATTTCATCGCGCGCTTGAGCTCGGCCAGCGATCCGGCGGTCTCGACGCTATGGCCATCCCTGCGCAGCGCCTCCCGCACGACCGTCCGGATGGCGGCGTCGTCATCGACCACGAGCACCCGGCCATGGCGTCCCATGGTTGTCATGCGCGTTTGCCTCCGCGCGGCAGGAGCAGCCGGAACACCGTTCGCTTGGGATCGCCTTCGCGCGAATATTCGACGATGCCGCCCTGATCGGCGATCATCTTGTCGACCAGCGCGAGGCCAAGTCCGCCGCCCGACTTCTTGGTCGTCACGAACGGATCGAACAGATGCTCGGCGATCTCCGGCGGCGCGCCGGGCCCGTCGTCGATCACGCAGATCTCGATCGGAAGCGAGAGGCGCTGTTCGCTGCCTTGCCGCACGGTGGAGACGCCATGGCGATAGGCGGTCGTCAAGGTGATGGTAGAACCATCATGATTATCAATTGCTTCTGCCGCATTTTTTATAAGATTTATAAAGACCTGGATCAGCGCATCGCGGTTGCCGAGAACTGGCGGAAGCGAGGGATCATAGACCTCCTTGATCACGATATCCCGGTCGAAGCCCCGTTGGGCGACACTTCGCGCATGATCAAGGATGGCATGGATGTTCTGCGGCGCAAGCTCGAGCTGCCGCGTGTCGGTGAAGCCTTCCATGCGATCGATCAGCGCGGCGACCCGATCGACTTCGTTGCGGATGAGCGAGGTAAGGTCACGCGCTTCGGCATCGAGATTGCTTTCCAGCAACTGCGCCGCACCGCGGATGCCGGAAAGCGGGTTCTTGATCTCGTGCGCGAGCATCGCAGCGGCACCTACCGCGGACAGTGTGCCACCTTCGCGCTCGGACCAGCGGCCGGCCATCAACGCTCTCGCGCGGGCATGGACGGTCACGATCCGCCACCCCGGCCGATCGGCGAGCGGCGCCGCAACGAGATCGACCCGCTGCTTTTTTCCCACCGCGAATTCAATTTCGTAATCATAGGCGGCGAAGGGGGAATCGCCGGTCGGCTGCGGCAGCCCCTCTCCCAGCAATTCGCCGAGTTCGCGACCGATGATTGCCACTCGGCTCAGATTGAGCAGCACCTCAGCGGCAACGTTGATGTCCGCCACGCGACCATCGGGATCGACCGCGAACAATGCGGTCGGCAAGGCAGCCAACAGCTCAGCCGCCGGCGGCGGTGGCGGTACCGCTGGCGTCCCGCGCCAGGGAAAACGGATCAGGCCGCTGCCCGGGATAGCCATGGCGTGTAGAACTCCGCCAGCATGGACAGGACAATGTCCGGGTCTGGCTCCTGGTTTACGCGATTGCGGAACTCCGCCGATCCCGGCAGTCCCTTGGTGTACCAACCGATATGTTTGCGGGCCATGTTGACCCCGGTCTCGCGGCCATAATGATCGAGCATCGCGTGATAATGCTCCACGATCATTGCATATTGCTCGTCGATCGAGGGATCGGGCCGCCGTTCGCCATGTGCGAACCAGCGCATCACCTGCCCAAGCAGCCACGGCCTGCCGTAAGCGCCCCGCCCGATCATGACCCCGTCGGCGCCGGACTGGTCCAGCGCCATGCCGGCATCCTCGATCGAGCAGATGTCACCGTTGACGATCACCGGGAGCGAAACCGCGTCCTTGACCTTGCGGACAAACGCCCAGTCGGCTTCGCCCTTGTACATCTGGCAGCGGGTCCGGCCGTGGACCGTGATCATCCTGATACCGAGATCCTCGGCGATCCGCGCAAGCTCGGGAGCATTGAGGCTGTGATGATCCCAGCCCATCCGCATTTTGAGCGTGACCGGCAGGTCAACGGCCTTCACCGTCGCTTCGATGATCGCCCCGGCGAGCTTAAGGTCGCGCATCAGCGCGGAGCCAGCCTCGCCATTGACGATCTTCTTGACCGGGCAGCCCATGTTGATGTCGATGATCGCCGCACCGCGATCAGCGTTGAGCTTGGCGGCCTCGGCCATTTCGAGCGGGCTGCAGCCGGCAAGCTGCATCGAGATCGGTTCTTCCTCGGTCGCCCAGGCCGCCTTCTGGAGCGACTGGCGGGTCTCGCGGATCATCGCCTGGCTGGCGATCATTTCGGTTACGTTGAGGCCCGAGCCATAGCGCCGCACGATCCGCCGGAACGGCAGATCTGTCACGCCGGTCATCGGCGCGAGGATGACCGGCATGTCGATCCTGACGGTACCGACAGTGATGGGTTCGAGTCGCAAGAAAGGCCTCTGCCTAAAAAAGCGGCACACCCCTAGACGTAAAGTCGCTGGTGAGCAAGGCCGCGAACGATTAGGGCGCGACGGATGAGAGGGAATTCAGATATTGCAGCATTGATTGTGGCCGCTGGCTCCGGAAGCCGCGCCGGTCAGGGCGTGCCCAAGCAGTATCGGATGATTGGCGGCAAGAGTGTGCTGGCCCATGCGATCGACTCGCTTATGGTCCACCCCGCGATCGATCAGGTCCAGGTTGTCATTGGAGAAGGACAAGAGTCGCTCTATCGCTCGGCCATCGGCGCGCGGTCGCTGCCCCCCCCCGTCACTGGCGGCGCATCACGACGGGAGTCGGTGCTTGCGGGCATAAAAGCGATCAAGAGCGAGCATGTTCTGATCCACGATGCTGCCCGGCCATTCGTGCCGGGCGCTGTGATCGACCGGCTGAGAAGCGCTCTCGATACTCATTCCGGGGCGGTTCCCGTTCTGCCGCTGGTGGACACCATCGTGCGTGGCGGTGAAACGCTGGGCGACACCCTGGACAGATCGGAACTGTTCCGCGTGCAGACGCCGCAGGCCTTCGTCACGATAGAGATCATCGCCGCACATGGGCAATGGCCCGATGACCGTGAAGCCACCGACGATGCGCAGATATTGCGAGCCGTCGGCGGCCAGGTGGCGATGGTCGAGGGAGATAGTTCGCTGGAAAAACTGACCTATGAAGCCGACTTTATTGCGGCGGAGCAGAGGTTGCAGGCTGGCCTTGTCACCAGGATCGGGCAAGGCTTCGACGTCCACGCATTCGGCGGAGATGGCCCGGTTTGGCTTGGTGGCGTGGCGATCCCCCATTCGCGCGGGCTTGCCGGCCATTCGGATGCCGATGTCGCGCTTCATGCGCTGACCGACGCCCTGCTGGGCGCGGCGGCGCTGGGCGACATCGGCGATCATTTTCCGCCCTCCGATCCCCGATGGAAAGGGGCACCCTCCCGGCTGTTCCTTGAACATGCCGTCGCGCTGATTGAGGAAAGAGGGGGCATCATTGATAATGCCGACCTCACGATTATATGCGAAGCTCCACGAATTGGCCCATACCGAGACAGTATGCGCGCCAGCATCGCGGGCCTGTTGCGGCTGCCCGTCACAAGGATTAGCGTCAAGGCAACCACGACCGAACGGCTGGGTTTCACCGGCCGCGCCGAGGGGATCGCCGCCCAGGCCGTCGCGACGATCAGAATGAAGGATTTCAAATGACACAGTTATGCGCGCTGCCGCCTCAACTGGTGGAAGCCGCCCGCAAGGTCGTCGAGGCGAATGCCGCCGCGGGACGTAAGATCGCGGTCGCGGAAAGCTGCACGGGCGGGCTGGTGACCGCAGCCATAACCGAGATTCCGGGATCATCGGCGGTATTTGAAGCCGGCTACGTAACCTATTCCAATGAAGCCAAGCTTCGTTTGCTGGGCGTCAGCAGCGACGTGCTGGAAACCTTCGGCTCGGTTTCCATCGCCGTGGCATGGGGCATGGCCAGAGGCGCGCTTGAGAAAACCAATGCCGACGTCTCGGTGGCGATCACGGGTATCGCCGGCCCGGAAGGCGGCAGTGAAAAGAAGCCGGTCGGCACCGTGGTATTCGCCTGCGCTTCGCGTGAGGGCGATCCCAACGAGGTGGTCGCCGACAGCCGCAATTTCGGGGATCTGGGTCGCGGCGGTATCCGGCTTCAGGCCGCGCTCTGCGCGCTCGAACTGCTGATGCCGGATTCGCCCGAGTAGAGCGCGCGGGCACGTTCCTCGAACGCACCGGTCATCTTGCGGAAGGCCCGTTCAAACACCTGGCCCGCCAGGGCCTCGAACAGGGCCGACCGGAAGGCGAAATCGACACAGAAATCCAGCAGCGTGCCGCCCTGCCCGTCGGGACGGAAAGTCCATTCGTTGCGCAGAAATTTGAGTGGGCCGTCGACATAATCCACGCAAATCCGGTCGGGTTTGTGCTTGTGGACCCTTGAGGTGAAGGTTTCGTGCAGCCCTTTGAAGCCGACGACGAGATCGGCGACCATCTCGGTCTCACTATCGGATTTGACGCGCACCGCCGCGACCCACGGCAGGAACTCGCCATACCGTCCCACGTCCGCCACCAGATCGAACAGAAGCTCCGGCGGGTAAGGAAGGTGCCGGGTCTCGCTATGCTTTGGCAAGCTGAGCCTCTCGCGCGGCTTTCATCTTCGCGAAGTCATCGCCGGCATGATAACTCGAGCGGGTAAGCGGCGAGGCCGCCACGAGCAGAAATCCCTTGGCGCGCGCGATGGCCGCATAGGCGTTGAACATCGCCGGCGTCACGAATTCGGCGACCGACGCATGCTTGGGCGTGGGCTGCAGATACTGGCCCATCGTCAGGAAATCGATGTCGGCCGAGCGCATGTCATCCATCACCTGGTGGATTTCGAGCCGCTCCTCGCCGAGCCCAACCATCACGCCTGACTTGGTGAAGATCGTCGGATCAAGCCGCTTCACGCTCTCCAGCAGGCGGAGCGACGCATAATAACGCGCACCGGGCCGGATCGTCGGATAAAGGCGCGGGACCGTCTCAAGATTATGATTGTAGACGTCGGGCCGCGCCGCGACGATTGCCTCGACCGCGCGCTCGCTCTTGTTGCGGAAATCGGGGGTGAGGATTTCAATCGTGGTGGACGGCGTCGCGCGCCTGAGCGCCTCGATCACCTTGACGAAATGTGAGGCGCCGCCATCGGGCAGGTCATCGCGATCGACCGAGGTGATCACGATATGCTCCAGCCCAAGCTCGGCCGCGGCATCCGCGACATGCTGGGGCTCGAGCGGATCAACCGCGCGCGGCATCCCCGTCTTCACATTGCAGAAGGCGCAGGCGCGGGTGCAGGTGTCGCCGAGGATCATCACCGTGGCGTGCTTCTTGGTCCAGCATTCGCCGATGTTCGGGCAAGCCGCTTCCTCGCACACTGTCGCCAGGTTGAGACGGCGCATCAGCGCGCGGGTTTCCGCGAAGCCAACACTGGTCGGCGCCTTTACCCGAATCCAGTCGGGTTTGCGGGATCGTTCAGGGCGGATCGGCGCGGGATCGTTCATGTCCGCCAGATAAGCGAAGCAGAGCGGACTTGCCACCCCTTCCCTCTCCCCGCTAGTCGGGTCCGCATGACTGATTTCGCAGATATGGTCGATGGCTATCGCCGTTTTCGCTCGGGTGACTGGTCTCGCCAGCGCGCCCGCTGGTCGGAGCTTGCCGAAGGACAGGAGCCGAAGCTGATGGTGATCGCCTGCTCGGACAGCAGGGTCGATCCGAGCCAGATCTTCGACGCCTCGCCCGGCGAGATGTTCGTGGTGCGCAATGTCGCCAATCTGGTGCCGCCGTTTGAACTGGGCGGAGGCCGTCACGGCGTCTCGGCAGCGCTCGAATTCGCGGTGACCCAGCTTGAGGTGCCGGAGATTGTCGTGCTTGGGCACGGCCAGTGCGGCGGCGTTGCGGCCTCTCTCTCGCGGCGCTTCGAAGGCGCCCGGCCCGGAGAGGGGGGCTTCATTGCGCACTGGGTCGATCTGCTCGACGAGGCACGAGACCGAATCGTGGCTGAGCATGGCGCCGATGCGCATTTGCTGATGGAGTTCGAGGCGGTGCGGGTCAGCCTTGCCAATCTTCGCACCTTTTCGTGCGTCAGGGAACGCGAGCAGGCAGGCAAACTCCGCCTCCACGGTGCGCATTTCGCGATTGCCGACGGGATATTGCGGGTGCTGGACGAAGCGACCGGCGCGTTTCAGCCGGTCAAATAAAAACCCCGCCGGAGCGCGCCGGCGGGGTTAGGTTCGCCATCGATCGGGCGGAAGTTAGAAGTCGAACTGAGCCCGCACCGCAACCGAATCAACGCCGTAAGTGCGCTGATCGATCGGCTTGGTGGACGCTGGCTTGGCTAGCGCTGCGAATGGGCCACCTTCAACCTCTGTATGGATATATTGCAGAATGAAGCGAACATAATCCTGCGGTATCCAGGTCATGCCGAGCTGATATCCGGTCTGCTTGCCCCCACGTGACAGGTTCGACGATGCGGTGAAGGCTCCGGTGGCGAAGTTATTCGAGAAGCCGTTCTTGATCTTGCTTGAGTCGAGGTCGAGGAAATCATAACGAGCATTGATCTGGAGCGCGCCCCAGCCACCCTTGTCGAACGGGTTGAGAACCTTGGTGCGATCCCACAAGCCATTCTTGTAGCCACGGGTTTCGCCGGTCAGGAAATAGCCCACTTCGGCATAGTAGCCGTAGAAGCTCGGATCACCACTAGGCGTCAACAACGTACCGCCAGTGAACGCATCCAAACCAGTTGAAATGTCGCCTGGATTGTATGCCTTGACCTTGGTGTACTGGCCTTCCGCGGCGACATGGAGCGGGCCGAAAATGCCGGCCGCTTCGATGCCTATGATGTTGTCGCTCTTGGCGGCGAAGTTGCCTGTATCCACGAAGCGCTCACCTGTAGTCTGCAGGAACGGCCGAGCACGATAGCGAGCGATCTGGTTGGTCGATGGCGTGTTGGTGGAGACTGAAGCCACGCCGCTCGAATTGGACTGGAACTCGCGATGCTGGAAGCTGGCACCGAAGTGGAGTTGGCCGCCCATAGCTTGCGGCGCGTAAGTGAGGCGTGCCGCGCCGATCCAGCCATCATTGTCGAATGAAGCATCGATCGTGTGTGCGGTGAAAAGGCCCATATCATAACGCAGCGTGTTGGCCGCATTTTTCAAGCCAAGACCGATACCTAGACGGCGTGTATTGATGAAGGCGTCATTGAACTGGCTGCGTTCGATGAAGCTCGTAAAGCGCGAACTCGTGATCTGTTCCATGCCGTCCATCGTCTCGAAATTGCCGATCGTGATGGACCACGGCTTGTTCTTCGGCGTGTAAGTCATGATCACGTCACCGAAGCCAACCGTGGAATTGGCGAAATCGGCCTCGAACTTGTAACCGAAATTGCCAGGCAGCGTTCCTTCGACACCGAGACGGAGGCGACGGATACGGCTGTTGAAGCCCAGATTCTTGTTAGGCGGCGTTGCAAACGGACTGCTGATATAGGCAGTGTCATACATGAAGCGGCCGCGCAGCTTGAATGTCCAGCCCGAGTCTGAATCCTGCCACTGCGGAGCGCCCTTCCAGCTTGGCTCGGCTTTGGTGACGCGGCCGGCGAGTTGCTCGACCTGAGCCTGCAAGGCATCGACCTGCGCCTTCAGGAATTCAATCTGCGCGTCGGCGTCACTGGTCGTCTCGACCGTCTCGACCGGAGCTTCAGCTGCATCCGTCGGCGTGTCCTGCGCCTGGGCGCCCGTACCGAATGCGAACAGGCTTGCGGTCGCAAGAAGCAGGAGCTTGCTGTTTGTTTTCACGATTGTTCCCCATTTAAGAGTTTGACGATTTTCGCCCATTTTCGGCGTTATTTAATCTCCGCAGGATTCAGCGGCGTGAAAGCACGTGCCGCTGCCGCACTTTTCGCGCGGATCGCGTCGGGCGCAGCGATCATGCCGCGGCGGACGAGATATCCTTTCGGACCCCAAGTCGTTTCCTTGCTGAATTCGCCCACAAAGCCTTTGATCGCCGGAATGGCGCGAACATGCGCATTCTTGACGTAGATATAGAGCGGGCGGGCGCCGGGATATTTGAACGCCGAGATCGACTGGTAGGTGGGTTCGACGCCGTTGATGGCGATGCCCTTCAGCTGAGCGCTATTTTCTTCCAGATAGCTGTAGCCGAAAATGCCCATCGTGCCCGGGTTGGCCTCAAGCTTCTGGACGATGAGATTGTCGTTTTCGCCAGCTTCGATGAACGCCCCGTCCTCGCGGAGACCGGTGCAGACCGACTTGTGGCGGGCCTCATCCGACTTCTTGAGAGCCGACATGGCGGGATTGGTTTCGCAGCCTGCGGTCATGATGAGTTCGTTGAACGCGTCGCGGGTACCGCTGGTCGGCGGCGGACCATAAACCTGGATCTTGATTGCCGGCAGCTTCGGGTTGACGTCCTTCCAGGTCTTTGCCTTGTTGGGTTTCCCCCAAGGTGTCTTCGCCAAAGCGGAGTAAACGTCGCGCAAGGTTACGCCCGAGATCGGCGTGCTCTTGGCCGTGGCAAAGGCAATGCCGTCAATGCCGACCTGGATTTCGGTGATCTCCTTCACGCCATTCTGGGCGCAAAGCTTGACCTCGGAGCCCTTGATCCGGCGGGAGGCGTTTGAGATGTCGGGGAAGCGTTCGCCTACGCCGGAGCAGAACAGCTTCATGCCCGCACCCGTGCCGGTCGATTCGATCACCGGCGGCTGCATGTTCGGATTACCACGCGTCAGGCGCTCAGCCACCGCAGTGGCGAACGGATATACGGTTGACGATCCAACGATGCGGATTTGCGAGCGGGCCGATGCCACGCTGGGCAGGCAGAGGCCGACGGCGACAAGCGCGGCGACCTTGATCGAAGACTTCATTATCATTCCCCCAAAAGGACATGGGACGGTTTGCCCGTCGCCGTTCGCGGTAGGGGGATTCGATGTTGACTCGGTGACAGTCCTGTTACGGTTTTGTTACGGACGCATCCGCCAGTACCGGAAGGTTGCTTCCTGTAGCGATCGGACGAACGCCGACGCCTCGGCGCCGGTCCATTGGCCCTCGTAATTGTGCTTTCGAGCAGCAGCGGTCCACCATCCCTGTCCCGGCAGGCGATCGCTCTCCCGCACCACCAGAACGGCCAGTTCCGGCTCACCGCCGGCCATTCCGGCCGTGTCGATGGCATCCAGTGTCTTGCAGACAGCCCGCATCTTCGGCCGCGTGAAACGATGACCGAGCTCGCCAAGCAGTTCGGAATAACTCATGGCCCGGCCCTCGCGCGCCGCCGCCACCAGCAAGCCGCGCACGCGATCGACATCGGCGATGGCGCCCGCCCCCTCGACCGGTACAATGCCTTCCGCCTCCAGCCATCCCGCGAGCGTGTCGCCGAAGCCGGAGGCGGTGCGGCTCACCGCGTCAGCTTCTTATAGGCCAGCCGGGTCGGGCGATCGGCGGCGTCGCCGAGGCGGCGGCGCTTGTCTTCCTCATAGGCTTCGAAATTGCCCTCGAACCACTCGACATGGCTGTCGCCCTCGAAGGCGAGGATATGGGTGGCGAGCCGATCGAGGAAGAAACGGTCGTGGCTGATCACCACCGCGCATCCGGCGAAATTCTCGATCGCTTCCTCCAGCGCGCCGAGCGTCTCGACGTCGAGGTCGTTGGTCGGCTCGTCGAGCAGCAGGACATTGCCGCCGCGCTTCAGCATCTTCGCCATGTGGACGCGATTGCGCTCACCGCCCGAGAGCTTGCCGACATTCTTCTGCTGGTCCTGCCCCTTGAAGTTGAACGCGCCGACATAGGCGCGGGTCGACATATCGTGGCCATTGACCTTCACATAATCGAGCCCGTCCGAGATCTCTTCCCAGACATTCTTTTTCGGATCGAGATGATCGCGGCTCTGGTCGACATAGCCGAGGCGTACGGTGGATCCGATCTCGATTTCACCCGAATCAGGCTTTTCCTGGCCGGTGATCAGCTTGAACAGGGTCGACTTGCCCGCGCCGTTGGGGCCGATCACGCCGACGATGCCGCCGGCCGGCAGCGTGAAGGAAAGATTCTCGAACAGCAGCTTGTCGCCATAAGCCTTGGAGAGGTTCTCCACCTCGATCACCTTGCCGCCAAGGCGCTCGGGCACCTGGATGACGATCTGGGCCTTGCCCGGCGTACGGTTCTGCTGCGCTTCGACCAGCTGTTCGAACTTTGCGATACGCGCCTTTGATTTGGTCTGGCGGCCCTTCGGACCCTGCCGGATCCACTCCAGCTCGTCCTTGATCGCCTTCTGGCGGCCGGATTCCTCACGATCCTCCTGCTCCAGGCGCTTGCTCTTCTTCTCCAGATAAGTGGAGTAGTTGCCCTCGTACGGAAAATATTTCCCGCGATCGATCTCGAGGATCCACCCGACTACATTATCGAGGAAATAGCGGTCGTGGGTGATCATCAGCACCGCGCCGGCATATTCCTTGAGGTGGTTCTCCAGCCAGTTGACGCTTTCCGCGTCGAGATGGTTGGTGGGCTCGTCGAGTAGCAGGATCGAGGGCTTCTGAATCAACAGGCGCGTAAGCGCGACGCGGCGTCGTTCACCGCCCGACAGATTCTCGACGCTCCAGTCGCCCGGCGGGCAACGCAAGGCTTCCATCGCGACTTCAAGCTGATTGTCCAGCGTCCAGCCGTCGACAGCGTCGATCTTGGCCTGAAGGTCGCCCATTTCCTCCATCAGCGCGTCGAAATCGGTATCGTCCTTGGGATCGCCCATCTCGGCAGAGATCGCGTTGAAACGGTCTACGAGGTCCGCGGTCTCGCGCGCACCTTCCTTGACATTTTCCAGCACGGTCTTGGTCGGATCAAGCTGCGGTTCCTGCTCCAGATAGCCGACGGTGATATATTCGCCGGGCCAGGCTTCCCCGGTGAAATCCTTGTCGACGCCCGCCATGATCTTCATCAGCGTCGACTTGCCGGCGCCGTTGGGGCCGACGATGCCGATCTTGGCACCCTGATAGAATTGCAGGTTGATGTTGCTCAGCACCGGCTTCTGGGCGCCGGGGAAGGTCTTGGTCATGTCCTTCATGACGAAGGCGTATTGGGCGGCCATCGACGCGTGAACTCCGGTAGATCGGTTGGAAATTGGCCGCCGCCCTAGCCCAGACCGATTGTCTTGGCAAACCGCCGGGTTATGCTGGGAGCATGAAATATCTGCTTCTCGGCCTTGCCGCCCTCCCCACCCTCATTCTTGCCCAGCCTTCGCCAAATGGGCCGGCCGCGCTTCGCGATCTCGCGCTTCGGGACAACACGGCCTGGGAGATCGTTGAAGGCCTGACGACGGAGGTTGGACCAAGGCTTGCCGGCACCGTAGCCGAAGCGCATGCCCGCGATTGGGCGGTTGCCAGGTTGAAAGCCCTCGGTTTCCAGAATGTCCGTGTCGATCCTTTCGAGATCGACGGGTGGGAGCGCGGCACCGAACGTGCCGAGATCGTAGCCCCCTTCCCGCAGCCGTTGATCCTGACCGCGCTTGGCGGCAGCGGCGCGACGCCTGCCGATGGGATCACCCGTGACGTGGTCGGTTTCGGCAGCCTGGCCGAACTGGAAGCGGCCGCACCTGGGGCGGTACGGGACAAGATCGTGTTCGTCTGGCACCGCATGGGCCCGACTCAGGACGCATCGAGCTATGTAGCGTTCGGGCCGATCCGTCAGAAAGCGCCCTCGATCGCGGCAAGGAAAGGCGCGGCGGCGATCGTGATCCGCTCGGTGGGCACGGGCAACCACCGTCTTCCCCATGCCGGAGCGACTTTCTGGGCGGAAAAACAGGAACCGATCCCCGCCGCCGCGCTGTCCGTTCCCGATGCCGAACAGCTCGAACGCATTCTGGCGAAAGGTCAGCCGGTACGTCTGAAGCTGGTGCTTACCCCGCGCTTTACCGGCAAGCGCCCGAGCGGCAACGTCATCGCCGAAATACTGGGGCGGGATCCGAACGCGGGGATCGTACTGGTCAGCGGCCATCTCGACAGCTGGGACCTTGGCACCGGCGCGATCGATGACGGAGCCGGTATCGCAATCATGACCGCCGCCGCCAGGATCGTTGCCAGCGCGGGGCAGCCGTTACGGACGATCCGCGTCGTCTGGTTCGGCACTGAGGAAACCGGCTCGCAAGGCGGCGATGACTATTTCCGGAGGCATAGGGACGAAAAACACGTGATGGCGGCAGAATCGGATTTCGGCTCCGATCGACCCTGGAAATTCGAAACCCGCTTCGCCGATTCCGCCGATCCGGTCATCCCGCAATTGGCTGCGCTCCTCCAACCGCTCGGAATCACGCAAGGGTTGAACGACTCCCTGGGGAGTTCGGATGTGCGCCCTCTTGCCAATAACGGCACGCCAATACTGTCCGTACGGCAGGATGGCATGCGCTATTTCGATATCCACCACACCGCCGATGACACGCTCGATAAGGTCGATTCCACGCAATTGCGCCAGAACGTGGCCGCCTGGACCGCGCTTCTCGCAGTTGCCGCAAACGATGCGAATTGGCCGGAAAATGGCGTAATTCAAAGTAAAACCATAGCGAAATAAGCAAGGCTGATCCGGTGCCGGATGCATTTCTTCGTTGACGGCGTTACGGCGTACGTTATGGAAACGCTTGGGACGGCATCGGGCCGGGCCCGAAATAACATTCTGGGAGCTGCTCGAATGAAGAAGCTTAGCTTTGTTCTCGCCGCCGCCGGCCTGATGTCTCTGGCCGCCTGCAGCAAGACCGAAACGCCTGCTGAGAACGCCGCCGACAATGCGGCCGAAATGATGGAAAACGCCGCTGACGCGCTCGACTCCGCCGCGGACAACGCGATGGATGCGGCTGCGAATGCGGCTGATGCGGCTGCGAATGCGGCTGACGCTGCGGCCAACATGGCCGACAACGCGATGTAATCATTCGAGCCTCGCCTTCGGGCGGTGCCAATGAATTAGGGAGCGGGCGTCCGGATCGGGCGCCCGTTTCTTATTGTGCTGCTAGCGTATTGCCTGTGCGATTCCTGCAGAGGAAGCGCCGGATGGCTGCAGCGGATTGAGGACATATCGACAATGACGGATGCGCCGCTCGGTCAACCGCTGACGCTGTTCAACAGCCTGTCGCGGGCGATCGAGACCTTCACTCCAATCGATCCAGCGATGGTGCGCGTCTATAGCTGCGGTCCGACTGTCTACAATTATGCCCACCTCGGCAATCTGCGCGCCTATATATTCACCGATGCGCTGCGGCGCGTGCTCGCCTGGAAAGGCTGGCCCGTCACGCACATCATCAACATCACCGATGTTGGTCATCTGACATCGGATGCCGATGAAGGCGACGACAAGATGGAGGCGGCCGCAAAATCGAGCGGCAAGACGATCTGGGATATCGCCGCCTTTTACACCGCCGCCTTCAAGTCGGACATCGCGCGGCTCAACATCATCGATCCCTCGCGCTGGAGCGTCGCCACGGATCATATCGCCGAAATGATTGATTTCGCCAAGGTGATCGAGGCCCACGGTGCAGCCTATGAGCTTGAAAGCGGCCTCTATTTTGATGTCACGCGCGTACCAGATTATGGTCGTCTGGCGGGCTCCACCCCCGGGGAAGAGGGGCATGGACGCATCGCCGGGGTCGAAGGCAAGCGTCATCCGGCCGATTTCGCGCTGTGGCGCGCGTCGCCTCCCGGCGAACAGCGTCAGATGGAATGGGATTCGCCCTGGGGCAAGGGCGCGCCCGGCTGGCACCTCGAATGCTCGGTGATGAGCATGAAATATCTCGGCGCCCAGTTCGATATCCATACCGGCGGGATCGATCACCGCGAAATCCATCACTGCAATGAGATCGCCCAGAACCAGGCCTTTATCGGATCGCCGCAGACTGGTGCGAACTTCTGGGTTCACAATAATTTTCTGGTCGATCGTTCGGGCAAGATGTCCAAATCCAAGGGCGGCATCACCACTCTGAACGCGCTGGTCGATCGCGGCGTCCACCCGCTCACCTATCGGCTGCTCTGCCTTTCCGCCCATTATCGCAGCGAGCTGGAGTTCAGTGGCGAAAATGTCGGTGCGGCGCTTACCCGGCTCAGGCGGCTCGCCATCGCGATCGAAAAGGTGAAGGCGGCGGCGGTCGCAAGCGAATGGCCGCCTTATGCCCCGTGGACTTTGGCGGAGCTGCCCATTCTTTCAGCCTTCGACGAGAAAATCAGCGCGGACTTGATGACGCCAGCAGCCCTGCCGTTGATCGATGAAGTCTTGTCCGATGGCAAGATCGATCCGGACACCAGGCTTCGGCTGATCGCGACGATGGACGAGGTGCTGGGTCTTCGCCTCCTCACCCTTACCCGCGCCGAACTGCGGGTGCGCCCCGCGACCGCTCAAATCAGCGAAGAAGACATCGAAGCCGAACTCGACCGTCGCCAGACCGCGCGCGCGGCCAGGGACTTCGCCGAATCCGATCGCATCCGCGATGCGCTCGTCGATAAGGGGGTCGAGATCATGGATGGCGATGCCTTGCGTTGGGACTGGAGAATCGAGCTCGATTGAGCTTGTTCAGATGGCCCGCTGCGGCCGCTCGAGGAACCTCCATCCGCCGCCGCCCGTTATTCTTCATCCTCAAGGATGGAGAGAGCAATGGCCGATGACGCGGAAATCGAAGCCCGTTTCTGGAAGGAACTGAAGGCCAACCCGACCCTGATCCTGGGCGTCGCCAACGCGCTCGATGGTCATGGCCAGCCAATGCATGCGGTATTCGAAGAGGCCCACGGCCCGCTGTGGTTCTTCACCGCGACCGACAATGGTCTTGTACAAGGTCTCAACCAGTCGGACCGCGCAATGGCGCATTATGTCGCCAAGGGCCATGAGCTGTTCGCAACCATTCACGGCACGCTGTCGGTGGAGCGCAGCCGCGAGGTGATCGACCGCTTCTGGAACAGCCACATCGCGCAATGGTATAAGGGTGGGCGCGACGACCCCCGTCTCTGCGTGCTGCGGCTGGACACGGAAAGCGCGACCATCTGGCTCAATGAATCGAACATCACCGCCGGGATCCAGCGGCTGCTGGGCAAGGATCCCAAGGAGACCTACAAGGACAAGGTTGCGGAGGTGGCGCTCTAACCCCAGAGAGATGCCGGCGGCGGCGGCATGATGGCGCCGTCGAACCGGATCGCCGACGCGCGATCCGTTGCGAGCAGCAGCGGCCCATCAAGATCGACCCAGCGCGCCCGTTGCGCGACCAGCGTAGCGGGCGCCACGCCGAGCGATGTCGACAACATGCAGCCAACCATGATTTCAAGACCGTCTGCGCGCGCCTCGGCGGCGAGCGCCAGCGCTTCGGTAAGGCCGCCGGTCTTGTCGAGCTTTATGTTGATCGCGTGATAGCGGCCGACGCAACGAGCAAGATCAGCCCGATCCTGACAACTTTCATCGGCACAAAGCGGGATCGGCACGTCGAGCCCATCGAGTTGTTCGTCAGCCCCGGCACGCACCGGCTGCTCGATCAGTTCCACGCCATAGGGAAGCAATGAGGCGGCTTCCCGCTCGATATCCCGGCCGGTCCACGCCTCGTTCGCATCGACGATCAGCCGCGCGTTCGGCGCCCCGGCGCGGACCGCCGCCACCCGATCGACATCGCCTTCGCCTGCCAGCTTGAGCTTGAGCAGCGGATAGATGCCGGACGCCTTCTCCGCATCGGCACGCATTTTCTCGGATGTGCCCAGGGATATGGTATAGGCGGTCACCAGCGGTTGCGGCTCGGCGAGCCCTGCCAGCCGCCATGCCGGCTGTCGCATGGCCTTGGAAGCGAGGTCCCACAACGCCGCGTCGAGCGCATTGCGCGCCGCGCCTCTGGGCAGCACGCCTTGCAACGCGTGCCGGTCCATGCCGCCCTCGATCAGCTGCCGGACTTCCAGCACCGCCGCTTTCACGCTCTCCGCGGTCTCGCCATGATAATAGATCGGCGTCGCTTCCCCCCGCCCCTGCGCGCCCGTTTCGGTGATCGTCACCGTCACAACATCGACATGCGTCTTGGCGCCACGCGAGATTGTGAAGGCACCAGCGACCGGCCAGCGCTCGATCTCAACGGAAAGACTTCTTGCCACTTGGCCTTATAATCAGGCGGCGTCGTGTTTGGCGATCCAGTCATCGACCACGGGCGCGATCACCTCGCGCCAGCGGCGGCCGTTGAAGATGCCGTAATGGCCCACCGATTTGGCCATGAAATATTTTTTCATGCCCTTGTCGAGATTGGTGGCGATGGTCAGCGCCGCCTTGGTCTGTCCAAGCCCCGAGATATCGTCCCGTTCGCCCTCGATCGCCAGCAGCGCGACATCCTTGATCGCGCCGGGATCGACCTTGCGGCCACGATGCATCAGTTCTCCCTTGGGCAGCAGGTGCTTCTGGAACACCGCTTCGATCGTCTGGAGATAGAAGGCCGAGTCCATGTCGCAAACCGACCGATATTCCTCGTAAAACGACTTGGTTGATTCGGCACTTTCCTCGTCGCCTTCCACCAGATGCTTGAACATCTGCCAGTGGCTGACGAGGTGGTTGCCCAGATTCATCGCCATGAAGCCGGTCAGCTGGAGGAAGCCGGGATAAACCCGCCTCCCCGCCCCCGGATAGAGCATCGGCACGGTCAGAATCACATTGTTCTCGAACCATGCGAGCGGACGCTGGGTCGCGACCGTGTTGACCTCGGTCGGTGCCTTGCGGGTATCGACCGGCCCGCCCATCATCGTCAGCGTGCGCGGACGGCAAGGGTGGTTGTCCTCGGACATCAGGCAAGTGGCGGCATAAGCCGGCACAGACGGCTGGCAGACCGCCAGCATATGCGCGCCGGGTCCGATGGTCTCCAGAAATTCGATCAGATAATCGACATAATCATCAAGATCGAAAACACCCTCGTCGAGCGGCACGAGCTTCGCGTCGCGCCAATCAGTGATGTAGACATCATGTCCCGGCAGCATCCGCTCGACGGTGCCGCGCAGCAGCGTCGCGTAGTGGCCCGACATCGGCGCCACGATCAGCAATTTCGGCCCGCCCTTGACGCCCTTGCGAACGAATCGTTTCAGCTGCCCGAACGGCTTGCGGAGCACGATCTCCTCATGGACAGCAACCTTTTTGCCATCGACGATGGTCTCGTTCAGCCCGAAATCAGGCTTTCCGCGCGGCGCGGAAGCATGCGCAAACACCTCAAAACCTGAAGCAAAAACAGGAGCAAAGCTACTGTAAGAGAACGGATTTATTGGATTTTGAAGCCATTCAGCACTTAGATTGGCAAGCGCGCTCGCCCCCGCCAGCAGGGATCGCTGCATTTCATAGCCACTATACAGCATTCATACGACCTCCACCGGCAATATAGCGGCCAGTAGCGCTTTTTTTGTTAACGTTGCAACGCAGCAGGCGGGTGGCGGGTCCCGCATTGAGACGTCGGGCTTTGACTGCTAGGCGGCGCAAATGTCTGATGAGTCAAAGGTAGTGACGCAGCGCAGGATCGGCAATCTTCGCCTGGTGTGGAATTTTGCCGCCCGCTACCGCGGGCACATCGTCATGGCAGCGTTGGCGTTACTGACGGCGGCGGCGGCCACGCTGGCCATCCCCAGCGGCTTCCGGCTGGTGATCGATCGCGGCTTCGCGGCCAATGGCGGGGAGATTGCCCGCTATTTCCGCTATCTCCTGCTGATCGTTTTCATTCTCGCTTTTGCCACGGCATCGCGCTTTTACTTCGTTTCCTGGCTCGGTGAACGGGTTGTCGCTGATATTCGTACGGCGGTCCACCGCAACCTGTTGACGCTGGCGCCACGCTTCTTTGAGGAAAACCGCCCGTCGGAGATCGCGTCCCGCCTCACGGCGGATACCTCGATCATCGAGCAGATCGTCGGCAACACCATCTCGGTGGCGCTACGCAACCTCGTCATGGGGGTCGGCGGCATCATCTATCTCGTCGCGCTGGCGCCCAAGCTCGCCGCCATGCTGCTGCTCGGTATCCCGTTCATCATCATCCCGATCGTGACGCTGGGCCGCAAGGTGCGGGCGCTGTCGCGATCGACCCAGGACCGCATCGCCGACGTCGGCTCGATCATCTCGGAGACGCTCGGCGCGATGAAGATCGTGCAGGCATTCGGACAGGAGCAGCGCGAAGGCGCCCGGTTCGGCCTTGCCGTCGACAACGCCTTTTCCACCTCGCGCAAACGGATCAGGCTGCGCGCGGTGATGACCGCGATCATCATCGCGCTGGTGTTCGGGTCGATTACCATGATCATGTGGGAAGGCGCGCTTGATGTCGCATCGGGCAAGCTTTCCGGCGGTTCGATCGCAGCGTTCGTGATCACCGGCGGTCTGGTCGCCGGCGCCTTCGGCAGCCTGACCGAAGTCTATGGCGATCTGCTGCGCGGCGCCGGCGCCGCCGGCCGCATCGCCGAACTTCTCGCCGAGGTGCCGGAAATCAAGGCGCCGGCGAATCCCCGTCCCCTGCCCGTTCCAGCATCGGGCCGGCTGACATTCGATCATGTCGAGTTCCGCTATCCGACTCGGCCCGAGGTCAAGGCGCTGGATGATTTCAGTCTTGCGGTAAAGCCCGGCGAGCTTCTGGCGGTGGTCGGTCCGTCGGGCGCGGGCAAATCGACGCTCTTCCAGCTTGCCCAGCGTTTCTACGATCCTGAAGGCGGCGTCGTCTCGCTCGATGGCGTTCCCCTGCCTGAAGCCGACCCCGCCGCCATTCGCAGCCGCCTCGCGATCGTACCGCAGGAGACGGTGATCTTCGCTGCCTCGGCGCGCGACAATCTCCGCTATGGCCGCTGGGAAGCAAGCGATGACGAGCTATGGCAAGCCGCCGAAGCCGCTAATGCCGGCGAGTTCCTGCGCGCTTTGCCGCAAGGTCTCGAAACATTTCTTGGCGAGGGAGGCGCGCGCCTGTCGGGCGGGCAGCGCCAGCGGCTT
>Ga0065707_10082082_pt1 | contig 22476 bp, 20 predicted proteins | sample SwiRhicommuniRL3_FD_59094 | JGI IMG/M metagenome (GOLD analysis project Ga0065707, IMG submission 59094) | Switchgrass rhizosphere bacterial communities from Rose Lake, Michigan, USA - RL3 v2 (version 2) | ecosystem: Host-associated > Plants > Roots > Rhizosphere > Soil | place: East Lansing...
CATGGATAAATCCAATGCGACGGGGTAACTTCCAGCGACAGTAGCCTGTAAAAGCAAGTTACCTGCCCCGCATCCAATCTCGAGCAGATGTGAGCCAGCCTTCAAGTGCGGTCGGATCAACCGATCGATCATCGTCAGTTTTCCGGCATGCCAAAAGCGCTGCATCGGATGTCCTGAATGCAAAGCCCGATACTGATAGTCGCCCGCGACGGAATGATAATCAAAAGACAAGCTGTGAATCTCCTACTCGTACTTACTCGTATTTGCCCTGCAAATCGTTCCAGCGGACGGTGAACAGGTTCGCAAACATCTTGAACGAGTCAATCACCAAACGGACGCGGCTACGATGACGATGATCGATCATGCGCACAGGAACAGGTTGAATCGTCAATTTCAACTTGCGCGCCACGAAGAGCATCTCCACATCAAAGCCAAACCCCTCTACAGTCAGGCGGCGGAAAATTTCCTTTGCCGCATGAGACTTAAAACTTTTGAATCCACATTGTGTATCTGGCAAGCCTGAGAATAACACTGTCTGCACCATCCATGAAAAAATCTGCCCGGAGACATAGCGTACCACTGGAACGCCTTTTACCTGTGAGCCGGGTAAGACTCGTGAACCAATCGCAAGGTCGTAACCATTTCGCAGGGCTTTCATAAAATCATCGATGGCATAGAGTTCATAAGGCAGATCCGCATCGATAAAAATAATATAACTTCCGCGGCTCTCCCTCACGCCGCGCTGGATGGAGAATCCTTTGCCCATGTTCTGCTCATTATTGAATAAGTGCAGATCTACACGATTGATTTTCTTCCAATCCTCAATACACGTGACCGTCTTATCCTGACTCCCATCATCTACAACGATGATCTCATAGGACTCCGAGCGTGTCGAGAGATATGTTTTCAAACCATCCAAAGTGCTTGTAATGAGAGTCTCTTCATTGTAGGCAGGAATGATAATGGAAAGCTCCGGTGAAGTCATGATCCGTTTGAATCCCGCTGGGCTAAATTCTTTAGGTCAAAAATCAAATATCCATTGCCCTGAGAAGCAATTGGATAGGAACCAACCAAACGTTCTTTGAGTTCTGGTTGTCGGTTGAATTCGTCGAAATCAGTGACGAGAAAATAACGCATTTTTGAAGAATACTTATCGAATAAATCATCGAAGGAAAACCCCCCTCCGCGCATATTGGCATACCCTACATCTCCCACATACGGCCAGGTGGAGGCCGTCCGCCAGCCCCAATATTGCAGGCGGGAACCATAGTCCTGGGTTAAGGCAATCACGCGCGTCCCATCCTCAAATTGCTCGCCGATCTGTTCCCACATCGCAGCCTCAGGACGATAATCCACAGCTTTCATTTGATTGCGGACATCCCAGACGACTGAGAACACTCCATAGATCAGGATAATGTAGACAGCGCTCCTCATCCAACCCCGCAGAGGGATATCCGCTAGATGACCGAAGAACCAATCTCCCAGTGACGCCAGGGACAGCGCCACGATGGGAATGAACGGCAAATGATAATAGTCATGTGTTGCGATGTGATAATCAAAGAAAAGTCCAAAGAAAATATAGGAGGCCCATACTCCATACAAGAAAATCCGCAAACGTCTATCTTTTATAAAGAAGAAGCCAAGCAGGCCAAGCATGATAAAAATCCCGCCTGCCGCCATACTTGCTTTGGTTTCCCACTGAAGATAGTTATATGGACTCAATAATAATGCCGGGACAAATCGTCCCTTGAATTGCGAAGCCAGATCGCCCCTGATGAAAATTCCGTATATAAGATACAGCGAGGCCGGCAACGCGCCGAGTACTGCCAACACCCAAACCTGAACATTCCGCAACAAGTCACGCAGTGTAAAACGCGACAAGGCCAATCCCAGCGCGCCGCCAATCACAAAAAAGGCCGCCGAAAACTTTATGAATATTGCCAGCCCACCTAAAAGTCCCGCGAGAATTCCGTTGATCCATAATGGGCAACGCATCCAGCGCGCGAATATCCACCAGAAAGACAGGGTCAGCATCACCATTAGTGGGTCAGGTTGAAAGCTTCGGCTGCCGATGATCGCATACGGAAAGATCAAATAATATGTTGTGGCGACCAGTGCGCCTTCAAACGAAACAAACCCACGCGCCAACATGAACAAGAAAACCCCGCCCATCAGCCAGAACAACGAGGAGTAAATGCGCGCGATCCAGAGTTGTTCGCCAGTAAAACGATACGTGAAAGCGACGAGATGCTCAAAGACGACAGGCTCCACATCCGCTTTGAGCTTTGCCATCCGAATCGCAGTTTCCAGCTTCCAGGTCGAAACGCCATTGGGTTGAGTCTCGTAATACAAACCGCGCGCCTTGATCGCCGATAACAACTGGCGCGTGGGATGAAAATCAAGCGGCAAGTCGGTGAGATCGTACAAGCGGATTGAAAGAGCCGCGCCAAAGATCAAAACCAGCGCGAGGGTCCGCGCCGCTCGGGACGAGAACAAAGATGTCTGGGACATAAGCCGAAGTATTTTATCAGATTCAGCCTTTTACCTATCCCCCGAAAATGTTCGCTGGCGACGCTTAAGGACCAGGTCACGCAATTTACTTAAACCCATTAATTCCAGAATGGCTGAAATCAATATGTTTAACCGCGCCAGTGCTGTCGGTGGATGGAGAAGGAAGGCGCGGAACCATGCGCCCAATGCGGATAGGGGTTGACCCCCATCGAGCAAATAGCGCGCATCATAGCGGTTTGCAGATGCGAGTGCCCGTCTTTCCACAGCTGACACAACTTCCGCTACACCGGGCTGCGCCTTGGCCCAATCCAGCACACGGAACGCTTCGCGTCCAAATTCCGCGGCCCTGGCACGATTCTTCGCCTGGGCATGATAACGGGCTGCCGACCATACTTGCGGAATATGCAGAATCCTGCCCAGTTGCGCGAGCCGAATCCAGAGATGATGATCAAGCATAAAATGAAAGGATATATCCAGCAGTCCCGTTTTTTCAAGAGCAGAGCGCCGAAAGAAAACACTGGGTTGCCCGATGATCTGAAAACACAATAAATCTTGCAGGGATAATTGTTTGTATTTCAAAACGTTGATGATCTGTCCATCCCCATCCACGGCCAGCATATCCCCATAGACCATCACTACATCCGGGTTTTCTTCAAAACATTTCACAACAGCCGAGATCGTGTTTGGCAAATAATAATCATCCGAATTCAGCCACGCCAGGATCTCGCCTTTTGCACGAGCAAACCCCTTGTTGATCGCCTCCGCCTGACCGCTATCTTTTTCGGAAATCCAATAAGCCAAATGATCGTTATATTTCCTGATGATTTCAAAGGAATCATCAGTAGACGCGCCATCCACAACGATATATTCAATACGCGGATAATCCTGCTTGAGTACAGATTGGATGGTCTGCTCAAGGTAAAGAGCTTGATTGTAGGAAGGGGTAACAATGGAAACGAGGTTCATGTAAAGATTGAAGTCATTGCGAGTCTTCGAGAAGCAATCTCAACTTACGTCAGAAAACTACTCTGCTCATTACGCTTCGACTTCGCTGTCGCTCCGCTCAGCGCGAAATTATTTAGAAAAGAGTGTCATATTCGACTTTAGGGAAGATCGTCAGCTTACCGCCAATGGTAGCATCGAGAATTTCGCGTCTTGCCTTTCGATAAGCCTCGCGCGCCATGGTATATCCAACTTCAGAGGTATCAAGGTCAGGTAATTGCCAGCGGAAGCCTTTCCCAAAATAGGAAGGAGAAAAATGATTGGGATCATCTCCCTGCGATACCACAGTAGTATTTGGCTTGCCTGTCGTATTGTAATTATGATCCACACCGATCAGGATAACCTGTTGAAATCCCATGTGGAAGGCAAGTTGAAGCGTGACATTGGTCACCGTCGCACCTTCCCAGACGCGACCGCGTACGTCTGTCGAAAAGCGGGGACCTGTATAAGAGGTATAGAGAAAGGTGGGTAACCGCGTAATCGGTAAATTGGCTGGGAAGTGGCGGCGCGAGCGCCAGGCAAGAAACTTTGGCAATGATAGAGCAGCAAGTTCGCCAGCGGTTTGCTCGATCACAAGATCATTGATAACCGTCAGATATGTCGTAGAAAAACCCAGCCCAGGAAACATCAAGTAAATACGGTTCATCCCAAACGTAAATTCGTTCTTGAGCCTGCTCATATCGGTATACTTTAGGCTGGGTCCATTGGCAATGACAAAGGCGCGTTTGCCCTTATGAATGTCCTTGAGCGCAGCCAGCCGACGAATCCCCTCCCGCCGCCAGGGATGAAGGTAAGCAGCAGGTAGTTCAGGGATGCGGCGAATGGAGTCATTGATCGCGCGCGCGAAGTTCCATAAAAATTGTGGAGTGATTTGCTTTAGGGTTTGCTTCATAGAATTGAAAAAATTATTCTGTGCTCAATCTTGCCGTTGCGCCGCCATCGATAACCAATGCCTGTCCCGTCATAAAAGACGACTGTTCATTATCAGCCAGAAAGTAGATCGCGTGTGCGATCTCTTCAGGTTTGCCAACCTTGCCGCTCACGGTTTTACGCGCAAGATTGTCCAGGCGCTCCTGCATATCCCCCTGACCGGCGTGGCCGCGGCCCAAACCGGCTCGGAGCATAGGCGTATCAACGGCACCAGGCAGGATGGCATTCACACGAATGTTATCGGGCGCGAACTCAATCGCCATGGCGCGTGTCAGGGCAAGCAGGCCTCCCTTGGAGGCCGCATACGCAGCGATATTGGCAGAAGTCTGGATGGCGTGAACAGAGGATACATTGACGATTGCTCCACCGCCCGCGGATTTCATCAACGGATGTGCAAGTTTGACGAACAAAAAAGCAGAACGCAGGTTGGAGGCCATCACCGCATCCCATTCTTCCACCGTTGTTTCGACCAGTGGTTTGGCAACCTGGACAGCAGCGTTATTGACTAGAGCATGGAGAGTGGGATGGAAAGCACGAGCCTGCTTAAAAATCTGCTCAGTCGATTCAGGATTGGAAATATCGGCCTGGATGAAACAGCCATCCTGCGGGAACTCTTCACCAAACTCATTACGATCCACACCGATGATACGCCAGTTATTCGCAGCAAAATGACGCACTGTTGCACGTCCAATCCCGCCGCCCGCGCCAGTGATGAGAACTACTTGATTCTTAGACATTTTTACCTAATTGTTTGCGTTGCAAGAATTTGGGATCACTTTGAAATTGAAGGGATCTTCATAGTCTGAGTATAAACTAACGTCATCCAACAATTGAAGATTTTGCCCAAAGTAATCGTTGAAGATAACTCGGAATGTATTGACCGGCGTAATCGTTGAATAAAGGGATTTGCTGGCACCTGGCAAAAAATAGGCGTTGAGATTGCTCATACGCGAGCGGGGACGGCTGGCAACCGTCGGCCCATGGTCACCCTGGATCACGATGATCGGCGGAGTAGCTGAGTTTGCGATAATCTTCGGCACGATTTCCGCCATGCGAGCACTGATGTAGATAGCCTGATCGCGATAATGACTGGCTCCCTGCCGGGTCTTCGTTGTCCCCACGCCCGCGGCCTCGACTGGCCCTCCCGTTGGGCCAAACACATAAGGGGGATGGGGAATCACCAAATGGACAAACACAAATTTAGGTCCCTTAATATAGGACAATTTATCAAGTTTATCCAAAGCGAAGAGAGTCCGTTCGCGGTACAGGTCAGAGCCCGAGTTCTGCATGCCAAATGTATTGGCATCCTGTAATAAACGCGCAAAGGTTGTTTCCATCAGAAGGGATTCAAATTCGTTCAACTCCCCGATGGAACGCCGAGGGATCAGGAAGTAATCTGCATCGGATAGTTCAGTCGCCAGGAAACCTGTTGCAAAGGCAACCGTGGTATATCCGGCTTTCTGGAGACTCTGACGCACCAGGCCATGATGGATCAAAGCATCCAGCCCGGTCCGATCCTCGGAGCCCGGGACAAAACGGTTGCTAAGAGCATCAATATAATTAAAATTCAAAGAAGAGGCGAGTGACAATTGCGTCTGGGCATAATTACTCTGGGCACAGTCTGCAATAAAAAATCCTTGATCTCTCAGTGTATTCAAGAAGTCCGAGTTATCATACTGGTATTCATTTTTCAAGATATCTGAACGCCCATAACCATCCAGAATAATATAGTAAATATCGGGAGGCTGGCTGTTAACTTTCAAATCCAGGGCCGAGGTGTTCTTTTCTGCGTTAACCTGAGAGGCTTCGCTTTTTATAGAGAAAGAGAACATTTGAATGATCGGCAAGATCAACAAAAATAATCCAACCACATTAAGCGTCTGCGTAGCTGACGTGACATTCACCGACTTACGAGACACCCACCACATCGCCAAAACAGTCAAAACAATCCATATTGGAACCAGTGTGCGGTGTCGAAACAAATAAAATCCACTGATCTCGAGGCCTTTAAGTAAAAGGTAAATATGGCCATAAGAAAAAAACAAAATCAAGAGGATCGTTGAAATGAGAGCGGTTCGTCTCCAATCGCGATAGAACCAGTAGAAAATCAAAACAAGAATTACAGCTACCAGAATTGATAAAACGAACGGTCGGAATCCAGATGAGTAATCGACCTCTGAAATATTAAATGCCAGCAGAGCCAGAATTGGATACATCGCAAACAAAAAGGGATGCAATGGAAAGCGTTGCAACCAGGATCGTTTTTTATTCATTCTTGAACTGATAGTTTCGATCGTCTTTCGTAAGATTATTCCAGCGTTTACTTATTACTCGGGCATGAATTGGGCACCCGATAATATTCATCTCTTTCATCTGGTGGTCCAAAATAGCTCTGATCCTCCAGGAGAGGCAGGCTTTGTCCAAAATATGAATCCAATACAACCCGAAAGGAATTGACCGGTGACATGGATGGATTCAATAGTTTATCTGCCTCCATTCCGGGTAAATAATAGGCATTCAAAATAGGCATTCTTTCCGAAGGATTCACTGCCAGATCAGGCAGGGGGCCATGATCTCCCTGTACGATAATGATCGGAGGAACTTTCGAATTCTTGATGAGAATATCGATGACCTTCAGGATTTCTTTATTGACAAACTTTACCTGATCTGCATAGGCAGCCGCGGTTTCCTGATAAGAAGCATTTTTCCCTTTGAATGCAGGCACTTCTCCATTCGGGCCAAATGTGTAAGGTAAATGCGGCACAACCAGATGAGCAAAAACAAAGAGATTCCCGTCTCTGTCAGGCAGTTTTTTTATGTTATCCAGTAGCGAAAAAATCCGCAGTCTTCTTAAGTCCTTATGGGAAGCGTCTGCCTGATTAGATGCCTTAAAATCATAGAAAGCACGCATTGCTGTCGTATTAAGAACAAGTGTCTCAAATTCATTGAGAGAGGTGGCTGGATGTTCAAAATCCAGATATAAATCCGCATCCCTCCACTCAGTAAATGCCCAGCCTGTTGGAAAAGCAACGATCTTATAACCATTGTCTTCAAAAAACGACCGTATGGCGCTATGTTTAAGCAAGGCGATACGGTCCGTTCGGCTGTGAGCCACATTCAGGTGATCAAGATAATCATAATTCAGAGAAGAAGTAAGTGAAAACTCTGTATACGCATAATTACTTTGACTGCAATCCGCGACATAAAACCCTCGCTGACGCAATGAATTCAGAAACTCGTTATTGTCATATCCAAGCAAATTTTGTAAAACATCTTCTCGTCCATACGCATCTAAAATTATGTAGTAAATATCGGGCTCGTCCGTCTTGGGAATAAACTCACTAGACGAAGTATGCACTGCGCGATCGGCCGACCACTGTTGAAAAGAGTTTGCTACAATTCTGAAGGTAGGATAAATCAATAAAAAGATAGAGAGCAGATTTAACCCCGATGTAAATGCTCCGGGCCGGTCGAGGCGGCGAGTAACAAACAATAAGACGACCAGCAGGATTCCGAAAAACGGCAGTAAGGTGCGGTGTCTGAAGATTGATAAATTTCCGAATGTTACATCTTCCAAAAGATTATAGATCTGTCCATAAATAAAAATGAAAAATAGCACGATCAGAGCGCCAAGCGCCGCCCGATCCCCATCTCGAAAGATCAATCTCATCAGGCCGAACAAGACGATGCCAACTGCCAAAGATATAAATAACGGACGAACGATGACATCCAGTGAAATCTGATCGATATTGTAGGCTGCCAATGAGACAACTGGAAATATCGAAAACAGGATTGGATAGAGAGGAAACTTTTTAAGCATTCCATTTATCCATGAAATCAGTTGTGGGGATCCCCAACCCATCCAGTAGATTCTTGATGGTATTCCAATGGACTCTTTCCCACGCGGCCGGGCTGGAATTAGAATTATGCGGGGCGAGCATGACATTGTCCATTTTCAGCAGCGGACTTTCTAAGGGAAGAGGTTCATGCTCAAAGACATCCAAAGCCGCTCCCGCGAGACGTTTGGCCCGCAACGCTTCGATCAGCGCTTTCTCCTTGACAATAGGTCCGCGCGCCGTGTTGATCAATATCGCACTTTGTTTCATCAAGGCAAGCGTGTCGCTGTTGATAAGGTGCTGGCTGGTTGGATTCAAATCGCAGTTTACAGAGATGAAATCAGAAGTCAAGAGCAGCGTTTGAAGACTGACCATTCCAATCCCTGTCTCAGTAATGAACACTGGATCGATCTCAACAATGTCCGTACCAAAGACTTCCATGCCAAAGGCGCGGGCGCGACGCGTTACCGCTTTGCCAATGTTACCAACGCCAATCACGCCGAGCGTGCATTCACTTAGACTTCTGCCTGGTATTTTTCCCCACTTTCCTCTTTTCATTTCCCTATCCATCCACGGCTGACGGCGGGCAAAAGCCAGGATGTAGCCCATGACTGTGTCCGCAACAGGGAGAGTGAAGGCGTTCGGGGTGCGGCAAAGCTTTATCGCATAACGGGAACAAGCCTCTGCGTCGATGGAATCGACTCCAGTCCCCCACTTGGAAATGACCTTCAAGCGCGGCACGCAAGCCTCAATTGCGCGCACGCTGTAGCGGTCATCTCCACAGATCGTGCCATCAAATTGACCTGCGTACTTAAGCAAGTCAGATTCCTCCATGCGCTCATGCACATCGGGAATGATTAAGTCAATATTATATTGATCGAAGACGGACTTGAAACGATCGACAAACGGGATCATGTAGGGAGCAGTCAAGAGAACGTTGTATTTCATTCATCATCCAGTATTTAGTTTCTTGATTGTTCTATCTGCCTTGCAAAAAGTTTATTTAGTGGACTTTCCTGTGCTGCCTTGAAAGATAAAACACTATCCAAGACTAACAATATTAGAATCCACATTCCGAGGTAAAACTGAATACTTACTGTTAAGACATGGCGATAAATTCCCATAATATCTCCATGCCAAACAATAAAATAGTGAGGAAAAACCAAAACATTTAGCACAATTATTATCCACCAAACTTTGTTTTGCCTCCAGGCTCTGCTCAAAAGAGCAAGCAATGTTATTCCGGTGACTGCTGCAAATAGGATCAAAAGTTGTTGGCGCGGGAAAATGATTGCTTCGACCCTTGCGGGGAGAACTGGGGAGAACTTCTTGGAGAACAAAAAAGATTGAATATTTTGCATACTGATCAACGTATTAAATTCGGCCAAGGGCCTTTTTATGTTTTCCACGAGATCAGATAACAGCCATTTGACATAACAACGTTTTCCAGTCTGATGTAGCCACAAACGATAATCTTCCAAAGCCGGATCTTCATAAAAAGCCCGATCCTGACTGTTTGCATACTCTCCGGTAAGTTGCATTAACGCAGGTGAAACCGGCATGCCACAATTGGCAAAAAAATCAACGCTCTGCGCATTAGGAAGTATTCTACGACCCAGAACGTTTTGGAACGGAAAAACCCAGCGATTCCCAACGTCAGCAGACAAATTACTCAAAAAAAATATAATCATGAAAGCCACAGGGAATATAAGATATTTTCTATCGATGAGGCGAAGGGCCATAAGTAATAAAAGAAAGAACGCAACCATTAATATGACCCATGCATTCGTATCACGACAAAAGGCCCATAAGAGCGCTACGATTAAAATAGAGATAACTTTTTGCCAACCCCAACTCTTCATGAGCCAGAACCAACCTGCGATGAACAGAGCCAGGAATGACAATGACAGAGACTCCGTGAGTATAACCGAGTCCCAGCCAATGATATATCGATATAGACTCAACAGCAAAATCAAAGCAAAGGCAGTAATTCTCAGAAAAAAGATGTGAAGCGAATATGCGATGGAGATAGCCAAAATACTCCAACTAACAATTGAAAAAATACCTTGTGCCCAGGTGACTACTTCTATATCATTTCCAAAGAGTTTCAATACCAAAGGAAAAACAAATGGACGGGAACCTGCCAGAAATCTGGTGCCGAAGATAGTTTCCCTTGAAATGCGTATATAAGAGGTTGTATCTGCTGTCACCTTTATCTTTTGTACAGCCTGTGAAAGATTGAGTATCCGTATCGCAGCATAAGATGCCAGGACAAATACTAAAAGTGTATTGATCAACGTTGTTTTTGAAATATTTGCCAAAGGTTTCATAAATGAAGCTATATATCCACAGCAGTTTACAATTTAATACAGCATAGATCTGCGATCTTATGAAAATTTAAACTTCATTGACTTTCATCTAGTTATTTATTTTTATAATTTATTTCCCACAAGTACTTGGCACTTGAGAAAATTTATATAAATTTGGCACAGGCGAGAAATAACTGACGTCTTTGAGCGTATCATATTTTCCGCCAAAGTAAGTATCGAACACCAGGCGGAAAATATTGACCGGCGTAATGGTCGGATAAAGTTTATCCTTATGATTCGGGAAATAGATCGCGGTGAGATTCCACATCCGTTTATCATTGGGTTGCAGCCACGGTCCATGATCCCCTTCAATAATAATAATCGGCGGAACCTTTGAGTTATTCAAAATCGTATCCACCGCTTGCAGCATTTTTTTATTCAGATGCTGCAGCTGATTGACATATCCTTTTTGATACAGGTTCGCCGGATACACGCGCTGGTCATTCCAGAAATCCGGTGGATAGGTGGGGTTGCCGTTCGGATCAAAAACAAACGGCGGGTGCGGCGAGATAAGATGGATATAGGTGTACGTTGGCTCAGGCATTTTCGTAATATCATCAATACTATTGAAGATATAGTTGAAACGATCACGAAAGCTGACTCCCAAAAGATAATCCGGGTCCACCCAGCCCCAGTCCTGTGCATAACGAGCCAGCGTCGTCCGCATGAACAACCCTTCGAATTCCGTCATACCGGAAGAGATGGCAGGGGGACTCATGAAGTGATCTGAATCCTTTATGTTGAGCCACTCAAAACCGGTGTCGAAATTTACGGTTTCATACTCCATACTCTCGAAGTTATAACGGACAGCGCTATGTCTCAGTGAATCCCACAAAAGGCTGCGCTTGGTACTATCTGGCGAGAACTTGTCGCTGAGGTCCTGCAGATATTGCATATTAAGAGAGGAGCCCAGCGAAATTTCAGTCCGCACATAATTACTTTGACTACATTTGGCGACAAAAAAACCGCGTTGTTCCAGCCCATTGATAAATTCACTGTTATCAAATCCATACGCTTCCTTGAGCAGATCAGCACGGCCATAGGAATCCAGAAGGAAAAAATAAACGTCTGGCGGATTTTCGGGGCGTACCAGATCTGTTTGGATGGGCGCGTTCGTCAACGCCAGCGCATGAACGCGTCGGGGCTGGGATTCGGACAGGATCTGCCATCCAACCATCACCAGCAAGGCGACCGCAATCGTGTTCAACGTGGAGGCGGCAGAGACAAACGTCAACTTTGGACGCGTCGCCCAGAAAAGCGCCAGCGCAAAGAGAACGATCCATGCCACCCCCAGCCAGAGCGTGTAATTGGAATCGGGATATTTCTCATCAATGTAAATATAGGCGTGTCCATAGGAAAAAAACAAAGCCAGCCAGAGTGTGGCGAGGAATGCTGCCTTGTGTGCAAGGCGAAAGAACAACCATACGATCAGGAACAACAGTGCTCCGAACGCAACGGATATGAGCAGGGGGCGTATCGCGGCGTCTGATCCGACCTGCCCGGTATTTGTGGCCAGCAGGGCCAAAACCGGATAAGCACTAATTGCGAAGGGATACCAGGGAACAGAGAAAATTTTGTTCAACATCCGCCAAATGACTTTAAAGCTGCTCACTGTGATTCTTTCTCCTTAATAAAAAATCGGTAATCGCAAAATCAAGCTCTTCATCGATGTCCCAGGCCTCCTCTGCGTCTATTTCAAACATCATGGGTTTTTCGCCGATGCGGTGATGATGCTTCAAAAGATTTTCACGGGTAAAAATGTAAAGGCACGAATTCTCTTCATAAACCGGAGGCAGATCCTGAGTCTGGATGAGAACGGATGAGTCGTGATTAATAGCGCGGCCGTGTTGATCGTAAAGGCGGGTCTGTAAACGGGTCACAGAGAAGAGCGAGTCGTGAGTCGGGTAACTGGTCAGCAAGGATTGAATGGCACGCGAGACAGTTTCCGGCTTGAGCAAAGGATTCGTGCTGTGAGTCTGCAAATAAAAGTCAGCCTGGATCTGCTCAGTATCGTACATCAGGATATCGTTCATGGCCACATGGTCAGCCTGCAAAGTTTCGGGACGCGGAATGATCTTTACCTGCGGGAAATCGGCGCGCAGACCTTCCATGACCGGATCAGAATCCGTGTCGACAACAATTTGGATGATCTCGGGGACTACCAGCAACGTCTCAATGATGTGGTGGAACAGCGGTTTCCCGGCAAGGATGCGATAATTTTTGCCTAGCACACGCTGGCTATGATGACGCATCGGGACAAGAGCAACGAGACTGAACATGGCTATAAAAGCAGGTAGCGTTTAATTAGATGCAGATTGACACTGATTTGGAACAACATCAAAACGATAGGCGTACGGATACTCAGAAAAATAGCTCCGATCCTTCAACAGACTGAATTCTGTTCCAAAATACGTATTGAACAATAGGCGAAACGTATTAACGGGTGTGATGCTGGAGTATAACGCTGGTTGGGCTTCCGGGAAATAATAAGCGTTCAGAATGCCCATGCGCGTTGTCTCATTAAAGTGACTGGGGCCATGGTCGCCTTGAATGATAATAATTGGAGGAATTGAGGAGCTCTTAATGATGTATTGGACAACTTGCGAGATTTGTTCGCTGATAAATTTTGCCTGGTTAACATAACCTAATTCATAGTCATGGACTGTGTAATACGTATTGCCCTTGTTCACTTTTTCAGGGATGACAGACGACTCTCCATTCGGACCGAAGACAAAGGGTTGGTGAGGAATCACCAAATGCGCAAAAACAAACTTCGGTCCGGGCATTGACGGAATTTCCTGTAATTTCTCAAGGTCAAATGATATCAATTCCCGTTTGCGATCCTCAGGCGTGTAATGAAAATGAGCCAATAAACCTGCATCATCAAGCAAACGCGCAAAGGTAGTTTGCACGTACAGGATTTCGAATTCGTTAAAGCCCTTTCGTTCGGGTGTATAAAAAACATCCAGATCGTTCAAATGACTGAAATCAAAACCCGTTTCAAACGCTATTGTTTTGTAGCCCATCTCATGGAACATGATCTTGACCTGATTCCCTTTTACCAAATTCCATAGAGGCAGCCTGTCCGTATTATCAGGCGTCAGTGTAGGGTTCAGCGTGGTAACATAATCCATGTTGAGTGATGAACTCAGCGAAAGATCCGTTTTCGAATAGTTGCTTTGGGCGCACTCTGCTATATAAAAACCCATATCTTTCAACTTAAGTAGGAAAGAAGAATTGTCATAATTAAGAGAATCCAACAGGATATCAGAGCGTCCGTAGGCATCCAGAATAATGTAATAGACATCGGGAAGCTGAGAGGTGCTCGGCTTCTGAACATGATAAAGAGAGCCTTGTCCCTGACTCTCCACAACTTCTGGAGTCTGAACATTTGTCGTTCTCACTTCGTAGAAAATGAGTTGAGCAATCGGCATGACCAATAAAAACACAGATACCAGATTGAGCGTTGATGTGAGAGAAGCGTATTTTCCAGATTTTCGAATCGCCCACCCTATACCGAGAGAAGCCAGTATCAACCACAGCACAACCAGATAGCGATGACGTCCAATCAGAAACCCACCAATCTCAAGATTCTCCAGAAAGTTATAGAGATGCCCATAGGTGAGAAAAAATATAACGATGACTGTTGCAGCCATCCCCGCCACCTGCCAGTTTCGTAGGAATGCCCGGCAAATCAGGAGGATGATCACACCAAGAATCCCACTTAGAACTATGGAACGGTATATGGCACTCAACGGGATCTGTCCGATATTATGAGCGCCCAATTCCAAAGGAGCGTAAAGTGCCAGCAGCACAGGCTGCCAGGGAAAGGAAGATAACTTCTTCCCATTAATTAGAGCAAGGAGTGTTCGCATAAGAGAGAGCGGTTTGAATCCAGCTGGCAGTTTACTGGACTGCCTGGCCACGACGCGGGATCTACTGGAAATAATAGGTGGTGTGGAATCGACTGATTATACCGAATCAGTCGATTCCACACTGCGATTGTTGCCGCCACTTATTGACACAGATATTCTTTTCTGCTTTCGAAATGGCCTCTTCGGTTCTCTTTAGGCTGACGATCCATTCAAGAATGACGCGCTTTACAAAAGGAGGAAAGGCTTCAAATTCTGTGCAAGTATGATTCTCTTCAAGCCACTTGCGCCATTCTGCGCGGGATTTGGGATGGATGGGATTGGAGGAGACATTTTCACTAATTATATTGAATTGGCTCAACATCTCTTTGTGAGTCCTCTTTCGGCTTTCTTTCTCTTGCATAATAAAATGTCTCGCGCAATTGGGGTGTAAGCAACCCTGATTCTCGGTAACCTAGCCTTGTCCCATGAAATTGCATAAAACGAAATTTTGAAATGGAAGAGATATTCTTCCACAACCTGCCTTCACGCGCCGCGTGCCACAAGTCACTGAGGATGTTCATGGCCGTTAGACGCACAAAGTCATAGGTACTAAAGTGTGCTTCGGGATAAATCTTTTTGAATGCCATCGCCTCACGGCGGTAACGGTTGAACACACCGTCGGGCGTTTCATTATGAACATGGATAATTTCAGCTTCGGCCACATAGGCGATGTCATAGCCCCGCTCTTTTGCCCATTTTCCCCAGGCCAAATCCTCCAGCCCGGTCAGAGTTTCATCATAGGGATTCTGCTGCCACAAACTCTTTCGGATGGCGGCATTGGCATTGTTGCAAAAGGCAGTTGACTGGCGCGGCTTGCTACTAGTGGGATACCATTGATAGTAGATCTGTTGCTCCGAGAAGTGTGCGGTTTCAGGTCCGCGCTGTTTACCATAAGTTAGGGCAACATTTTCATCTTCAAATGGACGCAGGAGGGATTCAAGCCAGTCGGGATAAACAGGATAAACATGGGCGCTGGCGATCACGATCCATTCCCGCATCGCTTTCTGGATGCCGAAATTGAGTGAGCGCCCAAACGTAAACTCCGCTGACGGGATTCTCACGATCCGCGCGCCGAAGGCCTCAGCCACGGAGGCCGTTCCATCGGTTGAGCCTGAATCGACCAGGATGATCTCCACATCCTTGACCGTTTGCTGTCGAATCCCTTCGAGCAAACGTCCAATGTGCTTTTCTTCGTTATAGGCGCGGATAACAATCGAACAATTACCAATCATTATCCTTCTCATATCCCAATTTCACTAACAGATCTCCTGCAACATTTTTAAATCTGTACTTATTTTCTTTTGTAAAATACTTTACCCATTCACCTGTCTTTCCCGAACGGAAGGTGGGAGAACGGCTCGGGTTGATGGATGATTCTAGGGATTCTAGAATCAACTCTCGGGGCGCCTGGAGCGGAACCCGGGCGAGGAAATAGTCAATGATGCGGTTCAATGTTGCGGCGCGGTCGTTGATCAGATCCTCAAAATGGATCTTCAACACAGAGGGTTGGTCCAGCCAGCCAAGATAGGGAGCGAAACGATCAGCGATATTCGGAAATTCCATACCCGCATCTGGCCTTCCTAAAATACTGACAGTGAGCCGCGCATTGAAATCGGGAAGTGACTGATAATAATCATGATGGACATGCCGCGCCTCCATATCTGTCACATAAAAAACGTGGGAAACGACCACATCGCGCGGGTCACGAAAAATAAAATAAGGAATGAATGCAGGAGCACAAACACATCGCACAACTTCGTCCCGCGCAAAAAGATGAGCCGAGGCCACATCGCCCGGGCGCAGAGAATCCAACCATGCCAGGGCTTGTTCCGGTGAGCGCTTGCGTCCGCTTTCCCCTTCGTATTCGGCATAGAACGAATGCAAACGGCGGGAGAACGGTGCAACGCGGTTGAAGCCAAGCAGAATCTGATCAAGCAGATGTGTGCCACTTTTGGGAAAGGAAATGCCAAGCAGGATGGGCCAGCCTATTTCGGGCACGGTGACTGAAGAAAAACGGGCGCGCTGGAAAATTTTTTCGGTCTGATAAATCGCAGAACGAAGACTCGATTTCAAGGCCATAAGGGTATTAAACCACACTTATCCAATTGAAAAAGTGCGCGCAAAGAAGAATTCGTGAGAGGGGTTTACTTTATGCGTAGCTTCATTTATAAGCACAGGGATCGACATCGAAGAAACTTTAGAGATTGAGGAGAATTAATCATGTCCCGCTTCCTGCTCATTCTGTTGCTCATTAGCCTGTCAGCCTGCGCTCCCCAACCCACCCCAACAGCCGTCATCGAGCTGACACAAACGCAATCTCTGCAATCGCAAATTGCTGTTCCTTCTGATTGGGCGGGAGCCATCTCTCATTCAGACGGCACAACCGAATCGATCACCATCCATTTTGACGAGACAAAAGGCATACTAAACATTGAGCCCAAAGTAAAAACATACGAGTTCGAAAATATTGAACGCCTCGATTCGAAAATCTCTTTTAAAGTGACTACCGAAAACGAGATGACTTTTTCCGGAACATATGATGGCTCTCAAATTACCGGCCAAGTGGAAGAAAACGGACAAACTGATTCGTTTACGTTATTACCCTTATCTTCTGAAACGAAGGATTCATTAAACGCTTTTCCTGGAACATACCAGTTTGAATCCGGCGAGTCCGTGCTCATCAATCTTGCGCCGGAGTACACCAGTTCGGGGCTTTACTTTTTCGGGCAGGGACTCATGGTCACACGCTTTGGCACGGGAGCAATCCGGGCTTTGTATCCCATTGCCACTGATACGTTCCTGGTAGGGAGTGCGCGGGCAATTGGTTATCCGTTCAAAGAGCAGATCACGTTCCAACGCGACTCAAATGGAAATGTTTCCGGCCTGACGTTGCAAACTCGTAATCCAGAAACGGGAGAACTTGGAGAATCACAATCAGCCAAACGCATCATTCTAAAATCAGAAGTTGTTCATTTCACAAGCGAAGATGGTACCAATTTGACAGGTCTCCTGACACTGCCCGCGACGTCCGGGCCTTATCCAGCGATTATGAGTTTACATGGCTCCGAGCCTGGGACAAAAGATAATTTTGGAAGCCAACAGACGAGCGCGTTCATGGCAAGTCACGGAATTGCAGTTCTTACATATGATAAGCGCGGCGTTGGCGAATCGGAGGGAAGTTATGTCGAAGCTGCGACGGAGAGAAATCTCAATCTGATCGCTCAGGATGCCATCGCGGGCGTGGAATATCTCAAAGCCCGACCCGAAATCAAAGCTGACCAGATCGGGCTGACCGGGTTTAGTCAGGCAGGCTGGGTCATTCCATTGGCTGCCTCGGGATCAAAAGATATTGCTTATTTCATTATCCTCTCCGGTCCTGTCACATCGGTGGGACATGAAGATTTGTTCAGCACATACACCAATGACGGTGAAAGCGCAAATAATTATTCTCAAGAGGTGATCGCCAAGCGGCTCGCTGACACGCCACCTTCAGGCTTTGACTCCACACCGATTATTGCGAACCTCGACCAACTCGGCTTATGGATTTGGGGAGACCAGGATAAAAGTCAGCCTGCTTTTGAGAGTGAAAATAATCTCAAAGAGATCATTGCGCAGGGCAAATCCAATTTCAGCTATGTGATGCTCGTTGATGCTGATCACAATTTACAGCAGACGACTCAAGGCCTGTTCAATGAAATCCCCTACTCCGCGGGCTATCATCCGGACTATTACAAAACGATCTTAGAGTGGTTGAGCAAAAATAAGTTTCGATAACTTTAACCGCATATTCTTTGGGAGCGTCTAATTCCTTGGGCTAGCCACAAAGATCTTGAGTTTTTTCTCAGAGAGCTCCGTGTCTCCGTGGCAAAGAAGATTGAGGCTATTCTTTCCACAGGACGCAATTTAGGTTTCTGGGCTTTATAATGCTGTAAATGAAAACCACGATTTTCAACACTCCCTTTCTAAGCGGGGTCTATCACTACTTTGCAAAAACAATGATGCGACTGGCTGGCTGGCGTGTAGAGGGAACACTCCCTAACCTGCCAAAATTCGTGTTGATTGGCGCACCGCACACTTCCAACTGGGATTTTGTCCTGTTCCTTGCAGTGATTTTCAGCCTGCGAGCCAATGTCCGCTTCATGGGTAAGGCGGAATTGTTCCGCTTTCCGATCGGCTGGTTCTTCCGCTATTGCGGCGGTGTGCCTGTGGACCGTAAAAAATCCACCGGCTTGGTGGAGCAAATGGTGAAAGTCAGCAATGAATCAGAGAAGTTCATCCTGACCATCGCTCCGGAAGGCACGCGTCACAACGTGCAGGAATGGAAGCGCGGCTTTTATCACATTGCCAAGAGCGCAGGGATTCCCATTGTCATAGCGGTTGTGGACGGCCGGCATAAGACGGTTCGCATCGGACAGGTATTTCATCCCACTGAGGATATCGAAGCAGATATAAAGTCAATTCAGCAAGTTTTCGCGGGCGTAGCGGGGATCCATCCAAGGCGGAAGTATATAACGCTTCAGGACTGATTTCATTTTCCTTACTAACCTTTGGAGAAAACCATGTTACCTTCATCAAAATTAATCGCCTCCACCCCGCCCATGGGCTGGAACTCATGGAACACATTCGGACATAACGTGAATGAGTCAGTAATTCGCGAAACGGCAGAGGCGCTGATCTCAACAGGGCTCAAAGACTACGGATACAACTATATTGTTATCGATGATTGCTGGTCTATCAAAGACAAACGGGATGGCAATGGCAATCTGATCGCTGACCCCGAAAAATTCCCGAACGGAATCAAAGCGCTGTCCGATTACGTTCATGAAAAGGGATTCAAACTTGGCATCTATTCCGACGCCGCAGAGAAGACCTGCTCGGGCTACCCGGGCAGTTATGGCTTTGAGGAACAGGATGCACAACTCTGGGCTGGGTGGGGAATCGATTTCCTCAAATACGACTATTGCAATGCGCCGCAGGAACAATCCATAGCGATGGAGCGTTACGCCCACATGGGGGAGGCTCTCCGCAACACGGGACGCGAATTTCTGTATTCATTGTGCGAATGGGGTAACCAAAGTCCGCACTTGTGGGGGCGAAGGGTTGGCGGTCACATGTGGCGCGTCTCGGGCGACGTATACGATAGCTGGATCAACATTTGGTTGAATACCTGGTACAGTATTGGCATCGATGTTTCGATTGACATCGCTAATGAGGTACATGAATATGGTGGCCCCGGTGCCTGGAACGATCTCGACATGCTTGTCGTCGGCCTCAAAGGCAAAGGACAGATCGCCGGCAGTGGCATGTCGTTCGTCGAATATCAAACCCATATGTCGCTGTGGTGCATGGCTTGCTCCCCGCTGATGATTGGCTGCGACATCCGCCAACTGGATTCGGATACGGCTTCCCTGCTCATGAACCGCGAAGTATTGGATGTGAATCAGGACTCGCTTGGGATCCCTGCCAGACGAGCAAAGCAATTTGGTCAATGTGAGATCTGGACAAAACCGCTCGCAGACCAGTCGATAGCTGTTTCCGTTATCAACCGCAGTTCGCGCCCGGAGGATGTCACCGTCAAAGCCCGCGACATGGGTATGCTCGACACTCCCAAACTGGCACGCAACTTATGGACTCAAGAAGACATCGCCGATTTCAAGATTGATTTTATTCAACGTGTGCAACCCCATGAAACGGTTTTGTTGAAGGTTACTTCATCATAAGTCGTCGCTCTTGAACAATTGCATGAACTGCTGATCCATGTAGGTATCTCCCACTTTGAAATACCTTGGCTGGACTCCGAACGTCTTAAAGCCAACCTTCTCATAAAGTTTGATCGCGGCCCGATTGTCTGCAATGACGCTTAATTGGACTTGTTCGATCCCGTCCAGAGTAAATGCATATTCCAGGGCGCGCCTGATCAACTTCTCGCCAATGTTTTGACCACGATAACTTGAATCTACATACACCTGGACAAGTTCTCCGCGATGCATGGCTCGCTGACGTGGCATGCGGTTAAACCCTGTAATCCCGATCAGTCGTTCTTCATCAAATGCACCGAACATCACGTGATCCGGCGAATCGTCTTCGATAAAAGTCTCGAACGTCAGTTTAGGATTCAAAACTTCCTCTTCATACGTGGATCCGAAATATGGGGATGCATCTTTCAAACACGCCAGGCGGACCTCACGATAGATGGCTGACTCATGAGGCTGTAATTTTCGGATTATGATAGACATGCTGGGATTTTATCTGAAAATCCATTGAACCTGAAAAAGGAGAATACGATGAAACTTCGTCCATTTGGCAAGACGGGCATGAATGTATCTGAGATCGGGCTTGGCGCCTGGCAATTGGCAAACCCTGATTGGGGAGTCAATGACAAAGGTGAGGCATTGCGCATCATTCAGAAATCGCTTGAGGCGGGCTGCAACTTCTTCGACACCGCACCCGGCTACGGCGGAGGCAGGAGCGAGGCGTTGCTGGGCGAGGGGTTGAAGTCCGTGCGCAAGAACATCATCATTTGCACAAAGTTTGGTCACACGGCAGAAGGCATCACCGACTTCAGCACAAATGCTATTCGTCCATCCATTGAAGCCAGCCTGCGTAAATTACAAACCGATTATCTGGACATTGTCCTGATGCATAACCCGCCGCGCGAAATGATGGATGGTAGAGTCGCTTCGCAATATGAGGAATTTGAAAAACTCAAAGCCGAAGGCAAGATCCGTGCCTACGGCGTCTCGCTGGACTGGCGTGAGGAAGTGGACTTGGTCGTGGATACGACGAAGAGTAAAGCTCTGGAAGTATTTTTCAACGCCTTATATCAGGAGCCATTGCCCGCCTTTCAAAAGGCCTATGAACATGGTGTGGGAATCATCGTCAAAGTGCCACTGGATTCAGGCTGGCTTTCGGGTCGTTATCGAAAGGGTCATAATTTTGAGGATATAAGGAAACGTTGGCCCCCTGAAGTAGTGGCGCGTCGCAGTGAGTTAGTAGAGCGGTTTGCCAAACTTGTTCCCGAAGGAACCTCCATGGCGCATGCCGCGCTGCAATTCATCCTGGCGCAACCGCAGGTTTCGACGATCATCCCTGGTGCGAAAAGCGTGGAACAAGCCTTGGATAATTTCGCAGCCGCAGACGGGCAGCTTAGTCCGGAGGTTGTTCAATCCATAATTGATTTATGGGAAAGTGAGATCATGAGTGATCCGCTGCCGTGGTAAGAGGAGAGAATGACAGAGTCAAAAATCGGTCAGGCAGAAATCAATGGAGTCCGGCTCTATTACGAAATAGCTGGTGAAGGCTTGGATCTCGTTCTTGTACATGCAGGCTGTGCTGACAGCAGAATGTGGGACGAACAGTTTTCCACCTTCGCACGTCATACTCGAGTCCTGCGTTATGACATGCGCGGCTATGGCAAATCTACATTAAGTAAAGGTTCCTTCTCAAATCGTGATGACTTATATAACCTTCTGGAATTCCTCGGTATTCAACAAGCTCATTTTGTGGCCTGCTCGATGGGAAGTTTAGCTGTCACCGATTTTGCGCTTGAGCATCCGGAAAAAGTCAAATCCTTGGTTCTTGTCTCTCCTGCGTTGAGCGGCTATCCATATGAAGGACAACCTCCGCAACCGGTATTCGAGATGATTGAGGCACGCAAAGCAGGGAATCTTGAACATGCAGCTGAACTTCAAGCGCAAATTTGGGCAGATGGTCCCAAACGAAATTCAGATCAGTCTGATATGGAAGTACATCAGTTGGTCCGTCAAATGAGTCTCGATTCATTAACACTTCAAGCTGATGTCATCCGGGAGACCGCGTTCCTGATCGAGGAGCCGCTGAATCCACCGGCAATGGGACGATTGGAGCAAATCAATGTTCCGACCCTGGTGATTGTTGGAGATTTGGACGATGATA
>Ga0065707_10000716_pt1 | contig 22427 bp, 21 predicted proteins | sample SwiRhicommuniRL3_FD_59094 | JGI IMG/M metagenome (GOLD analysis project Ga0065707, IMG submission 59094) | Switchgrass rhizosphere bacterial communities from Rose Lake, Michigan, USA - RL3 v2 (version 2) | ecosystem: Host-associated > Plants > Roots > Rhizosphere > Soil | place: East Lansing...
GGGCTGTTCGTGCTGCCTGCCGTGCCGCTCCTCGCACGCACCGGGCGCGACAGACTGGCGGCAGCGGCAGCCTTCGCCGGCCTGGCCGGCTCTACCGCGTACGTCATGAAATACGGCCTGCTGATGCCGCTCTTCGGCAACGTCCTCCACGACATCGGCCTGAGCCCGATCCTCGTCGCCCGCGCCGATCTCTGGCCCCATGCGCCGGCCGGGATCTGGATGGCCGTCACGATAGCCGCCGCCCTGGCCGCGGCTGCCATCGTGCACCAGGTAGTTGCCCGCGGCGCCAGTGTTTGGGACGGCCCTCAGCGTACGCCGGCCATCCTTGCGGGAGTGTCGTGCGTGGCGTACATGGCGCCGCTCTGCGTGGCCGGTTTCATCTTCGATCGGTATGTGGGCCCTGCGCTCGTCCTGGTGCTCGCCTTTCTTACCTCGCTCGGATCGTTTCGTGCTGTGTCGCGCACGGCCGCCGGAATCAGCTTCGCGCTCATCGGCGCGCTGGCTGCATTCGACCTGGCCGCCACGAGAGATCTGTTTTCGTTCAACCGCGCACGGTGGCAGGCCACCAACGCCGTTCTGCAAGCGGGAGTGCCCGCCGAGGATTTCCAGGGTGGATTCGAGGTGACGGGAGCGCTGCGGAACACCATCATTGGCGCCGAATACCCTCGGCTGTTGATCTCGCTTGGCGACGAACCCGGATACCTCAGGGTCTCGTCATACGAGTTCCCTCGTGTGATCGGGAGCAATCCAGGCGTCGTGTACGTGCTTCAGCGCAAGGCTGAACCGCGATGAGGGCTTGAACGCCGCCATGGCGCCACTGGTCACCGTCGTCATCCTGAGCTACGCGAGGCCCGATCCTTTACGGCAAGCCATCGAGTCTGTCATCAATCAGGCCTACCCCTCGCTCGACATCGTCGTTGTCGACAACAAAAGCCAGAAAAGCGAAGCGATTGCACGGGTGGTGTCGAGGTTCCCGAGGGTCCGCTTCGTTCAGAACGAAGAGAACCTCGGATTCGCCGGCGGGATGAACGCGGGCATCGCAACCGCGGCGGGTGAGTACATTTACCTCAGCGAAGACGACGTCGCGCTGCGGCCGGGCTGCTTGAGCTCGATGATGGCGTACCTCGAGCGGCACCTGGACGCGGGCCTCGTCGCGCCGGTCATGTACGACCAGTCTTCGGGATCGGTCCGTTCGGCCGGCGGGAGATTCGCGCTCGATCCGGTCTTCGCGCTGAAGATCATCACCGAGCGCGCCCCGGGACAGGGCCCGCTGCCCTTCGACGTCATGTACGTGCCTGGCGCTTCGATTCTGGCTCGTGCGCAGCTCTTGAAAGAACTGCGAGGGTTCCGGGACGATTTTTTTCTCTATCAGGAAGATCTCGAATTGTGCATCCGCGTGCTCAAGTCGGGACATCGCGTCGTGACGGTGCCTGCGGCCGGCGTGGACCATGTCGACCCTCCGCCCGGTCCTGCGTCGGACATGGTCGAGTACTTCCGCATCCGGAATCTGTTCGCGACCTACGTCCTTCACGCGCCGGCGCGCGTGCTGCCGGCCTTCGTCTTGCGCTACGGTGTGATCGATGTGACGCGGACAATCCTTCGGAACCCGCGACGCGGCTGGCTGATGGTCCGGGCGTGGCTCTCTGTCGCCATGTCGGCGCCACGCCTGCTTCGGGAGCGCGACCCTCGTCCCCTGGAGGCCTCGAACCTTTGACCCGTCTGATCATATCCGCCGCCTCGGCCGCCGATTTTCCACGTACCGGCATCCCGGAGATCGCCCTTGTGGGCCGCTCCAACGTCGGCAAGTCGACCCTGATCAACTCGCTCGTCAAACAGAAGATCGCCCGGACGAGCGCGGCGCCCGGGAAAACGCGCCTGGCAAACTACTATCTGATCGAAGGCGTCATCGCCAACCGCGACGTGCGCCCGTTCTACCTGGTGGACCTGCCCGGCTACGGATACGCTCGAGGCGGCGCCGCCTCGGCGGAAGAGTTCGAAGCGCTGACCGAGGATTACTTCGATCGTGCCGCGAATCCAGGACGATTGCTCGCGGGCATCCTCCACCTGATCGACAGCCGCCACCCGGGATTGCGGCAGGATGCCGCCGCCCACGAGTGGCTGCGCCGTCAGGATTTACCAATTGCGGTCGTCGCAACGAAGATGGACAAGCTCGCGCAACGCGAGCAGACGCAAACCGTGAACGCGCTGACAGGAAACTACGGCGCGTGCATACTGCCTGTGTCTGCCATGAAGGAAACGGGGCTGCCGGAGGTGTGGCAGACGCTGCGAGAGTGGACCGCTCGATGAAGTCGTATGCCGATGCCGTTGGCGCGCTGCTCGCCGACTTCCACTGGAACCCGTGGTTCCTGAATACGTACTGGCCGGAAAACGCGCAGCGTGTCGCGACGATCGTCGAGCTGGCGGCGCGAGCGAGGCCTGCGTCCGCAAACGGTCAACCGGCCTCAGTGCTCGAGGTGGGATGCGCCAACGGGTACATCGCCTGTCTCTTCAACGAGCTCGGCTATCGGACGTTTGCGATGGATTCCGGCGACGACCCAAAGCGCGATGAGATGTTCGCCAGACGGAACATCGGATTCACGAGCGGCAACCTCAACGACGCGCCTCCGCTTGCCGCGTACGCCGATGCATCGATGGATGCAGTCGTGCTCGGCGAAGTGTTCGAGCACGTGTTGAACCATCCCGCCGGCCTGCTCCAGGCGGTTTATCGCATCTTGCGGCCCGGTGGCGTCACGATACTGACGACGCCGAACCCGTCGACGCTGGCCAACAGCATCAGGTTGCTCGGAGACGGATACGTCCTGTGGGGCACGCCGGCGTTTCTACGCGATGTCAAGCTTCGGGACGGGAACGTCATCGATCGCGGTGACATCCACTACCGCGAGTATCCGGCCTGGATCGTCATGGAGCTGATGAAAGAGCTGGGGTACGACGTCAGGAGCGTGCAGTACTATCGAGCAGGCATTGCGCCGACCCATTCGGCGCCGAAGAAACTGGTCAAAACACTGCTCGCGCTGAGCGGGCTGTCAAGAACACGCCCGTTCGCGCTGGGCTACATCATCGACGCGAGAAAGTTGCCATGACGATGCAGTATCGACGCTTTGGACGCCTGGGCTGGCAGGTCTCGGAGATCGGCTATGGCATGTGGGGTATGGGCGGATGGACTGGCTCCGACGACGAGGAGTCGCGCCGATCGCTCGACCGCGCGATCGAGCTGGGCTGTACGTTCTTCGACACCGCGTTTGCGTATGGCATGGGACGCAGCGAGAAGCTGCTCGGCGAGGCGCTGAAGCGGCACTCGGGTAAGAAGCTCTACGTCGCGACGAAGGTGCCGCCAAAAGACTGGAAGTGGCCGGGCCGGGCGGAGACGCCGGTCTCGGAAACATTTCCCGCCGACCACATCGTCGAGATGACCGAAAAGAGCCTCGGCAATCTCGGTGTCGAGCGGATCGACCTGCAACAGCTGCACGTCTGGAGTGACGCATGGGCCGCTGATGAAGGCTGGCAGCGAGCAGCCGAAGAGCTGAAGCGACGAGGGCTCGTCGGAGGTTTTGGCATCAGCGTCAACCGGTGGCAACCCGCCAATGTCCTGAAAGCGCTCAGCACCGGCCTCGTGGATTCGGTCCAGGTGGTCTACAACGTCTTCGATCAGAATCCTGAAGACGAGCTCTTCCCCGCCTGCCGCAAGCTGGATGTCGGGATCATCGCGCGCGTGCCGTTCGATGAAGGCAGCCTGACCGGCACGCTCACGAATGAGAGCACGTGGCCGGAAGGCGACTGGCGCAACGTGTATTTCACGCGCGAGAACCTGGCCGACACGCTCCAGCGCGTCGAGCGGCTGAAGATGCTGGTGCCGAGCGGCGTGGACCTGCCGGAGATGGCACTGCGCTTCATCCTGGCCAGCCCCGACGTGGGAACGGTGATCCCAGGCATGCGCAAGACGCGGCACGTCGAGCGCAACATGGCGGCCAGCGACGGCGAGCCGCTTCCTCCGCGCCTCGTCGACGCCATTCGCGCCCATCGCTGGGATCGGACGCACGTGATTACCTAGTAGGTGGATGGTGGTTGGTGGTTAGCAGCTGGTAGGAAACCCTGATATACTTGAAGTTTCTCCAAAGGAGCTTTGTCGTGAAGGAAGGCATTCATCCCAAGTATCACGAGGTAGAGGCCCGGTGCGCCTGCGGGGCGACCTGGAAGACCCGGTCGACCAAGAAAGAGTTGCACTTGGAAATCTGCTCGAACTGCCATCCGTTCTTCACGGGCCGGCAGAAGCTGATCGACACGGAAGGCCGCGTCGAGCGGTTCACGAAGAAGTTCGGCGCTCAGACGGTCGCCAGCCGAAAGAAAGCGCCCGCCAAGGCGGGAGCGAAGGCGTAGGAGCCCTCACCATTCGCAGATTGGCAGATTGGCAGATTGGTAGATTCCCAGATTACGGGCCAATCCCACAATCAATCCGGCAATCTGCGAATTCACTATTTTCTATTCACCCACCTCCAGGCCGATTCCACCATCATCTCGAGGCGGTCTCGACTCGGTTTCCAACCGAGCTCGCGGCGCGCTCTGTCCGAAGACGCGACAAGCACCGGCGGGTCGCCCGGACGCCGGGGACCGACGACTGTCGGAATCCGCTTTCCGGTCACCTTCTCAGCGCACGCGATAACCTCGCGTATGGTGTGCCCGTCGCCGCCGCATCCCAGATTGTAGATATCCATCCGCCCCTCCCGCCGCTCGAGCGCGAGCAGATGCGCATCGGCGAGATCGAGCACGTGGATGTAATCGCGCACGCACGTGCCGTCGCGCGTGTTGCAGTCGTCGCCGAAAATCGTGACATGTGGCGCCGTGCCGGCGGCGGCCCGAAGCACGAGCGGAATCAGATGTGTCTCCGGATCGTGGCGCTCGCCCGATCGCTCGCTCGCGCCGGCCGCGTTGAAGTAGCGGAGCGACGTCACGGAAAAGCCGTGTGCCTTCGAGAACCACGCCAGCGCGCGCTCGAAGGCGAGCTTGGATTCGCCGTACGGATTGATCGGCCGCGTGGGCATGCCTTCGTCGAGCGGCGTCTTCTCGGGAACGCCGTAGACCGCGCACGTTGATGAGAAAACAATCGATTTCACACCGGCGTCGCGCATGGCCTCCAGCAGGCTCAGCCCGGCGACGAAATTCGTCCGGTAGTAAGCGCCCGGCTGCTCCATCGATTCGCCGACCAGTGCCACGCCTGCCATGTGAATGACCGCATCGATGCGCCGCTGTCTCAGCGTCGACAACACGGTGGGTGTGTCGTTGAGGTCCGCCTCGACGAACGTCGCGGCAGGCGACACGGCATCACGGTACCCGCGCGCGAGGTTGTCGAAGACCGTCACTTCGTGCCCGCGCTCGACGAGCACGTCGGTCATGACGCTGCCGATATAGCCTGCACCACCCGTTACAAGTATTCGCATGAGTGTCTGTTACTCGCGTGGAGGAGTCACGATTTCGGTTCCGCCGCTTGGCAGGCTGACGTAGTCCACGGTGTAGCCGAATTCCGTGGACGCACTCGCAGGATTCCGGAATCCACTGCGAAAGTCGCCCGGTGTTCGAAGCTCGAGGTAACGGTTGAAGTACCGCGTGTTAGGGATCGGCGTGTGGAAGCTCGTCGCGTCCGTATGGTAAACGGTCAGCCCCGAATCCGTCTCTCGCACGGTGTACCAGAACACCGGCTCCTGTGGCAACGCGTGCACGTTATACCAGGCCATGGCAGCAATCTCGTCGAGCCGGCCCCGTAGCGCGTGCGCCGCCACGCGCTCGCCTATCTGAGAGAGCCCGAGCAGGACGCAAAGAGTGAGAAGAACGTTCGGACGATGGTGGGCCATCAGGAGCGCGATGGCCCAGAGGGCGCCAAACACCAGGACCGCGAGCACTCCTGGGTGGTGTATGGCTTCCACCCGCGAATACTTCAGAAGCATCTCGATGACGAACACGGCCAGGCCCAGGCATCCAACCGCCACGGTGACGAGGCGGCTTCCCACCTCGGTCCGCCGGCCCGTGACAACGACTGCCACAACGGCGCATGCGAGGGGTATCCAGAAATACACCGACGCAAACCGGGCGGCTGGCGCCTGGGTCAGCCAGACGAGCAACGCCAGCATGGAGCCACCAACCAGCACTGCCAGCCCCCACATCCCCGGAACGGGATCTGATTCCTTTGAGGGTAACCCCTGACCAATCACAACAAGGAGTACCAGCGGAAGGATGATGCTGAGCTTCTGCGTGAGGATCAGAGAGTGGAGCCAACCCCTCACCCACGCCTGACCCGTCACCTGTGCCATATCGTAGGTCGGGCGCAACTGCGCCCACGTTTTGATGAACACGCGATCGGCCTCGACGAGGGCGGGCGGTACACGCCAGTCGACGTTCAGACCGAACGCGGAAGACGGATAGAGCGGATATCCGCTCAGGATGACGCCTCGCAGAAGGAAGCCGCCCACCAGCACCGCACCCGTGGCCGCCGCGAACATCGGCAACCGCGGAAAAAAGTCAATCGCAGACGTTCGCCTGAAGTCTCTCGCCACTCGAAACAGCACGACACACAGGATGACCGCACAGAACGCGGCCGCGCTGAGCTTGACGGTCACCAGCAGGCACCCGACGAGGATAGCCGTGGCGGCGCTGACCCGGTATTCCGGCGTTCCGGGCGTGGCACAGGCAAATCTGAGAAAGACGCAGGACAGGATAACCACCCCAGCCGTGACGGCGACATCGGCCTTCAGCGTGGAAATCGCCGGGCCGAAAATGCCAAACAACACGAGGCCGATGGTCGGAGCGAAGAGCACGGCCGCAAAGAGCGGCACGGTCTCGGGAGGACCGGGGCGCCGCCGGATGACCCTCACCATCGCGACGAGCACGTACACCAGCGCGAGCGCCACGACGAAGCCGTTGACCAGGTGATTCACGTGCCCGGCCCAGCGTCCGCGACTCAACAGCGCGGCAAGGAGGTGATGCGAATTGTTGAATCCGAGCCGGCCGTGCAGATTGGCCAGGCCCGGCACCAGCGGATAGTCGAAGAACCATCGAACGGCCTGGAACTCGTAGTTGTAATCGTCCATGCCTCCGCCGGCCAGCGAGTGATTGGCCGTCCAGACCACCAGCGCGAGTGCCCCGAGTGTAATCGGGAGATGCGACCGAATCTGGAGGAGCGGCCGGAACCAGCGACGCTCGACGACGAGTGCCGCCACCGACAGCAGTGCGAACGGAACGAGCGCGGCACTGACCGGAAGAAAGAAATGCCAGACGACCAGCCCCAGAACCGTGAGGGCGAGGCCGGCCCAGGTGCTGTCGTAGAGATGTGCCCAGCTCGCTTCAATCCGTCCGATGCGATCGAAGAGCAATCCGCCAAGGGCGCCGAAGGCCACGACGAGCATCAGCCACGTGAAGAGTACGCTCGATGTGAGGATGATCGACAAGGAGTGCGTTCAAAGTGTACCGCATCGTGTTACCATCGGCGAAGACGGCCACCTGCACGAGGAGATTCTGATGGATGAAGGCGAGCCGCGGATGCGGCGCAGGGGAATGTTCTTTCACGTCGAGACACCAGAGCTCGACGACGTCGAAACGGAATCCGCCGAGGGCATGCCTGCCCGCATCACACGGCGGAGACCAGTCAAGGCAGCACGAAATCTCTCCGCTGCCCCCGATCAGCCGGAATTGAGGGCCACGCCCTCACTGCACAAGACGAGGATGAACCGGTCGATCAGATTTGCGACCGCGACTGGCAGCCGTCGACTGTCACAGATGAGCCGCTGATCCAGCTCGCCCGCGGCGAGGCGAGAAACGCTACGACGTCGCCCACTTCTTCGGCCCGGCCAAAACGCCCGAACGGGAGTTCTGCGCGTACGAACGCGGCCATGCCGTCCGGATCGGCCTTGACGCGCGCCTCCCACGATCCTCCGGTGAACAGTATCGATCCCGGCGCCACGCTGTTCACACGAATGCCGTCTTTGGCAAGCTGTTGCGCCATCGCCTTCGCGAGGCTGATCTCGGCCGCCTTCACTGCGTTGTAGACCATCCGGCCGCCCGACTCGCGTCCCCAGATCGACGCAATCATGACGATCGATCCGCTCCCGCGCGCCCGCATGTGCGGCACGACAAGGCGCGACATGCGGATGGCCGGGTACAGGGTGTGGTCGAGCGCGTCCTGCCACTCGCCGTCGGCCGTGTTGACGATGTCGGTCCCTTTGGCCGTTCCGACGTTATTGATCAGGATGTCGATGCCACCGAAAGCCTCGAGGGTGGCGTTCACCACCTTCTCGGCGCCTTCTGCCGTCGACAGGTCGGCCGCCACGGCGAGCACTTGGGGTCCCTGGGGTCTGACCCCCGTACCGGTACGGGGGTCAGACCCCGGTACGGTGCGCAGGTCTGCTGCCGCCCGATCGAGGGCCTCGGTGCCTCGGGCGCAGAGGCAGACGTGGCAGCCTTCGGCCGCGAGCGCTTTCGCGCTGGCCAGCCCGAGTCCTCGGCTCGATCCCGTCACGATGGCAGCCTTGCCGCGGAGTTGGAGATCCATGTGTGTTCAGGTGGTAGGTGGTGGGTCGTAGGTGGTACGTCGCAAGTGGTGTTTAGTGGCCATCTGCCCGCGGCATCTGACTACCACCTACCACCTACCACCTACCACCCGGTTCAGTCAGGCCGCCCACCGGTCAGATCGTTGAGCCTCCAATCGAAGGTCTCGTAGGTGAGCTGGAAGGTGTTCTTCTTGATGAACTCCTCTTCCGCCTCCAGCAGGTGCGGCCGGAGGAATCCTATCACCGCGAGCTCGATGGGCTCGCGTTTGGGCAGGTCGAACGCGTCGTCTGAGAACTCCTTGATGAACTCCTTCGCCCGCCAGCTCAAGATGGGGCTGATGCTCACCTTGCCGTTCAGCGCATCCACCTTGGTCCATCGCGGCGTCACCACGAATTGCTTGCGGGCATCGTCGAGCTGCCGGTTCACGGCCCTGGCGCTGAACGCCTCGCTCCGCAGCCGGCCGCTGCCGACCGCGCCACGCCCAAGCACGATATACACCCGCGCATCGTCGAACTCAGCGAGCACCGTGTTCTCGATCTGATCGAGCGTCACGCTCTTGCCCGCGATCACGTGCGTGTTCTTCTCGAAGGCGCCGGGAATCTGCCTGATGCTGTTCGCGGGATAGTTCGACGCTCGCGCCCGAATCGGATAGTTGTTGACGACGGTCTGCAGCACGAGCGCGTTGTACGCGTTGATCCAGAGCGCCTTCTTCTGCTCGGCGGACCATTGCGCGTACTCCGACGTAATCGCGGCAGTGTTCAGCGAGGCGATGTACCGGTTCAAACGGTCGCGATCGCCTTGCAACGCACGGTAGTAGACGAGGCCATCGCGCACGTGCAGATCGAGGAGCGCATCGAAGGGCACGTGCAGCGCTTCGAGCTCGGGCGATGGCTTGTAGTCCTGCGCGCGCAACTGCACGAACGTCATCGCGAGCACGATAGCGGCAAGCACCGTGAATTTCATGGTCATGTCTTGTTCAGAAACTGCCAGAGCCGCCACTCGAAGAGCTCCGACCGCTCGAGATTGGGGAGGTGGCCGGCCACCGGCACGAGCTCGAGCTGCGAGCCCCTGATCGCTCTGTGCATGCCTTCTGCCTCGCTGGGTGGAATCAACGTGTCCTCGACACCGTGAACGATCAGGGTGGGCACGTCGATCTTGCCGAGCATCGGTGTCGAATCCGAACGCTCCATCATCGCCCTGACCGCCGTTTTGACGCCCTCGCGCGTGTTCTCGACGACGAGATCGTTGACGCGGGTCGTGAGGTCCGGCCGGTCGTGCTGCGTCGTCGCTCCCAACAACTTCGGCACCATCTGCGCCGCGACGGCCCCGACTCCCTCGCGAACGACAAGGTCGATCATCTTCTCGCGATTACTGCGCCCTTCGTCGCTGTCGGCCCCTGGCCGTGTCGAGACGAGGCCGATCGCGCCCAGATAGCGTGGCGCGCTCTTCAGGATCTCGAATAGCACGTAGCCGCCCATCGAACAGCCGACGACGGCTGCCTGGGTAATCTCGAGTCGGTCGAGGAGGTCGATGACGTCACCGGCCAGATCGCTGAGCCCGATCGAATTGCCGACAGGCATCGGCGTGCGGCCAAACCCTCGGTAGTCCGGCGCGATCGCGCGCCAGCCTTCCGGAACGGCGGCCAGCGTCGACTCCCACATCGCGGCCTGCAGCGGAAACGCGTGCAGGAACACGGCGTTCCTGACCGGAGGCGGCCGGACGGCCGGTGTCACGTTTTCGGCCACGAGGTAGCTGATGGATTTGTGGCCGATGGCGACCGACTCCCGGCGCATCTCCGCATCTTAGCAGGAAGCCGACCTGTGGTCTGCGCGACAGCTGGGAGACGACTACGTGAACCCTAAAGCGTTTTCGGATTGTACGTACTACACAGAAATCGAAACCGCGCTAGGGATGTGAGTTCGTCGTCTGGCTCGGAGCGCTCTGCGCTGCCGGCAGCATCTCCACGAGCACTCGGCTGTCTGGCTCGCGCGGAAACTCGAGACCCAGAATACGGGCGAGCGTGGGCGCGATGTCTTCCGGACCGCTCGCGTCCGCGTAGCGCCCGGGTGTAATCCCGCGGCCCATGAAGATGACGGGCACGTGGCGATCGAAGTCGTACACGCTGCCGTGGCCGGTGCCGCCGAGCGCGGAGTTTACATAGATGTACCGTTTGAGCTGAACGTTCAGATGCGGGCTACGCGGAGCGTAAAACGCGTTCTTGAACAGCTCCAGGTCCGGATCCGAAGACGGCGCGAGGCTTCGGAGATCGTCGTGCGTGTACACGTGCTCGACCAGGCCCGTAGACAGGAGGCCGTCGATGGCCGTCTTCTCGACCTCTTTCCAGTCGAGCTTGTTCTGGCGCACCGCCTCTTCGTTCAAGTAGACGTCTGTCGCGAAGTGGCTGATCAGGTTCTTCACGCCGGGATATCGATTGTCGAGCGCGGTCCTCACGGCGCTCTCCAGCACCTTCGGCGGCACCCTCTTGGCGGGCAGCCCCTTCTCGGCCGAGAGCTCGGCAAGGGGACGCGCCCCATGATCGGCCGACAGCACGATGAGGGTGTTCGCCAGACCTACCGTCGAATCGACGTGTGCGAACAGCCGAGCCAGCACGCCATCGAGCCGCAGCATCTGGTCCATCAGCTCCTGGCTGTCGGGGCCCCAGTTATGACCGATGCCATCGGTCGCGGCAAATCCGATCGCCAGAATATCTGTATCCGCATCCTTGCCCAGCTCGTGGTGCTTCATCGCTTCGAGCGAGAAATCGAGCACGATATCGTCGCCGAACGGCGACCGGCGCAACTCCAGGTAGTACTCCTCCTGGGGCGGCACGCCCTTGAACGGGTGCGGGAACGCGATGTCTTTACGGTCGCGCTCGCTTTCAATGGCATCCTTACCCGCGTACTTTTCGTACAACGCCACATCGTCGATGAGACGAGTCCATGCCTTCGCTGCGAACCGGTCGACGCTGCGCTTGCGGTTGAAGTCGGTGAGCCACGCCGGCGCGGCGTCCATATAGAACGTGCTCGAGATGAAGTTGCCACCCGCGTTCTCAAACCAGTACGCCGCATCTGCACGGTGCCCGCCCATGAGGATGGCCGAACGATCCTTCAGCCCGATACCGACCACATGAGATCGCGGCGATTTCGCCTTGAGCGCATCGCCAACCGTAAACGTGACGAGGTTCGCCGGGGAGGACGCGCGTCCCTCGCCGCCTATGGTACGCTGCACCGGATCGTCGATGACGTTGACGACCCTCTTCAGATACGGATCCCACCAGTCGTTCGCGACGATGCCCGAGTGGTTCGGATGCGAGCCGGTGAGCAACACCGAGTGCCCGGGCCCCGTTTCGGTTGAGGCATGCCGATAGTTGGCGTTCGTGAAGATGCCCGCTTTGTCGATGAGCTGCCGCAGCCCTCCCTTATAGAGGGGATTGAACCGGTCGAGGTAGTCGAACCGCATCTGATCGATGGATATCACGAGCACGAGCCGCGGTGCTGGCGGCCCGGCGACCGCCACGGGGGTCTGCGCATGCGTAATTGGCCACCAAAATGAGACAGATATCAGGACAAGCAAGTATTTGCGCATGGATGCCCATGATCGTAACAGAGGTACGAAATTCGCATAGAGCAATTAACGCGGGGCATCTTGTTGCCCGATATCTGGTTTAAATGGGGCTGTTTCAGGAACTTCTCGGCAGCGACCATCTGGCCACACTGGAGTTCTTCGTCGTCGGGCTCCGCGATGTATCCGAGAGCGCGACCGACGAGCAGGAACTTCTGTACAACGCCAGCGTGCTCGCGCACTACGCCCAGGTGTCGATCGACGCCGACGACGAGCTGTCTCCTCCGGCCAACCTGAGCGCCATTTACGACCGTTTCATCGCGCGCCGCGGCCCGTTCCGCGACAGCTCGCACATGGAAGCCGCCGGCGCGCAGTGTCTGCTGCTGGCCGGATTTTTCGAAGAACAGATGCGCCGCCGGCACAATATCCGCTGGTACGCCCAGATGGGTGCCGACTTCTATCGGCGTGCCGCAGCTCGCGAGGAAGCGGCAGGCAAGGCGCAACTGCTCGATTGCATCGCAGGACGGTTCGAGCTGTGGCGTCAGCGTCACGCCCGATTGAACCGCGAGCTTCGCGACCTGCGCTACATCCTCACACCGCGCCACTAGCGTCTAACTTACGAATCAATGGTCCGTGCGTCTGTGAACCGCGACCGAGGTGGTCGGGGCTATACTTCACTGAGAGCGATGAATGTTCGTCCCTGGTGGCTGCTGCCGCCCGGCCGCATTCATCCGGGCTGGTGGATCGCCCTCGGCGCGCTGCTGATCTGGATGGACCACGCGACCGGTCCTCACGCCACATTTCCCGTGCTCTACGCGGTGCCGGTCGTCCTGGCCGCCTGGTACTCGGGAAAGCGTGCCGCCATTGGACTGGGTATTGCCGTACCGCTCGCGAGAATCCTGACGCTCGTCTCGTCGCAACCCTACCCCGACGTCTACTCTTCGATACTGGCCACGCTTTTCAGGGGCAGCATGGTGCTGCTGTTCGCGCTCTGGTTCGCACGATTGGCCGACTACGAGCGCGAGCTCAGCCGGCAGGTCAGGGTGCTCGAAGGTCTGCTCGCGATCTGCTCCTTCTGCAAGAGCATCCGAAACGAGCGGGGCGACTGGGAGCACCTCGAGTCGTTCATCTCGAGACGCTCGGAAGCCGAGTTCAGCCATGGCGTCTGCCCGTCGTGTGGCGCCTTGCACTATCCCGACATGTTCGGCGAAGAGAGGTCTGTTTCGAACGGCTGAACCGGCGGGCGCGAAATTCGTGTTCCCGATTACAGTTCCCGTCGCTCCATCCCAGCCATTCCGCGCACGCTTGCGCATGGACCATGATCGCGCACGGCAAAAGGGTTCCAGGTCAACGCGTTATCGGGGCGTGAGCTACAACGGTGCAGGCCGCCGGGCGTGGCACCTCCGTTGCTCCTTGGGAGTTCGTCAGACCACCCATTTCCAAAGGATCAAGATCATGGCTGAACAGATGAAACGCTTCCGCACTCGTCTGGTGACGCTCGCCGTAGTCATCGCGCCGTTTGCGATGGTCACGACCGCGATCGCGTAACGTCAGCAACGCCGCAGGTCGGGCCGCGCACGGACCGGTGAACTATGCCGAGGCTGCGCGCTGCCGCGACCCCGTTGCCTGCCACCACAACGCCAGTCCGAACGGCGCAAGGGCCAGCACTGCCGAAATGAACCCCATTGTGCCGTAACCAACGGCCGCGAAGACGTGGCCGCTGAGGAAGCTTCCCGAAGCCGCCACCAGTCCCATCAGNAAATCGTTGAATCCCTGGGTGCGCGCCCGCTCGTCGGGCGAGAGCTGATCNGCAAGAAGCGACGAGCCCCCGACAAAGCAGAAATTCCACCCGAGNCCGAGCAGGAACAGGCCGAACGTAATCGGCACNAAGGCCGGCGACAGCGGGGCGACAAGACAGGCCAGGGCCAGAACGATCGCCCCGGCCATGATGACNGGAGCACGGCCAACGCGATCCACCAGCCTNCCAGACAGNATCGAGAACGCGAACATGCCGAGCACGTGAAGTGACGTCGTCAGCGAGATCGCCGTCACCGCATGGTTGTGATTCCGCATGTGCAGCGACGTGATGACCATGACCATCACCATGACGGCGTGGGCGGCAACCATCGACAGAATCGCGACGCGCGCGCCGGGACGCCGAAGCACGTGCGAGAGCGGCGCGGAACCTTGCGCGAGCGGCACTGCCCGCGCATTGCCTCCGGCGATCGCGCGAGCAATCTCGCGCGGGTCGGGCCGGAGCAGCGTCGCGATGACGATCGCCGCACATGCCAGCAGCACCATGCAAACGGCAAACGGCCAGACGAGGTCGCTCACATTCAGCCCGGCCAGCCTCGGTCCAAGCAACAGGGACAGCGATGGCCAGATGAGCGTGCCCGCGGTTCCGCCCACCACGACGATGGCAATGGCTCTTCCCCGTTGCGCTTCCGGGTGCATTTCGGCGGCAACGAAGCGCGACAGGCCGGCGGCGGCGCTCGCCGGACCCATCAATGCGAGTCCGCCGACGAAGCCGGGAAAGCTGCGCGCCCCAATCGCCCAGGCCGCGATCGCGGCGCCCACGGTGCCAATCGCATAACCGGTCGAGAGCGCCCGTCGCCGGCCCCATCGATCCATCGCATATCCCAGTTGTAGCGACGCGGCGGCCACGCCGACCAGATACACGGCAGACGGCACACCGGCCCACGACGTGCGCCCGCTCAGATCGGCGCCGACAATCGATGTGACCGTTGATGAGGCGAGGAATGCCGTCGAGCTGAGCGCATGCGCCACCGAGAGCGTCCACGTGAGCCTTTGGGATTCGTGCAAGCGGTCCCCCTGACTAGATCACTCAGATCAGGTGTTCTATTCCAGGGTGTTGAGATGGCGCGCGAGCGATTCGAGGCTCGACATGTCGCGCACCGACAGGAAGTCGTCCACGAACGGCAGCGCCGCACGAGTGCCGCGGGTCAGCGGCTCGTAGCCGGGCGACCCGATCAGCGGATTCAGCCAGATCAGGCGATGAACGCTGCGTTGAAGGCGGGCCACTTCGCGCCCGAGCACGTCCGGATCTCCGAGATCCCATCCATCGGAAATAAGGAGCGCCACCGGCCCTCGTCGCAGAACGCGACGTGCCCAATGCGTGTTGAAGCGATGGAGAGCCGCGCCCATCCTCGTCCCTCCCGACCAGTCCCGGACCGCGTCGCGCACGCGCAGGAGTGCGGCGTCGGGCCTCACGCCGGCGAACTGGCGCGTCACCCTCGTCAGCTGGGTCGAAAACACGAAGACCTCGATTCGGCGATGGCCCCCCGCCAGCGCATGCGCAAACAGTAGGAGCATGCGCGTGTAAGGCTCCATCGAGCCGCTGACGTCGCAGATGAGAATCAGCGGGCGCGGCGCAATCCGGCGCGTGCGATGAGGGACGGCGATCAGCTCCCCGCCGTGCTTCAGATTGACGCGAAGTACCCGGCGCAGATCGACCGCGCCGCGGCCGCCGGCGCTCCATCGCCGCGTCAGGCGTACTCCAGGGTTCCAGGTGAGCTTCGCGATGGCGTCCCGGGCACGGGCGAAATCGGCCGCGGTGAAGGTGGCAAAGTCTTTACGCCGCCAGACTTCCTCCGCGCTGTAGCTCTGCAACCTGACAGGCTCGTCGTCCTTGCCCGTGTCGCTCGCTTCCGGCTCCGACGGGGATGCCCCTGGAGCCAGCATCTTCACAGTCGCCCGTGCGCGCTTGGGAATGCCCATGGGCTGCGGCATCTGACGGTCCGACGGCTCCCTCCAGACTCGCCAGAATCGCTCGAAGAGCCGATCGAACAACGCCAGATCAACATGGCGCGAAACAAGCACGGCCCGAAGCGCGTCGTGCACATCGCGGCGGCTCGAGATGCCGACGTCCTCGAGGGCGCGAATGGCGTCAGGGACGCCACCAGCGCGCACGGCAACGCCGGCGCCACGCAACGTCCGGGCGAACATCAGCAGGTTCGCTAACAGGCTTTCAGGCACGACTGGTGGTATCTGCCTACCGGAGCGCCATGGCGCGGGCACGAGCGTCTTTTACCAGCGCCGCAAGCCGCTCGCCCCGCAATGACTCGATGTCGTCGTGATCCTTCAGCAGCACGCCGAGGGTGTGCTCGACGGTCGCTTCATCGAGCTGATCCTGTTCGAGGGCGACGAGCGCTGCAACCCAGTCCAGCGTCTCCGAGACGCCAGCCAGCTTGTGCAGATCGGCGCCGCGAAGCTCCTGCACGAATGCCGTCACCTGCTCGGCAAGACGCCGCGGGGCATCGGGCATGCGGCTGGTGATAATGCGAAGCTCCTTGTCGAAATCGGGATACTCGATCCAGAAATAGAGACAGCGGCGCTTCAACGCGTCGTGAACCTCGCGTGTCCTGTTCGACGTGAGGACGACGACCGGTGGTTCGGATGCGCGAACGGGGCCGAGCTCGGGGATGGTCACCTGGTAATCGGAGAGCAGCTCGAGGAGAAACCCCTCGAACTCCTCGTCGGCACGATCGAGCTCGTCGATGAGGAGCACGGGAACCCGGCCGTGCTCGTGCTGGAGGGCGCGCAGCAACGGCCGCTTGATGAGAAAGGGTTCGGTGAACAGCTGCTCGGTGGCTCGAATGCGATCGAGCTCGTGGCTGGCCTCGAGGAGGCGAATCTCGAGGAGCTGCCGAGGGTAGTTCCACTCGTACAGGGCGTGGCTGACGTCGAGCCCCTCGTAACACTGGAGGCGGATGAGGTCGGTTTCGAGCGCCGCCGCCAGGGCTTTCGCGATTTCGGTCTTGCCCACGCCGGCTTCGCCTTCGAGAAACAACGGCCGCTTGAGCTTCAACGCGAGGTAGACCGCCATCACGAGGCTGCGATCGGCCACATAACCCTGGCCGGCCAGCAGCCGCTCGAGCTCGTCGACCGACGCCGGGAGGCTCACGCTACGACGCCCGCTGGAACGCCGCAGCCAGCGCGCGCTTTACGTAAACGGGGGCAATCGCCTTGCGATACTCAGCCGACGCGAAGACGTCTCCGAGAATGTCTCCCCCCAGTTGTTTCGTGGCCGCAGCGGCAGCCTTGGCCGTGACGTCTTGGGACGGGCGCGCCCCCTTGACCGCGGCCTCGACGTCGCGCAGCCGCGCGGGCACCGGCACAAGTCCACCGATCGCCACCTGCGCGGCCTCGCACGAACCGCCTTTCATCGTCACGACGGCCGCGGCGCCAATGACGGCATAGCGCGACGCCGGGTGCGAGAACTTGATATACGCCATGCCCTGCCCCGTTTTCTTCGACGGCACCTCGATGGCCGTGAGAATCTCGCTGGCGTCGAGGGCCGTCGTCATCATGCCCTGAAAGAACTCGCTCGCGGTTACGGTTCGTTCGCCTTTCGAGCTCGCAACGACGAAGCGGGCATCCAGAGCGACGAGCACCGTGGGCAGATCGGACGCGGGATCCGCGTGTGCGACATTGCCGCCAATCGTGCCGCAATTGCGCACCTGAGTGTCTCCGATGTGCCCGGCGGCATCGCACAACATCGGGCATTCAGCTGTCAGCACAGGAGCGGTTGCGAGCTCCGCGTGCGTCGTCAGCGCGCCGATGCGGATGGTGCCACCCGAGGACGCGATGCCCTTCAGCTCGGGAATGCGGCCGATGTCGATGAGCGCCGTCGGAGCGGTCAGCCGGAGCTTGAGGAGCGGGATCAGGCTGTGGCCGCCAGCCAGGAACTTCGCGCCCGGGTGCTGTTGCATGAGCGCCAGCGCTTCACGAACGGCGCCGGCGCGGTAATAGTCGAATGACGGTGCGAACATGACAGGCTCCTATTTGTTCATCGCGCGCCAGACACGTTCCGGCGTCAGCGGCATCGTGAGGTTGTCGACGCCAAAGGGCTCGAGCGCGTCGATGACGGCGTTGTACACCGCAGCCGTCGAGGCAATCGTGCCGGCTTCGCCGATGCCCTTCACGCCCAGCGGATGATGCGGCGATCGCGTGACGGTCGAGAGCACCTCGATATCGGGCAACACGTCGGCACGGGGAATGGCGTAGTCGAGCAGCGATCCCGTGACGAGCTGTCCGCCGTCGTCGTACACTGCACCTTCCCACAGGGCCTGTCCGATGCCCTGCACCACCCCACCTTGCACCTGGCCTTCGACGATGACCGGGTTGATCTGCGGACCGCAATCGTCGACGGCAACGTAGCGCTTGACGTCGACTCTGCCGGTTTCGCGATCGACTTCGACAACCGCCACGTGCGCACCGAACGGATAGACGAAGTTGGGCGGATCGTAGAAGCTCGTCGCCTCGAGTCCCGCCTCCATGCCGGCCGGCATATTCCAGGCAACGTTGGCCATCAGCGCGATGTCCTGGATGGTCTTCGATCGGCTCGGCGCGCCTTTGACGAAGAATTTTCCGTCTTCGTATTCGATGTCCTCGGGCGCCGCCTCGATGAGATGTGCTGCAAGGAGCTTGGCTTTCTCCTTGATCTTGCGTGTGGCCACCGCCAGCGCGGCCCCCCCGACGGCCGTCGTGCGGCTGCCGTACGTTCCCCAGCCCATCGGCGTGCTGTCGGTATCGCCGTGAATGACCTTGACGTCGTTGACATCCACGCCAAGCTCGCTCGACACGATCTGCGCGAATGTCGTCTCTTCACCCTGACCGTGGGGCGAGGCGCCGATGAACACGTTCACCTTGCCGCTCGGGTGAAAACGGACGATCGCGCTTTCCCAGAGGCCGCCCTGGAAGCCGATCGCACCGGCGACCTGCGAAGGTCCGAGGCCGCAGATTTCAACGTAAGTGCAGACACCGATCCCGAGGTATTTGCCGTTCGGTTGCTTCCTCTGCTTCGCCTGCTCGGCGCGCAGCTCGTTGTACTTGACGTGGTTCAGCGCTTTCTCGAGAGCCGCCTGGTAGTTGCCGCTGTCGTAGGTGAGTCCGGTTACGACGTTGCAACCGTCTTCGAACGGCGGCAGAAGATTCCGCTTCCGGATTTCCACCGGATCGATCTTCAACTCGTCCGAGAGCTTGTCCATCATACGCTCGAGCATGAACGTCGCCTCGGGACGGCCGGCGCCGCGATACGCCTCGACCGGCGTCGTGTTGGTGTAGACGCCGTAGACGTCTTCTTTCAATGCCGGCACCGCGTACGGGCCCGACAACATCAGTCCGTGAAGGATGGTCGGGATGCCCGGCGCAGCCGTCGACAGATACGCGCCCATGCCGGCCCACACGGTGCAGCGCAGCCCCAGGATCTTGCCGTCGCGCGTGGCGGCAAGCTCGACGTCCTGGATGTGATCGCGGCCGTGGGTCGTCCCCTGATAGTTCTCGCTGCGCGTCTCGGACCACTTGACCGGCCGCCCGAGCTTGATCGCGCAGAATGCCGTCAGAAAGTCGCCGGGGATTGCCGGAATCTTGCTTCCGAATCCGCCGCCGACCTCCGGCGCGATCACGCGAAGCTTGTCCTCGGGGACACCGGCGACGAGCGACGAGAGAAACCGGACGATATGGGGATTCTGCGTGGTGTTCCAGAGCGTCAGCTCACCGGTGGCCGCTGTCCATTTCGCCACGCATCCTCGCGTCTCCATCGCGGTTGGAATGAGCCGTTGCTGGATGATGCGGTCCTTGACGACGACGTCCGCCTTCGCAAACGCCGCGTCGAGATCGCCGCCGGCGACGGTCCAGTGGAACGCCTGATTGGCCGCGATGTCGGCGTGTAGTTGCGGAGCCCCCTTGGCCATCGCCTTCTGTGGATCGACGGTCACAGGCAGCGGATCGTAGTCAACGTCGATGAGCTCCAGCGCATCCTGGGCTTGGTACCGGCTCTCGGCCACGACAACGGCCACGCAGTCGCCGACGTAGCGGACCGTGTCTTTGGCCAGCTGTGGATAGGTGGCGACCTTCAGCTCGGCATTCGGCAACAGCCACGCGCAGGGCATCGGCTTCAGCGCCGCCTCGGTGTCGGCGGCCGTGAACACGGCGAGCACGCCTGGTGCCTGTTTCGCGCGCGACGTGTCGATCGAACGGACGCGCGCATGCGCATGCGGGCTGCGCAGAAGGGCCATATAGGCCATGTCTGGAAGCACGACATCTTCTGTGTAGGTGGCGGTGCCGGTGATCAGCCGCGGGTCTTCACGGCGGCGGATGCCCGAGCCGAAAACCTTGGCGCTCATGATCGCGTCCTCCCCGCTGCGGCCGCGTCGCACACGGCGCGGACGATGTTCTGGTAGCCCGTGCAGCGGCACAGGTTGCCTTCCAGCCCATGCCGTACCTCTTCAGGCGTCGGCTTGGGGTTCTTGTTCAGGAAATCGACGCTCGCCATGATCATGCCGGGCGTGCAGAACCCGCACTGCAGGCCGTGCTTGTTCCAGAACGATTCCTGCACCTGATCGAGCTTGCCATTGGCGGCGAGCCCCTCGATGGTGGTAATCGTGGAGCCGTCGGCCTGCACGGCCAGCCGCGTGCACGATTTGGTGGCAATGCCGTTCTCGAGCACGGTGCACGAGCCGCACTGGCTCGTATCGCAGCCGACTTTTGTTCCGGTGAGGCCGATGGTTTCCCGGAGGAAATGTGCGAGCAGCAACCGAGGCTCGACATCGCGCTGGTAAACACGGCCGTTGACGGTCATCTTGATGGGGATTGTCACGGGTTATCCCTCCTGTGGCGAAGCGGGAATTCTTACGCAAAAGGCTGCACGAGGGCGAGGAAAAAACGTTTGCCCGTCGCCCCAAGACTATCGCCCATCGCCCATCGCCCGCTCTGATACCATCGTCCGCGCATGGAAGACCTCACGACGGGGTCCATCAACCGCCATCTGCTCAGGACCACCAGCTTCATGCTGGTCACGATGGTGTTCCAGACGCTCTACTTTCTGGTCGATCTGTACTTCGTGGGCCGTCTCGGCAAGGAAGCCATCGCGGGTGTCGGCATCGCGGGCAATCTGACGTTCGTCGTGCTCGCCATCACGCAGATGCTCGCCGTCGGCACCACGACCCTCATTTCGCACGCCGCCGGGCGCAAGGAGCGAGAGCACGCACAGTTGGTATTGACGCAATCGCTGCTGCTCGCCGCCTTCATCGGCGTGGTGTTCCTGATCGTCGTGACGGCGCTGCGCGACTCGTACGTGAATACGCTGAGCCCCGACCCGGTCAGCGGCACAAGAGCCATCGAGTATCTCTCCTGGTTCATTCCGGCCATGGCGCTTCAGTTCCCGATGGTCGTCATGGGTGCCGCGCTTCGGGGAACGGGCAACTTCAGGCCGGGCATGATCGTGCAGACCGCGACGGTGCTCATCAACATCCTGCTCGCACCGGCCCTCATGTTCGGTTGGCTCACGGGCAGTCCAATGGGCGTGGCCGGCGCCGGGCTCGCGTCGCTCGTCGCCATCACCGTTGGCACCATCTGGCTCGCGATCTTTTTCTTCGAAGTGAACTCGTACTTGAAGCTGCACATCCAGCTCACACCGCATGGCGACATGTGGGGCCGGATTCTGAAAATCGGGTTGCCTGCCGGCGTCGAGTTCGGCCTGGTGGCCGTGTATCTGTTCCTCGTCTACACAATCAGCCGGCCGTTCGGCGCCGCGGCCCAGGCGGGGTTCGGGATCGGCCAGCGGATCGTTCAGGCGAGCTTCATGCCGGTCGTCGCGCTCGGCTTCGCCGTCGCTCCGGTCGCCGGACAGAATTTCGGGGCGCACAAAGCGGAGCGGGTGCGCGAGACGTTCCGGAGAGCCGCGCTGATGGCGGTTTGCCTGCAAATGCTGGTCACGCTGGCGTGTCAGATCGTGCCCGGGGCGATGATCCGGTTCTTTTCCGCAGATCCGACCGTCATTGCCGTCGGAGCCGAGTACCTCGTGATCATTTCTTGGAGCCTGGTCGCGTCCGGCATCATCTTCGTAAACGGCAGCATGTTCCAGGCGATGGGCAATACGATTCCACCGCTCATCGCATCCATCACGCGCATCATCATCGTCGCAATTCCTGCGGTGCTGCTCGCCCGGAGGGCGGGATTCGAGCTGCGATGGATCTGGTGGCTCTCCGTCGGGGCGACGCTACTCCAGCTCAGTATGAACGTGACGCTGCTGATGCGGGAATTCCGCGCGAAGCTGAGGTTTGCCTAAAAAGTCGACAGCCACCACCCGTCTCCCGCAAACCAGCAACTGTCGTCCACCGGCTTCGTGCGATAGAACGAGCTCACCGCTTCCGTACCGCCGCGCCGGAACGCCTCGCTCAACCTCTGGGCCGTCGCTGCGTCGCGGGCGCCGCTGCACGGAATGAACATCGCGGGCGAGACGAACGCCGCGGCAAAACGGTCGGCTGATTTTCGCGTGAGGAGCAGCATCG
>Ga0065707_10082084_pt1 | contig 22399 bp, 25 predicted proteins | sample SwiRhicommuniRL3_FD_59094 | JGI IMG/M metagenome (GOLD analysis project Ga0065707, IMG submission 59094) | Switchgrass rhizosphere bacterial communities from Rose Lake, Michigan, USA - RL3 v2 (version 2) | ecosystem: Host-associated > Plants > Roots > Rhizosphere > Soil | place: East Lansing...
TTCGGCAATCCGCCGAGAGTCACTGGAGATCGATCATGAAAATCATCCCGATTGATGTCTTGAATGCGCCTTTCGAGATTTTCGACGCGCCCTTCGCCGAGTCGGATACAAAATGGCTGGCGTGGTTGAGGGAAGCTCATGCACGCCTGCGGCCGGGTCTTCAAGCGGCTGGCATCGAGTCGGTCACCGTGACCTACGCGCTGAATATGATGGAGTTCGAGGTCAGTCCCGCAGTGTGTTGCGACTTCCAGGGCGTTCCCGTATCACCCGCATCGATCTCGCAGGAGCTGCTCGATGTCGACTTCTTCGAGCCGCTCACAACCTTGCTGATTGATGACTTCCAGGGAAACAACATTGAAGGGGCGCTGATGTGGCACGTCAACACAGACGAGGTGTATGTCACTTCGCTGATCGCCAAAGCGCAGAGCGATACAGTGCGCGACTCTGATGGAACCTCAAAGGTGGAGGGCACTGAAGCACCCGATGACGACGAGGCGTAGGACTTTCCGTGCGAAGCGGTCTGCGATCTGCGGGCCGCTTCGCCGTCACGCGCCTCTGATGAGATCAGTGCCGTATTGCATGCGAGGATTTCCGAAACTGTGCGGAAGTGGGAGCGCCGACACTTATATAATATGGGAACAGACTAGGAGGTCTTAATGGTAAGCCTACTCAAAGGTTCGGAATGGATCGCGCCGATTTCCGGCATCGTCGGTCTCATTGTGGGGGCCTTCATTTCTGAATTCCGCATCGTCCTCGCTGATGCTAGGGAGCGCCGCCGTGCGCTGAACGTGTTGCTCTTCGATCTGCTTGAATTGCGAAACGATGTGCGTACCTCCAATCCGCGGTTGCTGATCGACACACTCCAACGGATTCTTCGGCGAAAGTTTCCTGGCGTCGACATTACTGCATTCCTGGGCCAGCTACTTCAACCCATCATTGCCAGTATTCATAAAGAGGTAATGGGCAATAGCCGGCTGAGGCTCACCGAACGCTATGAAGGCGCGCTCCATACACTTGTTCCCTATGACCCCATGCTGGCCTATCGCCTCGCTGGCAGTGAGCGGCTGGCCGCAGTGGAGCGCGCGATTGCGCTGTATTACGACAAGATTGCTCAACACCCTGGAGTCGCCAACGACCCCAATGCGCCAAGGTTTCTCAGCGTCATCCAAGATGAAACCACGACGGCACTGATCGACGAAGTGCTCAAAAACCTCGCAGATGATCTGCGGAGGATTGCGCGGGCGCGGCGCTGGTGGCTCTTTCGTTGGCTGTGGATGCCGCTGGCTGTGCAGCGTGCACTACGTCGGCAAGGTCACGGTGTGACACGCACCCAGGAGCAGGAGCTGGAAGCCATGATCGATCGGGTGATCCCACTGATGGAGGCCGCGCTTAATGATGCCGCACGTCACATGGAGCCCCACCAATGACGACAAGAACGTCGGATACAACGGACGACGAGGTGCGCCGCTTTGAGGCAGCCGTGCATGAGCTGATCGACGAGGGTTACTCCGTTCTCGATGTCCAAGGTCTTCTCAGGGCCGCGGCCGAGCGCGCTGGTATTGAACTCGAGCGGGTCCATCCAACCATGCTTTGGGACGCTCCAACGATTCATTGAAGAAACAAAGATCACAGCCTAAGACCCTAAGCGCATCTGCTTCTGTGAAGCAGCAATGCGTTCGCAGGCGCGCTCGAAGTACCCCGGATCAATTTCGCAGCCGATGAACTTCTTTCCCGCTTCCAGCGCGGCGACTCCTGTGGTTCCGGACCCCATCCAAGGGTCTGCGATCGCTTCCGAATCCAGCCAATTGACGATCGTGCGTACGACACTCAGTGTCTTCTTGCAGGGATGGCCCCAATCTCCATCATGGCGGTGATGGTTAGCGAGTAGCGCATCGCGAGCGGCATGTCCGCCTCTGGGTCCGGCATATCGAGCGCAGCCGGGACGGCTGGCCCAAATAATAGGTTCCCATGCGTAAGCGGGGTGATTGCTTCCCCATCGGTCACCGGCGAATTCCCGCTTCATCCAGGCGCACAGGTGATGCACCGTCCACCCAGTCGGCAGGCATACCGGCAGCTCGCCATTGGCCACTCGAATGCCTTGCCACGTGAACAGCAGCTGCGAGGCGCCGGCGGTTGCGCATGCCTCGAAGCACTGCTTCAGCCACGCGAGATATAGATCGGGAGGCAAGTTGTCTGGGTAGCTGGCGTACCGATAGCCCACATTGTAAGGCGGATCGGTAACGACGGCGTTGATCCCAGCGATGAATGGCAGAACCTGCAAACAATCACCCAGGTACAGGGTTGCGTCGCCGATGTGCTCGATACGTGAGGGGCGACTGCGATCAGTCCTGCGTTTCGGTGCGTGCGGCTTGGCGTCGCTTGTCTGCGGCCTGGATTTCGTCGTTAGTTTCATGGCGCACAGCGTGACCCCGAGAACCTTGTTAAGCGATCAGCGTTGGAGCAGAAAGGGACGAAGAATGGTTTAGTGCACTCAGCAGGAGTCTGCTCGACGGAGGCTCACTCGAACGGCGTGCGTGTGTCGATGTTCTGTGACGATGAGCTGGCCGGGGCTCGCGGCTCAAACGCCACAACGGGTTAGAGGCGTGGCCCGTTATTCTCGAATAGAGACTGGGCCGAAAATGTTCCTTGATTCGAGACTGAGCAGCAGCGAAAACGACGGGGAAGGCGAAGGTGGTCGACGTACGACGGCCTTGAGACCACGTGATGGTTCGAAGCTTACGGATGTGCCGATCTATGACTCGTAAGCGGACGGCAAGCGCTGCTGGCGGGAGTGGCCGTCATCAGATCTAGCTCAGCAACACCGCAGAACTGAGCTCACGCGCTCGTGCCGGCGTGCGTCCGCTGTAGCTCATCGCGGAACTTTCGCTTCATCTGCTTCCGCTCCTTCAAAGGTGCCACACGACGTGCGCCTCTCTGCGCGGCGCTTGTTTGGCGCTGCCGCGTCACTTCGACCACCCACGTCTCTTCAAACTCCGCGCCAGCGCCGGACGGCGCTGCTACGCCGGCGAAGCGCCGGTCACGGAGTCTGCGGAGCGTCGCGGGGAGCAGCTTCGGAGGGCGAGCTAAAGACGGTTTGCGGGTGAGCGAGCGGGCAATTGGGCTCGCCGCACACCCAGGAGAACTGTCATGAGCGATAGATCTAAGGCGAATGTTCCCGCATCTCACCTGTCTACCCCCCCGACGTGTTCGGCGAAAGAGAGCGAACACGTCCCCATTCTCACAGTACCTGATGGCTCCTAGGAGACCGAGCGCCCAAGCGAAATTGGAGGTCACGCGCGCACCTCGTTTCCAGAGGAGGCAGGCATGAGGTTTGCGAAGGCGTCGCGTGCCTCACGTAATCCCTTTGGAGTAAGCCGATAGAGCCGCTTCCTTGGTCGCCCTAGATCCGCTGCCGTCCGGGCCTCCCACTTACTCGTCAGCCAGTTTGCGCGCTCCAGTCTAAGCAGGATCGGATACAGCACACCTGACACGATGCTGGTGGTCTTCGCAATGTCGGACCCCGCATAGGGGATGTTCGGATTGCTCAGAAATATGCGAAGAACCTGAAGCGTTTGGTAAGACAGCTTGGGCGCGTTTTTCATTGGCATGGGCAGCCTCACATCAGTTAGCCAGAAGTCAATTCTATGTAGACTTGATTGTATAGCCATCACTCGCGGGTGCTAGAACCGTAGCCGGTGCAGTGCTGGCTGACCGGACCGATGCGATTGTGGACGCGACGGTAGGCGATCGACTGATTGTCGACATCGTCCCTGTTCCATTCGCCTCCGAAGCGAAGACGCACCATCAGCTGTTCTAGCCCCAGGGCGGTCAGCCTTACCGTCAATGAGCCAGATTCCATTGACGTGTTTCGTCAAAGGTGAAATCAACCTTGTATGCGTTACGACAGGTGGCGTAGTCCAGCGCATAAGCGAGTAGACAATCGCTGTCCATGAACTCTGCTTGATAAGACATTATGCCGTGTGGATGCTGTCCCGGTTTGTTACCGTTCGTCATGGCGAGTCTCCGTTTCAGTTGGGTGAAGACAGGACTCGTACTGATGCCCTGGCGGGACAGATAGGTCCCGCAAGAGCTGGCACATGTTAGCGCCGTCACATCGGCGTTGCGCCGATAATGAGCGCGTGGCTAATGCACATGCGCTTCTAACTCGATGAATGATCTGTGAGAGGCACGCGCGATGTCAATCGTGCGACGCCACCGCTTGTGCCCTTTTGGTTCGGTTAGGCTCGTTGTTCCGAGAGTGGCATCCTCGTTTTCGGCAGATGCCCGCCGCAATCGAACTGCCGAAATTGTGACAGGCCACCCCCAACATCGAAACGGTTCCGTCTGGGAAACCTCGGACCCAGTCCAGGAAACTTGGGACATCGACAAGTCAGTCAGCAAGTGTCGTTTTCCGAGGTTTCGCAGACTGGCGACACACTGCTGATCTCGATAGGTCAGCGACTTGCATGGAAAGCTCGGTCCCGAGTTTCCTAGACTGAAGTGCAAATGTCCGAGGTTTCATAGACTGACCGACGACGAAGCCGGCAGGTCTTCTAAGCACAAAACGCCTCGATAATCCCTCTCAAGCCGTGCTCGGCAGTTCTGCGAAACCTGGGGCCAGTCTACGAAACCTAGGACCAAGTCCACGAAACTTGGGACATCGACATCGACAGTTGGTGTCGTTTCTCCTTAATTGTGAGACTGGACAAGCCACCTGTTTCAATATAAATACGCACTTAGGAAGCCGAACTAGATCCGTAATTGGGAGACTGAGACCCTAATAAGGAGACTGAACGGCAAGATGGCGTCTTTCGCCTGCCAAGCTGGGCTCATCTGGTGCGTCTCATGAGACGCATACCCCTTAGTCGCCGCTCACATGTCACTGGCTTTCAGACACTGCCAGTGCTTGGCGCAACGGAACACGAGAGCGCGTTGGAGCGCGACTTCGTTACCCTCGTTACCTTCCGCGACCCCGGCGCACGCATTCTCTCTCAGCCGGTCACAATCTCATTTCGCGAAGGTTCCGCTTCGCGGCGCTACACGCCCGACTTCTTGGTCCATTGGACTCATGCGGGCTCGGAGTTGTTTGAGATCAAGTATCGAGCAGACCTTCGGGTTCAGTGGCCTCGGTTGCGTCCCGCGTTCTTGGCAGCGCGTGCGTGGGCGTGTGAGAGAGGAGTAGCGTTTCGGATTGCGACCGACCGAGGCATTCGTGGACCATTACTAGAGAACGCTAAGAGACTGCTGCCGCTTCGTTCCGCCCCGATCGACCGCGATGTTTCGGATTTCCTGCTTGGCGTTCACGGAATGCTTCCGCAGCCGACGTTTGGATCGTTAGTCGCGGCCGTACCAATGGACCGCTCCGCTGTATTGGGAACGCTGTGGCGGATGATTGCGCGCGGTGAGTTCCGAGTAGACCTAGATGTTCCTATCACCTTTCGCACGCAGGTCATACGTTCATGAAGCGCGCGGCGGTAACTCCAGAGTTGACGGAGGTATCGCCGCAAGACTGGCAGGAGGCGCGTCGCCGACTTGAGATCATTCAACCGCTGGCGGCCGACAGTGACCGCACTCGAGAGAGCGTCGGCATAGCTGCACGCAGTTTGCAGCTCAGTGTCACACAGGCATATCGGCTACTGCAGCGATACGCGGCCGATCCGCGCCTAACAAGTCTGCTGCCGCATCGTCGTGGTCCCAAAAGCGGTCGCAGTGGCCTTCCGACCATCGTCGATGAGGTGATTCAAGCCGCTATCGACGAAGTTTACCTTACACGACAGAAGCCTCGTGTCGCTGTGCTAATCGAGGAGATACAACGCCGATGCCGGGCGCTAAAGGCTTTGCCGCCGAGTCCCAAGGCAATACGTCGGCGATTGCAGTCACGCTCCGCCGCGCAGATCGTCTCCCGGCGAGAAGGGCGTAAAGCGGCTCGGGACCGATTCGCGCCGGTGACCGGATCACTTGAAGCGCCGTATCCACTCTCGCTCGTCCAGATCGATCACACACTGGTCGATGTCATTGTTGTGGATTCGGTGACGCGCGAGCCGATGCAGCGACCGTGGCTCACGCTCGCGATCGACGTGCATTCTCGATGCGTACCCGGTTTTCACCTGTCATTAGAAAGACCTTCGGCGACATCGGTCGCACTGTGTATTGCTCATGCTGCACTTACAAAGGACGCCTGGCTCTCAGCACTCGGCGTCGAAGCGAGCTGGCCCATCAGCGGCATTCCAGAGCGCTTCCATTTGGACAACGCACGGGAGTTTCATTCGGAGGCGCTACGCCGTGGTTGTGAGCAGTACGGTATCGGCATCGACTATCGGCCGGTCGCTACGCCGCACTACGGCGGCCACATTGAACGACTGATCGGAACAATGATGGGCAAGGTTCACCTATTGCCCGGCACAACCTTCTCTGATGTTCGCGCCAAAGGTGACTTGGACCCTGAGAAGGCGGCAGCGATGACGCTCGATGAGTTGCAGCGCTGGCTTGTTCACGCGATTGCGGGTGAGTATCACAACTCACTTCATCGCACACTTCGCGTGCCTCCCCTCACAGCTTGGCATCGCGGCCTTGTTGGCGATGAACGCGTACCAGGGCGCGGAGAACCTACCGCGGTGGCCGATCCTCGGCGTTTTCTGATTGATTTTCTGCCGATCGAACGTCGCCTCGTGACTCGCGAGGGCGTTTCGTTGCATTCGCTTCACTACTGGTCGGACGTTCTAGCGATGTGGGTTGGACGTCCGCAGAAGATGGTCGTTCGCTATGACCCTCGTGATCTGAGCCGCATCTACTTGTTGGCGCCTGATGGTCACTACTATGACTTGAGTTACCGCGATCTCCGACGCCCGCCGATCAGTCTCTGGGAGCATCACCTGGCGTGCAAGTATCTACGCGCGCAGGGCCATGCTCACATCAATGAGGCGGCACTGTTCAATGCGGTGGAGAACATGCGTGCCATCGCCCAGGAGGCTGTTCGAGAGACAAAGGTTGCGCGCCGTCACCGCGAGCGACGGATGCACCTCGTTCAAGGGGGCCGCGCCGAACCCATACCGGCCGAGTCGACGGCTGAAGACCTCAGCGAGCCGAACAGCAAACACCCGTGGGAGCGGATGCTGCCGGTGGAGGAGTGGTCGTGACGACGAGCTACCTCCATCTTCGTGAGGCCACACGTGCCGTCGCCGACCTGAGTAACGAAGTGCGTATCCGAAACATACGCAGCGAGCGCTGGATCAGCTACGCACGCGCCGAAGGCGCGTTGGCCAAGCTCGAAGACTTGCTGACCTTCCCGAAGCGAACGCGCATGCCGAACTTGCTTCTCGTCGGCCCAACAAACAACGGCAAGACGATGATCCTGGAAAAGTTCCGTCGTGCTCATCCGTCCATTGCTGCGAGCGAGACAGAGAACCACGTGACCCACGTGCCCGTGCTGTCAGTACAAATGCCGGCAGGGCCCGATGAGTCGCGATTCTTCGGTGCCATCTTAAAGGAACTCGGCTATCCAGCGCTGCTGCCCGATCGTGTCGGCAAACGTCAAGATTTCGCCGTGCGCCTCTTGCGTGAAACGGACGTGCAGATTCTCGTCATCGATGAAGTTCACAATCTATTGTCTGGAACTCGGTTGCATCAACGCCGACTTCTCAACCTGCTGAGATGGTTAGGTAACGAACTGCAGATCCCTCTCGTGGCTGCCGGAACCGCAGACGCACTTCACGCGGTCCAAAGTGACGATCAGCTTGCGAATCGCTTCGAGCCGGTGAGCCTCCCACACTGGAGTGACGGAGATGAGTACAGATCGCTGCTGAGCACGCTCGAAGCGGTGCTTCCGCTACGCCAACCCTCGCAATTGGCCAAGACCGCACTCGCAGAGAAGATGCTAAAGATCGCCGAAGGAATTTTGGGTGAAGTGCTGACGCTGGCGACGAAAGCCGCGGTGCGAGCGATCAACTCGGGAGCGGAAACGATCACCACGAAAGTAATCGATGAGGTGGGTTTTATCCCGCCATCGAAACGTCGGCAAGTGGCGGTCTAACATGGAGAGCGGTCCAAAACAGTCCTATACCGAAAGGCCCGCACTGAGAACGCTGCCGTACTATGTGGAACCGGCGCCTGATGAGGCACTGTTCTCGTGGATTCTGCGCCTTTCGAGCCGCATGGGCGTCTCGATGTTTGATCTCGCCTACGGCAGCTTCGGTGTTGAGGACGCTCGTGAACACACCCGGTGGTGGTGTCGGCCACATCCGTGGCTGCTCAAGCAGATCAGCGATCGGACCAGTATCGGTGTTGCGCGCTTGCGGTCAATGACGTTTGATGGATTTCTACCGGCGTATCGTGATGATGAAGCAGGCGGACGTTTTACTGGCAGGCGCTATGACGCATCGAGTGCGACACGGCGGTATCGGTTCGCTGTGTGCGGCCCGTGTCTGCGCCAGGATGAAAAGCCCTACCTCCGAGTATCGTGGTTGATGGGCTGGATGGCGGTGTGTCCCATTCACGGGTGCATTTTGATTGAGCGTTGCCCGGCCTGCCATGCGCGCCTGCGAGTCGCCCCATTCTCAAAGGACGCAATCTTCAATCCAGGGGTTTGCGAGAGGTGCAAACGAAGCGTGATTGACAGAGGCGACGCGCCGGCAGATCCCGCCGTCACGCGGTTTCAAGCGGTACTACTGCAAGGCAAGCGCATGGGGCATACGGAGCTCGGGCGATTGGGCTTATTGAGCTGGCATGAGATCGTTGCGTTGATCGATGTGTTGTTAGGTGGGCTCTGGAACGGTTTGACGAAGGCAGATCAGCAGCGAGTCTTTGAAACCTATGCCGACGAAGGCCCTCAAAAGATGCGCGCTGAAGACGGTGCGTATGGCCATCGCCATGGAAGTCTCTTACTTCTCACTTGGCTTACAAACGATTGGCCTACTAGCGCTGGCGCAGAGGTCGCGCGGAGTTTGTTGCGGCGCTGGCTGACTGCGGAACGCAACCGCGTTTGCCGGCACCTGCGTTCGCGTTCTATTGATCCGTGGACTCTTGGCCCGACCAACTTTGAAGAGCCCGTCTGCGATCGGCTGCGAGAACTCGCCGGTGCGATGTAAGGCAGAAACGCAATCAAATGGCACCGTATGCGAGGCACGCTCGGAAAGGCGGTCGCCAGAAGTGGTCATCAGGATCATGGGAGGCTGCTACAGCATGGCGGCGGTGGTGCGGCACCTACGGCGTATCAGCGAAGGCCCGCATCGTTTGTTTGAAACTGACAACGGCGAGCCGATCGTGGATCGCGACGGAATTGAACGCCTCTTAGAGAACTGGAACCTTGAACTCGACATGCTTGGCGAGCGACGGCCGTACCTCACACGCTATTGGTCTGGAGCTCGATGTTTGGTTCTCAAAATAGTCTTCTCGATGCCGGCCGGTACTCCACCTTTGAAGCTGCGTGCAGCGGTGCGTTCATTTTTGCAGGAGGAATTTTCGCTTAGACATCGCTACATAACGGTGTTACGTACCGATGAACCCAATCCGCACGTGCAGGCTGTCGTGAAGGCTTTGAGCGAAGAAGACTTCAAGCGCCCGCGTATCTCACCGTCGACCCTGTGGGCGTGGCGCAATCGATTTGTGCATCACCTGCGAGCTCAGGGTGTCATTGCGAAGGCGACGCGGCGGACCGTCCGTGCGCCGAGGAATCCGGGCACCTGGAAAGGCATGCAGCGGCCTACTAGCCGTCGACTCGGGCGTGAAGAATCGGTTTCAGCATCGTTGGAGGGCGTATGGCCCGAATCCGTCTAACTATTGAGATCCCACCTGAGCTGAGTCGGCGCATATTCGCGGCGGCTGCTTCAGCGCACGTCACACGGTCGACTTTGGTTCGTGAAGTGTTAGCAGCTGCGCTGCCACCTGCGCGGGGCGAGTCTGAACAAAAGACGCTGCAGCGAGTGCTCCGGCGAACCTCTCGACTGATGATACGGTTGCTTGCTGACGATCGTTCGTTACTGAGGAGGCGAGCCTTCGCACGCGGGATGAGCCCAGCGACCTATATCTCAGTGCTGGCCCGATCTCATCTGCGCGGTCTGAGCCCCCTTCCTGACCCTGAGCTTCGCGTTTTGAAAGGTGTGATTTCAGAACTTGCGAACCTCACCCAATACCTCACCTCGACGGATCAGGCCGCCGTCCGAGCCGGACATTCCATAGGCGCCGAGGATTCGGCTCTCCACGATGCTATACGGCTGTGCGAGGCTGTGCGTCGTGAGACAAAGGCGCTGATCCGAGCCAACTTACTCAGCTGGGAATTGACATCGGAGCCCACCACGAGCGGCGAAGGGTTGAGCGTCAATCCGTCGCGGACGAAGGCACCTAACAGGATCGCGTTTCCGGGACTGGTACCATCATCCGGGTCTCAGTCTCACGAATAGGGTCGCCAGTCTCATAATTGGAGACAAACGACAGTTGGAATCGCGTCAGACGTTTTGAGGTCAATTCACGTGACGGCAGGATAGTGGTTCGGATGCTGATGTCTGACCATTGTTTGCATGAGTTCAGACGCGTGCATGCAGTGCCGAGTATCGCGACAAACAAAGGTTCGGTTCGCTGAGCTTTCGCAACGGCGCGGTTTGTCGGAATCCGCAGCCCTCCGGCGCCTCATCGAATCCACTCTGGAGGCTGCCGGCCTCACTGCGGTAGATGTCATCGTTGATCCGCCGTCCCCCTCCAGAGCGGCGCGGATCATGGTTCGTTTGGCGCCGGACGACAAACACCTGCTGCGAGAGCGGTCGGCAGCTCGGGGCATGCCGGCAGCCACGTACATTTCAGTTCTCGTCAGATCCCATCTGCACCAGCTGCCACCGCTGACGACAGCTGAACTAGCCGCACTCAAGCGAGTCGTGTCGGAACTCGGCAGCATCGGGCGAAACCTCAACCAGCTCGCCAAAGCGGCAAACCAAGGTCGAGTGACCGGTCCGAGCCGCGATGATCTGCGGGCACTGCTCCGGGCCTGTGAGGGACTCCGGACCCACGTGAACTCTCTGCTGGAAGTGAACCTCGCTTCCTGGAATTTGGGCCATGACTCGAAGAGTCGTTGACTTACGAGGGCCGAGGCCGTGGCTCGACATTGCGACTCACGGGCGCAAGGGTCCAAGGTTCACGCCAGCGCGTCTTGCGGCTATCGGTCGTGTCGTGAGTTATGTCCCCGAGGTCGTCGTCAAGGTGTCGGGCGGTGGAAGTAGCGTCGGCGCTGCAACGGCGCACCTACGGTACATCGGCAGGCACGGTCGCCTCCCTCTGGCACTTGACGATGGCGACGAAGCGTCGAGCATGAAAGACGTGCGGGCACTGATCGCCGACTGGGGACTGCGCGCAGATGAGCTGGAAGCGGGCCGGAGGTACTCGGGAAAGCCCGGCATCAAAGGTCCACGGATCGTCTACAACGTCGTATTCTCGATGCCGGCTGGGACGCGGGCGGACAAAGTGTTTGCTGCCGTTCAAAAGTTTGCCCGAGAGCGTTGGGACGGCGAGCACCGTTACGCAATGGTACTTCATACGGACACACCGAGACCGCATGTGCATGTGGTGCTTCGAGCGATGAGTGAGCAGGGACATCGGCTCTACATCAATAGAGAAACTTTGCGCGACTGGCGCGAAGGATTCGCAGAGAACCTGCGCGCTCAGGGCGTGCCGGCGAATGCCACGCATCGAGCCGTTCGTGGGCTACCAGGGCACGGGATCAAAGACAAAATCTATCGAGCACGATGTCGTGGGGACTCCACGTTCATGCGCAAGCGTGCGCAGGCGGCGGCGACACAGCTGCGAGAGCACGGGATGATAACGGACCCGTCGGGTAGGCTCGTACGTGAAACGCGACGCCGGATTGAGAGTAGGTGGCTCGCCGAACGCGATGATCTTGCAAAAGCAGGGCACGCGGAGCTGGCAGACGGCGTCGATCGATTTCTTGCTCGTATGCCGCCTGCACTGACTGACCTCGAAAGCATCGCGCATCAACTTCAGGAGCGCGGCGTGCGCGAGATCCAAGGGCGTGATGTTACGTGAAGAAAGAATGGTAGCTGATACGCCAAAGCGCTGCGTCGCCGGCTAACTGATACCCACTTACAGATAATCCAAAAATTGGTGCCAATCGACGTGTAGTCGGTGTGCGGTTAACACGCTTTAATCCCGCTTCTCACAGCGTGTCCCTCCAACTATTTCAGGGTGCTGCAGCAACTCTTCGTTTGTGGTCGTAGCAGTATGAGCGAAGGACACCATTACTTCGTTGACAGGTGCTGTGATCGGCGGGACGCTCGATTCGCCATCTCAGATGGCGCTGAACCCCATCTTCCACATCACTGAGGATACGGCAATGATTCTCGATCACGGCAAAGCTTCGATGGAAACTAAGGGAACCGGGATGCACTTGACTCACGAGGACATCGACAAGCTGCAGCCGATCCCCAACGGGCTATATTTCTAGTCGAGCATTCAGAGGTGTGCGACGTGGGCGTCGCACACCGTCTTTCGTTTTCAAGTTAGGGATTCCCTTGTGTTCAGATATCTTTGCTTCTGCTGGAATCACGAAGATAGGTTGCAAGCTGAACGCATACTTCTCCTTGCATCAGTTCTAACTTCATCCTCGTCAAAATGGATTCGCGCTCTTCAGGGAGAAGACTTTATCGCCTTATACACTGGCGAACGTCCCAACTCGTTAGGCGCTAGTTTACTGGCAAACAATCGTGGCGTGGGATTTGGAACAGTTTTTGCGACACATCAAGCACCGCAAAGCCGATCGCACGCAATTCAAGCCTTCGATCAAGTCATGACGGACCGCATAGTCCAGTCACGGGGCCGCGCCCTCGTTTCCGATTTCTGGGGTCGATATGTAGCTCTTCTGAGCGATCCGTCCACGCTTACAACCTGCGTTATTCGAGATCCCACCGGCCAGATTCCTTGCTACTACTGTCATACTGGTCAGCTAGTCATTTTCTTTTCGGCCCTGGAAGATTGCTACTTGGTTGCTAATACCGAGTCCAGAATAAACTGGAAATTCGTACGCAATTTCGCTAGCAATCCCGAATTGAGGTGCTCCCAGACCGGGTTCGATAACATCTCTGAACTCCAACCCGGCGAGTGCATCCAAATCAACTCGCAGTTGAAGTTAGTGCATAGGATGTACTGGACGCCGCACCCATTCGTTCATGAGTCTTTTGATGCTAGCTTGCAGGACACTGTCAAGGCCGTCAGAAGCACAACCGACTCGTGCGTACATTCTTGGGGTGCCCTTCACGCTAACATCATGCACAAACTTTCTGGTGGCTTAGATTCGTCGGTTGTAGCGTATTCCCTCAAGTCGTGTCCTACGGCTCCGAATGTATTTTATCTTAACTACGTCACGCCTTTAGGCGGCGATGAACGCGCATATAGTCAAGCCGTTGCTGCGGATACCGGCTCCGAACTCATACAACAAGTAGCAGATGTGTCTTCTATCTGCCTGCAGGCCGCGCCATTGTTATCACCGGCACCTAGACCTCGTAGTTATCACTATGAACTTCGACATGGTGCATTCCAGCGAGATCTTGCGAGCCAATGCAATATTTCTGCATTCTTCGATGGTGTTGGGGGCGATCACATCTTCTTTCAATCGCCGCTAGAAATTGCGCCCGCGGAACATCTCATTCACCAAGGGCCACGCATTGCGCTTTTGCGGCTAATCTTAGGAGTCTCCATCACTACCCGGCGAACCGTGTGGTCGATCCTGAAAGAGATGCGTCGGAGCCTACGTGGACCAAAAGATCTCAAACAGTTCGCTGGTACGATTGATATTGATCGTTGCCTGACCGCTGAAGCTCGCATGGATATTGCGGCCGACAACCTGGAGCAGCATCCTTGGTTAAATGCAAGCTCATTAACTCTTGGCAAGCTCCATCATGCCGCCCATGTTCTATCTTTAGCACATTCGCATTCGTTCTATCCTCCCTTCCACACGACTAGCGAGTGGATTGAAGATATCTCGCCGCTTTCCTCTCAGCCGTTGATTGAACTTTGCTTGCGAATTCCAATTCCGAAACATCTGGAAAACGGATGGGATCGTGCGTTGGAACGCCTCGCCTTCTCCGATGTGTTACCGGACCGAATCGCCAAGCGGAGAGCAAAGGGAAATATAGGTAACACCACTGCTAAGATTTACACCAAGAATCGATCCTTCATTCATGAGTATCTACTTGATGGCGAGCTTGTGCAGCACCGGATACTCAATCGGAGGATACTCGAGGAAGAACTCGACAAAGGGACCGCGAGTCCCCTGTTTGGCTTGTTCACCTACCATTACCTCGCACTTGAGAAATGGCTGCGCGAATGCCAAGTGTGGGCAGTTAAAGGGCAGGAAGCATCAATACTACCCATGTGACGATATAAGGCTCAAGCCTACCAAATATTGCTGACAGCGATGAAACCCTATGCAATCAGTTAATCTTGCGGAGCATGCCTACGCTTGCCAATGTGGCGATCAGGTTGTCGTCCTGGACATTCGTTCAGATCGTTACTTTTCGTTTAGCGCGGATGAGTTCGCGGCACTACCTTTCAACATTCAAGGAGTGCGGGCTGCTCAAACCCACAACTTTGATCGAACGCACGAGTCAAGCTCGAAGTCGGAAGTCGCGGAGTTTCTCGTGTCAAAGGGCTTAGTAGTGCTTGCGGACACAGGCGCCTCGAGTTTGCTAGCACGGCCACTGTACAGCCAACCGGTCAACGAAATCCCGGCTCCAGGTCGGCTAGATGGCCTTCCCACACGCCTGCATATTCGAATTAATCTCAAGCATATTATTGCTCTTGTTCACGCATTGAGAACATGCAGAAAATTACTTCAGAAGGGATCCTTTGAAGGCGTGGTAGAAAATATTCGCCGAACTCATAGCACTGCCGTATCTCCATGCTCCTCAGTAAGCGACTCGCAGCTTGAGCATCTCGTATCTTCTTTCTATGTATTTCGCAGTTTCACATATGACGCAAGAGATCATTGTCTTCTCGATACGTTTATATTCATTACTTACCTGAACCAATTTAGGATCTACCCGTATTGGATTTTCGGCGTACAGGCCGATCCATTCTCAGCACACTGTTGGGCTCAGCTAGGAAACGATGTGCTCAACGACCGGATCGATCACATCAGTCAGTACACGCCGATTGCAACCATCTAGCTCTCGATCTGCATTTATCTTCCATCATGGGTTGTGGTATCGCCACCGCGTAGAGAATGGTCGAAGAAACCTAAAACCCTGACCCAGTAGTCAACGATGTTAGCAGGGCGACTTAGGATGTGCCCTTCGCCGACGTATCTCGCAAATGTAACGGGTTTGTCGAGGCGCCTCAGACCGTTAAATATCTCCTCCGGTTGCGCGATGGGTACAGGATCGAGATCGCCATGCATAAGTAGAACTGGGGTGTGGACGTGATCGAGAAAGAATACCGGAGAATTTTGGATGTACCGCATCGGTACGTGGGGAAGTAGACCTCCAAGGCGCGCTTGGCCCGATTCGGCGATTCCGGGTAGTGCGCCGTAGATGCTGACCCAATCACTGGGAGCTCCATAAGAGACGGCGGCCTTGAACCGGCTCGTCTGGGTAATTAAGGCCAAAACTGCGTACCCACCGAAGCTATGACCCAGTATTCCGCATCTTTTCGGATCGGCCACGCCCATCTCTACGACTTTGTTCACCGCCGGCATGACGGACTTGAGAAAGTCCAACGCAACCGTACCTTCACTGATCGGCGCATCTGGGACTAGAACCGCGTAGCCGTTAGATGCAAGCACTTGAGTATTCAGCGTGGCTCCAAGGCTGTCACCACGCTCAATTCCAAATTGGAAGACCTTAGTAGCCATGAAGGTCCCCCCGTAAGTCCACACGATCAGCGGGTATCTATGACCTTCAACAAAGTTGGCCGGCCTAAGTAAAGCAGCCTTCAGAGGTTTGCCATCTAAGCTCTCATAGCTGAATAATTGCGTCTGTCCAAACTCGATATCACCGAGACCGGGATTGATATCAATGACGGGTCTTCGGATACGAAGTGCGCTATCCGTGATCGAGAGTTCAAGTGGACGTGTGCTGCTCGACATCGCGTGCACGACGGTCTTGCGGTCGTCACTGATTTTCAGGAATCTCTGAACCATCTGTTGCGATCCGAACGATACCGAGTCTTCAAAGGGCCAGTCCACCGCCCCAGATCGTAAATCGACCGAAGCAAATGCTGATTTTCCGGTTTCTTCGTCCTGTGTCACTGCCACGAGATGTGGAACATTCCCGAGTTCGACGATTTCCCTATCATCCGAATTCGCGAGAATCGCTAAAATCCGTTTTTCCTTCACGCTTGTGAAGCGTTGAGTGCGATTCGAGTTGAGAGACACTTGCCAGACAGCGTCGGTGTTCCATGAAACAGCGTCGTTGTCTGAACTCAAGAATGATGCTAGGAGGTAAAGTGCGTCTCCTTGCGCGCTCCATAAGGGCCCAACCGAGGCGTTATCAAACGGCGGGTGCGAATCCGACGTTAATTTTTTAGGCGTACCCCCTCGTGCAGATATGACGAAACAGTCTCCTCTGCGTGTGAGCCATTCAACATTGCCATCAAAGTGTCCATCAGCGACGTAGGCCAACGACTGACTGTCTGGCGACCATGTCACGGGGGTCGCTAATACATTCGAAGACATCACTATGTTCCCAACTGCGAGGCGGCAGCTTCGTTCTTTCTTCAGCTCACATATCCAAAGATCCGCTGTGTATTGAGAAGTTGACGTCTTCGGATTCACTGGTCGTCCATTTCTCACAACATACGCAAGGCGCTGTCCATTCGGCGAAAACCAGTAGTTCCAGGGAGACACATTCTTTGCGACACCGGCGACCTTACCCTCGCGTACATTCACAGTGACCAAGTCAATGTCGGGTAGCGCTTTGAATGTTTGAATTCTGAACCCTTCCATGGATTGATCGTCGACTCCGTCCGAGTGCTGAAGTACAACGCTCGCATCGTTGACAGCCATCGCGTTATTTTGCGCACTACCATCGGCTTGCGCACTCAATTTCGAATTATCTGCGCCAGGCTTCGCAGGCACGAGGAGTTCCATGCTATCCGGGGTCCAACGAAGTTCATGGTAGATGGTGCTCGGCTGTGGGCGAACACCCTCGACTTTCTGCAGGCGGCCTGAGTCCCTGACCCACAACCAAACGCCCAAAGTCCCGTCGCGATCGGAGTAGAAGGCCAGGAGTTCGCCGTCCGGTGACCAGGCGGGTCCCCAACTTGCCGCTTGATTACTCTGAATATCGAGCTGTCGTCCGCTGGCAGCCTCAACCAATCGAAGTTCGGAGTGATGAGCGAATCTAGGAAGTGGGGAGTCGGACGTCGAGGAGCACCCGGAACACGTAAACGGCTCGGTGATCGGTCGCATCGTGGCAAAGGCAACGTAGTGTCCGTCGGGCGCAACTGTGGGCCTGGCATATGGCATGAGGGTCTGAACGCTTAGAGCATCTTGCGCCGTAAATGCACGTCCTTGTGCCTGCGTTGTCATGACCACTCCCCATGCGATCAGCAAGGCTGTGATTGTCGACCTCATATCAGTGTACTCCAGTTATGCATTTAACTGGTCACTGACGTTTCAGATCATTGCATTTCCGGCGTCGGCGTTTCTATTTTTTATGACGGCGCTGGGACCGAATACCAGACAAAAAAAGGTCGACTGGATAAAGCTGGCGAACAACCCGCGGCACCGGCGATACGGTGCCCGGATTGATATCGATGTCCGATAGAGGACTACCAGTTCTTTGTCAGACGCAAGTTTACGACCCGCCCTAAAGGAGAGGCTTGGATTGAGTCGTACCCTAGCCCAACATAACCGGGAGCTGCCGAACTTGAAATGCCAGGCGGATCTTTATCTAAGGCATTTTGGAGCGACAAGCTCAACGCCACCCCCGAGAAAAGTCGACTGGTTTTATCCGGTACACCATAAGAGACTGTTACATCCCACGTGAGAATCGACTCAACATGTTCGGGCGTGACTGTGAATGTTGTTTGCGATCCACTGACGTAATTGCCAAAAAATGATCCGGTCAGTCCTCCGCGCGAATACGAGGCACCCGAGCGAACACGCCATTCAGATGGGGAGAAAGTGCGCCCGCTGATCTGCGTAAATGGTGTGTCATTAGCAGGTTGACGCTTGAGACGAAGATAGGCTGCGTTGGCTGTCAGCCCTAATGTGCCCGTCGCCACTTGGAATTGCTGTTCTACCTGAAAATCGACGCCATGTGCCTGCTGTTTCGCCAGATTAAGGACTCGACTTTCCAGGAATGCAGAAATCACAGGCGGACTTGAACAGCTGAAGTTTGCGCATACGGCCACACCAGAAATCAGACTCTGTAGAAGTTGCTGAGACGGTCCGAATGTTACGTATGGACTGAAGCCGGGCGTAGACAAATCAGCATTAAAAAACGACCCCGGAAATGTAGGTGCCGCTACTTTGTCTGTGTAGTCGTACCGAAAATATGTGCTTGAAATACTCAATCCATCAATCTGTGAAGGCGTGTAGTCGATTCCAACTGTCCATGTGTCCGCACTCTCTGATTTTAATGAAGCATTGCCACCGCTAATCACCAGCGCGGTAATGGCGCTACCACTTCGACCATCGATTGCTGGGAATGTCAACGCAGTACGAGAAGCGTATAACTCCGAAAACCTAGGGGCACGGAATGATTCTCCCCAGGTTCCACGGATCTTGAGATTCGATAGAGGTCTATAAGCAAAACCGAACTTTGGATTGCTAGTGTCACCGAAGTCACTATATTTATCGTGCCGGACCGAAGCGGTAAAGTCCAATGATTGAAGAAATGGTAAAGGAGCATCTTTCCCGACGATCGGAATTTGCAGTTCTGCATAACCATACTTAACGTCACGATCCGCAGCTAGCGCAAAGTTTGGAGTAAATGGAAGCCCAAGATTGTACTTCTCCTTAAGGTAACCAGCCCCAATCGCAACTGCCATGTTTCCAGCAGGCAATCGGAAGACATTCCCAGTCAGACTCAATTCCGTGCTTCGCGACTGCATATCAGTCAGCGAGATGCTCTCGCTTCTAGTCCCTATGCTGTTCGTGCTGACATTGTGAGTCTCCGCATCATCTCTCGAACTACTTGCGTTTAGAGTTATTAGCCAATTCTTTGCTAACTCTTTCGTTGCCCCCACATTGATCAAATGTTGCTTCCCGCTGTAGTCAGTATCGGTTAAAAACGTGCCGGTAGGATTGGTGGTCTGATCTGCTGTACGTCGGCTATAGAGCGAATCGAGATAAAGCGAGAGGCTATCGGTTAGTCGATAGTTGAGAAATGCGGTTACGTTGTCGCGATTAAAACCTTCCAGAAGTTCCGTCGGATCAGGAAGAGGGGCTGAAAAATCTCTGTCTTGCGAGAGCAGGGGATTTTGTATGTATTTTTCATAAGAAACGACGAGGTTTCCTGTATTCCAGCTTTGCCCGCCGATGGCTGAATAGCTTCGCTGCTCCCCCCCTCCGCCACGGGTTGGCTCCGCAAACTGAGCCCCCACTTGAATGCCCTTAAACTCGTCGTCCAGGATAAAGTTGATGACGCCCGCGATGGCGTCCGCACCGTAAATTGAAGATGAGCCGTCCGGGATAATCTCGACACGTTTTACAACTGCGAGCGGAATCACAGAGAGGTCGGAACCCTGATATCCGGTTGTACGTGATAGTCGATGCCCATTAACCAGAGTCAACGTAGTGTCCCCAAGCCCACGCAAGCTGGGAGAAGAGGTACCAAGGCTGGGCGCGAACTCTGTTGCGCCAGGTACAATCCTGCTGAAAGTGCCGCCATTAAAATTCTGAGGAAGCGAGCCGATTACTTGTGCCGCCGAACTATAGCCAGACTTCGTGATGTCCTCTCTAGTGATATTAATTAGTGGCGATGCCGGCGCAGCCCCACGGATGTGACTTCCGGTCACTGTCATTTCTCCATTTTCTTTTTCGGACACTGGCTGCACGGCACGCGGCGTTTTCTTCTCATCTGCAAAACGCTGCATCTCTGCATTTTGCGCCAACTGCAGTGCACTTGATACTTCACCGACTTCCGCGCCAGTTTTGTCCGTCGGCAGAGCCATTCTCACCACCGAAACCGTGTCGGTCTCAATAAACCGATATGTCAACCCGGTACCCGCCAACAACCGAGAAAGGACTTCATCGACGTTCGCGGCGCCAGAAACCGCTGGCGCGAGACGCCCCTGAACTTGCGCCACCTCAAACAACACATTCAACTTGGTTTGATTGCCTAGCATGCGCAACGCCTGATCTAAAGGCTGCGCGGCTAGATCCAGATTCGAAGCGTGAACTGCCCAGGGCAGTGAGAGAACTATCGAGAGGGCAGCAGCAGTGAGTGGCGAGAGCAGTCTTCGAGTGCACATAGCGATCCCCATGCCATCCATTGCATTCTGGTTATTAGTGGGAAAGATCCAAATCGCTCCTCTGACGTTTCATCGGGCCACTTTTCCCGCGCCTGCACTGCACTCGATTCCGGTCACAATCCTGATTCAGTCCGATTGCTGTCCAGCGCTTGATCGGTCGCCGGCTGAGGCACCCCTGACAACACCAACCGACCATCGTCTTCCTTCAATGACAGCCCGTAGGTGAGTGCCACGGTCTTTGCTAATTTTCTCGCGTCGGTTGAACGAAACACTCCACCAACCCGAATCTGCGAGGCACGACTATCGACTACTAACTGAAGTTTGCTGTAGCGATTCATTTCAGCTGCCGCTTGCCCGAGAGTCATGTTGTCAATGTCGACAACCCCATGTCGCCACGCGGTGGTCTTTTCCACTTCCGGTCGATCGAGTTGCGCCTGATCGCTGCTATCGAATGTCAGTCGTTCTCCTGGCGCCAGCATGACGGGCGGACCCGCTGGCGTCTTTCGTTCATCGACCGACTGCGCCGCCGCGGTCACTGCAACTTTGCCTTCCATCAATGTCACGGCCGTGCGGCGATGTTCGTGTCGCACAACGAAGGCTGTCCCTATCGCCGTGATCTCTCGATCCCCAGCGGTCACGACAAACGGCCACTCAGGACGCTTGGCCACTTTGAAGTAGGCTTCTCCGGAGACTAGCCGCACCTGCCTTTGGTGAGCATTAAAGCTCACTATCATGGTGCTCGCCGTGTTCAGCGTGACCTCAGTGCCATCGGCCAGCAGCTCGGTCCGATGCTCGCCAATGCCTGTGGACAGTGCGGGCTGATACAGGAAGAAGGCCCAGCCGCCGACCGCCAGCACAAGGATCGCGGCCACCGCCCATCTGCGTACGCGGGACAATCGCGCCGGACGATCCCTAGCACGCGGGGCTGTGATTTCGACCTTCGCCGAACGGCGAATCGCTTCGCTGCTTCGAGTGTGGACTTGCGATGAGTAGCGATACGCAAATCGGTGAAGCTCGTTCTCGGCTAACCATTTCTCAAGCCCTTGCTGTCGTGCTTCGGACCAATCAGGGCCTTGTTTCCATACGAGCCAGGTTGCTGCTTCTGTGAGCGCTCGATCCACCGCGGGATCAAATACATCGTGCGACTTTTCTAAGCTGTCCATGTGCGCAATCACCGTAGATGCTTAATGATTTCGTTCTTCGTCAACACTTTGATCGCTTTTACAAGATCATTCTCCACTTGACGCACAGTCGTTCCGATTTGCTTGGAAATCTCGGCATAGGTAAATCCTTCGTAGCAGCGAAGACAGAACACTCTTCGAGCGCGTTCGCCCACGGCGTTATCCAGAAGCCGTTGGGTACTTAGAACGAAATCGTCAAAGGCTACAGACTCTGCGGGATCTGCTTCACTATCGAGCAGATTGAGTTTTTCCAGGGGGCGAGGATCTTTGAGTCTGACGCCATGCCGTCGTCTGCCATCCGCGGCGACGTTGTAGGCCACTTGGGTGAGAAAGGCTTCGGGCTCTTTAACTTCTTCACCTTTGGCCACGTAACCTAAGAGTCGAACATACGCTTCCTGCACCGCATCTTCTGCCTCATCGACCTGTCGTCCGCGCGACATCAGGCGTTTCGATAGCCGTGCAAATTGAGCTTTGAAATCCGAGAAGCTATCCATGTTAGGCATTAGACACGAACCCCACGCACAACCGAAACGGCAATGCGTGAGAAACAACGACTGCTAACTTTTGCGGCACAGCAATTCTCTGTCTAGCGCCGAGGACGTTGACAACACAACAATGAGAATACGCACGACGGCGACATTCTGAAGCTCCCGTAGCGAAGTCCATTTCAATGACGTTTGAGACGGCCGAAATCCACAGAACCACCGGAACGGAACCGTCGCAGTTTATGGGTCAGGAGCAGGAGCGGCAGCGGATCCATCGGCGGCGCGCGTGGTGAAGTCTCCGCTGCGTTTCAAGCCCAGTAT
>Ga0065707_10082085_pt1 | contig 22398 bp, 22 predicted proteins | sample SwiRhicommuniRL3_FD_59094 | JGI IMG/M metagenome (GOLD analysis project Ga0065707, IMG submission 59094) | Switchgrass rhizosphere bacterial communities from Rose Lake, Michigan, USA - RL3 v2 (version 2) | ecosystem: Host-associated > Plants > Roots > Rhizosphere > Soil | place: East Lansing...
TAGGTTGACGACGGTGTCGAGACCGCCGAGCAAGAGGAGCGACACGAGCCCGAGCAGCTTGTCCGGCGCCATCTCGCCGCCGTCGATCTCGCCATTGACGACGAGGGAGATGAGGTCGGTCCGGTCGGCACCGCGCCGTTCGGCGATGATCGGCTCGACATAGCGGAAGAAGCCCTGGTTCGCCTCATCGAGCGCAGCTGCCTGCTCGGCCGGCGTGTTGCCAGGGGGGCGCAGCATGGCATTCGCCAGCTTGGCGAGATGCGGCACGTCCTCGAGCGGAAGATCGCACAGTTCCATGAACACGCGCACCGGGAACACCGTGGCGTATTGCACGGTGAAGTCGCAGTGACCGTCCCGCGCGAAGGCCTCGATCAGACCGCACGCCGCCCTGCGCACTGATCCCTCGACGTCGCGAATTTTTGACGGGTTGAGGCCTGTATTGAGCAACTTGCGGTAGGGCGTGTGCTCGGGCGGGTCCATCTTGGTCGGGACCATTGCATATTTCTCGCCCGCTTCCTTGGGGACCCAGATGTTCTCGCTCGAGAAGCGTTCGGGGTCGCGATAGGCCTCGTCGATGATTGAACCCTTCGTTGCTATCCAGTGGCCGCCCGTCAGCGGCGTGTAGATCAGGTCGGGGATTCCGGGCTTTTGCAGTGCCTTCCACGCTTCGTGGAACCCGTTCTCGATACCGTCGAGGTCGTACATGTCGACGTCGTAGACGCGGTCGGCTGGGACGTGAGACGGGACGTTGCTGCGGTGCTTTTCCGTAATTGCAGTTGCCATTTCGATGGCTCCTTCAGGACACGAATGTATCGATGAGCATCCTACCGGGAGATTCCCGGACTAGAGCGAAACCAATGGGCCATGACCTGCCAGTTCGGCGCCATCGATAAGAATATCGGCTCCGGAGATGAACGGCGATTCGTCGCTGGCGAGAAACACGACCAGTTTCGCGACTTCCTTGGGATCGGCCTTGCGGTTCATCGGATTGAAGCCGCTCACGTCGAGCCCTTCGTTCATCGGCGTGGCAATTGTACCGGGGCAAATGGTGTTCGCCCGCACGCCCTTACCGGCCAGTTCGATGGCAACGCAGCGCGTGAGGCCGCGAACACCGAATTTGGACGCCGTATAGCCGTGAAGGCCGGATATGCCTTCCATCCCCGCAGTGGAGGACACGTTGATGATTGCCGAAGGCGCCCCTGCAATCAGCGCGGGCGTCGCCGCGCGAATGCCCAGGAACTGACCCGTCAGGTTGATCGCGATGATCCGGTTCCAGTCATCGAGCGTGAAACTTTCTATGGAGCCGTTCGTGCAGATACCGGCATTGTTCACCAGCACGTTGAGCCGACCGAACTCGGCCACGGCCAGCGCGACGGCATTGGCCCAACCGCTCTCGCTGGTCACGTCGAGATGGACGTAACGCGCGCTTGCGCCGATGTCCTCGGCCAAGGCGCGGCCTTCCTCGTCGAGAATATCGCCGATGACGACGCTACCGCCTTCGGCTACGATCTCTCTGGCATGGGCCGCACCCATGCCCCTGGCGCCTCCGCTGACAAGCGCCACCTTGCCTTCAAGCCTGGCTATGACGGCCTCCTCTACCTTCGCATAACAAACCTAATATATATTAGTCATATGTCAAGGTGCGTGTGCGGCTCGTTGCACTAGGCTTAGTGACCTATTAGGTTTGCAATATATCATTGAACTTACGATATTTATGTATGTGCCTTGGATCAGGTTTCCCAAATTCCGGTCCACGTTGTCGAGCTTGACAGCTGACATCACCAAATCAATAATAGGTGAAATCTGAAACCTCGCGGAGAGTCGAAATGGGCCGTCTGGAAGGCAAGGTCGCGATCATTACAGGGGCGGCGCGCGGAATGGGCAGTTCGCACGCCCGCATGTTCGCGGCGGAAGGTGCCAAGGTCGTCATGACCGACGTGTCGGAAGATGCCGGCCGGGCGCTCGCTGCAGAAATCGGCAATCGGTCCCTGTTCCTAAGGCACGACGTGACCGAATTGAACGAATGGTACGGCATCATCAACGCCGCGAAGGGCGCGTTCGGCGGCATCGATATCCTCGTCAACAACGCCGGAATCCTTGGCGCCATGGCGAACACCGAGGAATTAACCGAGGAGGATTATCTGGCGGTCTGTGCGGTCAACCAGCACTCGGTTTTCTATGGCATGAAGGCCGTCCTGCCTGCGATGCTGGAGCGCGGTCGAGGCTCGATCGTCAATATCTCGTCGATCGCGGGCATGGCTGCAAACTACGGCTTCCCGAGCCTGGCCTATGTCGCCAGCAAGTTCGCCGTGCGCGGAATGACCAAGGCGACCGCGATGGAGTACGGAAAGCACAACATCCGCGTCAATTCAGTGCACCCCGGCTTCATCATGACGCCGATGATGGTGGAGGCAACCAACGAGGAGGGCGGCGACGCGTTGGCCCAGATTCCTTTGGGTCGCATCGCCGATCCAAAGGAGGTATCCAATCTCGTGCTGTTCCTGGCATCCGACGAATCCTCCTATATCACAGGATCGGAGCATCTGGTCGATGCGGGCATGCTCGCGCACTGACCGGCGCAGGTAAAGCCGTCGTGCCGCATATCCAGTTCTCCATCGAGGGGCATGTCGCTCGCGTGCACCTGAACCGCCCGGAGGCGCTCAACGCGATCACCCCGGAGATGGACGATGCCCTCGCCCAGGCGTGGCAGCGCATCAACGACGATAACAACATCCGGGTGGCATTGCTGACCGCCGAAGGCGACAGGGCGTTTTGCGCCGGTGCCGACATCTCGTCAGGCCTGTCGCCAGCGACTTCTCGCGCGTTCGGCGGCGGGCTGACGGGCATCGGGGGGCCGCTTGTCAAATTGGACAAGCCTCTCGTCGCCGCCGTCCAGAGCCACGCGGTCGGTGGCGGTTTCGAGCTGGCCATGTGCGCCGACATCCTCATCGTGGGCGAAAACGCACAGTTTCGGCTCCCCGAAGTGCAGCGGGGCTTGATCGACCACAGCGGCGTATTGCACCGGGCCGCGCGCAAGCTTCCGCTCAACATCGCGATGGACCTGATCCTGACGGGGCGGCCGCTGCGTGCGGAGGATGCATGGCGCATCGGGTTAGCTAGCTGCCTGGTCGGTTCGGATGAACTGATTCCTGCCGCCCTCGAGATCTGCGCGACGATCGCCAAGGCGCCGCCCCTGGCCACGCAAGCGGCAAAGCAGGCCGTTGGGGAGGGGCTGGAGCACACGCTGGAGGAGGCGCTCGGCCGGGACTACGCCGTGATCCGGCGCTTCACGTCATCCGAGGATGCGATCGAGGCCGTTGCGGCCTTGCGGGAAAGGCGGGAGCCGGTCTGGAAAGGTCAATAGCCCGCGCCGACGCCTGGCCACCGTCTGCAGATTGCTTAACCTGCACCTGGGTCGCCGGAGATGGGCAGGAACAACGCGGCCACGATCTGCCGCATCGTATCTTCCAACGCATCTGAAAACGCCTCGTTCGCGCGGCCGCTTTCAAGGTCGCGGGTATAGACCGCCAGCAGGTTGAGGAACATGAAGCAGGCGGTGATCAGCCGGCGCTGGGCGGCGTCGTCGCTCAGGAAATCGAGCTTCGACCGCAGCAGCCCCAGAACGCGCGTCAGTCCTTCGGGAAGGTTGCCACCGAATCGCCCGAATTCAGCGTCGGAATTTCGCAGCAGATATTGGCAGAGGAAATTGGCGTAGCTGAAATCGCCCAGCTCGCTGATCACCTCAAGCTGAGGCACGAAGATAATGTCGGCGATCGTTCGCGGACTTTCGAGCAGCCCGTCGCTTTCGGCGGCCTGGAGCATGTCGAGGCGGTGCCGATCCATCTGCTTCATCCGGTAGTCGAAAATCGCCTGGACCAGACCTTCGCGGGAGTTGAAATGGTATTGGACGGCATGGTGGTTCTTCTGACCAGCCTTCGTTGCGACCCGCCGCAGCGACACACCGTCAATCCCCTCCTTCGCGAACAAGGCCTCGCCGACGAGAATCATCTTGGTGCGGCTATCCAGCTCCTTTTCGGTGTGCTCCGAGCGATTTGGCAAATTCGATCCCCTGCGTCCTTCGGGGCTAAACCCGACACCAACCTACCATAGACCATATAGCAGCCTAATCTCCATTAGATTATTATTGACTCGCCGAGCTCACCGTCATATCTAAGCCACGTGGCTTAACGTGCCAAAAGAATCTTAGGAGAGCCTCATGGTGATGGATACCGGAATCATCTTCCACCCCTACATGCGCCCCGGCCGGACGGCGAAGCAGACCTTTGAGTGGGGCGTCCAGAGCGCCAAGCAGGCCGATCAGGTCGGCATCACCACGATGATGATCTCCGAACACGCATCGCAGATCTGGGAGAATATTCCGGCGCCCGAACTGATCATGGCCGCCGCCGCGCTTCAGACCAAGAACATCGCGTTCGCGCCGATGGCGCATATCCTCCCGCACCACAATCCGACCAAGCTGGCAATGACGGTCGGCTGGCTCTCGCAGATTCTCGAAGGCCGCTATTTCATGGGGATCGGCGCCGGGGCCTATCCGATGGCGACATATATGCACGGCATCAAGACCAGCGATGCGAACCGGTCGGACGAGCTGAACGACATGGTGCGCGAATCGCTCGAGATCATGGAGAAAATCTGGAAGCGTGAGCCGTTCTGGTACGAAGGAAAATATTGGAATGCAGGTTTTCCTGAAGAAGAGGTGGCGCTGACGGAGGAAGATGAGCAGCACAAGCTGGCGAACTACTCTCCCTATGGAGGGAATTTCCCTGAATTCGCGGTCACAGGTTTCAGTTACAACTCGCCGTCGATGAAGCTTGCAGGCGAACGTAACTTCAAGCCGGTTTCGATCTACTCTGGTCTCGATGCCCTGAAGAAACACTGGGAGGTCTATTCCGAGGCCAATATCAAGGCCGGCTTCACGCCGGACCGTTCGCGCCACGCGGTTTCGCAGACTCTCTTCGTCGCCGATACCGATGCTGAAGCGAAGCGGGAAGTGATGGAGGGGCCGATCGGCTACTGCTTCAATCGCTACCTAATACCCATTTGGCGACGGTTCGGCATGATGGACGGCTTTGCCAAAGATGCGGGCATCGATCCGGACAAGGCCGATCTCGAATTCCTCGTCGATAACGTGTTCATAGTCGGTTCGCCCGACACCGTCGTCGAAAAGATCAATTCGCTGTTCGAGAAATGCGGCGGCTGGGGCACGCTGCAGATCGAAACCCATGATTATTATGACGATCCGGCGCCGTGGTTTTATTCGCTGGAACTGGCGGCCAAGGAAGTGGCGCCACGCATCAAACTCCCCGCATATGCCTGAGGCCGGATTGGTGACTGGGTCTGGAAGGGATCGAGTCATCAGTCGCGGAGGGATTGCGCCATGACGCATGCCGACACCAAGCCTGACTATGATGCTCTCGTGATTGGCGGGGGCGTTACCGGAATCTACCAGGTTTATCTGCTCGACATGGCCGGAATGTCGGTCCTGGGCGTAGAAGCCGCCGAAGACGTGGGCGGCACCTGGTACTGGAACCGCTATCCGGGTTGTCGCCTCGACACCGAAAGCTACGCCTACGGCTATTTCGCGCTCAACGGCATAATTCCGGACTGGAAGTGGAGCGAGAATTTCGCCGGACAGCCTGAAATGCTGCGCTATGTGATCGCCGCCGCGGACGCGATGGACGTGCGAAGGCACTACCGCTTCAACTCCAAAGTCACTGCAGCGCATTTCCAGGACATCAGCGGCCTGTGGAAAGTCACGCTGAACAATTCGGAAGTCGTAACCTGCCGCTTCCTGATTTCCGCGACGGGGCCGCTTTCCGCGACGCTCATGCCGGACATTCCAGGCATCGAGACATTCGAGGGTGAATCTTTCCATTCGTCACGCTGGCCAACCGATGAAGATGGCAGGCCCATCAAGACGGACTTTACCGACAGGCGCGTTGGCGTGATCGGCACCGGAGCCACCGGTGTGCAGGTCATTCCGATCGCGGCGGAGACGGCCGAGGAACTCTACGTTTTCCAGCGAAATCCGAACTGGTGCACGCCACTCGGCAATTCGCCGCTGAGCGAAGAGGAGATGGAACTCATCCGTGTCCGGTTTCCGGCCATTCTCGACTATGTCAAAACGACCGATACGGCGTTCCCTTACCATCGCGATCGGCGGAAGGGCAGCGAGGTCCCGGCCGAGGAGCGACAGGCGTTCTTCGAAGGTCTCTACAACCAACCAGGTTACGGTATCTGGCTGAGCGGTTTCAGGGACCTGCTGCTGAACAAGGACTCCAACAAATATCTCGCGGACTTCGTGGCGGACAAGATTCGTCAGCGGGTGAACGACCCTGAAGTCGCAGAAAGGCTCATCCCAACGAACCATGCGTTCGGCGCAAAGCGTGTTCCGATGGAGACCGAATATTACGAGGCCTATAATAGGCCTAACGTGCATCTTGTCGACGTGAAGGTGGCGCCGATCGAGCGCATCACACCGAACGGGATCACAACCGCGGACGGGTCCTACGATCTCGACGTGATCGTCTATGCGACGGGATTCGATGGCGTGACGGGTTCGCTTGACCGGATCGATATTCGCGGCAGGAACGGGGTGTTGTTGAAAGAGGCGTGGGCCGACGGCCCATCGACTTACCTGGGTCTTCAGGCGCGCGGCTTTCCCAACTTCTTCACTCTCGTAGGGCCGCACAATGGCTCGGCGTTCTGCAATGTCGGCGTATGCGGGGCACTCCAGGCAGAGTGGGTGACCAGCATGATCGCCTATATGAACCAGCGCGGGCTGGTGCTCTCCGAGCCCGAAAAAGCAGCCGAAGATGCCTGGACCGAGTCCATCTACACGGAATTCGCGCGGACGCTAATGGCCGACACCAACGCCTGGTGGATCAAGACCAGCGTCAAGCCCGACGGAACGGTTGTGCGGCGTACCCTCGTCTATGTCGGCGGCGGCCCGGAATATCGCAAGCGCTGCGCACAGGTCGCCTACGCCGGCTACGAAGGTTTCGAACTTAGATGACCGGGCATGGGCGTGTCACCGCCGAGGTCCGCCAACTTTGCCAAGTAATGGAGTGAATGATCAAAGAAGAAGGGAACGGGAGATGATGAACGTAGAAATCAAGCAACAGGCTATTTGTTGCAAGGAGGGGGCCGCGCTCCGCCTCACGGCAAGTGCGATCGCGATCGTTCTTGCGACGTCAGCGGTCCCGGCGATGGCGCAAGCAGGGGCTGACACCACCACGGCAAACGCCACCAATACCGGCGATGATTCAACCATCGGGGAAATTGTCGTCACCGCGCAAAGGCGCGAAGAGAAACTCTCGCGAGTTCCTGTCGCGGTCGCCGCATTTAGCGCAGACACGCTCCAGAGCCGCAACATCACCAGCGAGCAGGACATCGGAACACTCGTTCCGGGGCTGCAGGTCAAGAACGGCCAGAACTCCAACCAACTCAGCTACAGCATGCGCGGACAATCGCTCGACCCCTTCTCGGGGACCAGCCCGGCGGTGCTGCCCTACCTCAATGAAGCTCCCTACAATCCGGGGAATACATCAACGGAGTTCTTCGACCTGGAGTCGATTCAGGTTTTGAAGGGCCCGCAAGGCACCCTGTTCGGTCGTAATGCGACCGGCGGCGCGGTGCTCTACACGACGCCCATGCCAGGCGACACATTTTCAGGCTATCTGATTGCCCGCGGCGGTTCGCGCGATTATGTCCAGGTGCAAGGGGCGCTCGACCTTCCGTTGGTCTCCGATAAGCTCGCCGTTCGCCTTGCCTTCAACATGACGCGCGGCAACGGATATGTGACCAACATCAACACGGGCAACACGCTGGGCGACAAGAACAGCCAGTCGGGCCGTATGACGCTCCTTTTCAAGCCCACCGATAGGATCAGGAACACCACCATTGTCCAGTATGACCGGGTTCGTGGCACCGAAGGTGTAGGCGGCATCTACAACTATTATTCGGCCACGACGCCGCAGTTCGTCAGCGACGGCACCACCCATACTCCCGCGAGCGGGCTGTCGAACACGCTCGCGGCAATCTACGGAAACAATGACGGTCCCGCCGCACCGGGTTTCTGGCCGGGCGCCGTGGAGGGTTATACCCAGTTCACCCGGGCGCACCCCTACCAGGTCTGGCTGCAGTACGACCTTCCGCACCGCGCGAGGAACATCTTTACCTCGAACACCACCGAAATCGAGATCGACGACAATGCAAAGATCAAGAACATCATCAGCTACATGGATGGTGAGGCGCACACCCCCGGCAACCTCGCTGGCGGTCCCTTCGGTTCGCTGTGGCTGTTCAAGCTTGCCGGAATCAATGCCACCGGCGTGCCGGGCGGTCAGACATTCCTTTCGAAAACCTTCACCGAAGAACTGCAGGTTCAGGGAACGACCTTCGACGATCGGCTCAATTATACCGCCGGTGCCTTCTATTCGCATCAGAAACGGTTCGAGATCATTCCGATCAACATCGGCGCCGATGTCGTGCCGGGCGGCATAGCCGACATCTCATATGCCTATCACAATCGCCAAACCTCGAAGGCCATTTACGCCCAGTTCGGCTACATGCTCACCGATAAGCTCACAGCCACGCTCGGCGGACGTTACACTTGGGAAAGGGTGGCCATCCGTCAGGCCGCCGGCAATGTTTTCGGTGTGGATCCAAATTCCGCTGCGGCCCGCCAGAGCAAGAATCTTTCGGCCCCGTCCTGGACCGCGAGCCTGCAATATCAGATCGATCCCTCCAACATGATCTACTTCAATCAGCGGGGCAGCTTCCGTTCCGGCAATCTGAACGGAACCGTGGCGCCGTTCACCGACCCGTTGACCGGGCGCCCGGCCAACGAGTTCAAGAACGAGAAACTCCACGATTTCGAGATAGGCTACAAGTTCAATGGCCGTATCTCGAGCGTACCAGTGCAGTTCAATGTGGCGGCCTACAAGGTGATCGTGAAAGATGCGCAACGCGCGCTATATGCCATTGTCGGAGGTGCCCCGGCGGGTTTCACCGTCAATGTGCCCGAGGCGCAAACGCAGGGCGTCGAAGTCGACGGCTCATTCAGCCCGGCCAGTTGGCTGGATGCCGGCTTCAACCTTGCCTATACCGATGCCAAGTACACGAAGAACAGCGTTCCCATCCCGTTCGTCGGGAGTCTCCAGGTGAACTCCTATCCCGACGCCCCCAAATGGGCCGGATCGGCCTTCGTCGACCTGAAGCTGCCCGTGCCGGAGAATATCGGGACGATGAGCTTGCGTGCCGACTATTACGGCCAGACAAGCTTCTTCTTCTCGAACACCGACGGAACGTCCACGCCGGGAACGAAACTTAGCGGCTACGACACCATCGGCCTCAGCCTGCACTGGAAGGAGATCATGCAGAGCAGGGTCTCCGGCGCGTTCTACGTGCGCAATCTGACCGACAACAAATACTATGTTTCAGGCTATGCGCTCGGCGCGTCGAACGGCGTCAACACCGCTTATCCGGGCGAACCGAGGACGTTTGGCGCCGAGTTGAAGATCGAATTCTAAGGCCTCGGCCCCGCGTCGGCGAAAAAGGCCTGGCGCGGGGCTTCCGGGACGGAAAATCGCCCGCACTGGCATTGCGCCCAGCGGCTTCCTAGATCAGGTCGGCTAGGAGCCGTCATGCCTGCATTGTCTATCCTCGATCTGGTCCGTGTTACCGAAAGCACCGATGCACGTGGAGCATTGGATAATGCGCGCGATCTTGCCGCGCATGCTGAAGAATGGGGCTATCAGCGGTTCTGGGTCGCCGAGCATCACAACATGCCGGGCATTGCGAGCGCTGCGACCTCGGTGGTACTGACACACATCGCTGCCGGTACCAGCCATATCCGCGTGGGTGCAGGCGGGATCATGCTTCCGAACCATGCACCGATCGTCATCGCCGAGCAGTTCGGTACATTGGCGCGGCTTTTTCCGGGACGGGTCGACCTCGGCCTCGGTCGTGCACCCGGGACGGATCAGGTCACCGTACACGCCTTGCGCCGTTCTCTCGTCGGAGCCGAGAACTTTCCGCAGGATGTGCTGGAACTGCAAGCCTATTTTGGCGACGTTCGTCCGGGTCAGCGGGTGCAGGCAGTCCCGGCGGCGGGAACGAACGTGCCGCTATGGATCTTGGGGTCGAGCACCTATGGAGCGCAGCTCGCTGCTGAATTGGGCCTGCCCTATGCCTTTGCATCCCACTTCGCGCCGGACCAGCTGCTGCCGGCGCTGCGTATCTATCGCGAGCGCTTCAAACCCTCTGTCCAGCTGGACAGGCCCTACGCCATGGTCGGCGTCAACATCATCGCTGCAAAAAGCGATCTCGAGGCGCGCCGTCTCGCGACGACGCAGCAAATGTCATTCGCGGACATCTTTCGAGGCGCGCGCGGGCTGAGCAAGCCGCCGATCGACGACATCGACAGCTATTGGTCGCCGCTGGAGAAAGCGCAGGCCATGCAGATGCTGGCGCGTTCGATCATCGGGGCGCCGGAAACGGTTCGTGCTGGTATCGATGCGTTGGTCGCGGAGACTGGTGCCGATGAGCTGATGATCGTCTCCGACGTCTATGACCATCCGGCGCGTCTCAATTCCTTCAAGCTCATTGCCCAGGCTTGCGGCGTCAGTTCGCGTCACAGCGAATTTGCGTGATGGCTGCGGACGACGATATTCCGCCAGCTGATAGCAAGCTTGCGCGCAGCAAGAGAAACTGGGCGCTGGAAGGCCGGTCGCTCAAGTCGCGCCCATCGAACTTAGCCGTGGTCGGATGAACGAAATTCGTGATGCCTTCGTTGCATCAGCAAAGCGCGCGGCGCGCCTCAGAATCGATCGGTACCAGCATGAAAGGGACGATGATCGGCAGCGACGCGCTTGCCCCGGCCAGAACCTTTGTGACGATCCCAACTGACCGCTGCATCCTCCAAGCCTTTCCGACTGTTCCAGCCATGATCGCCTGAAAGCCGCCAGAGTTCCCGCTGGCACGTTCCTTTATGGAACGCAGTCACCGGCCCGATGTTTTCTCGGCAGTGACACCAATGCCGGGCGAGGACTTGCCATGATCCACATCAGCAGCAGGGACCGTCCGCTTCGCCTGGCGATCCTTGGCGTAAATGCCGCCCGGATATGGCACATGACCACAAAGGAGCGCATCATCCGAATGGCGCACGCTCAAGATCTTGTCGTGGTCGATGACTGGACGAATGCCGACCTGATTGCCGATGCGAGATATGCATTTGATCTCGCTTGGCTGAAATATGTGATCGGGCATCCCGGAACCGTCCTGACGCTGCAGGGCATGCCCGTGCTTGCGCATGTCCGCGACAAAAAGCAGGCAGGGCACATAGTGAAGGATAAGAGCTTACCCGCTGACCTTTCGATTATCGCGATCGAAAGTCACCCGTCGCTGCCGAACCCACAGCTGCGTAAGCGCGAGGCGCCTTTCGCGATCGAGGTGACGGCGGAAAATGTTCGGGCCGTCGAACGTGCAAGCTATGTGGGCGCTTACAAGGGCGTGACCGATCTGCTCACGCTCTACCTCTGGCCTGAATGGGCGTTGGCCCTCACGCGAGGCGCCGCTGCTATCAGGCTGACCCCCAACATGGTGACTGCGATCGGACTCGCATTCTGTATCGCAACGACGTTTGCCTTTCTGGATGGGCATTATTGGATCGGAATGTGCACAGGCCTGATATTCATGGTGCTGGACACCGTGGATGGGAAACTGGCGCGCTGCACAATCACCTCCTCTCGCATCGGCAACATCTTCGATCATGGTATCGACCTCATCCATCCGCCTATCTGGTGGTGGGCGTGGGCGATGGGATTGGAAGTCGCCGGGAGGCCGATGCCGCCGGATATGCTCGATATCACGCTCATCGCGATCGTGGCGGCATATGTGGCTCAGCGCTTGATCGAGGGTGCCTTCATCGCATTGTTCGGAATGCACATCCATGTGTGGCAGCCGATCGACTCCCGGTTCCGACTCATCACGGCCCGGCGAAACCCGAACATGCTGCTGCTGTTCCTATTTCTCTGCATCGGACGCCCGGACTGGGGGTTGATCGCGCTAGCAATATGGAGCGTTCTGTCATGTCTGTTCCATACCGGACGGCTGCTTCAGGCCTGGGCGAGCGCGTTTTTGGGCAAACCAGTTGCTTCCTGGCTTGGATAACCCACTGCTTGCAGGATGATCCTCGCGGCCCGGATGGGTGCTTCGCCTCTGCAATCACCCAAGGACGCCCCCGCGAAATCCGCCTGGATGGCGCTATAATTTGAATGAAGGGACTGCGCGTCTGCCAGCGCGCCTTCGATCCTGTCGAACCGATCGACGACTTCGCCACAGGTCCAGAAGCCGTGATCGTCCGTCGCGCGCCAATCGATCCTCTGGCTGTTCAGAAATACGCACGGTCTTGGCCGCACCAGAAATTCAACGACCTGGCTGGATGTGTCGCCAAGATAGATGTCGGCAGCCGCCGTATAGCTGCCGTCCACCAGCGCGAAACTATCGAGATCGCAGTGCACATGCGGCAATTCCGAAACTCCGGATAGGACCCGCCTGACTTCGGGATCCCGCTCGACGAGCCGCTGATGCGGGGCAAAGATGACGTTGAAGCTGTGCTGACAGGCAAGCATCTCGACGATGCCACGGCCCCAATCCCACCATGAGGAACGATGCCTTTGCCAATGCGGTGCGTAGACTATGATCGGTCGCTCATCGCGGAATTGGGGGCGCAGATGGTGGTGTACGAACGAAGCTTTCACGTAGCCGGTCGCAATCACCTTCTCCGCCGCGAAGCCGCGATCGAGATAGGTGCGCCGTTCAAGCTCGCTTGGTACCAGTAACCGCCAGGCGGAACGCCTGCGCCGGTCATCGCGCGCGCTCATCGATCCCACGCCGTGAGATGTCTTGATAAAGCGCCATTGCCCCGGCAGCAAAGTTGGAATCCAAAGGCTAGTCTGCTCAGCGCAAACAACCACTGGTGTATGCCAGATTCCCGGCAATAGCCGGACGAGAAGCGGAAGCTTCCGGGGCGAACTCGTGCCATATCCAGAAGTGCGCTGTATTTGTACGGCGCCCCCCAAACTATTGATCCGCTCTGAAAGGATCGAATCGGTGAACGGGTCACGCACCCAAAGGTCGATCGGCAATAGCGGGGCTAGATTGGCAAGCGCTTCCACGATCGGAAAAAGATGCGGAATGAGCAAGCTTTCTCCAAGAAACATGAAGGCCACGCGGCGCTGCTGACCCGGCTCATGCGGCATCGCGCAACAAGCGCGCTTCCCACGCCGCTAGGTCCGAAGGCTGGTCGATCTCCTGCCAGGCATGATCTTTGACGATTAGGGGATGAACGACGAGATGTTGCGCCAGCCTGTTGACGACGTCGTGATGAAAGGAATGCTCCCCGTGCGGTTCGCGCATGACCGCTTCCAGCGCATCCAGATACGCTCGCCCTCCGCTGTCTGGAGAAAGAATGATTCCCAGCGAACGCGCCGTGCCGATCACGGGCGACAATAACTTGCTCACCGTAACGACACGGTTATGCGTGAAGGCAACGCGCATGTCATCGGCTTCCACCGGTCCCTGTTCGATCACCAGATTGATGCCGGGCCGTGCACTTGAAAGGGCCTCCGCCATCAGGGATGGCTCGAAAATCGTATCGCCGTTCAAAAGGCAAAAGGGACCGCTGAGCCAAGGTCGCGCCAGCCAGACGCTGCCGATGCTATTGGTGGTTGCCCAGAACGGATTCTCGATCAAATGCGGTCGCTGATCGGGTGACATCGCCATGACATGGGCCGCTAGCCGGTCATATCTGTAACCGCCGATGACCGTGATATCGCAAATCCCCACCGCTCTAAGCGCGTCAATCTGATGATCGAGGATGGTGCGCTGCCCAAGCTGGACGAGGCACTTGGGCTTATCGATTGTCATCGGATCCAAACGGCTTCCGCGTCCTGCAGATAACAATATCGCTCTCATAGCCACCTCATGCGGTGCGCCAGTCGAGAATCTTCCATTCTCGTTGCTGAGCCAGTCTCAAAAGTCCGGCAGACGGATTTACGGCAATAGCTTCATCCGCCCATTCGAAAGTTGGAAGATCAGACATATCGTCTGAAAAGAAGCGCACATGCATATGATCTCTGGCGATGCCGGTCTTACTGAGAAAGTTGGCCACTTGGCGCCGTTTCTCGGCCCCATGGCAATTTTCGCCCGATATCTCAGGACATAGCTGATTCTTGCGCCATGTTCCTAGCGTTCCGACGACGTCCTTGATTTCCAACCTCCTGGCAATTGAGGTCGCGTAGAAAACCGGCGCGGCGGTGGCAATTATGATGCGGCGGCCGGAATGTGCTTCCTTGCGAATGCGCGAGACGGCCGCAGGGAAGAATCCGCCTGAAGAAACCCTATCCGCAAACGCTTCCGCAATATCGCGAACGCTTTCCGAGTCCAGATGTCGGCCAAGCATCAGCATGTGCATTGCTTCCTTCATCCGTTTTCGAGACAGAAACTTGAGAAAATAGCCGATGGCATACGGCAGCAGCAGTGGGATCAGAATGATCCGCCAAGGTGCGATCCGCCATGCCGCATGAATGAGGAAAAGACTGTAGGTCGGCCGTTTCGTAAGTGTGCGATCCAAATCGAATATGGATATCCTTATGCTTTCGCGGACTTCTGACGAATTGAATTTAGGCGATGGGCGAGACTTGCTGGCATTGCTTCCCCGAGACGAATATCGCCGCATTCCGTATTGAAATGGTATCATGGTCATTACCGACTCCTGCTTTGCAGGCCACGGCTAGAACGCAGAAACAACAATTTGGTCGCATCGCTGAGGCCACTATGGATGGCTTACAAGACTGGAGGTAGCTCGCGATGTTTTGCGCAAACTCACTTACGAGAGATCCCGAATGGCAGCATTCGAGCGCGATCCAGCCCCCAAGAGATGACCGATATCGCCCTTGAAGCTGGACGGATCGAAGAACCGGTGATTTTGATGGACAGTGTGGTGATTTGAACGTGGAGAGGCTGTGCTGGCGGCGCAGTTAATGCGCCAAAACCAGAATCATATCTCCACTGCCGGCACCATGGGTTTTTCGAACCATCCAGCTGTTCGGAAGACCGGACGCGCTGTCGTCGCGCACGAGGCCGTGCGCGCGTTTGGCGCTGGATCGGAAATTGCAGCCACCTTGCAGGAAGAGGCGTCCGGCGTTTGGGCGCGCCCTATACCCCCGTGCCCTTCAACAAGGTCCTTGAGGACGCCTTTGTGGTCACATCGTCGGCAATTGCCGAAGCTGCTTGCTCCCCCCTAGAAAGCGTCTAACGTGGGTGTCGGATCGGCCAACACTTAGCGTTCTCCAAAATCGCTTCAGACGGCTCTCGCACCGCATATGGACGACATCGTCACAGCAGCGCGAGCATCGGTGAGGTGAGGCGCCAGGACACAATGAACCAACCAGGAGTAGCAGATGGGCGTTGAAGTATTGCTGCCGAAGCTCGGCTTTTCGCAGATCATCGCGCAGGTCGGTGAGACCTACGAGGTCGCGACCGTCATCGGCATGATCGAGTAGCCCAGATGCGCTATCTGCTCGAAGTCTCGTCGCGCAGCCTTCCCGGGCGTGAGCAAGAATATAATCGCTGGTATGATGAGACGCATCTGGGAGAGATCCTCGCGCTCCCCGGCTTCGTCGCGTGTGAGCGGTTCGAAAGGCTGTCGCCCGATGGGCAGGAGTTCGTTGAACTGGTAACGCTCTACGAGGTGGAGACCGATGATCCGCAGGCGCTTCTCCAGTCACTGTCCGCCGCGACTCCGACAATGCGACTAACCGACGCGATTGATAGGGAAAGCGTCCGCCTTGCGTTTCTGAAACCGACGGGCAATGGACGTAGGCTGGCATCGTGAGCGGGCCTCTCGTCATGCTGCCTGGTGTCAAGGCAGACGAGTGCGATTGCTGCCGCTCTGAGGGCAAGGCACTCATGGCAGGAAAACAGACCTCGCATAATCGGGAGGGTGATAAAGAGCCGCCGGTCGAGGTGCGGTGCACCGGTTGATCCGGTATAGCGCCGTATAGGACTGCTTTACCGGCACGGAAAAATTAACAGGGCCACACCTTCCCCTCACTTGATCTATAATTCGAGATCAATATGCGAACAGGTCATATGGCCGATCTGGGCTGTTGGGGAGGTCGAAGATGCCATATACGAAGAACGAGGACGATGCCGGCTTTGTCGCCGTTGTGACCGGCGCCACGCGTGGGCTTGGCCGGGGCGCCGCCCGCGGCCTGGCGATGAAAGGAGGTACGATCTTCGTCACGGGGCGGGACGCCAGCGCCCTTGAGGCAACGGTCGCGGAGATCGAAGCTAACGGCGGTGCGGGTCGGGCCATTCTTTGCGACCACCGGGATGATGAGCAGGTGAGGCGGCTGTTTGAGGATCTTGCCGAGCAGACTGGTGGGCGCCTCGATCTCCTCCTAAACAACGCCGCAACGGTGCCTGCGCAGGAACTGCTCGCGCCCGGAGGGTTCTGGACCAAGTCACTCGGCCTGGCAGATATGATCACGGTAGGCCTGAGATCAAATTACGTCGCGGCCTACTATGCCGCGCCGCTGATGGTTGCGCGCGGGCGCGGGCTGATTGCGAACATATCCTTCTACGGAGCGTCCTCCTACTTTCACGGCCCTGCCTACGGTGCCGCGAAAGCCGGCACGGACAAGATGAGCTTCGACATGGCCACCGAACTGCGGCCTGAAGGGGTGTCCGTCATCTCCTACTGGCCGGGTTTCGTCCTGACCGACGCCGTCAGGTCGCTGCCGCCAGAGGCTCTGCCCCCCGAAATGCGTGAGACTTTGCCCACCTGGGAAACCCCTGAGCTCAGTGGTCTTGTGATACGCGCCCTTGCCTACGATCCCGATATTCTGTCCTATTCAGGAAAGACCATCATCGGCGCCGAACTCGCGCAGCACTATGGGCTACGCGACCTTAACGGGGCCGAACCGATTTCTCATCGCGAAACAATGGGTTCACCGCTCAACTTCTGGCCTTCGCCCTGAAAACCGGTACGCTTTGAGAGCTTCGGTGCTCGCCATGCCCCCCGGCATGGCTGTGCTGCCTCGGTATCGCTGGCGTCGTGAATATGGTGGCCTGAAGCTGACGCAGGCGGCACGATTGAAGTCGCTGGAGAAGGAGAATACGCGGCTCCGGAAAGCGGTCTCGAACTTAAGTCCTTTCGATTGTGGTCCAACTCGTCGCGCAGCATGTTTTGACCTAGCGCGGGATTCCCGCCGGGACCTTCCGCATCGACAGGGATCCAATCCTCCAACGGTCCGTGTGATATCGATCAGCCTCCGTCTCAGATTCCTTCGTATATTTGCGTAAAGATCGACTGCGATCTCGGTCGCATTGTGTGGCTCATCTCATTGAACTGTAGCCGCATGGAGACCTTTTATGAAGAACGTCCTGCTTCTGGTTCACGATGATGCCGGCGAGGAGGCCCGTTTTCAGGCGGCGCTCGACCTCACCCGGGCTCTATCTGGCCATCTCACCTGCCTCGATATCGTTCAGTTGCCCATGATGGTCGGCATCGATCCGATGATCGGCAATGCGGAAGCCTTGATATTGGATAATCTGCGCCAGCGTGAAGCGGCCAATCGCACGCGCATCGAGGCGCGGCTGAAAAGCGAGGATGTGCCCTGGAACTGGGTGGACGCCACGGGCGACATCGCCCCGCTGCTGAAAACCGAGTCCGATCTTGCCGACATCATTGTGCTGAACACGGCGCTCACGGACACCAGCGAGCCGAATATGCGCATGGTGGTGTCCGAGGTCGCGATGCATTCGGGCAAGCCGGTCGCGGCAGTGCCGGAGGCTGCGCACGGGCTGGCCACCCATGGCAATGCGCTGATCGCATGGAATGGCTCGAGCGAGGTTGCCGACACCATGCGTGCGGTGACACCCCTCCTGACCAAGGCGCAAACCGTTTCCATCGTGACCTTCGGCCAGGTGGGGGGTGTGCCGGCCGAGGAAGCAGCAACCTATCTTTCGCGCCACGGGATCGAGCCGCGAATCGACCGTCGTGACGCTGAAGCGAACGTAGCCACCGGACTTTTGAAGCTCTGTTCGGATCGTCGTCCCAGCTATTGCGTTATGGGGGCCTACAGCCATGCGCGGATCCGCGAGAGCCTGTTCGGAGGCGTTACGCGCCGCATGCTGGCGGAGAGCCCGGTGCCGCTGATACTCGGCCATTGATCGCGCGCGCTGGAGCGAACGCAGGAGGGCGCCATGTCCGACACAGCGCTTTACGAACCGATCGATCAGGCTTCGAGCGAGCTGATCGAAGCTCTGCGTCGATACGCAGAGCCACTTCCCTCGCCGGAGCGCGCGGAAGAGTTCGGAACCTTCTTCGATCGCTTTGGTGATGCGCGTGTAGTGTTGCTCGGAGAGGCAACGCATGGCACCTCTGAATTCTACCGGGCGCGAGCGGCTATCACACGCCGTCTGATCGAGAAACATGGCTTCAATATTGTCGCGGTCGAGGCCGACTGGCCCGACGCCGCGCGCATCGATGACTATGTGCGCCATCAGGCGCCGCGTCCGCGTCGCGGCGATGTGTTCGTCCGGTTCCCCACCTGGATGTGGCGCAATGTTGAGGTGCTCGAATTTGCCGACTGGTTGCGGGGCCATAATTCGCCGCTACCGGAACAGCAGCGCGTGTCGTTCCATGGACTCGACGTCTACAGCTTGAGTGAATCAATTCGTGCGGTGCTTGTCTATCTGGATAAGGTCGATCCTCAGGCGGCAGCGGATGCGCGCCACCGCTATGGGTGCCTGACGCCATGGCAGGACGAGCCCGCACATTACGGACGGGCCGTGGTGCACGGCGACCGCCCCAGCTGCGAAGATCGGGCGGTTGCCCAACTCCATGAGCTGCTGAGGCACCGCCTCGAATATGTCGGGAAGGATGGCGAAAGCTGGTTCGACGCCACTCAGAACGCACGTATCGTCCGGGCGGCCGAACGCTATTACCGCGCCATGTATCGCAGCTCGACGGAGAGTTGGAATCTGCGCGATCGGCATATGTTCGATACGCTCCAGTCGCTGCTCATCCATCGCGGCGACAGCGCGAAGGCGGTGGTGTGGGCGCATAACAGCCATGTCGGCAATGCCGCCGCCACTGCGATGGGCTGGCAGGGTGAATTCAATATCGGCGAACTCTGTCGCACCGCCTTTGGCGAGGACGTCGTCGCCATCGGCTTTGGCACGGATACCGGAACAGTCGCTGCTGCGAGCGACTGGGGCGCCGACATGCAGGTCAAGACCGTACGCCCCGCGCGGCCCGACAGCTACGAACATGCCTTCCGCCAAACCGGGCTGGCGCGCACCCTCACGCACTGGCGGGGCAACGATCGGCGGGCTCTCGCGGATTTGCTGCGAACACCCTTGCTCGAACGCGCGATCGGCGTGGTGTACCGACCCGAAACCGAGCGCTTGAGCCATTACTTTGAGGCCGTGCTCGCTGAGCAGTTCGACGCCTGGGTGTGGTTCGAACAGACCAAGGCCGTCACCCCGCTTGGCCATGAACGTCCGCATGGCGCGCCCGAAACCTATCCGTTCGGACTGTGAAGATGGCGGGCGCCGCACATGCTCCGGTCGAGATAACGGTGTCCATCACCGGACTGAAGGGGATATTGCGCGTTCCACATGGCGCGCGTGGCATTGTCATCTTCGCACATGGCAGTGGAAGCGGGCGGCACAGTCCGCGTAACAATCATGTCGCCCAAGGCCTCTATGAAGCCGGCATCGCCTCTTTGCTGGTCGATCTGCTGTCGCCGGAAGAAGAACTGGACCGCGCCAATGTCTTCAACATTCCGTTGCTGGCATCACGTTTGGCGGGCACCGCCGAATGGGTCGCTCGCGAACCCGATCTTTGGTTGCTTCCGATCGGATATTTTGGTGCGAGTACGGGAGGCGGGGCGGCACTCCTTGCGGCCTCCTATGAAGATGACCGTGCCGTAGCAATCGTCTCACGCGGCGGGCGACCGGATCTGGCGGGTGCGCATGCGCTCGCCCATGTCCGCGCACCAACCCTGCTTATCGTCGGCGGTCACGATCATGTGGTAATCGATCTGAACCGGACGGCGATGCGGCATATGCACGCCAGAACCGAACTCATTATCGTACCCGGCGCCGGGCATCTGTTCGAGGAGCCCGGCACGCTCGATGCGGTGATTGAACATGCCGCCGACTGGTTCCTCCAGCATTTCGAGGAGGCATTGCATGCTCGGCAGCCAGCCTGAATTTCGAAACCGCAGGGAAGCGGGGCAACGACTGTCAGCAGCATTGCGGCGTTTCGCGCCGGCCGATCCGGTCGTGTTAGCACTTCCGAGAGGCGGCGTGCCGGTTGCGTTCGAGGTTGCGGATGGGCTGGGCGCCGAGCTCGACCTGTTGTTCGTCCGCAAGATCGGCGCACCTGGCTATGAGGAATTGGGGATTGGGGCGATCGTCGACGGCGCGCATCCCCAGCTGGTTCTGAACGAAGATGTTATGCGTCAACTGGCACCGAGCCCTGAATATTTGCGCGCGGAACTGCGTCGCCAGCTGGCCGAGATCGAACGTCGCCGCCAAGCCTACACTGGCGGAAGACCGCCTGTCGAACTTGCCAGGCGGACTGTGATCATCGTGGATGATGGCATTGCAACCGGCGGCACCATCAAGGCTGCGCTTAAGGCTGTGCGTAAAGTTCACCCGATCCGGCTGATATTGGCAGTTCCTGTGGCGCCTCGGGAAACAATCGCAGCGCTCCGATCAGAGTGTGACGAGGTCGTCTGCCTTGCGCAGCCCGATCCCTTTTACGCCGTCGGTGCCCACTATGCCGATTTTACGCAAACCTCCGATGATGAAGTGATCGAGTTGCTCCGTCGTGCGCACAACCGGGCGCCCGCTGAATCTTGAAAGGATTGTCCTGTGCTCGTTCCCTATGGCGCTTTAGTTCTGGTAGTCGATGGCAGCCGAATGCAGCTTTTGCGTAACCGCGGAAAAGACAACGCGCCGGAGCTGGAGATCATCGGCGAAAAGATACAAGCTGATCCTCCTACGCGCGCGCTTGCCTCGGACGGGCCCGGCCGATCATTCGAAAGCGCCGGATCAACGCGCCACGCTTACGCGACCACGGACTACCATCAGCAGCGTGAAGATCGCTTCGGGGAAATGGCTCTTGCTTTCCTTCAAAGCAATGGCAGCCATGACGCGCCGATCGTCCTGATCGCACCGCCCCATATGCTCGGTGAGCTTCGTAAGGCCCGCAATACCCAGATCGAGCGCCGAACGATCGCCGAGATCGACAAGGACCTGACTAACTTGCAAGCACAAGAACTTGCGGCATTTCTACTTGGTTTCACTCTGAAGCCATAACGGAAGGGGCTGTCGAGTATGACGCCCCTTCCGGCTCGGAATCACGCTTTGGGTATCTTGTCCGCATAGATCAGCCGGCCGGGGCCCAATCGATCGAGCACAGCCGCCAAATCGCTTTCGGAAAATGCGAAACAGCCCTCGCTTCGCCCGAGCTTGCCATGCTGCCGGACCATGTCCGGGCTCACATACCAGGCGGCATGAATGACGATGGCGCGGGCCTCCGCATTGCTGTTATCGGGATCAAGGCCTACCAGACGCCGGGATCGGCCATGTTTGCCCTGATAGATATCACGGGTGAGATACGCTCCCTGCGAGGAGGCGGCCGATCCGGGCAGGTTCGAGAAACGTTCAACCCAGCCGCTATGATCCGGATCGGACCCCCGGCCATGAGCGACCAAAAGCGATTGAGACTTCCCGCTCACCAAGTCCAGGAGGTGGAAACGAGGAGCCCGGGACGGCACGGAGAAATCGGCGATCCCCATATAATCGCGGGCGGTCAGTTGATTGCGGTGGCGGTCATAGGCTTGGAGAGCACGCTGCAATAGCGTCGCATCGATTGCATTTTCACCGCCACCGATGCGTATAGCGCTGCTCGCCCGCGAGGTTGCAAGCGCCATCGCGCCTCCGAGTATGAGCGCCCGTCTCGAAAAGGCCGTCAAGTCAGTCATATGGGTCTTGGTCACAGCGCAAGCATAACAGAATTATCGCTATAATTCGACCTCAGTAATAACCCCAATAGTCGATCCGCCCACCAGTCTGGAAAACCGGCCATATGAGAAGGTTTTTGTGCTTCATTTTCTTATGCTTGGCTCCAACCAATGCCAAAGCCGAATTTCCGCATTGGCAAAAAGATCAGATTGCGCGGCTCATCGAGTGGCTCGATGCCGCGAAGGATGACGGGTTGGGGCCGGCCGCGTCGGAGGCGGCCACGGTTCGTGACGCGCTACAGACGCCGGACACGCCGAGACTCGA
>Ga0065707_10082086_pt1 | contig 22390 bp, 23 predicted proteins | sample SwiRhicommuniRL3_FD_59094 | JGI IMG/M metagenome (GOLD analysis project Ga0065707, IMG submission 59094) | Switchgrass rhizosphere bacterial communities from Rose Lake, Michigan, USA - RL3 v2 (version 2) | ecosystem: Host-associated > Plants > Roots > Rhizosphere > Soil | place: East Lansing...
GCCGGCACCGATGTGTGGCTGTTCAACGGCTTGCTCGCGTGGCTGCAGCGAAACGGATTCTCCAATACGGCGTTCGTGGCGCAGCACACATCCGGCGTGGCGAAGGCGCTGGCCGTCGCCGATGCAACTTCTGGCGATACGGCCGCGGTTGCAAGGACTTGCGGACTCGACGAACAGCAGCTGGTCGAGTTCTTCGCATTGTTCGCCGGGCACGAGCGTACGGTCACGGTGTTCTCGCAGGGAGTGAATCAATCGTCCGCCGGCACGGACAAGGCCAACAGCATCATCAACTGCCATCTTGCGACGGCACGCATCGGCCGCCCGGGCATGGGACCGTTCTCGATCACCGGCCAGCCCAATGCAATGGGCGGACGCGAGGTCGGCGGCATGGCGACCATGCTGGCCTCGCATATGGACCTGGAAAATGCGCAGCATCGACGCACGGTGCAGCAGTTCTGGAACAGCCCGGCGATAGCCGACAAACCCGGCTTGAAGGCGGTCGACCTGTTCGAGGCCATGCACGCCGGCAAGGTAAAAGCCGTGTGGATCATGGCGACCAACCCGGTGGTCAGCCTGCCCGATGCGGATCGGGTCCGCGAAGCACTGCGCCGTTGCGAGCTGGTGGTCGTCTCCGATTGCATCGCTGCAACCGATACCAACGCGTTGGCTCATGTGCTGTTGCCCGCCGCGGCATGGGGCGAGAAGGACGGCACGGTGACCAACTCGGAACGCCGCATTTCGCGCCAGCGGGCTTTCCTGCCATTGCCGGGAGACGTCAAGCCGGACTGGTGGATCGTTGCCCAAGTCGCGCAACGCATGGGCTATCGCGAAGCCTTCGACTATGAGAATGCACACTCCATCTTCGTGGAGCATGCAGCCCTGTCGGGAGAAGATGCTGCTGGCAATCGCGCATTCGACATCAGCGGCCTGGCGCAGATCAGCGGAAGCGCATACGAGAGCCTGCCGCCGTTGCGCTGGCCCGTGCCCGCGCATGGTGATGGGGGCGATGAGGGCGATGCCGGAGATTCGTTCAGCCTCGCGCAGCGCTTCTATCATCCGGACGGCCGTGCCCGCTTCATCGCCACCGCGCCTGAATTGCCGGTTCATCGCACCAGCCAGGAATTCCCTCTTGCGCTGAATACCGGCCGCATCCGCGATCAATGGCACACGATGACCCGCAGTGCCCGATCGCCGCGCCTGACATCGCATATCACCGAAGCCTATGTCGATCTGCATGGCGACGACGCCGCACGATTGGGCTTGCGCGAAGGCCTGCTGGCCCAGGTGACGACGCGCTGGGGTTCCGCCATCGTGCGTGTTCAGTGCAGCGGTGAAATGCAGCCCGGCAACATTTTCGTGCCGATTCATTGGAGCGATCAGTTCTGCTCGCACGGACGCGTAGGTGCGCTGGTCAATCCCGTCGTCGATCCGATTTCCGGCGAGCCGGAATTCAAACATACACCGGCTCGCGTGGAGCGCTTCGCTGCGGCGTGGTTCGGTTTCGCACTGACGCGCTCGCCCATCGATACATCCCGCCTGGATTGGTGGACGCGATCGGATGGCGCCGACTGCGTCCGCACCGAACTGGCAGGCCGGCAACCGCTAGCGGATATTCGCAACTGGAGCGCGTCTCTGCTCGGAAGCGGCGATGAACAAGTCGAGTATCGAGACGACAGCAGGGGCGTGTATCGAAGCGCCGTGATCTCGGGCAAGCGCTTGCAGTCCGTGCTGTTCATCGCTCGCGATGCCGATCTTCCCGACCGTGGCTGGCTGTCTGGCTTGTTTCGCAAGAAAGCATTGAGCATCGCCGACCGCGACCTGCTGCTCCTCGGCAAATCCATTCAAGCCGGCGCGGACCATGGCCCCATCGTCTGCTCATGCTTCGGCGTCGCTCGCGGCGCCATTCTCTCCGCGATCGACAAGCAGTCGCTGCAAACTCCTCAGGATATCGGTCGCGTGCTGCGCGCCGGCACCAACTGCGGCTCGTGCATGCCGGAGATCAAGCAGCTGCTCGCGACGCGTTGAAGCACCGAGTCCAACCCTATCTCCCTTCTGCTCTGCGATCTCTGCGTGCTCTGCGAGAGAAATCTTTATCATGTGTCAGTGCAGAATGATGTGTGAACAAGATACCTCTCGCAGAGATCGCAGAGCTCGCAGAGCAGAGAATGAGGGACGGAGAAGGATTGGTTGAGCCAGGTTTGAAACTCTCAGCGAGAAATCGTAGTGCCCATCAATTCGCGAACGATTTGCGCCGCGGGCACGGCTTTGCAGCCGGTCGGATTCTGTCCCGACCATAGCGGCGAAAAATCGCCGCTGCCGTGACGCTCGCTGTATTCGCGTAGCGGAAGGAGCGCCGCCGTGGCGAGAGGAAATGGCGGGACGATAGGACTCATCCCGCCGAAGTCGCGCATCAGTCGATTGACGATGCCGCGGGCGGGACGGCCGCTGAAGAGATTGGTGAGTTGCGTATGCCTGGATTGCTCACTCTGCAAGGCCGCACGATAGACAGCGCTGGTGGTGGCTTCGGGACAGAGTAGAAAAGCCGTTCCCACCTGCACACCGATCGCACCCAGCGCCATCGCAGCCGCGACGCCTTGGCGATCCGCGATGCCGCCTGCGGCGATCACTGGAACGCGAACGCTGCGAACGATCTGCGGCAGCAGCGCGAAAGTCCCAACCTGGGTGCTGACATCGTCGGATAGGAACATGCCGCGATGGCCACCCGCCTCCACTCCCTGCGCGACGATCGCATCTACGCCTCGCGCTTCCAGCCACTTGGCTTCGGCGACGGTCGTGGCAGACGAAACGATCTTCGATCCCCACGATCGCACCCGCGCCAGCAACTCAGTCGAGGGCAGGCCGAAATGAAAACTCACTACCGGCGGTTTGATCTGGGCGAGCGCGTCAGCAATATCCGCACTGAAGGGTTTGCGCGACATGTCGGTGCCCGCAGCGGGTGGCGCGATGCCGAATTCTCGATAGTACGGGGCAAGTGCCGCGCTCCAGGCGGCAAGGCGATCTTCACTGCGCGGCGGCGACGTGTGGCAGAAGAAATTCAGATTGTAGGGACGCTGCGTGCCGCTGCGGATCTTCCCGATTTCCGCAAGCATCGCATCGGCGCTCAACATCGCGCAGGGCAGCGATCCCAGGGCGCCTTCGTTCGCAACGGCGATGGCCATCGCACTGAGTTGCGATCCGGCCATGGGTGCCTGGATCAGCGGCAACTCGACGTCGAAGAGTTCCTGGAATGTCATCGGAGCCATCCGGTCGGCAGCATTCCCAGTATCAACCCGCAGCGGATTTCTTTCCTTCGTAGGCAGGCTCGATCACCGAGCGTCCGGGCAGCTCGCGCCACTGTTCGCTATTCAGCAGATATAGACAATGCTGCCGCAACGGGCTCTTCGCCGGCACGCGCGGATGCTGGAAGGTAACGCCGGTATCGCGCATCCCGATGCGGGTCATCACAGCACGGGATTTCCTGTTGATCACGGCAGCGAACGAAACTATTTCGGGAATCTGCACACGCTCGAAACCTACTTGCAGCGCGGCCGCACCCGCTTCGGATGCGAAGCCCTTGCCCCAATGCGCCGCTGCCAGGCGCCAGCCCACTTCCACGCAAGGCAGGAACGGCAACGGACCGGCGGGAACGTGCAGTCCTACGAAGCCGATGAATTCCGAGGTATCGCGGCGCTCGACGGCCCACAGACCCCAGCCGCGCTCCGCGATCTCGGCGTGCATCTGCTCGGCCGCTGCTTCCGAGGCCTTGCGATCCTGGGTCGAAGGAAAGAACTCCATCACCTTCGGATCGGCATTGAGCTCGGCGAGCGGCGCATAGTCCGCACGACGCCACTGTCTCAGGCGCAATCGCCGTGTTTCGAATTCAATTGCTGGCATGTGCTTCGCCCGCTGCAAATCGCGGACTCGATGAGATACTTCGGTTCCTGGCACATCCTGGCCGCGATCGCTGTCGAGGTTCCCGGACGATGACCAGCACGTCGTTCCTGGTGGAATGCGACGTCTGCTGATCCCCCTGCGCGGCGATTCTAGCGCGATCCGCGGGATTTCACGGCAATTTGCTTACATTTCCGCGCAGTGGTTCCGGCTTTGCACCGCAATCGGGCAGCCAGGGGGTGCTCCAATGGCGGGAAAACAGCCGTTTTCGCGGCGGCAGCGCCCCTCAGCCCTCGAACAAGCCATTGTTCGGCGGCGGATCTTCCGGAGTGCGGGGCTCGGCCTTCTCCTCCTTTTCGCGCTGCCCGCGCGGTCCGAGCTTGCGGTCGATCCCGCCAGGGTCGTCACCATGGCTTGGGGAAGTGCGATCGCCCTTGGCCGGCGTTGCGGGCTGTTTCCTCGATTCCATGACGATCTCCGGCGTAGCAGATGATGACGCAACGTCGTCGGCGCGTGAGTGTTCCCTCTGGCGGGCCGTGCGGAAGGTGATCGAATAGCGCAGCACTTTCACGGGTGGAACGCTGTGCTGCCACTGCCAACGAGCGGCGCCACGCAGGATATAGGCAGAGCGGCGTGCGAGTTCGATCGCGAAAATCTCTTTGCGACGCTCGGGCGTCCACGGGTACGGGCGAAAACGCATGCGGGCCGCGCTCGCGAGCGAAATGCCGACGATGACTTCGTAGTCAGGGACGTCGCGATGCCAGCCGAGCGGCGTCCCCGGTTGATATTCAGCAATCAGCGCGTGCACGAAATGCTCGGCTTCGATGCCTGCCCAAGCGGCAGCCCGGCCGCGAACGTCATCGAGAAACGCAGGAAGCGGCGGCGCCGGCGTGGTTTTCTGATGAGTGAAATCGTAGCCCGCGCCATAACTGATCGTGCGCCGACGCGCCGTGTACTGGCGATACTTCGCTTCGGTCAGCGGTAGCGACTGAATGATGGACAGCAGGCCCGCTTCGTCGCGCTCGGACAGGAAGGCCTCGCGATACGACATGCCCGCCGGCAGCCGCAGGGACGCACCGGCGAATAGATCGGACTGCTGCATGTTGCGAACCATGCCGCAGACCGCCGTCACTCGCAATGACTGCCTCCTGCGTACGGCCATGCCGAACGGCCTCACCGGGAACAATCTACGCATGATCGCGTTAGGAATCGGTCCGCAGACAGACTACGGCAACCCTGCGAAAGTGCCTTGAATACCAGTGAACCGGGTCGGATGCAACTTTTCTGCGCACTGCACAGATCGATGGAAGATCGCTGCAGGTCCTCGGCCATCGCACTCATCAAGGCATCGTTCTCGAGTTCGAGCAGCCGCCGCAGACCGAGGGGAGACGCTCGAAGCGCTCTATCCTCGTATCGGCCGCTGCATCGAAGACGTGCAGTCGCACGAGACGCTCGTGGAAGTCGCCCAAGCAGCTGCCCGGGAGTTCCGCAACATCACCCGGTTCAATCGCGTGCTGATCTACCAGTTCGATCGCGACTGGCACGGTGAAGTGATCGCCGAGGATGGCGACGGCGAGTTGCCCAGCTACCTGGGTTTGCGTTTTCCAGTGGGCAGGCGATCCGCGCAAATCGTGCAATCCAAACCAAAACCATCCAAGCGGGCGGCTGCATCCACGCATGTCATTCGCCAACTGGAAGGAACAGGTGCGCTTGCAGGCTGAACCGTGGAGCCGTGCGCCCGCCTCCTGCGGGAGCACGTGATGTCTTCCTCCGATGCGACAGTGCGCGTGGCCAATGCTTATCTAAGTGCGAACGATCCTCGCCTGTGGCGAACATTCCTGCAGCGGCTGGAAAACTCGGCGGAAGCCGCAGACGGGGCTGAAGCCACCGGCGGCGCCGTGTGCGCTTTCTCCCTGTTCCAGCGTGCCTGCTCCATGCTCGATACGGAATCGTAGGCGGCTCCTGCAATGCATGCCACGATGCGTGTTGCGACAAAGGCCACCAGGCATCGTGCCCGCTGGCTGCTGGCCGGTATTCTCCTCCTGGCGATCGCGGTTACCGTAGTTCTCTGGCGCTATACACCGCTCGCGGAACTCATCACTCCAGACCGCGTATCGCAATGGCTGGGCCGGATTCGTAACGAACCGTGGGCGCCGTTCGCAATCGTCGGCTTGTTCGTTCTCGGCGGACTGGTCGCGTTCCCGGTTCTATTGCTGATCGCCGCGACCGCCGTCGTCCTCGATCCTGCCAGCGCTTTCGTGGTGGCGCTCGTGGGTACGCTCGCCAGTGCGATGACCACTTACGCTATCGGGGCGCGCTTCGTCCAAGGGACGGCACGGAATGCCTTCGGTCCGACTCTCGACAAGATAAGCGCTTCGCTTGCGACGCGAGGGGTGCTCGCGATCGCAGCAATTCGCGTCGTACCGGTAGCTCCATTCAGTGTCATCAACGTGGCTGCAGGATCGCTCGGCGTTCGGTTCGGCGACTTCGTGCTGGGCACGCTGCTGGGCATGGCTCCGGGACTGATTGCCATCACCGCATTCGGTCAGCAGCTACGTTCCGTGCTGGATCACCCGACGCCGCTGCGAGTAGCCGCCGCGGTCGGCATCGTGGCAGCGTGGATCGCGCTGTCGCTACTGCTGCAACGACTCGTCGGACGCAAACGCTAGGAGACTAGCGATTCTTCTCGTGATCCTGGCGCTTCGCCGCCGCAAGCGCCACCGCTGGATTCTCCTCAGGATAGACAGCCGCCTCTTCATCGTCGGGATGCAGGCCGAGCACATCCATCAGCGTGTCGCGGCGCTCCGATAGCGCGATGCCCACTGCCAATAGATCGAGCCTGGCTTCACGCACACGGGGAAACAGCTCGCTTTCCTCTTTCGTCACGTGCTTGCTGAATTCGGCTGCGAGGGCCTTTACGGCAGGGCGAAACGCCGCATCGTCGGAAGTCATGGACTCGATCAGCGTGATCGAAGCCTTCGCTTCCTGCCCCGCCCGCTCGGCAGTCTGAATCGGTGCCTCGTCTTTCAAGCCGCGCCGTACGGCCGGGTAGAAGATCTCTTCCAGGATCTGCGCGTGGATCCTCAACATCTTGCATATGCGGCGCGCCAGCGGGTCGATCTGCTGGTCGCCGGCCAGGTCGAACTCCCGGAACAGCTCCTCGATCAAGCGATGATCGCGGGTCAGCAGCCCGATGGCATCGATCGCCGGTTCGGTTTCATCCATACCCTCGAGTCTTGCCATAACGCTCTCCCGCGATCGAAGCCCTGCAGACGAACGCCCCGCTAGCGGAGGCTGTTAAGCCCAATCGCTGAAATGCGCTGCGGTTCCGCAGCCTTGCACAAAACACGATTCCGGCGCTCGATCGATGGGGCGTCCGTCGCTTTACATGGAGGGGCGCCGCTTGCGTTGGGCCGCTGCCGCATCCAGGAATGCGTTCAGCAGCGGCTCTGTCGGCAACAGGCCGGGGAAACGCGCATCGTGATACTCCGGATGCCATTGCACGCCGACTATGAACTCGTGCTGGTCGTGCCGCACCGATTCGATGACGCCGTCCGCCGATAGCGCTTCGACGCTCAGCTGCGTGCCGAGCCGCTTGACGCCTTGATGATGAATCGAATTCACGCGTGCCTGCCTGGCGCCCGCGTAGAGCTGCTGCAACCAGCCACCGTCGATGAATCGCAGATCGTGTGCATGCTCATCGTAGAGTTCGGCGCTGTTATGCGGCTGCACCGATACTCCGGCCGCGCTCAGGTCCTGATACAGCGTGCCGCCGAACGCGACATTGATCAATTGCATGCCGCGGCACACGCCGAACACCGGCTTGTTCGCCGCGGCGAAGCCTCGCAACAGTTCGAGTTCGAAGCGATCCCGCACCGAATCGATCGGTCCGAGCAGGCTGCCCGGCTCCTCCCCGTAGACGCGCGGATCGATGTCGGCTCCGCCCTGCAGGATCAATCCATCCAGCGTCGCCACATAATCATCGGTGGCCACTTCCCATTGGCCGATGTCGCCACCGCGCTCGATGGTGGGAATCATCACGGCGACAGCGCCGAGCCGCATGACCACATGCGCCATCGACTGTTCCAGGTACTGCAGGGTCTTGCCGCGAAATCCGAGTTCCGCCGGCACCTGTCGCAGCAGGCGCGGCGACAGGCCGATGATCACTTTGCCTCTAGTCATGAAGGTCCCTCTGCACACGCCGTCGTCGCCGCCAGCCAATCGACCACTGCCTGCAGCGCAAGTTGATTGCTCGTGCCGCTGGCACGGCGTTCGTTGTAGATCCGCAGCTGCGCATGTGCACTGGTTCCACTGTCTACGATCTGGGCCAATCGCTGCAAGCTCGCTGCACACCCCAGCCGGTCCGCGTCTTCGGCAACGAACGCCAACAGCTGTTGCAGCAACTCGGCTAACGGCACGGCCGCACCGGAGGCTGCGTCGATGAATTTGGCAGCCGTGCCGTCGCGTTTCGCCCGCCAGCGATTTTCATCGATGATACGCCGGGTATGCGTCGTGCGTTGACTGCCCACCTCGGGATGGCGGATCAATGCTGCGACCAGGCACCGGAACAGCGCCGCCAGGGCCAACCCATCTGCGACCCGCGTGCAAACGTCGGCGATGCGCAGCTCCAAGGTTGGATAGCGCAACGCCGGCCGCATGGCCCACCAGACATAGCTCGCATCGCGAATCGCGCCCGCCTTCTGCAGCAGCGCGATGAACGCATCGTAGTCCTGCTGGTCGGCGAAGAAGTCGGGAATGCCGCTGCGGGGCCACTCATCGTACACCGCCTGGCGATAGCTCAGCAGGCCGGTGATCTTGCGATTCCAGAATGGCGACGAAGTGCTGAGCGCGAGAAACATAGGCAACCAGGGCAGCGCTCGATTCATGAGCGCCACGCGATCCACGTCGGGAGGGATGCCGACGTGCACGTGCATGCCGCAGACCAGGTTGCGCTGGCCGATGATCCGGAAGTCGGACATGAGCTCGTCGTAGCGGGGTTTTTCGGTGACCATCTGCTCGCGCCATGCGCCCAGAGGATGCGTACTCGCGGCGATCAAACGCAATCCTTTGTTGCCGACGACTTCTGCAAGCCCTCGCCGCAGGGCGGTCATGGTCTCGAGTGCTTCGGTGCAATCGTGCAGGATGGGGGATGCGATCTCGATCTGGGATTGCAGCAGTTCCGCCGTGACCGAATCGCCGAGCTTCGCACGGGCATCGGCCAGCAACTTGCGTGGGAACCGCGTCGCCAGGTTACGGCTGCCGGAACTGGCCAGGAAATATTCTTCTTCGATACCGAAGGTCGGGGCGAATTCTTTCATCCTTATCAAACCGATGCATTGTCGATCGGTTCCCGACGCCGCACTGGTCCTTGCAATGGCGCGCGCCACGGCATTGGGGCGGATTTGCATCTGGCGCTTCGGGATGCGATGTTGCTCACGCCATGCCGCACCGGACTCCTTCGCGAGGGTCGATTGTCGCAATATTTGCGCTGGCTGGCGCTGTGCTCGGCGCCGATACCTGGCCGCAAGGCATCTACTTCCCGCCGGAACCCGACCCTGCAGTCACGGAATTCCAGTTCGCACGGCTGGTCTATTCCGGCGTTTTCAATTTCGGCCGCCCGCGCTGGCTGACGGACTGGCCCGAGGCCGAGCAACACCTGTTGGGCGGCATCCATCGCTTGACGCGTGTGCGGGTCGGGGCTGAAGGCACGCATGTGGCCATCATGGACGACAAACTGTTCGACTATCCATGGATCTATGCGGTCGAGGTGGGCCACTGGGTGCTGGACGACCAGCAAGCCGCCCGCCTGCGCGAATACCTGCTCCGCGGCGGTTTCCTCATGGTCGACGATTTCCATGGCACCAGTGAGTGGGCGCAGTTCGTCGCTAGCATGCAGCGCGTGTTTCCCGACCGGCCCATCGTCGACATTCCCATGGACGACCCGGTGTTCCATGCGGTCTACGATATGGTGGACCGCGTGCAGATCCCCGGCATCGTCAGCCTGTCGACGGGCGTCACCTACGAGAAGGACGGGTACAACCCGGAATGGCGCGGCATCTACGACGACCAGAACCGGCTGATGGTCGTGATCAATTTCAACATGGACCTGGGCGACGGCTGGGAGCATGCCGACGTGCCGGAATATTCACTCAAGTACACGACGCGTGCGTATCAGTACGCCATCAATTACATCGTGTATGCGATGACGCATTAGCCAGCCGCGCGTCTTTCTCTTCCCACAATGTATTCACCCACGCCTGGAAGCGTTCGCGAAACGCCGCATCGTTCTGGTAATCCCCGGACGCCAGCGCGGATGGAATCGGCAGCTCGCGCACGTGGATATCTACTTCCGGAATGCGATCTGCGAACAGGTCTCCCAGGCTGGGCCGGCCGTGCGGATAGGCAATGGTGATATCGAGAATGGCATGCAGCGACTCGCCCATGGCATTGAGCACGAACGCGACGCCGCCGGCCTTTGGCTTCAGCAAGTGGCTGAACGGCGATTGCTGGGCCGCATGCTTCGCCCGGGTGAACCGGGTGCCCTCGACGAAATTCATGATGGACACCGGGATGTGGCGGAATTTTTCGCAGGCGCGCCGCGTGGCCTCGACATCGCGGCCGGCGAGTTCGGGCCGCTTCGCCAATGTCTCGCGCGAATAGCGTTTCATGAACGGAAAATCCAGCGCCCACCAGGCCAGGCCCAGCAGCGGCACCCAGAACAATTGCTGTTTGAGAAAAAAACGCAGCAGCGGGATGCGGCGATTGAACGCCAGCTGCAGGATGGGAATGTCTACCCAGCTCTGGTGATTGGCCATCACCAGGTAGTGGCCGTCGCGGTGCCATTGCGACTCATCCTGGATGACGAACCGTGTATGGGTGAACGCGCGCAGCATCCAGGAATTGAACCCTATCCAGCTCTCGGCGATGGCGATGAGGGCGCTATCCAGCAAGCCGCGAATCGGCCGCACGGGGAGCAGTGCCCCCAACAATGCTTTGAGCAGCGCCACGATGAGAAGGATGGGCACGTGAATGGCTGTGCTGATGCTTACCAGCAGCGTTGCCAGCGGCACGCGCACCCAGTTAGGCAGAGGAATTTTCATCGATAGGCCGGCGCCTTTGAAAAATAGCGCGCAGCATAACTGACGCGACTTGCGTTCGCGTCAGGCACCGAGGCAAATGAGGGATATCCCTGTGCGCCCCCGGAGGCTCCGCTCCGGAAGCTATAGATTACGGACGGAGGTCATCGACGCTGGAATGCAGCCATTCCAGCAGCATCGGTCGCTGCACTTCGACGTCGTGCGTCGTAAGCCAGGCCGTGCGCGACCAGGTGACGTGCAGGAAGTCGGCAAGGCGCATGGCGAACAGCGGAAACAGTCGCTGGCCGGCAATGGCTGGCCAGGCCGCCAGGGCTTTGTAGCGTCGCTCTTCGGTGGCGACAGTGATGCCCGAAGAACGCCATTGCGCTGAATACAATCGATCGACGCGTGACACCTGGATGCGCCATTCGCGGGGATTCACCAGCAGTTCCAGCGAGACATCTTCGGGCTTGAGCTCGTCGCGGCGAGCGAGCCAGAAGTGCGGCGGCGCGGTACCCAATCGCAGTCCGACGTTCCAGGACTCCGAGGTTGGCGCAATGCCCACGGATTGCGCCCAGACATCGTTGTCGACTGGCTGATTGAGCTCATCCAGCGCGGTGAAACAAAACTCGATCAACGACGTGAGGCGCTCGTCGCCGTTATACATGCGTAACCGATGCACCAGCCCCAACAACCCGACCACGTTCGCGTCCTGCGAATATTTAGCGGCCAGCTTCTGCAGCACCACGAGGTCTTCGTCGTGGCCGCGCTGGATCAGCATGAGCTCCAGGTAGCTGCCGAACTTGGCGTCGAACTCGCTGCGACCGGCCAGGTACAGGCTCAGGGCATCCACCACCGAATCGACGAACTGCCGGTCGCGCGAATAGTCGGCGACGCGTTCGGCATCTTCACGGGTCGACGGCGACGCCTTGAATTGCTCGATGCGCTCGTGGAAATCGCTCCATTGCTTGAGCAGCGATTCTTCCAGCGCCAGGGCGGTGATGGAGCTTGAGGTCAATGCGGCGGTACCGGGGGGAAGCTGGGCCAGGGGGCGATACTGAGCACTGCGGCGCATTTTTGCCACCTGAACCGGGCCGTATTGTGAGGCGGTGCACCTTACCGCTCGGGTCGCTGCCCGAGGATACCGGCTCCGATCCCGCCAGGGCATGGTGAGAGAGCCGCGACAGTCGCCGTTTTCCCTACGATTACCGAGCTGTCGCGCGGCGCCATCAGTACTGTCAGCTACCGCCAGCTACCCGTGAGACTGGCGGTACACACACTGCGGCAGGATGCTGGCAATGTTCTCGTAGCTCGGACTCTCGCAGCGCCAGTCGATCGGTCCGCCATTCGCGCGAGCCTTCGGGACCAGGCGGATGACACCGCGATCGACGCCGGACTTGCCGTCATAGGTCAGCGTGATCACGCCGGCACCGGACAACCGCACGCTTTGCAGCGATTTCCCTTGCAACTGCGCCGGCTCGGGCAGCCCCGCTTCGCGGTTGCTCGATGGCCATTTGAGTTCGGTCTGATAGATTTCGGCTACCGCCGTGCGGGCCAGGGCCGCGACCTGCAATCCTTCCGCCAGGTAGATCGCGATCTGCGCCTGTTCCTTGCGCTGCGTTTCGTCACGGCGCTGCCCGGCAACTTCATTCCTCAGCGCCGCCGCTTCCTGATTGGCCTGTTGCAGCTGCTGGTTCACTTCGGCCGCCTGCTGCTGCAGCACCTTGGTCTGCTCCCGGATCACGGCGGCTTCATCGCGCGCCTGCTGGCGATCGACGCGTTTGTAGAAGTCGTAAACGAACAAGGCAAGCGCGGCCACGACGATCATCGCGGCCAGGCTCCTGACGGTTTTCATTGTCTCGGTCCTGCACGGCACGGAAGATTCGCGCCGCTGGCGAACTCCGGATCGCTCAGGGATTCCAGGAAGCTCACCAGGTCGGCACGCTCGTCATTATCCAGCACCAGCGGCCGGAGTTTCGCATCCAGCCGCGGATTCTCTTTACGCTGCGCTCCCATGGCAACGTAATGCTCGACCACGGCCTGGAGCGTAGCGATGCTGCCGTCGTGCATGTACGGCGCAGTCAGTGCGATGTTACGCAAGGTGGGTACGCGGAATTTGCCCAGGTCTGCGGCGCGGCCGGTGACTTCCATCAGTCCTCGATCGATTGGCTTCCCTGTTCCGGTTGCAGCGGAACGTTGCCGGTGGATACCGGTATTGGCGAAGGCGCCGGGCGCCGCGAAATGCAGCCCCGAGTGACACTCTGAACAACCGGTCCGCGGGGAGAAGAACAATGCCATGCCTCGGCGTGCGCCCGCAGACAAGGCTGTGCGCTCATCGTCGAAGACATAGCGGTCGAACGCTGAACGGCCGGAGATCAACGTGCGTTCGAAGGCGGCGATTGCCTGTATCGCATGAGTCATGGAGATCGCATCGGCGGATTCGGGAAACGCCGCGCGAAACGCTACCGCATCGGCATCGCTCGATCGCAACGCTTGCAGCAAACTGTCCTGGCGCGCGGCCAGACCCATTTCGATCGGATGAGTATTGAACAGCGGAGTGGCCATCTGCCGTTCGAGCGTCCTGGCCTGGTCGCTGGCCCAGGTATACGCCGTGTTGTAAGCGAGATTGGCGAGGCTCATCGAGCCGCGGGCGGTGAGTTCGCCGGTGGCGCCTATGGATCGCGGCCGGCCATCGGTGAACGCAAGTTCGGGCCGATGGCAGCTTGCGCAGGAATAAGAGCCGTTCGAGGAGAGACGCGTATCGAAGAAGAGTCGACAGCCGAGGAAGACCTTGGCCGCCGACATGGGATTGTTTGCCGGAGCCGGCGGTGGTGAGAAGCCGGGCGGCAAGCGCCACTGGAATCCTGTGTCGGCCGCTATTGCAGCGCCTGCGACGAACCATAGCGCCAGTGCCGCCGCAGCGAGGCGTTTCATTCCAGCTCCCGCTGCGCCCCTTTGCGGATCGAAATCAATCCCAGCGCGTCACGACGCTCGGTGCACCCAACGATGCAGTCTGGCTGGCAATCGTGCCGCGCTCCTCCACCCAGGAAGCGAACGAGTCGACGTCCGCGGCAGCGACGCCGGAAGCATCGGTACGACGCTCGGCCACCCATTGCTTCATGGCGACCATCAACTGATCCGCCAGCGGCCGGGCATCGCGAAACAGGCTCATGTACGCGCCCTTGGCATCTTCGAGACGATTCAATCCCAGGTACGCATGACCGCGATATTCGATGGCTTCCGCATAGGACGGATTGAGCCGCAGCGCTTCGTCGTAGGCCTGCAGCGAGGTGTCGTATTCGCCGAGCTTGCGACTGGTGAAGCCGATGTAGTTCCAGGCTTCGTACATTTGCGGCTGGCCACGCACGGCGTTGGCGAACATGCCGCGGGCCTTCTCGAATTGCTTGCGGGCTTTCTGCTGCAGCTTGTCCTGCTTCTCGGGCTTGGCTTGCGCTGCCGCGGATTCCTCGTATTTCTTCGCCTGCTGCACGGCCTTCACGCCGTCGTTGTATTCGTGTCTGGCAATGTCCGCAGGCGACATCCGCTGCGAGGGCATGTCTCCTGCGCTCATGGCGCCGCCACCGGCGGCCATGGCGTCGGCTGAAACCGCCAGAAAGCCAATGAGAGCGGCTATCGTCATCGACTTTGCGAGTCTGCGAGTGTGCATTGCATTTTCCTTTGACCGGTGCATCGATGCCCTGTGTGTATCTCTACGCAGCGGCGAAGTTCACTGGTTTCAGAGAATAGGACGGCGGCGGGAGTGTTGGTCCTGACGGAAGTCAGGAGCGATGACTGACTTGGGATCAGACCCGGTTCCGGGGACATTCGTCCCCGGAACCTTAGGATCTCAACGCGCTTGGCTCAACGTTGCAGGCGGCCAGACGAAATGCGCCGTGCCGCGATACTCCGGAGCGTCGTAGTCGCTGACGGAAAAGTAGATGCGGCTCGGACGCTGCACTTCGACGCCTTGCTCTTTCGCACGCAGCGAAACGCCGGCGACATCCAGGCGGCTGGCATCGGCGCGAACAGCGATCCTGCCCGCGATGCTGCCGCCGGTGACTTTGACGTTGCTGTCTTTCAACGTCAGCGCCACGTCGGCGCTGTTCAATGTGACGTTGTCGAGCGAAAGCGAGGACCGGTCGAGGATCACCTGTTTCACCCAGGCATTCTCGATTCGCGCATTGGTGCAGCCCGTGAGAGTGATCGTGTCGAACGTACCGGTGTAGCGCACCTGCGGCTGGTCTACACAGCTGACATCACCTTGCGACGCGGGCGCAGACGGCGGCGGTTGCTTGACCTTCGGTGGATCGACCAGGGCTTGCAGCAACAGGGCATTGAACTCCGCCGGCCGCTGGTTCATGGACATGTGCTGTGCGCCCGCGATGATGTTCAGAGTCGCATTTGGCATGCGTGCAGCCAACACTCTGCCCGTGCGCAACGGCGTCACTGGATCGTCGCTGCCCCAGATGATGGTGGTAGGCGCACGGACGTCGCGAATCGCCGTCGTGAAATCGTGCTCCACCAGGCCGAGCGCTGCGTCGGCAATGATCTGGTTGCCGAACAACGCGCCGCGAATCCCGGGATTGTCGACCAGAAAGCGTCCCATGCCGCGCTGGTCTTCGAGCATGTCGAGCAAACCGTCGACGCCGCCAGGCAGCGCCGGACCGATGATGCCCATGACGCTATCCAGCGAACCCATGCCATATGCCGCCGCATTGGCTTCGAGCAGATAGCGGGCGAACACGGGCTTGACCAGGATGCCGGCCGCATCGACCAGCACCAGCCGATCGATCAGCTCGGGATGCTGTTGCGCGAAGTACAGGCTGACCGCGCCGCCGAGCGAATGCCCCACCAAGTGGAATCGGTACAGGCCGAGCTGGCCGGTGACTTCCTGCAACGCAGCCGCGAGCCCCGCGAATGAATATCCCTGCGCCAGCGTTTCGGATGCGCCGAACCCCGGCAGATCCAGCAGCGCCACTCGAAACTTAGGCGTGAGCGCAGGCACGGTGGCGCGCCAATCGCGATGCGCATTGTTGCCAAGTCCATGGACCAGCAGCACGGCAGGCAGGTTCTTCGCGCCTGCTTCGGCTACCAGTACGTGCCGGCCGGACTTCAACTCCATGCAGGTGTAACGGACCTCGGGCAACCGGTCGAACGCCGACTTCGCGCCCTCGGGCGACGCCAGCCGGTCCACGCATTTCAGCAAAGGATCGTCATCGGCAAAGGCGCTCGGGCTCAGCAGCGCGAGCAGGAGCAGGACAACACAGCGGATGCTTGGCGGCATCGACACTCCAGCAGGGAAGAAAACGGTTCCCGACGTTCGTTAACGCCGGCAGCGTGGAAAAGGTACCATCGTTTCGCGGGCGCTACTGAATCTGTGCGCTGGATTACGTTGAAGAAATCAGACAGTCTTGCGCCGTCACCGACCAACGCCAATAACGCCATGCCCATCCTCATCCGCCGCCTGCTGCTCATCTGGATGCTCACCTGGGCGTTCGTCTCGAACGCAGCAGCGGCCACCGAAACCAAGGAGTGGCGCTTCAATGCCCTGCTCGATGGCAAGCCCATCGGCCATCATCACTTCCACCTGGTCGACACGGACGGCAAGCGCGAACTGACCAGCGAAGCCCGTTTCACCGTGAAGCTGCTGTTCGTCACCGTCTACACCTACGTGCACGACGACAAGGAAACCTTTTCTGGCGATTGCCTCACCAGTATCGACGCGCGCACTGACGATAACGGCGACAAGACGACGGTGAAGGGATCGCAGGAGGCGCAGGCATTCTCGGTTACCGACGGCAAGCACCCGCAGTCGCTGCCGGCATGCATCATGACCTTCGCGTATTGGAATCCGCACATGCTCGAACAGAAACAATTGCTGAATTCGCAGACCGGCAAGTTCGACACGGTGAAGATAGAGAAAGTCGGCGAAGAGAGCATCCTGGCCCGCGGCAAGCAGCAGCCGGCCATCAAGTACCTGGTGACCGGCGAGAAGCTGAAGATCGAGCTGTGGTATTCGCAGGACCTGCAATGGCTGGGGTTGCAATCGACAGCCGAGGGTGGCCGCAAGCTGCTGTATCGGCTGGAGTGAACTGCCTCCGACCGGAACACGGGTGCGGAGCACAAGTCACACGAGAATGTGTGGTATTTGCAGTGTTTGCCTGCACGGCTGCATCAATGAAACTTGCCGTCGCGCCCTCGTTTGCCTGCGCCAGCCAGCTCGGCTTGCACGAGCTGGCAGTCGATTCCCTGTGCGGCTAGATGGCGCAGCAGCGGATCGAGGCTGCCACCCTTCGCGACGATCCGAAACGTCGATCGAGGATTCGCAGCGGCTAATTTGCCCAGGTAGAACGCAATATGGCTGGCGACGACGGCAGGCCCATCGCCGTCGAGCTGAATATATTCGAGCCCGGCGCCGAACTTCTGCAGCGGACTCACCTTCGCAATCTCCAGGTCATGCTCGCCGGCGCCGACGAAAATCTTGATCAGCCAATCCTGGCCGCTGCAGGCAGCCAGGTCGTCGAGATGCAAACTGGCGTAGTCGATGAGCAGGAAGCTGGGATCGGACATGGGCACCCCGGATGCCGTTGCTATTTTTTTGCCTGGCAGTGGCTGGTCGGGGGTATCTGTCGCGAACGCTGCCGGTATCCCACTGCCTCGTCGCCTCCTCATCACCCGTGGCCCACGCAACGAACCCGGCGTCTCGGGCGCATTTCCAACTGAAAATCCCAGTTATGCAGCGACGGGAGGCGACAGCAAACCACTACTGTCGCTGCATGCCCTCGCCCCTGCACGAAGCGCTGCTGCAGCTATTCCGCAACCGGCCCGAACTCGCGCCGGAACTGCTGCGCGATACCCTGCAGGCAGAGCTACCTGTCTACTCGGAAGTGCGGATCGATTCGGCGGACCTGAGCGAAGTGCAGCCCGCGGAGTATCGCGCGGACATGGTCGCGCTGCTGTTGCACGGCGAACCGGTGATGGGCATCGTCGTCGAAGTGCAATTGTCTGCTGACGAGCGCAAGAGTTTTGCGTGGCCGGCGTACGTCACCAATCTGCGCGCACGATTGAGATGCCCGGTCTATCTGCTCGTGATCGCTGGTGACGAGACAGTTGCGCGCTGGGCCGCGCGCCCTATCGACCTTGGCGGCGGATGCTTGTTTGCGCCTTGGGTACTGCGCCCTGGTAGCGTACCGGAGATTACTGATTCAGCACGTGCGCAAGTCGATCCGGAACTGGCGGTGCTGTCTGCTATCGCTCATGGCGACGATGCGGATGTACACAAGGTTATTCAGATTGCACTGGCTGCATGCGAGGCCAGCCGCGGACTCGACGACGCGCGGTCCAAGCTGTATCGTGATGTGGTGATGATGTCGCTGGGTACGATCGCACAACAGGAGATGCTATTCATGGATCTGGACAACTACGAGTATCAGGATAGGTTCACCAGGAATGTCCTGGCGCAGGGTCGGTCGTTGGGCGAAGCCAGCGGTCGTGCTGCGCTGATCACCCGGCAGCTGACATTGCGTTTCGGTCCTCTGAATGCATCGGCTCAGGCTCTGATCGCACGCTCGTCTATTGCCGAACTCGACTCCATTGCCGAGCGCCTGCTGTCTGCGAGCACGCTCGAGGAAGCACTTGGCTCGCACTGATCGCAGCAAGGCGAACTCACTGCAATTACCTGCGGCAGCGCCTGCATGGCTTCAGCCATGGCGTCCTGCAGCAGTCTCGACGCCAGTTCCGGACTTCATTTCCTTTCGCATCCCTTCCACCCGCGGCTCGATCTCCTTCCCGAAATACGCCTGCGGCCGTGAAGCAGTGATGCCTTCCTGCTGCTCCCGTTTCTTGATGGCGTCGCGCGCCAGTTCGTAGGCGTTGCGCAGCGAAGTCGCTTTCGGCAACGCATCCCGATAGAACGCTTCGCCGAAGTAAGTGAGATCGCGATCGTCGGCGCAGCCGAATGAAGTGCGGTCCGCGGCAGACGCGGTGATCACTATGGTCTGGGGATTGCTGAGCGGCTTGAGGAAGGTGCCGGAGTAGCAAGCGGACACCACGATCACACGCCACTGGATACCCGACTCGTCGAGCGCAGCGGCGAGATCGTCGGCGCTCAGGTCCTGCAACATCAACATGCCGTTGCTCACCGAGACGGTCGCGTCCTTGGACCCGTGCGATGCAATCGACAGGAACAGCACATCGCGATCCAGGTCCATTTTCGCGGCGACGCCTTGCAACGCATAACGCAACGCCGTCGGACTGGCCAACGGAAATGAATCCAGGTCGCGCCGATCGTTGATCAGCAGCAGGCTGCGATCCGCCGATCCATAGCGCTGGCCGACCACGCCGGAAGCGAGCTTGATTTCCTCGGCGAAGACGCGCTGTTCGCCTACGCCCGCGAAGCCGAGGAAGAACGCCGCAGGCGCATCGCCGGGAGCCGTTGCCAGGCCATCGAGCGCCTCGTCGATCCGTGCAGATTGCGAGAACAGCAGCGGCTCGGCCCGTTGCCAATCGGTGGACGAATTCGCATCGACCGCCTCATCCGGCGGCACCCACAGACTGGGCTCGACATAGAGCACGCTGGACAGCCATCCGGACAGGAACAGTGCCAGCGCAACCGACGCCAGCGCATTCGGCTGAGTGCGACCCGTCAGCGATTCGCTTGCGCGCCAGAAGCAGAATCCGAAATAGACGCACGCAACGAGGATGGCAACAATGGTGAGCACGCCGGCCGTGAATTGCTCGACCAGATAGGCGACGACAAAACCCAGCGCCGTCAGCGTGAGGATCAGGGTCAACGCACTGCTGAACCGCGGCTGCGGAAACGAACGGAACGTCAGCACGCACGCAAGACCGAGCAGCAACAGCACGTACCAGCCGATGGACGGCAAGGCGTAAATATAGAATTCCGGATCGGGCTGGTTCGCCAGCCAGTCGATGGCTGCCCAGATCCCCAGCAGTGCGACGCTGACCATGGCGATCGTGCCTGCAGCGGCTTTTTGCGGCAGGTCGGTTCGTCGCAGCAGCAGCACGTGCATGAGGGCGACAGGCCAGGACGTAATCTGCCGCCGCGGTTCGACAACCACCGGGCGCGGCGGCCGGCGAACGACTTGCGCCATGCGCGCTTCGAGCCAGATCCGCAGGTGCTCGACGGTCACTCCTTCGGGAAGATCGCGCAGCGGCACGACGTGCGCGTTGAAACGATCGATCCACACGAAGATGTGGTCGGGCGTGACACTGACCGACTGCACCATGGCCCAACTGGTGAACGAGCGTGTCTCGCTGCGAATGCAGTTCAGGCCTTCCTGGCCCATCTCCAACGTCTGCGGCTGGAGGAATGCGCCATCGATATCGGGGACGACATGCCGCCGCAGCGTATACGCCCGGTACCAGAGCAATCCGACGATGAGCAACGCGCCCAGCACGAACGATGGTAGTTGCAGCGGCGCGCCGCTCCACACGAGCGCCGCGAGTACCGCCGCCACCACGGCATAGACGGCATAAAAACGCCAGGCCTGGGAGCCGGACTGCGTTACCTGTCGCAGGCGTTGTGAACAAGCGTGCTGATATGCACGCCAATCGGCGACATCGAGCCGCGTGGAAATCGAGAGAGAATCCATAGGCTGCCTTATAGCAGCCTTGCGCGACGTCGAACTAGGCGGCAGTTGCTATCGCAGCAGGCAGCGGCTCGGCATTAATGAACCCACGCAGCGTATCGACGTCCACCGACGCCAGGCCGTAACGAGTTCGCAGCATGTCGACGACGCGGAACAGCACGTTGGCGGTGACCGTTGCATCGACCGTGGCCCGATGCGCCCCTGGCGCGAACGGAATGCCCAGGCGCGATGCCAGGCAGCCCAGCGCATGGCTCTTCATGTCGGGCAGCAGGCGGCGGGCGATCTGCACCGAACAGACGAAATCGGGTACCCGGTGCGTGAGTCCCCAGCGGCAACATTCGCTGTCCAGGAAGGCCTGGTCGAAAGCGGCGTTGTGAGCGATGACCGCGTCGGAGCCGATGAAGTCGAGCAATTGCCGGAATACGCCGGCGGGCGGCGGAGCGGCGTCCACCATCGACTGGGTGATCCCGGTAAACTTGGCGATGTACGAAGGAATACGGATGTCGCAGTTCACCAGGGTCTCGAAACGCTCCACGATGCGATTGCCCCGCACCCGTAGCGCCGCGATCTCGGTGACGCGGTCGCCCTGGTCGCAGTACAACCCGGTGGTTTCGAAATCGAGCACGATGGCGGAATCGGCGAGCACGGCGGTCGTCCTGTCGGTCCTCTCGGGCGAGATCACCACGATCTTCCCTGGAGAGAACCGTACGACGACCGGGAAGACAGGACCGTAACTCCGATCACGACTTGCAGTTCCCAGGCAGCCTCGCCGGGGAACTGAATCACAGATTCTTACATCGACCTTGAAAACGGCCCCGTCCGGCACCTGCCCCACCATGACATCACCCGACACATCATCCAGCGGGGCTTTCGATGCCGCCGCCGTCCGCGGCCATATTGAACGCCTTGTCGGCACCATTACGGAGACGTTCCCAGCCGGTGCAGGCATCGAGATATGCCACGTCGCACCGACCGAACGGCGCCCGTTCCATACCCTCATCACCTGCGGCATGAGCGCCCACTCGATGGAAATTCCCGTCTCCGCAGCGAACGCGCCCCGCCATCTCGAACTCATGATGACCTTGCCGAGGCAGTGGCAGCTCGATCGCGAATCGCGCACCCTGCCGAACTGGAACTGGCCGATCGCCGAACTGACCCGACTCGCTGCCTTGCCAGCCGCCGGCCAGTGGCTCGGCTGGGGCCACGCGATTCCCAACGGCACTCCTGCCATCCCTTACGCACCGGACACCAAGCTCTGCGGCGTCATCATCGCGCCCTCCCTGCTGGTGAAAGAAGCCTTCTACGAATTGCAGCTCGACCGGCGCCAGGTAGCGTTCTTCAGCGCCATCCCGCTGTATCGAGAAGAGCTGGCGATTCGCGAGCGCGACGGCATGGAAAAACTGCTCGGCAAGCTCATCGACAACGAGATCAACGACGTCGTCGAGATCGGGCGCAGGAACGTCGGGAAGAGATTCTTCGGATTGTTCGGAGGGCGCCTCTAGCGGAGTATTTTCTTATCTTTTTCCCCGTGCTCTCCGCGTTCTGCGCGCGCCATATTCTTGAAGCCTTTTCAGCCAGCACTACCGGCGGCTATTCCCACTGTCGCCTCGGCATCCGACGTTTTAAAGATATAGGCGCGTGGGGAACGCGGAGCAGAAGAAAGCCGGCGGGGGTAGAAAAAGAGGGTGTACATTTCAGGACACCGCTACTCCCGATTGGCTGACGGCGGCGCGATCCGCCACGACCGGTAAATCGAATCCAAATGTGGCTCCCTGGCCTGGCTCGGAGCGGCCCCAGACTCTGCCGCCGTGG
>Ga0065707_10082087_pt1 | contig 22375 bp, 17 predicted proteins | sample SwiRhicommuniRL3_FD_59094 | JGI IMG/M metagenome (GOLD analysis project Ga0065707, IMG submission 59094) | Switchgrass rhizosphere bacterial communities from Rose Lake, Michigan, USA - RL3 v2 (version 2) | ecosystem: Host-associated > Plants > Roots > Rhizosphere > Soil | place: East Lansing...
TCTTCGATTCTAATTTCTCTATAATTTCTAAAGAAGTACCTGAAGAAGTAACCTTCTCTTCTCGCTCAGATTCTTGCTTGAAGACTCTTGGAGTAGGTGGAGAGTTATCATGCTCACCAGATGAACCTAGTAGTTCAGATGCTGAATTGCTAGCAATATTACCAACTCGAAGAAGAACTTGTCCGCTTACTTAAATGAAAGCATCTTCATCATCATCATAATATTCATCATCATCAGATTCATCAGCCAATTGTTCGAAATTAACCTTGTATCTTAAAATAGCACCAACACCACCGAAACCCTGGACGAATTGAGCACCTTCGGAAGATCTGTCGGTGACGAATTCCAAGTTAGCACCGAAATTCTTGTAATTTTCAGCCAACCATTCCAAGAAAGTTTCTTCCTTAACGATTTCCATCTCAGTACCAGTCTTTTTGTCCAATTGCCACGATTTATCTGGCAATTCTGGGTTTGCATGCGCAACAACTTGATCCCCTTCAATATCCTTCATGGTATAACGAACGATGTTCAAGTTTTCATGTACAATAAGGATTTCACAAGCTCCCAAATCCAAAGCTTTCAAGGTATCTTCAATACCGTAACAGAATTTTCCGGTGTCTTGGGAGATTTCGTCGAAGTATGTGTTTAATAATTTCTTTTCTTGCACGAATTTAACATTGGCCAATGTTTCGGCCGACAATTCGATGGCTTGGTTGAAACCATTTTCTCCACCGTAGGAAATATCAACAATCTTAATAACCTTTGCTTGTAATCTGTTATCGAACAAATCGGATTTAGATAATTCAGTCTTGAAATCAGCAGAACCAGCCAAGATCAAACCCTTACAGTTGACCTTATCGTTGGTGATGAAGTTTTGTACTGCGACTTCGGCAACCTTTCTAATATAATTATGTCTCTTTTCTTCTCTTAAACGAGAGAAACGCAAAGCAGATTGACCACCTCTTCCATGCTTCTTAGGTAAGTCTACAGTAAACTTGTGCATGATTTCTCTGGTGTTACCGGATACTGCACCAAACAATGCTCCGTTACCGTCCATGATGATAAACCCGAATCGGTCATCGTTTTCCAATAATTCAGACAAGGCCTCGACGTGGAATTTGTTGTCACATAAGTATAAAGATGTGTTGATAGGTTTGAATGGTTCGAAATCGATATTCAACTTCTTTTCTTTCCCTTCGTCGGTCAAGACTTCACCACAATAGATAACCAAACCATTTGTTGGTACGGTGTTGTATAACTTCAATTTTTGTTGCGTGGATGTAATGGCAGATAACACAGACAATCTGTTGACACGAGACTTGATATTTGAAGCAGTACCGTATTCTTCAGTCAACATTTTTTGTTGCAATGCAATTTGTCCTTTTGGAGGAATAACCAATGAAATCATGGAGGTCCCATTTCCTCTGGCGGCTTCTAAAGACTTGATCAATTTCTTGACCTTCCAGATCTCGATATTCTTTTCTGCATCTGTTTCTTGGGCGTTAGACATTGTTTGCGTTGGATGATTAGACAAGTCTTCTCAGCAAGTACTGAAAAATTTTGAGAAACCTCTGGTACAGGACTGCACAAACGTTTGTGCGACTTGTGCAGTAGTGAGAATACCAACATTCATAACACCAAGTGGCGAGTCGTGCGTTCACCGGACAAAAGTGCGTTTACAGGGATGTAACGGAAGTGATTTGTAAGTAGTTTAAATCCAAGAGTAACCAAAATGTCTGACGTAAGGGATGGAAGTTCCACTGCCGTCAAAGGACAACAAGAGAATCTTGCACAGGCTGAACAAGGAGAAGCTTATGTCAACTTCAGAGAAGGCCAAGATTATGATTCGGACTCGGACTCGGTCGATGAAATAGAGGCCCCTCCTCCAAGGTCTAGAAAACCAGGGAATAATGCATTCAGACAACAGAGATTAAAGGCATACAACCCCGTGATGACGGCAAAGACCGTCATTCCGTTATTGATTATCATAGCGATTATTTTTGTTCCGTTGGGTGCTGGTATGTGGTATGCATCACATACGGTTCAAGACATATCTATCGATTATAGTCTTTGTGAGAAGTTGGCATCGTTTGACCACTGGTCAGAAATTTCTGACAATTTCACAACTTTCAACTTCCGTGATAATCCAACTATAGACCACAAGCCTCAATGGAGATTGGAAAAGGACAACTCTCAGCAGTTTGAAGATGAAAGAAACGTGTGTAAAATCCAGTTTGAGGTTCCTCATACTATCAAGGCTCCGTTGTACCTTTTCTACAGGTTACATAACTTCCACGCCAACCACCGTCGTTATGTCAAATCATATAGTGAAGACCAGTTGAATGGTAAACTTGCTTCTGTTAACACTCTCAAGAATACCGTGGGTCAGAACTGTCAACCTTTAGCTGTAAATAGTGATGGAGTCAGAATCTATCCATGTGGTTTAATTGCTAATAGTTTATTCAATGATACCTTTTCCACCACGTTGGAGGGTGTTAATGGAACTTCTGATGACTACTCTATGACTGAACAAGGTATTGCATGGTCTACTGACAAAAATAGATTCAAGAAAACAAAATACAACCATACCGAGATTGTGCCTCCTCCAAACTGGTATAAGATGTTCCCAAATGGTTACAATGAAACCAATATTCCTGATATTTCTACTTGGTACCAGTTTCAAAACTGGATGCACGCTTCTGGTTTACCTACATTCAACAAATTGGCCCTTCGTAACGACGACGATGAGTTAAAAGCTGGTATTTACGAAATATCAGTGGGCTTACATTTCCCAGTCTTGCCTTACAACGGTAAAAAGTTCATTTACATTAGTCAAAGATCTGTTATTGGTGGTAAAAATGACTTTTTGGGTATTAGTTGGATGGTAGGTGGTGGAATCTGTTTTATTTTGGGATTGTCTTTGTTGATTATCAACTTCTTCCACCCTAGAAAGACAGGTGATGTGAACTTGTTGAGTTGGAACAAGGAATCATTTACCCACGACGAGCAGGAGTCTCCTTTAGCCAGCGATGCAAACTCTCCAGGTTCCGTTCCAATAGAAAAGGAACAATCGTAGTCAAATTCAAGATCACCAATTTTTGTACGGTTGTCAGTGTACAACTATTAGCTTTATTTACTATTGTGTCGGCTGGCGATTGGCAATTATCTTCATTTCTTACCCTCTATTGTATATTTCAATTATCCGGTGCAAAAGTTGCCGACATTCAGTTACATTTAGTAGTAAGGCACGAGTGTCATCTCGGACTTTATACAGGAAAATATTAAGTCCGATGGGTGCAGAAATATCCCGGAAGAGGAATGTTCGGGGAGCAATGGATCTTTCCATTACCAATCGGAAATCTGTAAAGTTGAGCGTTTCCGGACGTTCAATTACAGAGTATATATGGAAGGAATCATATGAATCATATGAATCATATGACTACAGGAAAGCAAGTACCAAGAACCGATCTCGACAACAACACCAACATCCGCTTCGATTTGTGGCAGAACTCAACAATATTATTAGTACGTCAACAGAATGTCACTTTGGGATATACCAGTAAAAAAACCGTTTATGACAAGGCCATGCTTAAAAATAACACCAACCCCAGCCTCTAAACAAATCCATTGCCGTCTTTGCATCCATCGCGTACTCTCCGGAATCTGTTCTCGTTAGTAATCATATGCACAAACCGGAATTAAGTTTTTCCTCTCCGCAATCGAATATAAAAGGTGAAGTTATCCGACAAACTCTCAAATTATCTATTGCAACCATAATCCCAAATAACAACATGTCATACCAAGCAACCGAAATTTTCTTAAAAACCCCAATCAAAACTGTCGGTAACTACGAGTGGAACCAAGAAGACTCTTCTTTTGAACAAAAGAAGTCCGAAGTCAGTGCCGACTCTCTTGTCGATGGCCAGATCTTGGTTAAGTTGTTATATCTTTCCAATGACCCTACTCAAAGAGTATGGGTTCAAGACGGTATTAACCCAAAGAGAATGTACACTCCACCAGTATATAAGGGCGAGACTATGAGATCGTTAGGTCTTGGAGAAGTTGTCGCTTCCAAGTCTGAAAAGTTCTCAGTTGGTGACAAGGTCAATGGACTTTTGGAATGGAAGACTTATTCCATCATTTCCGAGGCCCGTATCTTCAACAAGATCGATGAATCTCAAGGCTTACCATTGCCATTCTACTTGTCTGCCGTTGGTATGACTGCATTGACCGCCTACTTTGGTTTGAAGGAAGTTTGTCAATTCAAAGAAGGTCAAAGTGTGGTTGTTTCCGCTGCTTCTGGTGCTACCGGTTCTATGGTAGTCCAAATCGCCAAACACATCTTTGGTGCATCCAAGGTTGTTGGTATTACCTCTTCCACTGAAAAGGGTGAATGGATCAAGTCTATTGGTGCAGACCATTATGTCAACTACAAGGATGCTGATTTCAAAGAACAATTGGAAAAGATTGCTGGTGAAGACTACTTCGATGCATACTTTGACAATGTTGGAGGTGAAATCTTGAACTCCGTCTTGCCATCCATTAAGCGTTTTGGCCACGTTGCTGCCTGTGGTGCTATTTCCAGTTACAACGACCGTTCTCAAAACGTTATTAACAACTGGGGTGAAATCATCACAAACAGATTGAACGTCAGAGGTTTTATCGTTGGTGACTTCGCTGCTCAATTCCCCGATGCCATTAAGGACATTGTTACTGGGATCAAGACCGGAAAAATCAAAGCTAACGAAGGTGCCAATATCCAAGATGTCTCTCAAGACGAAAACCCATTGGACAGAGTTCCTGCTATTTGGAGCACATTGTTCACTAACAAGGCCAACGGTAAGTTAATTACCAAGATTGCCTAAAAAAATTAATATAGATAGATTAAATTCATCAAAAATGACAGAAATGACTTAGTGTTAAAATATGAAAGAATACTGAGATAATAGTAGATTATAATGCAAATTGTGAATACCAACACATTGCTACATATTGTAGAATATAATAAAACACTAATAGAATATGATAGAATAATTTATGCAACCATAAGTCGGGTCCTTTTGAACGGTCCATGAAGAGTTTGCTATATAATTCAGACAGGATGAGGCCACTAAGTCAAACTCACATAATAATTACTAGTTTGTAATCAATATACCTAAGTATGAAATCTTGAGATTAAAGTGCATTAAATCATCGCTAAGTGTGCGTTAAATCATCGTTGCCGGGTATTGGGATCAGCCCAAGGTCGGCTGGAGTCGGCCATTTCAGCAAAAGTCGTGTACCAACCACACGCGGATTAAAACTGGTTGCAAAAGGTTCCTACATATAACCAGATTGTTAACAAACAAATCTCCGAGGCTATTACACCGAAATTTCAGGTACTTCCCCACAAAATTACCATAGAACACTAGTTCTCCCAAACCTAAATCGAAATGTCTCCATTATCACTTAACCATATCAGAAACAGCAAAATGTCCATCCCTAAAGAAAGCAACTGCTTCATTTTAAACGAAAAACCAAGGAGAGAAGTCAACTACAACCTTGAAGACGAACATTCCACCTTCAAATTAATTAAGAAGCCATTAGGCGAACTTCAAGAAGGCCAGATCTTAATCAAATCATTATACTTGTCCAATGACCCATCTCAGAGAGCTTGGATTCAAAAGGGTCTCGTTGCTGACAGAATGTACACTGCGCCTGTCAATGAAGGTGAACCCATGAGGTCCACTGGATTGGGAATGGTTATTGACTCTAAGGATCCTAATTTTAAGCAAGGTGAAGTTCTTAATTGTGACTTAAAGTGGGCCGACTATGTGGTGATTAATAAGCGTGATGTGTTTAATAAGATCCCAGATGCCGACATCCCGTTAACGTGGTATTTAGATGTTTTGGGATTCACCGGGTTAACTGCCTACTTCGGACTCTTGCAAGTAGCCAACTTGAAGAAATCAGACACTATCGTGATTTCTGCTGCTTCCGGTGCCACTGGTTCCATGTGTATCCAGATTGCCAAAAATATCGTTGGGTGCAAAAAAGTTATTGGTATCTCTGGGGGTCCAGAGAAATGTAAATACGTTGAATCCATTGGTGCTGATATCTGTGTTGATTACAGAGATCCAGATCTCTATAATAACATGAAGAAGGCGTTAGGGGACGATAAATACTGTGACGTTTTCTTTGATGGTGTTGGTGGTAAGGTTTTGGATACCATGTTGAACTTGACCAAACCTTTCGGTACTGTTGTTGCTTGTGGTACTATTGCAGGTTACAATGATGCCAAGAAGTCGGGAATCTATAGTTGGGGCCAAATTGTCACCAACAGAATAACTGTTAAGGGATTTATCGTCTTGGACTTCGCAAAGCAATATAAGAAGGCTATTGGAGAAATTTTGTCGTGGATCAAGGAAGGAAAGATCGCTGTTTCTAAATCCTCCTTCACATTGATTGATTTGAGTGCTCCAGAGAAATTCGTCAAGATTCCTGAAACTTGGGGTCTTCTCTTCTCTGATAGTAAGGGACCGGGTAAATTACTTACCAAGATTTCAGATCCAAAACTTTAAATAGTGGCTATATTTATTAGTATTCTTTGCGTATCTATTTTAGAATAGCAGTTGTCAAGATATCCAGAACCTGAACGTATATGAATTAGAAGAGGTAGAACTCAGTAAGTGTTTGATCCTGCCATATCAACAGATAGAGTTCCTAAGAGACCGTTATTTAGAGACAACCAATATCAAGCGGTAATTTTCGACAATTCTCACGCCTCCTGAAATGATTTGTCTAACTTCAATTAATATTTGTAATTCAATTCTCTAGTGTTAATTCTCGATACTTCTCGATACTTCTCGATACTTCTCGATACTTCTCGATAATTCTCACGCCTTTTGAACTAATTTGTTTCTAAGTTTCAAGTAGTAGTTTTATAATTCATTCCAGTCATTATAGGACTTTGGTAGCCAAAATTCTGATCATTACACTTACAATACTGCGATTTGAATGAATCGACCGATGTACAATTATACCGAAAACGAGTGAACATTTGTGAATCACCTTCAACACTGGTCGCTTAATTGATCGTTGAACTGTCGATGTGTAGACTTCAGAAATTACTCTTCAGATACATGGTATGCAAATAATCACAAACTGTATTCAATACGTTCAGATTCTACGAAGTAGTGGAGATGCTCAGATATTCAGATATTCGACCTTTTTCATAAATGTTATCTTTATATCTTCCAAACTTTATCTATTGACAGCACAGAACCACATCAATAATGAACAGTTCTAACCACCAAAATTTTGTAACTTTCGAACACGCAATACCTCTTTAGTCACTAAGGAGCGTAGGAACGCACTGACTCATCAACATCAACATCTCTCACAAGCAACTTCGCTTCGCTCAGTTACTTGCTAATATCACGATAGTTAACTATTCTATAAGAATACATATAGGCAAACTGTATATATTGAACCCTCAAACTAAGGCTGCAAATGAATTCTCATCGCGTATTAATTTGATAACTGGCGCGTAAAATAACCAAAACAAATATTGACCTTTTGACCTGGACAGTTATTAGTATTAGAGGAACCCTAATACCTAAATATAACATATCTATAATAATACGATCGAGTGGGATTTCTTTGGTTTAGACTAGAGGTATCAAAGACAAAATAGCACAAATTGATATGAGTGAATATGAATTCTAAAGCCACTCACGAAGTTCGAGCATCGACGCTTCCCTTGGAAGCGAAGGGCCTAAACAATAAAACTCAGACCCTCAGCCAGTTCAGAGAGACTAGAGATGATATGATTTATACCAACAATTTCGAATTGGAGGAAGGGGAGAATTTGGACCTTTCATACTCCAAGTTTTCTCAACTCTCCGGATCTTCGTTTATTGTTCGTAATTCCACAAAATCTGGCTCTATTTCAGATTCTCCATTCTTGAAGAGAATACAGAACAAATTGGACAAAATCGAAGTCACCAGTTCTAGTTCTAGGTCATCGGATGAGCTGAAACCTTCAAAATCACATCGATCACGAGATATACATAAATTCTCACAAGATGAGGATATAGCTAGATCCAACAAGAAAGAGAGGGAAATATATCTGATAACCGAGAGCCAAGTCAGTTATAACGAAGAAAACAATTCGCCATTTCTCGAGAGGACATCCACAAATCCAATTTTGAGCCATGCCAACACAAATCCTATCAGGTTACGAAAACTACGAAGTACCAAAGATATACAAGCACAATCAGAACATATTCATAATCCATTCGAAATTCCAAGTATAATGAAACAAGGTGGGCCACGTATAATACTGGAAGACCCACTCAGACCTCCGTCTGCTATTGCGGCAGATTCCACACCCGAGAGAACTATTAGACACCAAAGGAATCCTTCTGTAAAAGTTTCTTTAACACCAGCCCAAAGATTTGAAAAAAAACCCGGCACTCGACTGGCCAATGCATTGGAAAACTTCAAATTCTCCACAATGGTGGGCAAAGGTGCCTTTGCTTGTGTTTACAAGGGTATCAACTTGAAGACAAAACAAGTAGTAGCCATAAAACAAATCCTCTTGGAGAAAGGACGCGATGTGGGTGAATTGATGGGGGAAATCGACTTGTTAAAGATATTGAAACACCCTAATATCGTCAAATATCATGGATTCGTCAAGACCTCAAATTCTTTGAACGTTTTTCTTGAATTCTGTTCAGGGGGATCGCTTCGTCAATTGTATAAGCGAATTGGTCACGGACTACATGAGAAACAGATTATAGAGTTTTCTAGGCTGATATTGTTGGGATTGAACTACTTACACGAACAGGGTGTGGTACACAGAGATGTTAAGGCTGCAAACGTTTTAATCACAGACGAAGGGGATATAAAGCTAGCAGATTTTGGCGTAGCGACCAAGGTCACTTCACAACATGAATCTGTAGTTGGAACTCCTAATTGGATGGCACCGGAAACGGTTCTTGGAGGCGAAGGTCTATGTACTGCGTCCGATATTTGGTCTCTTGGTGCCACCATCATTGAATTATTTACTACGAATCCTCCATATCACGATCTAAATCCAATGGCAACATTACATGCCATAGGAACAGACGACCACCCACCATTACCAAAGAGCATATCATCATTAGCAAAAGATTTTTTATTGGAGTGCTTTCAAAAACAACCTAGTCTCAGAATAAATGCAAAGCTATTGCTAAAACATAGGTGGCTTACACAATCTGGAAATTTGATGAAACAATCAATGTCCGATATGCATAAGAGTGGAGATCATTCAAATACAGAATACAGATCTATTAAAAGCTACTCAGAATCGAACGAAGAAAACTGGGAGGACGATTTCGCAGCCGACGTCAAGATTTCGAAACTCCAAACCTTATTACCTGCTATAATTGAAATAGATGACGTCGATAAGGAGTTCAAGACTATGATTTTTGAGGCACCTTCGAAGTACACTAAAGCAGAATTATTGGAAAAGTTTGTTGAGAATAATGATGCCTTCGGTGAGGATTCAATGGGAGATTTTTCAAGTTTGAAGAGTAACGACAAGAAGCTAGTGGTAAGCATAGACAACGAAAAATTAGAAGAAGAGTCTGACCCCTTCTTGAACCTTGATATTGAAAATTTTGACACAAATGAGCTTGAAATCCAAAGTAAAATGGAATACTTGGTTTCAAAATTTTCGAGTAGAGTCGATATTTGCCATTCAGGAAACGAGGATGTCATTGCTTCACTTATAAAAATCACCGGGAGAATGTTACATTTGGTTAAGAAATATCCAGTTCTGCATGATACTTTAATACGAGATCATGGAATTCTATCATTTTTGGAATTATTTGACATGGCATCTGAACTACCAAAGAATCAAAAGCTATGGTATCATACACTTTCGGTGTTGAATATATTGTTTGAAAGTAACGTGTCACAGCTTGAAAATTTCTGCTTACTAGGAGGCATTCCTGGAATAACTCAATTTAGAAATGTGTCGTTTGATCCCCCAGTCAGGTTGCAAGTGGTGAAGTTCATCCAGTTATTTAACACTTCTGACAAAGCCTTATCAATGTTCGTCTCTAGTGGAGGTTTAAGAGTTGTTTCAAAGTTTGTTGAAGAGGATTTCGATACAACTCCAACTTTCCCATTGGTTTCAATCGAATGTATATACAACATTTTATCCAAGGATTTGACCAGATCGAAATCGGATTTGTGCCGTATTCTATCAAAGTACGGGGTCATATTTTGGTTCGTTGTGCTACTTAATCGATTAACCAAATTCAAATCCAAAACTGCAACTAAAACTATATCAAAGGAACAGGTCAAAATTACAATTGATAGAATAATGGAAATCATCAAATACTTTGGACAATCCGAAGCCAGAGTAAGAATGAATATTTCCAATGCCGACTTATTCAAATTGTTAATCAAGGTTTTTAACAATTTGGAATTTCACAACCAGCTAATAATCTTAAAATTCTTCAAGTCGATGTCTTGTATCTCAGACACATTAAAGAGTTTACATCAAGCAGAAATATCCGACTTTTTATTGGGCTTATTGATGCGCTATGTCCCTTCCAGTGAACATTACAAAGAGGTGATAAACATCGTCTGTCCAACGTTATACAATTGTTGCTATTTGAACCACACTAGGGAGATTGAAATCGTGAGATTGGGAGCAGTTCCATATTTGAAATCGTTATCAATGATAAACTTACCATTTCGCCAATTCGTTCTTCCTATACTTTGTGAATTGGTATACTGCGATGACTATGTTAAGGATACTTTGAAGAAACATGATATCTTATCAGTTTACTATAATTTATTATTGGATCCGTATTGGCAATCCAATGCTTTGGATTCGATTTTAAGTTGGACCACGTACGATCCACAGTATGTTGAACTAGATGGTACTTTGGCATTGGATTGCCTTGTAGGTGGCTTCATGCTTCCTAAGGTATCCAATCTTGAATCCACATTGGATAGTTATTTGAAGTTGATGTCAACCAACAAGAAAATTGTGGATAGAATGCTCAAGAGTTCTGTGATTAATCATATTATGCTCAAACTTAAGATCCACAACAAGAATCCCGTTGTCCAATTAACCTTATTACGAATCTTGAAGCTATTCATTTCCTATGCATATGATGCTGATCTACTTGAACCGTTGAATATATCGAGAGGAATTGCGGGTGCTTTAGATACTCTCAGGTCCAAAAGTTCGTCTCTTTTGGTGGAAGAATTGATTTCTGAGATTTTTAGCTTTTTATAACGAATAATGAATTTACAATGGGGAGGATTTTGATATAGTGTCTCTATTGAGAAGTGATTAGTGTCTATAGTGTCTCTTTTGAAGAGTGATTAGCTTTCTGGGACTAAATTATTGATTGCAAAATCACGAAAGTCGTGCGCACGTCAAATGTTCCTCGGTCTGGAAATAATGTGGAGAAACTAGAATCATTTTAACCACTTCAGCTCCACACAATACCATAACATGATACCTTTCTCATATCCATCGCCTAGGGTATCACAACTAGATGCACATATTCTAGATTCTGAACTCACTACGCTTTTAAAAGATCAATTATCGTCAATTTTTCGACTACATACCAACAGCCGCTGGTCGTTCAGCCAACACCCAGAATTGTGGTCGTTAATACTTAATGTAGTAATATTCAAACTAACCGTTTGGAAAAGCGGAGCCTCTTATGGTCTCTCATTGCAAAACTTGAAACTTACAGACTTCAAGACGGGTAAAATCATCGGTAAGTCAAAGAAGCTTCTAGTGTTGACAGTTTTGCTAGGAACTTACTTTTTCGATAGAATCGAATCATATTTATACTCTATTGAAGAGGGGTCTTTGGATCAGGGTACTGCTCCTCGTGGAATCGAACTTTTCAGAAAATTGAAATCTAAAATAGTTGATAATAGAACCTTCATCCTCTCAAAGCTTGACCATACATTCAAGGTATTGAATTTGGTGAATTTCACCTTGTTCCTTGTTAACGGAAAGTATCCGTCGCTTACCCATAGAATTTTGGGAATTTCTTTGACTCCCATAGTCACCGATTTGTTAAAGTTTAATGGGAATAACGTGAATTTCGAGTTTCAAAACCGTCAATTGGTATGGAATGTAATGACTGAATTTTTGGTATTTACTTTACCGTTGCTTCAATTGAACAAGCTTCAAAAATCGTTCAAACGCGTATTCTCTCCAAAGAAAGAGAAGACAGTGGCAGGCCGCAACCTTACACAATTCACCAATTTACCTGTTTCTCAATGTGCAATTTGTCACGATAACAACTTCAAAAGTGTAATTATGGGACTGAAAACCCCACCGTCCTCAGGAACAGTCACAAATCCATATGTTACGAATTGTGGACATATTTATTGTTATGTATGCATTGCGACGAGATTCAATTCAATTAAAGCACTTGGTGAAGAACTTACGTGTCTCCGATGTGCTCAGAAACTACAATGGTTCAGAGAATTCGGCACAGAGGATGATGAGGTTGATCAAGATGCAATATTATTTATTGGAGAAGAGGAGGAAGAAGAAGAGGAGTTTGACGAGAAAATTGAAATTAACCATAACCACGATTTACCACAGATACCACCGAGTTCAGGGGAAGAGGAGGAAGACAGTGATTTCAGTGAAGAGGAGGAATATGAGGAAGATGAAGCTTATGATTTATAAGAGTTTAACAAGATTAAGATCTTGCAACAGCCGAGCTAATGAAATGGCACCAGTGTACTAATTAGATTACAAATCTAACGACAATCGATGCTACGACTGTATCTATGACATCTAGTATCGTCTAAAGACGGTATTTTTTAATATACAATGAGAAAACAAAACCTATGATAATTATAATGATTGGTTAAATGCATAATGGATAGGGTGTCTAGGAAGATGATGGACGTCATTGGATATAACATCTGTCACATCTGAACTATCTACTTCGTTAATGCAAGCAATAATTGTGCACCCTTGTTGTCCTTATCTTTGGACAATTCTTTCTTTATACCCTTGATGGCAGTCTTTAACTCCTTAAACTTTGAAGTTTCATCCAGCAATTGCAAGACTTCATAGACAGCAACAACAACGAAAGCACCTTGACCAGTGGTCCAGTTCAAAAGATTATTGTTACCCAAGATTTCATCAACAACTCTTACGGCAAATTCAGCACCAGTTCCTGGTATGGAATCCTTGGAGCCAGTGGCAGCCAATTTCTTGGTTTCGTTATTCCATTTGTAGTCGTTACCTTGAATCAAAGCTTTCAAAGATCTAGAGACGAAAGGAACTTTATTGATCAAATGATGGTCTTCCAAAACATCACCCTTGACAGTCTTTGCGAAAATAGCGTCTATCAACAAAGGTCTCAAAGTTGTGTTGACTTCTTCAACATCGGTGACAGTCATTATCAATTCTGTGATTAATTGAGCAGCAATGTTTACTGACAAGAGTCCGTCAAAGGACTTATCAGGATCTTCAGTCTTGGTGGAAGCGAAAATACCGTTATAAATCAATGGCAAGGCCTTGGAAACGATTTCTTGTCTTCTTTGTTCTTGAGGTTTCTTGGTTGTCTTTTTGTATGCTAATTCTTCGTATTTGGCTAATGCATTCTTGACAAGGGGGTTGAAGTATTTACCATCCAAACCCTTCAATAAGTAAAGCAATGGTCTTCTGGAGAATTTGTCCTTGGCCAATTGTGGAATCAAGTCTTCGGTAAACATTTCAACAGAGAAAGATTTGTCAACCAACTTAGTATCATCAACAGTCATGAAAACAGTGATCAAGACCAAGTTACCGAACTCATTCTTGATCAATTCATTTTGATGGGATTTCAATGATTTGATAATAGTCTTACGTTCTTTGGCATTGGCAAGTGCAAGTAAAGTACAAGCAACCTCGGAACCTTCTTGGGTATGGACCAACTCAGCAAATTGTTCTGCCAATAACTCAATAAACTCTCTAATTTGCTTATCGTTGGCCTCAATATCGTCTACCAAGACAGTGGTGTATTCTTTCATGGCAGCATGCAAGATTTGGAAACCTGTTGAACCCTTTTCAACAGAAGCACTGATGGTTCCGTATAAGTTGGTGGAAATCAATTGTTTCTTTTCGGAGGATTCATGAATGATATCCAACACAGTCTTACCCTTACCAGAGTCTCTGAAAACAGCGTATTCAGCACCCCAGAACTCTCTGATCATTTGTTGTTTCTGTTCAGCAGAGGAGTACAATACAAACAAATCTTCAACGACATAAGCACCTTCTTTGTGTCTCATCAACTTACGCAATTTCCCGTGGAGTTCGTTGACAATGAGGGTTCTAGATTCCTTCGATCCATAATGCAAAAGCTTGATCAATAAGTATTTACCATACGAAGAAGTGGCCAATTGATAGTAGTTTCCTTTCATTGAAAGAACAATCAATTCTCTTCTTTCTTTGGAGGAGTACTTGACTAAGGTCTGGACAACTCTCGAAGCATCGTGCTTCATGACCAAATCAAGAATAACATCCTTGGCCAATGCCCATACTTCGTTACATAACTTATCTCTAACTTCCTTAGGAGGAGTTGGCTTGGTGACTCTCAATCTTTCCCACAAACTTTTGATTTGCTGGACTTCGTTACCGGACTTTCTTTGCAACTTACGTTCGGACAATAATTTACGTTGTTCAGCATGTTGTTCTTTGGATGTCTTCTTGTTTGGATCAACTGGTTTGGCTTCGTCTTCAGAACCTTCTTCGTCAGAATCGTCGTCATTGACTTCTTTAGACTCTTCAGCTACTTTACCGTTCTTGTTATCCAAGTCGTCTAATTCATCTAATTCGTCTTCAGATTCTTTAGTATCCAACTCATCTTCAGAGGCAGAGATGTCTTCTCCACTGGATTCGTCTTCAGATTCAGACTCGGACTCGGACTCACTCGATGGTTCAGGGGAAGGAAGCTTTTCAACAACCTTACTCTTCTTTGTAACCTTCTTTAAATCCTTGCTAGCTGCACGCTTAGTACCTTTGTTAGCGAGACCCATTCTTAATAAGATTAACTAGTCTCTTCTCCAGAGCTGAAAAGTTCTTAGATGAGCTGAAAAAAATTCCATCGCGTATTATGTAAGATATTGGTAGGCGCACGTGATTTTGCAGACTTATCAAAACCAACCCAGACCGTATTGAACTAACAAGGTTACACGGAAGATAGAAGTTGGGTACTGGCCCTTACATTCGTACAATACATATAGATTTTAAAACAAATTTAAACTTTTTTATACATTTTTGTGCAGAATTCAAAAATCTCTAGCAGAGAAGTACAATCGATAGAGAAAATGTAGAGTATAATAATGGAAAAATGATCCTAGAGGAATGAAATAGCATAGTAATCTTAGCAGAATATCAGCCAAATATCCTTTAGTTAATATTTCAAAGAATATTAAGCTCAATAGATCTTGCAAGTTTATATATAGGTGATGAGAACTATGGACTAGGAGGTGGTAACCCAGAATAGAGAAAACCATGACTAAAAGAGCAGAAATACTCAAATAGACAGAATCTGCAATCTAAACCAAATACGGCTCTGTAATTGTATTTTTGCATTTAATCTAAGTTCGTAAGTGTTCTCTAGCTCCACTAAAATTGAAGATGTCGCAAACCAAAATTTGCGACAATTCGATCTATACTAATTTTCACGACAATTCTACATTTTTGCGACACTCTCAGAGTCAATTTCTACACTGCTTCTGTCTCACTAATCACTTTTACTCATTACAACTCACCTTTATCAACATGTTACGTACATTATATTCACGCAGTGCTATCAGAAGTATCAAGCCGGTCATGGCCCCACGCTTCCAATTCCGGTCCATGTCCACTCCTCATGGAAAAGTCCAAGAAATCACGACCATGGCCGAGTTCAAAAAGTTGGTTGACAATCCAGACAAAGTCACAGTTATCGATTACTACGCTACATGGTGTGGTCCATGTAAGGCGCTCGAGCCGATTTTCGCCATGTTATCCGAAAGAATCCCCGAGGTCCAATTCGGAAGAGTCGACGTCGACCAGGCTCAAGATGTAGCCATGGAATACGCAGTCTCCGCTATGCCTACATGTATTTTATTCAAGGACGGAGAGAAATTGGATACCATTGTTGGAGCCAACCCTCCAAAGTTGGTCAAACTCATTACTGAACATAGTGGTGTAGATATCACTGGTAGGTAGTCGGTAATAATCTGATAACGTCTAGTTAGAGAAATATTTAAGAAAATATATGGCTAATAATATGCCAATATACTCATTTTGTATAGGCATGTACCGTCTAAGTAGAATTGTACCCTTCTACTTCCACTTGAAACCCTCTGCTATATCTTGTTCTATATCTCTTCTTCCAGTTCATCCTGCATATAAACATCCGATCATCAAATCAAGATCTGGGGATACCTCCAACCTCTAAACCCCTGCCATCTCAACAGTATGTTTAAAGGAATAGTCAGAAAGACCGTGCCATTAATGGCGTTTGGCGTGGGAATAGTTGTATTCCCCCAAGACTGGAAAAAAAACAAGTTTGGAGAACAGAAATTACTCAACATCAACGAGAGTGTTCTCCAACAGATCCAAAACACCACAGAATACAAAACGTTGAGCAACGACCCTTCGTACACACTACACAAAAAGAGCGAGATGTTTCCCGACCAACATCACAACAACTATATTGGAACGGGACTTTTGTTTGGTCCTGATTTGTTTGAAATCGATCCCATCGTGTTCCTCAACGAGGAAAAAGGCTTGTTGACCAGTTTCTATCATTTGGGCGATCAGTTGATAAGTCAAGACGGCCAAATCCACAATGGAATTGTATCCACGATATTAGACGAGGGTTTGTGTACTTGTGGCTTCCCATTGGTTCCTTCCAAAAAAGGTGTCACTGCTAAATTATCTATAGACTTCAAGAACCAGGCACCTCCAGGCAGTACGGTTGTGTTGAGAGCTAATGTTATAGAAGTCAAAGGACGTAAGGCAGTTATCGAAGGCGATCTACAGACATTGCCCATGAATCCAGGCGAACTGCCGATAGTCATTGCCCAATCAAAGTGTATACTTGTTGAACCCAAATGGTTCAAATATTTTGCATGGATTATGTAACAGAGTGAGTGAATGACACTAAGGAGCGTAGCGATTTAGTGGCGATCTCTCGTGAAGATTAGAAGTCATCAAGAATGAGCGAATGGGCGAAGGATTCAGATCTATTAGTGAACGGTCTGACAATATTACAGACCAGTTGAAACCTCGAGGGACAGTGTTGACTTAATTGTGGATTATAAAGATTGGTGAGAGTATTAGTGATTTATGTGGGTATATGTAAGAATACAATAGAGTCTAGTGAAATAACAGAGTTAAGTGAAATTACAGAGTTAAGTGAAATTACAGAGTTGTGAAAATGCAGAGATGTGAGAAGACTGAGTTTTGCAACGTCAGTTGTGTAGTCCCATAGTAGTATAAAACTGTATATCTAGATTGCCATAGAGTCTGTAGCTTTAGACTTCGTGGAACTACAGATTAAGACCAGTACAATCTGTAGTTTATTACCTGTAGAAGCTGTTGTTTAACACCCGTAGAGGCTGTAGTTTGATACATGTAAAACTACAGTTTGCGACCCTGAAGAACTACAGTTTACTACTCTATAGAACTACAGTTTAAAAACGTATAGAACAACAGTTTCTTAAAACCTATAGAATTACAGCTTAAGACTCTATTGAACTACAGGTTGAAACCCCATAGAACTCTTCATCTAGATTGCTAGAGCTAGCAAAGGACCATCACCGCTGGATCACCACCGCCGAAAAGCTGTATAACTCTACTCCTAAAACTGTAGATCTATTGGTGTAGTATACTGTACTGTACTGTACTGTATATAGACATACAACACCTTGTAGATCTGTATAGAACCTCAGATACAGAATATCACAATCCATTCTGAAACCATTCTTACATAAGCCAGAGCAAGCAATACAAAATATATTACATAATCTGATTGCTCTATAATAGGATATAATCACAGCTCCTCAATCACAGCAACATTACATAGCAATATGACGTAAATGGCACCACGAACAGGTCACATGTGCCGAAATTCCGGTGGAATTCCGTTTTACTTGCTAAAGCAATGACTGGGGCACCATTTCACAGTGAGCAACCCACGAGTAGCAAGCAATAGAGGGGTCCACACCTGGGTCCACACCTGGTTGCATGGAGCACAGTTGGGGAATTGGTTCCTGGGCCAAACTATAAAAGCTCGTGGTTTCCACTTTCTCTCTAATTCTTTTAAACATTATCAATCAAATAATTCAATATGTCCGATTTTGGTAGAAAAGATATTTCCGACAAAGTTTCCTCCTCATTAAAGCCTGACTCCCAGAAGTCAACTCCTGAACAATTCAAGGACAAGGTTACCGATGGTCTTGACAATGCTGCTGGTGATGCCACCTCCAAGAACGATAAGTCTTTTGTTCAACAAGCTTCCGACGCTATCTTTGGTGAAAAGAAGTAAGCTTCTAGTTTAAGAAGTACGCTCATAGCTTAGTATAAAGAAATAAACATTTCCAAGTGATATTTGACCAATGGTCTTTGTAGAACTTTGTAGGCCTTTGTAGGTGTTTGTAGCAGTTTTATGACTGCCTGGAATTCTATCTCACTATTGTGGCTAATACTTGAATACTCAGCTAAAACATAATTTGCAACCATGAGAATTGGCCCCAGGGTCCTAATATTATTTGAAAAAATAACGAGATTTATTATGAAAGATAAATTAGTCACAAAATGGCGGTATATTCATATAGAGAGACCTAAAACCTCCATTTGTTCTGGGTAATGGTCTCCTAGCTGCATTCTATCGACGAAACGATAAGGTCAACGTAAATATCATTGAAAACGACGCAACGTTTAGTGTATTAAGAATAGGGAAATTTAGCGAGGAGGGCCCCAAGTTGGTGAAAACCCGAGTCCAACTAGTGTAGATTTTGCCCCAGAGATCGTTTATCAAAATGTCGCTTCCCTGCTATTCAGATTCTTCTCAACGTAAACGGTTGGGTGTTATTGAGGTATAATTGCCAGAATATAACACGGACTACACCGATTACTACATGGGAATTGAGAGCTGACCCTTCAAGTTCATAGTCAGATCCAACGATACACTTTATATCACGAGTGTTGGCGATGGAGTCATGTTGAGTCGATTGATTAATGATGAAGTGGAGAAGGAAAACTATGAAGAGTTTATGATAAACTTCTAGGGATACCAATATTTTTATTTTATAGGAAATAATACGGTAGAGTTCGGCCCAAACCTTCGTAAACGCTTAGAGGTGATTTGAATTGCATCATAAAGGTGTGACTGTTGTGAAAGGTTAAAAATCCCAGAGCCGTCTTGATTGGTAAAGAGAGTTCCTCTAATCGTCTAATTGGTAGTCTATAAGGTCCCTATTGCATTTGTTAATATAGAATGAGTCTTCTCCTAACAATTTGAAGTGACTAGACTACATATAACTGTTGAAATATCTGCTTTTGGGGATGTAGTTGCAAGAATGGTATAAATGTCGTGCATATAAACGACATTACATAAAAATGTCGTTCCAATATTGTTGATTACATAAACAGCGGTACTGATGTTTATTGATTATATAAGCATAATTATGAGCCATGTGTAAAATCTATTCTCCCCAAATAGGTAGTCGGTCCGAATACCAAATACGGAAACACTATTCAATTGACTAGAGCTTCCACAGCTCTAGCTTCTCTATGATAAGACTATAATTGGGGTAAGATCCAAGTCAAAGAAGGTCAGAAGCACGCAAGAAAGTCAGCTGAAAAATCAGCTCTGACCGCAAAATCTCAACAACACGTAATATGGCTGCAAAAAGCACTAAGCACCACATGAAAATTTATATTCTAAAGCTTGACAAATAAATAATACTATTAAAAATGTCAATGGAGGAGGGAGACAATAAGTCAAACATGTAATAGAGTCTGACTATTTGCAGGTAGAGTCAAAGAAATAAGCGGTTCGCTCTCATAAAACTCTCTTTCGTGGAACTCTTTCATAAAACACCTTCTCTTCACAGTAATAATACTAAGATTCTATATAATGAGACTCCATCTCATCTATCTCTTGATAAATCTCTTCCCTAATATCATCTGGATTACTTTCAGTCAATCTGTGGTCCTTCAATCCAAGTAAGATTTCCTCTTCTTCCCGCAAACCGAGATTCTCTTCGACATTTTCGTCGCTCTCGAGCCTTTTTAATTCATTGTCTAATTTTTTTTCTAATCCTTCGTCTGGTCCAATTCTCCCATACATATAAATGCAATCCCCCGGCCGTAGAAGTGACCTTAACATACCTAAAATAGTAGTGAACTTTCCTTTATTGGCTTCATCCCAAATAATATATTTTAAAAAGAATTTAAAGAACCGTACATCACTAGTCAGTACATAAACTATAGATAGAAGTGGTACGAAGTCAAATCCACCAAATGTACGGACAACTCCCATTTCTAGCCACTTGCTTGGATTGTAAATGTGTTCAGTTTCAAGTTCTGCATCAATTTCTGCCATATTGGTCTCGGTGATCAAGATACTAACATCATTCCATATCTTCAAAAGTTCTACCTTGGATTCGGTTTTGTCGTAATGAACAAGTCCATTGTGTAATTCACCGAATCTATTGATTCCTGACATACAGGAAGCCACATCCATGTGAACCATGATAGGTCGCTTCTTAAGAATGGGTAGGAAGTCAAAATTTACTTGATTCAAAGCCACTCCTCCTGGATAGGTAAAGCTCGAAATATAGCCCACAAATAATGAAGAAGCGGCTGCCAATAAAGAAATGGCAATGAAAAAAAGCATTATCCATTTGTTCGTTAACTTTGCATTAGGTATTAACCTTGTATCAGAAGAAATCTGAGTAAGTACGGTTGCCGCTTGAAGTGTGAAAACTGGAACAACATAAATGATAAATCGCCATTCTTTGTGAGGTTGGAAAGACATTACAGCGAGATACAACATGGAAGAGTCATTCAAGATCCTCAACGAATGTCTAGCTGGATGAGAAACGGCTCTTTTCAGGTTTGTAAGTCCATCATAAGTAGGATCAGTGTTATAAAATCTACGAAATGACGACAACAAAATAATTGGAAGTCTGAACAATTTGAAGAGATACAGTTGGAAGTATGCAGACCACAGCTCAACACCCCATTCTGCAGATTTTGCGTCCGCTATATTAAAGACAAACGATTCTACCTCTGGTACTACTAAACGGCCCCAGAAATATGAGTCTACCACAACCGTTGCCAACAATCCAAGAATAGTTCCACCTACCAACATGATAATACTGATATGGATCTTGGATTGATTAAATCGTAACGAAGATACCAATGCAATGAGACCACCAAACAATCCAACCTCAAGTCTAAACACTATTCCTGCAAAAGATAACCAAACAAGGCCTGATACATCACCTTCCACGATTTTACTAAGACCCATCAAAACAACAGGCAAGGCAATAAAGTTCGGTAAAGTACGTGAACAATAGTTGAGGAGGTGAAATTGGGTAAACAACAAGAACATAAACCAAAATCCAATGGATCCTCTCAACCTCTTATTCAACGTCACCTTGTTCACACTGTCTCTAAGTTTCATCAACAGTATAGCGTTCAAAAGACCCAAGATAGCTCTTACAACCAACAGCACGTTTTCTTGAGTAGATTCAGTCAGACTCATCAAATCATAGCCCACCAGGGCCATAATAAAGTTGAGCCCTTTAAAAATGCCCGCCAACACCAAACTTCCTATAAAAGCTGTGGTACTACTCCAGGAAACTGGACATGGTCGTAATTTTCAACTATCGTAGATCGTGGGAAGATTCCATAATTAATTATATCATGGATCGCTTGCATATTAAACGATTCCTCGACTTTTGTATATGGTGCAATCATTAGATGGTATGCAATCACACCTACCAACGTAGCATCTAGAAACTTATCGTACTTTATCACGAGAAAGAACGTAAAAAGAGAATTAGCAGTAGAAAGTAGTAGTTAGATATGACAATTTGGTTAGCTATGAGGAGATAATCAAGTTAGTCAATTGGAACTAGCTGCTAGCTGATACAATTGTTGTTAGTTTACTGACGAATTACGTTTCGCAAGTTCTTGATGTTCGCAAGCTTTAGCGAGTATTGATGAGACAGGAATGGTTGAGAGATAAAATTATTGAAGTCTTTAGGGAAGGTACAAATTGATATTCGCTAGTGAAAATAAACGAAATTGGCAGTTGTAAGCAATTTTGATCCTATAATACTTAGCAGATCTTAG
>Ga0065707_10082089_pt1 | contig 22349 bp, 10 predicted proteins | sample SwiRhicommuniRL3_FD_59094 | JGI IMG/M metagenome (GOLD analysis project Ga0065707, IMG submission 59094) | Switchgrass rhizosphere bacterial communities from Rose Lake, Michigan, USA - RL3 v2 (version 2) | ecosystem: Host-associated > Plants > Roots > Rhizosphere > Soil | place: East Lansing...
ACAAAGATTAATAGAATTGTATATGAATAATAAATAGTGTTTACGGATCTATAAGGGATATTAAATAGTCTATGGATCTATGAGGAATAATATTAAATAATCTGACGAGTCAGTACGAGAAGTCAAGTGTATCAAGATTTTGATGTGCTAGCTAGCAGTTATCAGGATGACGAATTAGCTAGTAGTTAGCTAGCAGGTAGCTAGTAGTTTTCAGAAGATTTGTGGGAAGTTTATCACAAGAATGAATTGGTCTCTTCAAAGATTCCTGCTCAGGACTCTTCAAAAATTCCTTTTCAATACTTCATAGGAATAAAAGATAAGCGCATTTGCAGGAATAGCTCTGATCAACGTTATACCCAAACCATTGTATAAGTTTCTTACGCCCCCACGCCTTGAAAGTAACATTTTGGAGATGAACCAAAAGGATGGATCGAGAGACCCTACGATCTTGGTCTTATGAAACATTTCGTACGTTTGGATATTGGATTTGATGGTATCGATAGGAAACATGAAGAAGTTGAAGGAAACTCCCGCAAGCGCACCACTTGCAAGAAGTTGTAGGTCTTGCGACATGATTGGGTTTATTTTCAAGTATCCAGACACGTATTCGTACGTACCGAACCATAATGCAGTACCAAACACTTCACGGATCATGGTGGGTGTGAGACCATTCCAGAGACCAACTATTCCCTCATGCTTTTTTATGTGTTCTATAAGAGAGAGATAAGTAGCCGAACTCTTTTGCTGAGGATTCGCAAGGTTCGACACCTGCAATTGACACTTTATAAGTTCCACAGGAGTAAGGAGGAATGATGCAGCAAACCCTGCAAAACCCCCAGAGGCACACTTTGTCCAGAAAGGTAGCGTATCTGAGTTGTAGCGGGTCTCAGATGTCTTGTTGTAGTGGTTGAGAAAGAGCGACGAAGTCCAGTTGTAGGAAGTAAAAAGGATAGACGTCTCGAGGCACGCACCAAGCAACGGAGCCTTCAAGCCTTTATAGAAACCATTCACCATCCCTTCATTGGCATATGTATAACGAATCATCTGGATCGTGGAATGAGACTCAGACGAAGAAGCCTGGAGTCGTACCTTGATGGTATCGAAAGGAAATTCCACGAGCTTTCCTAGCATCCCAGAGACAGCGCCGAATACGACCTCCTTGACAGGGTCTATGGATTCTTCTTGGTGCATCAAATAAAACGATCTTGCATAAGATAGCGAACTAGAAAGTCCATCGATCTGATAGCAATTTTTCAGCCCAGTGCGATCTGAGCCAGGGTCAGAAACGAAATTCTCCATATTAGATTAAGATTAGGAAAGTAGATTAGGAAAATTCTATTAGGAAAGTTCTCCATATTAGAGTAGGATTCGGGAAGTTTCCTGCTAGTGAGGAATGGTAATTCCTACTAGTGAAATCCTCCACATTAGACTAATTTCTCTTATAAAATTCTCCACTAAACTCATCTTACCAAAATTTCTAGACTCACTGGTAAAATCATTCTACAGTCTACAGTCCACTTAGTGGTTAGCATATTGATTGATATGTATTGTTATCCAACCATTAAATTACAAGATATTATGAGATAATAATCTGACCGTTTACTTTAATGGGATGAATTTGGAGGAAGCGTTACCGGCTCTACCGTGTCTGACTGGGGTGTAAGTGATGGAGAATTCACCCAAGTAGTGGCCGAGCATTTCTGGTCTGACTTCAACAGTGTTGAAAACCTTACCGTTGTAAACACCAACGACGGAACCAATCATTTCTGGAACGATAACCATGTTTCTCAAGTGAGTCTTGACAACAGCTGGCTTTTCATTTGGTTCAGTGGCCAACTTGGCGGCTCTTAATTTCTTAATCAAACCCATTGGCTTGGAGTCTAAACCTCTAGAAAATCTTCTTCTGACTCTAGCAGAACATAATTTGGTGAATTCATCAGTTGGCATTTCAACCAATTCTTTCAAGTCAACACCCTTGAATGAGAAGGTCTTGAAGTTTCTCTTCTTTCTTTCAGCTAAATGAGTTAGTAAATGTTAACTAGGAAGTGATTTGGTTATATGGACATAATTTTGGGAATAGTGGACAAAGGTTGACCAATGTGGACATTCATATGTTCTCGAATTCTTCAACATCAACGTTGGTTGCTTCTTTATTCCTCGTTCTTTATTGTATGTCTCGATAACTTATATGAATTGGTACATACTAGTTTCAACCATATTGATTATGTTCTTATTATATTAGGAAATAAAACTTGTTTGGAAAACTTTTAAGAAAAGGTATTGAAGTCAAGTGAAAAATTCTTCTCGTCATAGTTAAGGAGAGTGCAGGAAGTGCGACATTAACTACTGCGGCATGGATGCGTGCAATATATACAGGAAAAACATTTGATTTTCATCGAGTCTCGTTAGGGTTGGTGACCTATCCGAAATAGGAAGGTTCCGACGTGACTGTCACCCTCCACCTCTTCGATAGAGTTTCCTGTATATAGCCGTGAAAGTTTTTCAGATTGGCTATAGGAACTGTAACTAGTGAGACGTCTCTGAATTCTCTTCTTCTTGAAGTCAAAGGATAGTCTGCCCATAGCTTAAACGTGATTATTCTATTACTACAATGAAATACTTAGCTGCTTACTTATTATTGGTCCAAGGTGGTAACGCCTCTCCTAAAGTTTCTGACATCTCTGCTCTTTTAGAGTCTGTTGGTGTCGAAGCCGAAGAATCTAGAATCACCACCTTATTAGGTGAATTAGAAGGTAAGTCCGTCGCTGAATTGATCCAAGTTGGTAACACCAAGTTGGCTTCTGTCCCATCCGGTGGAGCTGCTGCCACTTCTTCTGCTGGTGCCTCTGCTGGTGCCGTTGAAGAAGCTGCTGAAGAAGAAAAGGAAGAAGAAAAGGAAGAATCTGACGATGATATGGGATTCGGTTTATTCGATTAAATTCATTAACTGCCCTGCCGTTATTAAAATAATCAATAAAACTTGTATACTACTTCTTAATAAAAGTATTTCTTGAAAACTCCAGCATGGAATGAGTGAAAATATTGTAGTGCCAATGGCTAACGTAGTGAGTGAATAGTGAGCTGAGAAATAGTACTAAGGTTGAATCAAGTTACTGATGGCTAATATATGATGTACAATCATAAGTCCTCGCTAATCTGGTGAGAATTTATACCGAACTTGGGTCTACAGTTTCCGAACTCTAGTGAATAAACTTCAAGATCTGTCTTAACTAGATCCAGATCCACGTCTTGAATGTCCCATTAATCATCCCATTACCTTACTATACAATCGAGTTTAATTTGTGTGAGTATTTCCACAGCTGAGCTCTCAATTAGTGGATCCAATTATCAGTAGATCCAGATATTAACAGATCCAATTAACCGGCCATTATATCTCTAATATCTCTAATAGATATTGTCCAGATCTAATTGTTAACTCTCTTTGCGATCTCCTGAAGATCCTTATTTCCCAACTTAAATCCAATCTTTTCAACTAAAATACGAAACCGATTGATTTCATTGATCAATTCTCCATTACTTTGCGTGCTCATGAGATTTGACTGTATACCTCCAGTCGCATTGGTTTCTTCGTCACTGTCATATACAAGATTGTTCTTGGGTTTCGCAACCGATACTCCCAACACTTCAACCAATTCAGCTTCCAATGTCTGTAAATACTCCAATTTATCTTGTTTGTACTTTAGAGTTCCGTTCAATTCTACCAAGGATTGCCGTATATCGTTGTACTTGGACAATAATTCTTTTGTTCCTTGTGTTTCTTCGATAAACTTGTCTACCGATTTTCTGAATTGTCTTCTCTTCTCGCGTGTTGTTATGGGTTTCTCTATCCTTACTTCGAAATCCTGAACGAGGTTGGAATCTTTATCAGATTCGTCCGTTTCATCGTCACTTTCAGATCCTTTAGTCTCATCATCACTTTGAGATCGTTTCGTCACTTCATCCCCATCACCTGCCTCTTCCTTTCCCAATAATAAATACTTTGATTCTGGCAATTCCTCTACCAAGTCACTAAATTCTTTCAAGTAATTCCCGCGGTATCCCTGTCCATCAGGTACCATCAATGGCTTCATTACTCTTGTTATCGTGACCAATCTGTCTCGAACTTCCTCCACCTTCGATTGTTCTAACTTCATAACTTGTTGAACAATCTGGTTCGTAACCTGACTCTTGAACATATTAGAAGTATATCGTTTAATCCGAATATTCACCTTGTCTAGTACTGACTGAAGCACCTTTTCATCAACATGATTATTTATCTCATCCAGATCTTCAACCCCCCCTTGTATCACCAGCCTCAATTCCAGATCAATCCTCAATGGAGTACCAAGCTTCTTAACCTGCGAGTCTATAAACCTCTTGGTATAAACGTAGGAGTGGTCCATCTCGTCTATCTGTTTACTTCCCCATAGTCAATCTGAAAATTTGTTTACAAAATAAACGAAGAGTGCGAAATCTCGAAAAACCGTTGAATTAATTTTGATAACTCCATAAAAATCCATCCCTCATCTTAGTGAAGATAGAACTTTACACTAAGTTAGTTGTTGTTTAGTTGGATCTTATTGTTCTTTGTTTTTCTGAATTTTCACTTGCTGTTTTCTGCATCTCAATTGTTTGAAGAGCCCAATGCTCTCGTGGTGCTTATCTTAATTGTCTAGATTAACGATGTTTACCAACGTAGTTGAATTTGAAGCAAATAACGGAATGAACGATCAGAGTGCTGATGTTCTGTCGCTGGCGCTGGCGCTGGCTCCAATACTGGCGGCTGACTCTCAAAATTCCAACAACCCTCGAGAATCCCACGAATCTCATGCCCAGTACCACGCCCCGGAAGCTTTGGAACTGAATAATCAACTTTATGCCGATGACTTAGATGCCTATGAGCATATAAATGATCAATCTCCTTCCGTAAAGAATAATAAATCAAACCCCGAGTCGGCAGATGAGGCTCCAGGTTCCAAATCGTATCGCATGGTTAAAAGGAGTAACTTTCAATTCACTTATGACTCCGATAACCATTTGCTAGACTCAATTTATAGACACAGATATGAATTGTTCACTAGAGGAAATACCACCAAGACTTGGGGGTCTGTTCTTGACGAGTTTAATGCTCGTTTCGACTCGAAAATCATCCAGACTCGAACCATTAATAACAGGTTTAAAACATTACGGAGAAACTTGGAAAAAAAGTTGATCAGAGAGCAAAATCCTGTTTCTGAACTCAACTTGAATGAAAATGAAAACCTTCTTGTCAATCTCAATGAGTATCTCAACAAGAAGAAGAAACCCTCCAGAGCGTCCAAGACTCCTTCGGCAGATTCAATATCAGGCGCCTCCGCCATGAATGTGACCAGAGAATCTTCTTCTAGTATCAAACCTGAAAAGCCAGGGGTCCTAAAGTCAGAATCGATTCCCCTGACCCCAAACCAAGGACACAGCGCAGTGCCAGAAAACTCTACCCCTTTTGCCCAGGACCAAAAGTTTGTCCATATGACTGGCGATACCGGATATTCACACCAAGAGACACTTGACAACCAAATAGACCCTATATTGACCTCCAACAACGCATATTATTCACAGACAACTCCTATTCTCCATTCGTCCACACACCCCAAAGCCACCAACATCAACTTAGTACCACCTCCCAACATGACGAGCCTGTTTTACACTCCAAATGCTCCTCACCAACCACAACTACCACAGTCAGGGCCTCTTCCACAATCTATGATAAATACATACTCAACTGGTGGAACATCTCCCATGAACCTTTCCCATAGAAAATTTTCGACCGAGAGTCCCCATGGCCAGAATTTTGAGATACCAATTCCCAAGAAGCCAATCCCACTTCACCCATACTCCGAAGAGTATGGGCCACGCAAGAGATTCAGAAGTGCTCCCATGAACACCGGAAGTACTCTGTGGATTGAAGAACTCTGGACATCCCAAAACGAACTCACCAGCCAGGTTGGAGAATTAAGAAAAGAAATGCAACTATTTAGAGAAGACGTAGATTCCAAGCTCCGCAATATGCTCAACAACATTATCCACAACAACGAAGGCATCTCTATAAAAATTAACAACCTCTACGATGTGCTAGCATCCAAAGAAGAATTGGAAATGAAACTCGACAAGGTGTCGAAAGTTTTGGATATGGACCATAATCAATTCCAAAACCAGCCACTCCAACAACATATCCAAAACCTTACTATCCACTCGGCTCCTAATAATCCTGATGTCAATTATCGCCATCCTTAATTATCATCTAGTTCTCTTTATTTAATTGTATTATTTTTACCATTGGAAGTCTCACAAGGCGTCTATTAGACCAGAATGTAGAATAATTTGTATAATAGTGGAGTCATAATTGTGGAGTTATAACCCTAATCACAATTTAACCAGTGGTGGTTATGTGACTTTAATGTTAATGGCCATTGAACCCGCCCAAAGAGGTCTCATTGTTGTGGTCACATAGTGGAAAGTTGATGAGATTAACTGAACAATTTAATAATGAGTCTAAATCGCCATACTGTACTCTTCCATTCCTAAATAAAGCACCTTCAAGTTATCGAGTACCAGTAATATCTTTCACACTGATTAACAAATGCCCAAGAGATACTAAGGAGCGTAGAGACGTAATGAGGAACTATTCTCGCGAAGGAGACAATACCTCAGGATGACGTGGAACTCTCGTGAAGATTAGAAGTCACTAAGAATAACCATAACGGCGAGAGATTGGACTTCCAGATCAATGAGTGACAGTCCCAAGAGAGCTATTCGGCTCATAGTCACTAGAGCACGATTCGCTCCGGTCAAGACTATACGCTTCACTAAATCCCATAGTCGTTGGAGAACTATTCGCTTCGCTCGTAGTTCTCTTCTCTCATAGTTATGTTACCGCGCTTATCGTTTTGCAACCCTTCCTGCATATATCAACTGACAAGCCATCATTTAATATGGCGCTAAGACCTTGTGAGACTAACCACTATTTGCTACTAAGAATATCATTCCCCACCAGTCCCTGATGTCGCTACTAATACGTGACTTGATAAACCGAACGTCAGACGAGTTCTCTACCTCCAGCGATACTTATCGTCCACCAACAACTAGAATCGCACGGTATCAAGTGATCATTGCCCTGGTTCTAGGGTTGTCAGCATTTCTAGCATTTCTGATATTACGAGTACGATATCCTAAAATCTACGTCGCCAACTTCAACCATGTTAACATGAATTATCTTCACTCGTCCTCCCGACAGAACTTGCCGAGACTTCCCGCCAAATCGTTGTTTGGCTGGATGGCGATTGTGTTTGGGATCTCCGAACAAGACATATTGCAACATGCTGGACTAGATGCGGTTGTGTTTCTAGGCTTCTTCAAAATGTGTATCAAGATCTTGACCATTTGTGTTATCTGTGCAATCACAATCATCTCTCCAGTGCGATATATGTATACTGGGAAGGTTGACCAAGATTATCCCAGTGACGACGAGGGCGACGAAGACCTTTTCCGGAGACTCCTTTCATTATCGGAACCAGAAGAATCGTACCGAAAGTTCCTATGGATGTACACACTCTTTTCGTATGTGTTTACGTTCATTACTGCATACTTTCTATTCAAACAGACCGTCAAGATCATCGATATGAGACATACATACCTTGGAAAACAAAACTCCATTACGGATAGAACAATTAAATTGTCGGGGATTCCTGCTATATTGAGAGATGAAGAAGATTTGAAAAGACACATTGAAAAACTAGGCATAGGCGAAGTGGATACTATTGTGATTGTAAAGGAATGGAAGAGTTTGAATAAGTTATTCAAGGTGAGAGAACGTATATTGAGAAAGGTTGAGGTGTACTGGGTCGAGTACTTCCAAAGAGCAGGCATTATTAGTAAGGGAGACTTGTTATCATCAAATCTTCATCCGAGTCTCGGAGATCTGTTTAATATGAATAGAACTTTTCATGATGAAGAGTCGATTGAATCTGAAAGTTTAGAGTCCCAAGATACTAACGAAGTTAATTCTATTAGATCCCATATTATAGATCAAGTTTCGGAAGTTGTGGAACACGATTTGGCCAATGATTCGGTAAGCCATTTACCTTTGCTAAACGACGAATCTAATAAAAGGCCCAAGATCAAAAAGGGATTGTTTGGATTATTCGGTGCTCAAGTGGATGCTATCAACTATTATACTGAGATGTTGCAAATCATAGATTCAGAAATCATCAAGGCAAGAAAGAAGGAATATCCTGCAACATCAACTGCATTTGTAACCATGAAATCTGTTGCCCAAGCGCAAATGATCGCGCAGGCTGTACTAGATCCCAAGGTCGGCCATCTAATTACAAACCTTGCTCCAGCACCCCATGATATTATTTGGGATAATTTGTGTCTAACAAGAAGAGAAAGAAATATGAGAATCTTGTCTGTGACGCTTTTTATTGGAATGATCAGTATACTTTTGGTATACCCAGTGAGTTACTTGGCCAACTTCTTGAATATCAAGTCGATATCGAAAGTATGGCCAAAATTAGGCGAGTTCTTGAAGAATAATAAATGGGCCGAGACTTTGGTGACAGGTTTATTACCAACATATATTTTCACCATATTGAATATGATTATTCCATACTTCTATATCTGGATATCTGAAAAACAAGGCTTCACTTCTCATAGTGATGAGGAACTTTCAACTGTTTCAAAGAATTTCTTCTATATCTTTGTCAATTTGTTTTTGGTGTTCACGTTATTTGGTACTGCCTCGCTAAGTGATACAACCAAAATAGCCTATCAATTAGCACAGTCTCTTCGTGACCTCTCCCTTTTTTATGTGGATTTGATTATTTTACAAGGATTGGGAATTTTTCCTTATAAATTATTACTTCTAGGGAACTTGCTTAAATTCCCACTAAGTTCGTTCTTTTGGTGCAAAACACCCCGTGATTATCTCAAACTTGCAAAGCCTCCAGTTTTCAATTTCGGCTTACAATTGCCTCAACCAATCTTGATATTGATTATAACAATCACGTACTCAATAATGTCAACCAAAATTCTTACTGCTGGTTTGTTATATTTCATTATTGGATACTTTGTGTACAAGTACCAACTCTTGTATGCCTGTGTCCATCCACCACATTCAACCGGTAAGGTTTGGCCCTTGGTGTTTAGAAGAGTCATTCTAGGGCTTTTGATCTTTCAGTTAACTATGGTCGGAACATTGGCCCTACAAAAGGCATACACCTGTGCCTCGTTCTTAGCACCATTGCCTATTTTCACCATCTTTCTATTATGGAATTTCCAAAACAATTATATTCCATTGTCGATTTTCATTGCTTTGAGATCAATTGAAAATAATGAGTTGAGGAACTACGATGAAGAAGATATTCTTGAAAACGAAGGTCCACAACAAAACAGAGATCGGACCTTGGATGAAAGACGTGAACTTAACAAAACCTATGACTTTCCAAACTTGGTCAAAGATTTGGACGGACCACTCATCGCAATTGATAGAAACGATGTGTTGATGATTAATAAGGATGGCATGACCATTCGGAAAGCCCAAACCTTTGATAAATAAGTTGAGAATAGACTTCAGAGAGTTATAATCCTCAGAGTTAAGCTAATATTCTGGAGTTTTTTGTTTCAATATCCATAGATTTGCTCACTAATATTTCTCCTAATAGTCTTTAATATACTCACATGTATCAAACTTTATCATAAAACTTGTAAGCATAACCGGTATATTTCCTAGGCTCATAGAGTAAGGGAATCCAACAGAATACCGATTTCTTCTTATAATTAAATCACCAATTGAAACAACTCAATGGGTAGACGGGAATCCAACAGACGACTCTTAGTTATATTAGTGAGTAAGATGTAAAATTTTAGAACTTATTCGGATATTTCTACCAAATTCAGAACCTATTCAGTTAGTTCTACCAAATATTCTCAAAAAGTCCAACAAGTTCTTCATATTTCCCACCTATATGCAAAAACTCCATCCATTCGTCTCTCAAAAGTACTTCCAAGCCGAATCCCGACCAATAACTCACAACCACGCTCAAGACAACCTTTGAAACTGCTACTTGTATAACAGTGGAAAAGAGCAATATAGACGTAATGACTACGTAATTCTGATTGGTGACGATCCGCAAGGATTCTATCATATTCAAAAGCCGTACAAAATCAATAATCGTGATCGATATCGAAGTATTATCATATGGCCAAATTAACATAAGGATGGGGAATAGCTTGATAGAGTACGAGACTAGAATCGTGGTAAGCAACACGGAATTATAGTACCCGGATTGAAACCGACTATTCAACATTGTATTCGTAACCTTACCCCAGCCGAGGAACCATCCATAAAACACCTGGATCAGAAAGCTGAGAAGAAACTGTTCAGTCATCAATTTGACTATAAAGAACAAGTATTGGTCATGGATCTTTTGTCCTAGTATAAACGACATTGCTAGCGAATGATTGGGATTCTTCTCTTCGTATGCCCACACTAAATACACTTCGAACAAGAGAATCATCACCACTAAACGAAGGATTGTACGGTACCGTTTGATGAAATTGAAGAGTTGTTGAACTTTTGAAAGCGAATCCTCTTCCACATAATCCACTCTAGTGAGGGGATCCTTGAGTAGCTCAGTTTCCGTGATATTATACGCGAGATGCCGACACGCCTGCTTCTTCAAGAGTAACAAATCGATAAAAAGAATCACATTATCAAACTCGATATATTTGTCAGCGATCTTCCCACACCTTGGACAGATTGTGAGTCGTATATAGTCACTCTTATATTTGGAATACAACGATTTGATGTTGGGGTTGGTACATTCTATACAAATCATGGTTGTTGTAAAAGTGGTGGATTTATTTTGAGAACGCGCTCGTAAATCGATGCTGCAAAACTGCCAGAATTAAGGAACAACTGGAAATAAGGACCACGATGGAGTTGAAATAATGATACGAGGATCTCCAGAGTCAGGAGCAGTTATGAGATAGCGTTATAGTTGATCTAGAAGTATTCAAATTGGTGAGTGCACGTCGCAGAATGGGTTGCAAATTCAGTATTCAGAGATCGTAAAATCAACAGTTCCATACTGGATCGGAACAAAATGATTCTTTCACTTATTTGAATTAGTTTCAATTATATATATTTGGTACTAGACAGTGATTATATAGCTGAGTACAGACTACTTAGCAATGGCAATTATAATACGTGTACTTATCAGAATATGTGTACTGTCATTATTTCTATAATCTATGTGCAGAGTGCTGGGGGTGGAGGGGTATCAGGAATCTTTCCCAACTCAAAAGAAACGGCCTTAAATGCCTCGAGAATCGTTGGATCCAATTGTTCTAGTTCTGCAGGATTCGAAGGGGTACTACCCAACGCTGCTTGCAGAGATGCACCAAAAGGATTAGGATTAGAGGGGGCACCGAAGCCAGAAGTAGGAGCTCCTCCAAATCCATTATTCTGAGAGTTATTGTTCGAGCCAAATGGAGTGGTCGAGGATGTGGCTCCAAATGGAGTGGTGGAGGAAGTGGCTCCAAATGGCAGTGCTGAAGTTCCGTTGCTGCCAAAAGCATTTGTGCCGGTGGTATTGGTGCCAAAGGTTGATGTGCTGGCACCACCAAATGATGATGTACCGAAAGGGCTAGGATTGGTGGTGGTGGTGGTGGCTCCTCCAAACGGATTAGATTTGTTGTCAACTGCACCACCGAATGGATTTGACTTATTGTCAACTGCACCGCCAAATGGATTAGGCTTGCCAGCCATAGATGTAAATCCTGTAGAACCAAAACCTGTTCCAGAAGATGCAGGAGCAGCAATACTGCTAGATCCGAAACCTGAAGAAGCGGGAGCACCAGCTGTTTTCCCAAAACTGGAGGCTCCAAATCCAGTTGATCCTAGACCAGCACTTCCAAAAGCACCACCTGTATTAACAGGAGCTGATGCAACACTTCCAAAGGAACTAGAGCCAAATGCAGAAGTCAGGGCGGGGTTTCCAAAACTCGAAGTTCCGAATCCAGCCAGGGGAGTAGATCCAAAACCTTTACTTCCAAATCCTGGTGCACTGCTTGCCAGAGCTCCAAAAGCTCCAGATTGGGCTCCAAAAGCACCTGATTGAGGAGCTGTAGAATTTGCTTGTGATCCAAATGCGCCAGATGCAGTTTGAGACCCAAAAGGATTAGATTGTGTAGATGTAGATGGATTTGCTTGCGATCCAAAAGCATTGTTACTAGCTATCTGAGATCCAAAAGCACCTCCTGAGCTGCCGAACGCACCGCCTGCGGTGGAACTTCCAAAACCTTGACTCCCAAACGGGTTAGAATTGTTACCAAACCCACCACCTTGGCTCAGAAACATCTGAATACTTTCGTCTACAGTTCGACTTATAAACGGCTTTGGTAAGATTTGCAGTTCTGTACTCTTTTGTTGATATCTGGCAGCTATATTCTCCTTACCCGTGATTTGCTGAATACAATAATCCATATCCTTGACTCTGGCTTGGAGATTCCGTTCAAAGTCAGGAAACGTGTTATTGGCCATTGCTTCCATGTATTGAAGACGCATTTCCTCAAAAGAAAGATCTCTACCCAGAATTAAGTTGTTTACGGCCGGAAATCCCAAACCAAAACTCGATAAAACTGGATTGTTCTGAAGACCTTTGGATGTATAATCATGGACTGAGTCTTTTAATTCACGTACTAGATTGGGGAGATGGTCGTCGGATCGAAATTTCTGTATTGGATTTAATTGTGAAGTGTTGCTGGTGAACCCACTCTTGTAATTGCTATTGTTGTTGTTGTTGTTATAATTGTTGCTGCTATGGGCAAAGTTACAGTTATTACCATTTCTGCACTTCCCTATTGCATCAAACTTGCATGGTTTGGCCATGTTGGATCAGTGAAACTTATCACGTTCTTGGTGTGTTTATAAGTCTGTATTTTTTGGTGATGTCTGAAAATTTGTCTAGTTCATGTCGCATTTTGTCGCGTTTTTGTCATATTTTTGTCGCATTTTGCACCCATAAACTCATGCTTATATGCCCTAATAAGCTTGTTATATCACGTTGTTATATCACGAACTCAGTCCTTTTACAGAGTCCTAATAACATCCTATGAATTTTGTTGTATTATGGAACGGCATGTGTTTGCTAGCAACGAAATATTTTGAGAACTGATCCCGTATGCCTGTTTGTAGATCTGGTTAATTTCACGTAAAACATCAACTTTTGATTTCTGTCCATCAACTATTTCCTGTAAGGAATTCTCCAAAGATTTTCTTAAGAATGGTTTCGAGAGAGATATGCTTTCAAACTCCATCTTGTCAAAACCTTCAATTAATCCCATACCTAAAGGCGACGGTATGATATATTCCGTGCTGGCCTGCTTTTGTTTAACAACGTAGCCACGGCTGGCGATTTTTTCAATGTGTTCGGCAATTGTGGCATCGGTACCAATTCCATTGACATCCATAAGTGCAATCAATTCAGTTTCTGTCATATGCTTTGGCGCACTGGTCTGGCCGTCCTTCATCATGCCGCTAGAGATCCTTATGGATTCTCCTTCAGTGAATGTGGGTAGTTGTTTCGAATTCTCCCACTTTTTGTATATAAAAACGTCCAAGTAGTTTTTTTCTGTCACAATCAACCCACTAGCAGTAAAGTATTCATCTCCCCATTTGAGAGTAGCCGTTGTTTGGTGTCCCACCGCGTCTTTGGAACAGCACGCCAAAAATCTTCGTACCACATATTCATACACCTTCTTTTCATCCGGAGATGTTAGGGTATCTATCTTGACATAATTGACTGGATGGATGGCTGGATGGGCCTTGTCGTCATTCTTCCCATTTCTAGGAGTTTCATGGCCATTTGTTAAGAGCTGATTCGCATAAGTTCCCCATCTAGAATCTTGACTTTGCTTATTAATTACAGCACGTAGATCCATGGACGCAGGAAACGAGTCAGTTTCAGTTCTTGGATATGAAAGAAACCCTTTGTTATATAATTTCTCTGCGGCATCCAAGGCTTGCTTTGCACTCATTTTAAATAATCTGGAGCAGTCTTTCTGTAGTTCGACAGTCGTTAATGGCAATGGGCGCCAATTTGTTGTTCTCTTCTGTTCCAACTTTGAAATGGTCCCCTCCTCTTGTGCCAAACACTTTTCATAAATCGAGAGGACATAAAGGCGATCGAAAAAGTGGCCCTTTGTCCAATTGAATTGGGTCTTTTTATTCTCCCGCTTGATATCGACATTTATGAGCCAAAACTTCTCCAGTACAAAGCTTTTGACTCTCTTGTAACGGTCAACAACGAAGCCTAGCGTGGGAAACTGGCACGTCCCATACGAGGCGAGTTCCTTATTTTCAATAATCCTATTCAGCCGCAAACTGTCCGTTAGAAGCCGGGTAAAACTCGTACCCACACGAAAGTCCACTTCCATTCTGCAAGAAACCGCCGCTACTGCTTTCATATCTAGTTGTATGGGGTTATTGGCTGCGTACAATACGTGGGCACGCTCCAAATGAGAGAATCTGCTTCTCAAGATATCCCGAATTTCTAAGGATCGGTTGCCCTTATTTGCCGCTTTGAAGATTTCAAATCCAATAAACTCTCCTTCACGATCACAATCGGTCCAAATCATCAATTTGTTCGAGTTCGAGGCTTCCTTACTGATATTGTCAAACACGTCTTGCTTCGTGACTTTTTCTATGATTTCGGCGTCAAATAGCCGTCCAGGTACACATTTTCCCCACTGGAATGCCGGGGGAAAGTCCATATTTGTCAAGTGGCCCACCACTGAAGTCATAGTCACCTGGCAGGTTCCCAAGCGCTGAAAATTGTATTGGAAATCGTAGTTTTTGATGTATTTGTTTTTGGAATTTCGTACAGTAAACCTTCCCCCGCTTAGGATCTTGGATACTTCTTTGGCAATGGAAGGCTTCTCAGCCACACATAATATTTTCATGTTTAAGTAGATCATGTTTACTTTTAGTATGAAATGGATTAAATATATCGCGTACAAGAGTCACGTGATGAAATTTGCAACCAGAAGATATAGTGATGTAATGAAAGGAGATAAAGATAAATGAACAAGTTAGGTGATCGGGCTATTATAGAGTCAAATCAGTTATTTTGTAAGGATATTCAACTTTTCTCAATATGTTTTAAGGAACGCCACTTTTCCTCTACGAAATATATACAGAGATAACCAGAGGAGAGTTGGTAGAATTGTACCTTCTTGAAGTATAAGAAAAACATATCAGAATTCCAACAATTCGAGGGAGTCAGGAAAGAAAGATGCAATTTAAATAGAAGTAGGTGGTGAGGTTACAAACTGAGGTTGAGTAGTCATCCTGAAGTCAGAAGTCTGTAGAGTCAGAGGTCTTCCCAGAGTTGAGCAGTGTGCGTGGAATCGGAAGTCTATAGTCAGTACTCTTCTTACTATCCAGATAAGGTTATTATGGTCCAGATTAATAGAAATAATTAAGTTGCATGGAAGCGTCAGTTTAGATATCGTATAAAGCCGTACCACTGGCGATCAGAAATGATCACCAAACATTTATGAATGAAAGTCAATTCATATTGATGGATGCAAAATATCACACCATCCTGCTTATATCATTATTTGCAGTAGATACCAGTTCTATGAGCTCAAGAATTCTAGTATTCAATTTCAGATTTTGTCCTTTCTGAATCTCCAGGACTCTATTTATCCATCTTTAGATCCCAGCCATTCTATTGTTCTATGAGAAGTTATCTAAGGAAACCAAATTCATAATTAATTAAGGTATAAATAATCGGAAGATCTTCCTTCAAGTAAACTTCTAGCCACATATTTCTTCATACCTTCTAGCTATATCCCTCACATCTTCTAGCTATATCTTTTTCCTAACAGTATCTAATTCTCTTCTCTTTCTTCTATCAATTTGTTTATCAGATCTTTTCCATCGCGCGATAAGAAATAACATCATTCTTCTGCAGAATGGGGGTGGATAACAACAACGGATTCGAATCCATCAATCTAGAGCCGTCCATTAGTATACCCCAGATCAATGGGGGATCCCGGGCACCTATAAATGTTCCTCAATCACTCTCGGGAACGTCTGAAGATGAAGATCAGGAGGACCAGGATCGTGACGACCACGAGGAAGATCCTTCCCGATTCTTTCTTTCAGCATCTCCAAAGGTTAAATCAATCAACAACACCGTTCATAATAGTCAGAGTAATATTATGGAATATGAGAAATCGAAAAATATTCCGGGTGACGAGTTCTTTCTGAATCCTCTAAAACTATCAGGATCGAGATTTGTGGATAATTTACCAGGATATAACAATCTACAATCAAGTTATCTGGTCAACTCACTTAACGATACCATAACGTTCTCGCTAAAACTTGACCAGCCCACTAATAACGAGTCTCCCCTAGAATTCCTTACGAACCAGAACAAAATCCTTACTAAAGAGTTGATGAATAATGTGGCCATTCATGAACGATACCTTGCAAATGGCCACAGCAATCTCAACAAAGTTCGAAGTATGATCTTTCAAAACTTCGAACAATTGTCTGAGAACTACTATTCCTTGAACGAGTTGTATTCACGAGACTTGGGTTCCACCGAGTCTCTTTTTGCAAACTTTGAAAAGTGGGACAAAAGACGGAATAAAGTGTTGGAGAAGATTGCCAGTATAAAGAGTCCTAATAATAAGTACGGTATGAAACTCGGCAAATTACTCGACCAGTCCAATGAGGTCGATTCTGAAATCGTAGAGATGGAGAAGAAACTCGAGTCTTTAAAGGTAAAGAAACAACTCATTAGTGTAGAAATCGAAACCACAAGCTCGGTGTTGGAAAGCAAATCTGCCAAATATGTTGAATTATACAGAGAACTCGAAACTCAGGGAAATGAAGCAATCACAAACCTCCTTGTTTCAAGTGGTATACCCTATAAAGATATCGGAGACTTCTTAAAAACAACTCCAGTGAATGTAACATTTATGGAGAACTACAATATAAAGAAGGCCCCACCACCTCCCACCCAAGCTCCACCTCTGTCTAATTTAATGGGAATTCAACCGTTTATACCCGAAGAAATGGTTGATATTGGTGATAATCTGAACAATCATAAATATGACGAGAGTCTGAAGAATGATAAATATGATGAAACTCTTCAAAACGATAAATATGAAGATACTCGTCCTAACAACAAATTTGACGAATTAAATTATGGACATGGAGCCTCGGCGTATGAAAAAGGCTATGAAAGAGGCGTGGTACAGTCCTCAACTGTCAAAACACATTTCGGTAACATCGTACATAAGTTCCTCAACGCAAAGCCTGAAAAATCACCAATAATCGTCAAGGTCGACGACGATCAAAATACTATAAGTGAAAAATTGGACCTCGAACCCGTGGTTGAAATGTTGGATCATAAAATCAACGCCATAAACGATTTGGCGTTGTCTACATCGAAAAACTCCACCATATTTCGTGAATATAGTATGGCATGGAAAGATATTCTCGGTATTTTAAAGTCTCAAGAAGACGAACTTCTTGAATATGTTTCCGAATCTATTCCTTCTCCTGACCATTTGGATCCGGCTCTTGTAGAGTTTTTAAATTCTACGTTGGAACAAATTAAATCGAGCATTTCTTCGCTAAACCGGTTCCACCAGTCGTTAAATCAGGAATTCTATACTCAAGACAACTCCATGTTTGAAGTATTAATCAACGAGACTAGAGCTATGATATCTGCTCTCATCCTTGTCTCTGGAAACTCCGATCCAAACTTTTACTTGTCTGGTTTCAAGGATCTAGGAGTTCCTGAAAACAAATTAAATAACCTCATGAATTATGAGAAAGATCCAGAAACAATTGACCAAACTTCACCGATTCTGAGTCCTCGATTCTCATATAACCTGCACGACACATATAATGAAAGTGCATCGAAATTTCAACAAAGCACCAAATTTCAACAAAGCTCATCACGTCTAAGCTCACCAAATCTAAGCTCTTCAAATCTTAGCTCACCTATTCTAAGTCCCAACCAACGCACTTTACCAAATGTAAGTCGAAAGACTTCTCCTACACACAATTCAAGCTTTCTAGCTCGTACAGAGCCCAACTCTAATAAATCTACATACAGTGGAAAGTTGATCGGAAAGGCTTTGAAACTGACCAAGAAAGATTAGATATTAAATATTTATTGTATTAATGCTGAGTAGACACAACTGGCTACTTTTTTGGTGGGGGACGTCTTCTATTATTGATGAAGATACTTGAACCTCCGGCTTTCTTAGGTGGAGGCTTTATCGTACCTGTAGACGTAGGAGTGATATCTCTAGAGTCGTTGGCAGAGTCTGACGTATTTCTTGGATGGACTCCACTATTGGATGGACTTGGTTTGAGTGGAATTCCTGCTTTATAGACGTATGGAGCGTTCTTATGACGAGGATTCTTATGCGACACAGGATCTGGTTTCGCGACAGGAAAGATTCCACTCTTGGTGGGAACAATTGGCTCGATTTTGGTAGAAGGAGGTTGTGGAGGAAAAATTTGCTTAGATGGGGGAGATATATTCTCTGATGGTGGTGAAAGCTCTTTTGATTCTTTTGATTCTTTTGATTCTTTTAATTCTTTTGATTCTTTTGGTGGATCTCTCGATGGTTCTCTCGATGGTTCTCTCGATGGTTCTCTCGGTGGCTCTCTCGATGATTCTCTCGATTCTCTTGAATTTTCTCTTGAATTTCCTAATGGTATATATGTGGTAACATATGGGAGTGGTTCTGGATTTTTTGGACGCTTTGCTGCCGGTTTGACCGAATCATTTGGTGCTCTCTTTTGACCATTGTTTGATTTATAAATCTTGTTCAAGAATCCAGGATACGCTACCGTGACACAATCTCGTTGGGTAGCGTTTTCCAAAAGACGGTTCCAGACCTTGTTCCTCATTAACGAGGATTTGTTTCCCAAAATCCAAAGAGACGCTCTGGAACGGGTAAGAGCCACATTCATACGACGAATGTCACTCAAAAAACCGACATTTCCCGTCTCACTGGCTCGTACACACGACATGATGATAATTTCCTTTTCCTGACCTTGAAAACCATCCACGGTATTGAAATCAATTTCGTTCAAGATCATTCGTCCATACTTTCTCGAGAAAACATCCTTTAATGTCCGGATTTGTTCCTTATATGGCGAGATGATACCTATACGGCCGCTGAAATCGCCTTCCGGTAAGATTTGCATCAACTTTTCAACCAATTCCAACGCTACTCGTGCTTCTCCAGGATTAAACAACGATTTCGAAAGCTCATTTCTCTGATGTTTACTGACAATATCAAAAAACCGGTATGGAGAAAGCGGGTAATCATCGTGCCATGGCCTCTTGTTAAGTACCAGCATATTTGGGCCATCAAGCAATTGAGACTGGTAAAATTCGGCACTAGGAAATCGAGAAATGTCAGGATGCATACGATACTGGACGTCTAGAAGATAAACCGACTTTGGATTATTGTTTTGCATTCTAACGAACAAACTCTGTTCGTAGTTCAAAGAAGCAGCTGTTTGAGAGAGAACCGTGGGAGGTAATTGGTTAGGATCACCAACCATAATACACTTTTTGCACCCATAACGTAACGGAATTATAGCAGACAACTCCACACATTGACAAGCCTCATCAATAATCACCTGGTCAAATTTAATAGATAACTTGGACAAGAAATCATGCGCAGATCCAGACAACGTGGAGCAAATTACTTGAGCATCAGACAAGATTTTGGCTTGAAGAAAACGTCTATCGATCTCTCGCGTACGGTACGCAATAGATACGCGCTCTCTTTGTTCATCCAACTTCTTTGCCAACTCATTTCTCTTCTTGTTGACCACTCTCAATTCATCTTCAAGAGCCATCATTTTTTCACCGGACAAATCGGAAGATTTCAACTGTTCTCTGATCCGATCTCTTTCCGAAATACACTTGGTGTGTTCGGTTCTGATGGTAGGATCGGTGGCCATATCTGCGGATTTTGTTTGTAATTCCTTATCCACAAGTTCTTCCAAAGTTAAGTCTCTCACTGATGCATTAATGGCATCACTCCGTCCTAATCTAACCACCTTAAGTGGCATAACTTGACCTTTTGAGTTTCGAACACCTCCACGTAAACGGACTACCAATTCATCAACAGCAGCGTTACTTGGGGCACAAATTAAGATTTTTGCTTTCGATTTACTCAGAGACGATGCTTTGTCGTCAGTAGGAATACCGAGCGAATCATCTTTAACCTGCTGCGATAATGAATAGCCTACAATCCCCAAAATAGTTTTGGTCTTACCAGTACCTGGAGGACCCTGGATTAGCGAGAATCCTTCGTTATTATAGGAGCCAGCAATAGCTCTTGCTTGTGACTTGTTCACTTCATAAAGTTTCATCATATCCTTTGCATCTCCTTCTGAAATCTCCTGCGGTACATTAGGAGTTGCCAGAATAATGGATTCACAAAGGTCATAGTATTGTAAACCTTTCAACGACGTGAATTCTCTTTCAACTGTAACCATTTGCATGATTTTCATCCCGATAATTTCCGATTTGGGAGTTAATACTCCCATCATCGATCCTCCAGGATATACACGGAGAGTGACATCACTAAAATCAGAATTTGCAGATTTTATTTCACGAACTTTGGCAAAACAGGTTCTTGTAGTGGGTGCTTTCAAATATCGAGCAAGTTCTTTGGGTGAAGAATTTGGATTTTTGTCCACGAATCCCAATACTAACAAATCAGAATCACCAACCTTGCGTTCGGCTAATACTGTTTTCCTAACTGATGCATATACATCAAAGAACCCATCCACACTAGTTCTACTTCCAATCAAAAGGTCAAATGCTTGCTCTTGGCCAGTTTGTTTGGAAGACTGGATTCCTTGCCAACATTCTAACATCAACAATGGCTCCGTGGTCTTGACGTAGTCCTTCACATCATCATAAGTGTTTTTGGTAGCTTTATATGAGTCGGAGTTTCCGCTTGGATAGACGTCTGAGGAGTTATAGTTCCACTTAAGAATTATACTGTACAAAGGTTTGAGGTTGACATTCAATCTTGCTCTCATATTTTCTTCTTCCTTGCGAGCCAAGGACAATTTAGCATCTTGTGTTAGTTTGACAATCGGTCTTCCGTTTATATCAACTTCCACAACCTTAGCCTTTTGTTTCTTATCAATGAATAAGTCAGAGAAATCCACATTATCATCGTCATCAGAAGAATCAGATTCGTTCCTTTTCTTTTTGAGTCCATTTAATGAACGGCCGACCGCTGGCGCTCTCTTTGAATTATAACCTGCTGGACGTGGTGCAGCAGGAGCCACCAAAGGAACAGCTGGTTTTGAAATCGGTGCTCTAGCGTTCTTAAGTTCTTTCCTAATTGCATCGAGGCCACTAGACTTGAACTCTTTAGGTGCTGGTGCAACTGGAGCTTCAGAAGAAACAACTCCATAGCGTCCAAGAGTCTGTTGTTTAGGAGCCTTTTGATGTGTCTGGTACCTATATGATGGTGCCTCCGGTGTGCCATCCGAGGAAGGTTCCTTCCTAGATTTGCTTCTTAATAACTGGGTTTCAGTGATGATATTTTCGACAAGAGCTTCGTCAAATTCTCTAGCTTTAGCTAAAATCTGTAATCTTTGAACATCACTCAATTTGTTATTGAATCTCTTGGCTTTTGCACCATATTTTGCAAACGTTTCGATAAAATCTCTATCAATTGTAAACTTTAAATCGCTTGCCAAATCAAGTCCTTTGAACACTAAATCCACACACGAATTCAATAAAGAAGTATCTCCTAATCTTAACCATACGACAACAAAATGAAACGCTTCCATGAAGAATTTGAACAACGCATGCAGTATATCGTTGGAAGAAGTTTGGAGATGATCGAGAATTCTTCTGAACGAGTCAATTAAAAGATGACTTAAATCGAGGGTATCTCTTGTGAACTCTACCAAATCTGTAAGGTGATATTGACCAGCCCAAACTAAGGTTTTTTGGTATACCATAATTAACAACTTCCAGCATTTGCCCCACAATTTTTCAATTTCTAAAGAACAATCTGCAACTTGTGTGGATACCGCAAGAACACCTCCTAGTGGATCACACAAGGCATTGATAACATCCATTAATATTCTAATGGCTTTGGGACAAGGTTCGTATGCTTCCATTATGATTAAGTTCTGTAAGTTGATGTTTATGGCGACAAGTGTTGGTTTGAGATGATAGCTCAAAACTTCTTTGATGGTTTCAAACCGACCACCCACACCT
>Ga0065707_10000541_pt1 | contig 22339 bp, 17 predicted proteins | sample SwiRhicommuniRL3_FD_59094 | JGI IMG/M metagenome (GOLD analysis project Ga0065707, IMG submission 59094) | Switchgrass rhizosphere bacterial communities from Rose Lake, Michigan, USA - RL3 v2 (version 2) | ecosystem: Host-associated > Plants > Roots > Rhizosphere > Soil | place: East Lansing...
CCGTCGGACCGGGGCCTCCTGTAGGACTGCCCCCTCTTCCCTGCCCGCCGGGGCCACCCGTGCCTTGTGGGCCGGTACCGAGTCCACCGGGATTCAGTGGTCCACTGCCCCGCGGACCCATTCCGGGCCCGGAACCCTGAGGGCCTTGGGGGCCTGTGCCGCTCGACATATACAGCATCTGGAATTCGCCGTCTTTATTCGGCGAAAGGGGATCCTTGAACTTCTTTCGCAGCATCCGTTGTTCGATAAGTGCATCGAGACTCGACGGAGACTGGTTGGCGAACTTCCGTTGGTACTGGTTGATGGCCCTGGCGTACTGCTCGCCCCGGAAGATCAGTTCTTCCTCTTTGTCGCGGCGAACCATCTGCGACCAGGTTGGAATAGCGACGCTCAACAGGATCGCCATCACCGACATGGCCACGAGAAGCGCAGCCATCGCGTAGCCCTGCTGCGCTGGTGTCGCGGAGACGAACCGCGAACTTGATTTCGCCGGTAAATTCCTGATATAATTGTAGTTACACACTTTTTCCTACGGTGATATCTATCATAACAGGACTCGGTCAATTGAGAAAATCAACGGTGTGGGCGCTGGTCGTTGGCGCCGGTCTCTCGACGTACGCCTGCGACAAGCTTCCCCTCCTTGCGCCACAGGAATCGAAAATCACGTTATCGAGCTCAAACACTATCGTGCAGGCCAACGGGGTCACGGAGATTCGAGCGACCGTGCTCGAACAGAGCGGGACGCCCGTCCAGAACGGGACCACGGTCACCTTTACCAGCACGCTCGGATCGCTGACGCCCAACGACGCCCGCACGTTGAACGGCGTCGCGTTGACGCAGTTCCGCGGCAACGGGCAGTCGGGGAAAGCGACGATCAAGGCCATCTCGGGCAGCGCGGCCTCCGACGCGCTCGAGCTGTCGGTCGGCGCGGCGGCCACTGGCCGGGTCAGCTTAACGGCGAACCCGTCATCCGTGCCCTCGTCCGGCGGCACGACCACGATTACCGCCGTGGCCGTCGATGCGTCGAGCAACCCGATCGCCAACGTGCCCGTGACCTTCTCGACCACCACGGGGTCGTTCAGCGCGCAAGTCGTCAACACAGACCTGAACGGGCGAGCGTCGACCGTCCTGACGACGTCGCGCGAAGCCACCGTGACGGCGACAGCCGGAGCCATTACGTCATCGGGGCTCACGATTTCGGTTTCGGTCAGGCCGACGGTCTCGATTGCCGTGGCATCCGGCACGACGCCGACCAGGGGCGGCATTACCACGTTATCGGTCACGGTGAACACGGCGACCGGAGGGGCACCGCTGCAGAGCGTGGTGGTGAGCTACGGCGACGGATCGTCCGACGATCTCGGCGCGGTGAGCGGTACCGTCTCGGTCCAGCATGTGTACGGGGATGATGGAACGTTCACGCCGAGCGTGACGGCCACCGACACGTCCGGCGCGACAGCGACGGCGTCGACCGTAATCGTGGTCCAGCCCGTCCTGGTCAGCATCAGCGCATCTCCGCAAACCACGCCGAGGCTCTATAACTTCACGGCGAACGTCACTGCTGGCGTGACCGTGGCCAGCTACACGTGGACCTTCGGAGACGGCACGAGTGACACGACCACAGGCGCTGTCACAAGCCACCTGTACGCGACGGCAGGCAACAAGGAAGTGACGGTTACGATCCGGACGTCGACGAACGTCTCGGCGAAGGGCGTCACCACCGTCACCGTTCCCTAAGCGAGCTGCCAAGAAAAAACAAAAGATCAGAAGATCAGAAGAAATTTCTTCTGGTCTTTTGATCTTCTGTTCAGATGTTCTCGTGAGTCCGATCTTCTGTTTGACGCGTCTTACCAGTCTGAGTAGTTCGTCCCTTCGAGGCTTGTCCCGGGCGCGCCGCTTTTCACGCCCGAGATTCCAGGGACTTCGTCAGGATTCGAAGGATCGGGCTCCGACATCTGGGTCTGCCAGGTGTCGGTCGAGTCCGTGATGGGATCTTTCGGAATCTGTCGAAGGTAGTTTTCGGTAACCAGCGCCGAGAGGTCGGGCGGCCATTTGCCCTTGTCGGCCATGTACTGATCGAGGGCGTCGTTCATCCGGAAGAGGTTTTCCCTGAGCACGGCCTCCTTGGCGCGCCGCACGCTCGTCGCGTACGAGGAGATCGCGATCCCCGCCAGGATGACGATCAGCGTAATAACGATGAGCAGCTCCATCAGCGTGAAGCCGCGCGCCAGCGCCGCCGAAGCCCTGGCGGAGGCGGACGCGTGGCGCCGCGCTGAAGCCGCCGTGATGGCGCGTCTGTTACCAGTCACGATAGTTCGTCCCGTCGAGCCCCTTGCCGCTGCTCTTCGTATAGATGTCAAACACGTTTTGTCCGCCCCACGATTTGGTATCGGGCTCATCGCGCGTGGACCGTAATCCCCATTCCGACGAGCGCGTCATCGGGTCGCGCGGAATGCGGCGGAGGTAGCGCAGCTTCCGGCCGGTCGTGTCGTTGGCGGGTGTGACGCCGGCGACGAGAATTTCGAGCGTCGGCGGATACCCTTCGGCGTCGTTGTCGACGTCGTTTGCCGAGATCAGGTTCTGCTCCACCGCGTCGTGATACTTGTCGATGGCGAGGCGGATTTCACGAAGGCTGCGGCGCAGCTCGATTTCGCGATTGCGCTGCATGGTGACGCGCGCCAGGGGAAGCACGATCGATGCGAGGATCCCCACAACGGCGGTGACGATCACCATTTCGATGAACGTGAAGCCGCGCTGTTTCACACCCTTTATCGTACGACAATCGAGGCGGGCGCAAACCGGACTGGAATGGTTCCGCCGTTGGGATTGGCCATCACGCCGCTGACGGTCAACTGCCCGGTGCCCGCGCCCACGGCGTCGAATTGGAACGCCGCGAGCAGCCCCGAACCGGACGCGCCGACGTTGTCGCCCGTCCGCACGAAGGCGATATCGATGCGGCCGGTCGTGGCATCGCTCGTGGGCGTGAACACGACGTTGGTGCCGTTCTGGCGCATGAAGCTTCCCTCCTGCACCATTCGCATGCGCAGGATCGCCGGGTTATAGGTCACCGTCAGCGTGACGGTGGTGGCTCGCGAGACGTTGTTGACGTAGATCGGCACGAGATACGGTCCCGCACCCACTCGAATTTCGCCCGTTGGCGGCGTAATCGACACCTCTGCCGTCGGTGCCAGCGTCGTCATGGACGCGGCCGTGGTCTGCGGCTGGACACCCGGCGCTGCCGGGTTCTGAGGCTGAGGCGGCTGCAACGCCGGCGGTTGTGTCGTCGCAGGGGGCGTCGTGAACTGCCCTGCTGCGCCCGTCTGTGGCGCGCTCGGGCTTGGTCCTCCCGGCGGAACCGGCTGTGCCTGCGGTGTCGGCGCGGTCGCGGGCCCGGGAGCCGGCTCGTCCGGCGGCGGGGCGATGAGCGGCGCAGGTCCCGTCAGACCGAAATTCTGGTTCGTGCCGACGTAAATCGGGTTGAGGTCGCGCTGGTTGAATTCGTGCGTGCGGATGATGCGTGGCGTCAGCAGCATCACGATATCGGTTTGCGCGATCATGTCGTCGGACTGCGCGAAGAAGTATTTCAGGACGGGCACCTGCATTACGCCGGGCACGCCCGTCATCGATCGGCGCTCGTCGTCCTGGAGCAGGCCCGCGAGCAGATGCGACTCGCCGTCGCGCAACCGCAGTTTCGTGGTGACGCTGCGGGTTGGAAACGACGGTGCCGGCGACCCGCCGACCAGCCGGGTCGGTCCGAGCGTGTCGTTCGACATGATCAGGTCGAGCAGGATGTCGCCCTCCTCCGTGACGAGGCGCGGCGTCGCCTGGACGCTGATGCCGACCGTGCGGAAGTTGTACGACGACACCGGATTGATGTTCGGGCCGCCGCCGGCGATGGGCGAAAACGACGTTGCGAGATACGGTTCGTCCGCGCCCACTTTGAGGGTCAGCTGCGCCCCTTCCGAACCGCGCAACTGCGTCGTTGCGAGGAATCGCGTGTCGACGTCGGAGGCGAGGAATCTGACAATCGCCTGCGGCACGGTCAGATAGAAGTCAGCCGTGCTGACACCCTGCGAGATCGTGTTCAGGTTGAAAGGCCGGCCGTCGGTCGTGCCTGTCGCTCCGCTCGGCGCGCCGACCGCGCCCGGCGGCGCCTGTTCTGGCGAAAAGATCCCGCCGATCTGTTTCTGGGACAGATTCACGCCCAGCTCTTTCGCACGCGCGCGGCTGACCTCGAGGATTTCGACGTCGAGCGTGATTTCGGCCCGCGGCTTGTCGTTGCTGATCACGAGCTCGCGGATGACCGCGACCACCGGTTCGGTGGCGCGAATCGTAATCGTGTTGTTCGTTTTGTTCGGGATGATCACCGGCGGGATCGTGACGCCCGTCGTCGTTCTTGTGATGGCCGTCAGCATGGTGGTCAGCTCGGTCGCGTCGGCGTACGAGAGCGGAATCGTGAGCGCGACCTGACGCTCGTACTTCAGGCGGTTCGGCGCCGAATCGAGCGCGACGACGATCGTGCGGTCGTCGAGCACGGTGAAGAAGAAGCCATTGGACGAGAGCAGCGTGTTGAGCACCTGCTCGATCGAGCCGGTGAGCGTGGTCGTCACCTGGCGATCCTGAAAGCTGGCGTCGTAGATGACGTTGATGCCCGTCGCGTTGCTGATGAACGTGAGGATGTCGCGCAGGCTGGCCGCCGTGAACCTGTATTCGAGCGGCGCTCGCGATGCCGGATTGAGGGTCGGCGTCACGCTGGTCTGGCGTGCGGCGTCGCGCAGCTGCACGATGGGCGGCTTCGGACGCGCGGCCTCGATGCGATCCCGGATGGTCCGCTCGAGCACGATGGTCTTGTCAATCGCCTGCGTATTGCCCGGGTCGTACTCAACCGTTCGGCGATACTCCTGAAGCGCGGCGTCGAGCTGGTCCTTGGCCTCCAGTTGCCGCGCGCTGTCGAAGTGCACGCGCGAGGCGTTCAGCATGGCGCGCTCGAGCGCGATGCGGTACTCGGGGATCTCCGGGCTCTCCTGCATCGCCTGCCGGTAGTACGTGACGGCAGAATCCCAGTCGCCAACCTTGGCGCGCTCTTCGCCCTTTTTGAAGGCCTGGCCGGCCGCGCAGCCGGAAAGTAGAGCGAGTGTGAACAAGAGCACGAAGGCTCTGGTGAGTCGTGTCATGTCGTGACGTTATTGCCCAGTTTGTCTGATGGTTTGGCGCCCGCGCCCGTCCAGATACGCGAGGTCGACCGATTCTACGCCTATCTTTAATATCTGATATCGGCCCTCCACGACGTCGCCTTCACGGCCGTGGTACACGCTTCGGCCATCGCTGAGAATGGCGATCCTTCCTCCCGGCTTCCTGGGATCGGCCATATCGCCGATGTACTTCAGCGCGATTCGCGGCAGTGGTGGCGGAGGTGGCGGCCCACTCGCGACAGTCTCAGGGGTCGGCACTTTCGTCCATGCAGTCGGCTGCGGCGGCGGAGGTGGCGGCGCTGGCTTGAACCTGAACGGATTGCGCGTGCTGGCCTCGGGTTCGGGCCGCTCGCCCTGGAGCGCGTCGAGATTCACGCCGGCGAACGGATGATTCGTCCCTGCCGGCGTGGCCTGCGTGGCCGCCGAAGCGGCCGGAGCGTGTGCCGGCATGGGCGCGCTGCCGCCGCGTACGGTCCACATCGCGATCGCCAGGACGGCCAGGGCGATCGACGCAAGCGTCAGTTCGCGCCGGCGCTTAGGCTCCATCGGGCCCCACGTGGTAGTAGGTCGACAGGCTCAGGTCGAACGTGAGCGACGCTCCGGGCTCCGTGCTCTGACGAAGCGCGATGCTGTCGATCACGATGAAGTCGGTACCTGATTCGACCTGATAGATGAAACGGCGGATGTCGTCGTAATCGCCGCGCAGTGACATCGACATGCGCATGCGCGCGAGCGATGCGTCTTTCTCGGATTCGCGATCGCCCTGCCGCCCCGACCACTCGAGATTGTGCTGTTCGGCGAGCTGCGACAGCCGCAAGTACGAGGCGCCGCGCGCCTGCGCGAAGTTGGGAGGCAGGACGTCCTTGTAAAACGCCTTCAGCGCGGCGTCGGTGCGGTCGCGCCCCTGGGCCATGCCGCGCGCCTCGTTGTCTTCCCGCTGGGCCGCCTGCAGCTGCTGGAGGGAGGCCCGCGCCTGCGTTTCAGCGCCGCGCACGCGGGCGCTGAGCGGCAGGATCACGCCTGCGTACACCGCAACGTTCAGGAGCAATCCGGCCGCAAGCGGAATGGTGACCCGACGCTTTTCGTGAAAGATGCGCTTAAGGGGCAGGCGCATATTTCCCCTCGACCGTGGCCAGCACGAGGCCACTCTCGGTGTGTTCGTCCTGAACAGGAAAGACGTCGCTGAACGCGGCCGTCTTCTCCAGGTTCGCCATGAATTCTTCGATATCGTCGACGCTGCGTGCGGCCACGGTGATCTGCACGGTGATGGCGCCGTCCTTTTCCACTCTCGGCCGAAGCGACGTGATGCGCGCCTGGTCGGGCAGCGTGGTCTCGAACCGGTTCAGCAGATCCGTCCACGAGAACAGGCGCTGATTGATGATCGTGTTCGCCTCGCGCGCCGCCGTGGAGATCAGCTCGAGCTGCCTGGCGTCGAGGGCCTGTCGTGTCTGAGCGGCGTGCGTGCGCAGTTCCTGCGTGCGCGCTTCTGCGGCGGCCGCCTGGCTTCTCACCCCCGAATAGCCCCTGGTGAGCATGACGAGCTGCGTGATGTTGAACACCGTGAAGGCGCCGACGATGAGCGCCGTCGCGGCGAGCACGCCGTGGACGCCGCGCTCGTTGTAAAACGGACGAGTGGAAAGGTTGGTGCGCAGCATGGCGTTCAGGCCGCCTGCTCGCGCGCCAGCAGGCCGACGAGCGGCGCGAGCGCGTCGAGCAGCTCCGCGGTTGCGTTGATCCGATCCATCAGATTCGCGGCGCCCCGTGGATCGATCGTATCGACCCTGGTATTGAGCCGCTGCTCGAGCGCGCGCCGCAGGTATTCGGCGTCGTGGCTGCCGTCGGCTGGCAGCCCGCCGCCCGCGAGCACCACGCGATTGAACCCGGCGCCGCTGAGACGATCTTCGTAATACATGGCCGTCTGGTGAACCATGTCCGCCAGACTGCCCTCCCCTTCGGCCGTCCGGTTCCGGAAGAAGACCAGGTGGCGTCCCCGGAGGATGGCCATCGTCGCGTCCTCGTGCGTGACGTGCACGAGCAGCCAGTCGTCGGAGGGGGCCCCGGGACCGGCCAGCACGGCGTTGATGACGTTGAAGGTCGAAAGGTCGACGATCCCCGCTTGGGCGCCCGCTTCCTCGCAGGCGGTTTCGTATTCGCGCACGATGTCGCGGCGCGCCATCACCACGACGAACTCGGTACTGCCGTCGGCCGCCTTCAGCCCGGGCACGTAGCTCAACTGCGCGTCTTCGATCCGGAACGGCGCCGCTTTGCGTACCTGCCACCTGATGAGCTCGTCCAGATCGCGCGCGCGCTCGGGCACTTTCTCGAACTTGAGAATCGATACTTTGGCGACCGAGTCGGGCAGGGCCAGCGCGACACGCTTGGGCCGCTGTCCCATGCGCTCGAATACGCGTTGCAGCGCAGAGGCCACCAGCTTCGGCTCGGCGATGTTGGTGTGGTTGAGCGCGGGAATGACGACACCGCCCGCGAGTGGTTCGATGGCGTGCGCCGTCACCGACAGGTTGCTGCCGCTCCCGGTGATCGACGCGGCCGACACCACGTTCCGCGCGATCTGCACGGCAACGGTTGGTGGCGAGGCGGCGAGGAACGATTTACTCAACAAAGGTCACCTTGTTGATTTCGCGGAGCGTGGTGGCGCCCTGCAGCACTTTTTCAACCGCCGACTCGCGCAGGAACCGCATGCCTTCGTCGTGCGCCATCTTCTTGATTTCCGAGGACGCACGGCGAGCGAGAATCATTTCCCGGATGGAGTCCGTGAGGTCGAGCAATTCGCAGATGGCCATGCGGCCTTTGAACCCGGTTCCACCGCACTCGATGCACCCGCCGCCTTCGTAAAAGATGTGCGTGTCGGCGAGCGCGGGATCCATGGCCGATTCCTCGAGCTGCGCGCGCGCGACTTTCACCGGCCGTTTGCAGTGCGAGCAGATGATGCGGACGAGGCGCTGGGCGAGCACGCAGTTGAGCGCCGACACGAACTGATAGGGCTCGACGCCCATGTTCAGGAACCGTCCCAGCACGTCGATGACGTTGTTGGCGTGGACGGTGGTGAACACGAGGTGGCCCGTCAGCGCCGACTGGATGGCGATCTGCGCTGTTTCCGGGTCGCGGATCTCGCCCACCATGATCTTGTCGGGGTCGTGGCGCAGAATGGACCGCAGTCCACGCGCGAACGTCAGCCCCTTCTTTTCGTTGATCGGAATCTGCGTGATGCCTCGCAGCTGGTATTCGACCGGGTCCTCGATCGTGATGATCTTGTCTTCGACCGATTTGATCTCCGACAGCGCCGCATAGAGCGTGGTCGTCTTGCCGCTGCCCGTCGGGCCCGTCACGAGCACCATGCCGTAAGGCTCGGCGATGTACTTGCGGAAACGCTTGAGCTCGGTTTCGGGAAAGCCCAGAATGTCGAGCCGCAACTCGCGGAACTGCTCGCTGATGGATTCCTTGTCGAGGATGCGGATGACCGCGTCCTCGCCGTGCACGCTCGGCATGATCGACACGCGGAAGTCGATCGTCTTGCCTGGCACCTTCAGCTTGAAACGGCCGTCCTGCGGCACGCGCTTCTCGGCGATGTCGAGCTCGGCCATGACCTTGATGCGCGAGATGATCGGCGAGTGAAACTGCTTGGCGATGGCCCGCATGGCGGGCTGCAACACGCCGTCGATGCGGTACTTGACGTGCACCGCATCGTCGCCTGTTTCGATGTGGATGTCGCTCGCGCGGCGCTGGATCGCGGTGAAGATCGTTGAATCCACCAGCTTGATCACGGGGCTGATGTCGCTCGTCAGCCGCTCGACGGTGAGGTTCTCGTCGAGGTTGTCGTCGTCCTTGAGGAGCTGGATCTGGAAACTCTCGGTCGCCTCCTCGAGCACGCGCTGCGAGCTCTCGCTTTTCTTGAGGATCGACTCGATCGCCGAGCGCGCCCCTACCGTCACGGTGATCGGGGTGCCAAGCAACTGCGAGAGCTCGTCGAGCAACGGCAGGTCGGTCGGATCGGGCACGACGATGACCAGGGCCTTGCCCTGCCGTCGGTAAGGAACGAACGAATACCGCAGCATCAGGTCGGCGGGAATCGATCGGAACAGATCCTGGTCGATCGGAAACTGCTCCATGTCCACGAACTCGAGCCGGTACCGCTTGGCCAGGCGCTGCGCGGCTTCGTATTCGGCGCGGCGCTCGTCGGCGGAGACGGCTATCTGGGGGTCGGGCATATAGAGTAGATATCGGCTGTTCCTGGGCCGGCTCGTGTTTCTTCCCGGCCCCCGTTACACAAACCTGCTCACTGGTTCACGACCGAGCTGAGCTGGAAGAGCGGCATGTACAGCGCCAGCACCAGAAGCGCGATGACGACGCCCATCGCAACCAGCAGCGCCGGTTCGATTACCGTGACGAAACGGCTGACGGCTGTTTCCACTTCCTCGTCGTAGAAGTCGGCCAGACTGCTCAACATATCCTGCAGGGAGCCTGTGGACTCCCCGACTTCGATCATCTTCAACGCCACGTCCGGCACGACCCGGCGCGCGGCGAGCGATGCCGCCAGCCCCTGCCCCTCCCTCACGTTCTGGGTGACGATGTCCAGTTCCTTGCCGATGTACTGGTTGCCGACCGAACGTGCGGTAACCTCCATCGAATTCACGAGCGGAATGCCGCCCCCCAGGAGCGTGCCCAACGTGCGGGCCATCTGCGCCGTGATGAACTTCCGCACCGTCTCCCCCACGAACGGAACCGTCAGCAGCGCATGGTCGAACTGCCTCCGCTGGCCCGGCTGGCGAATCCAGGCGGCGAATGCGAGGCTTCCGATCGTCACCGTGCCGATGAGCAGGAGAAACTGCTGCTGCGCGAAATTGGAGATGCCCAGGATGATTCGCGTCGACAGCGGTAATTCGGCGTTGAAGCCGGCGTAGAAATCGCTGAACGCCGGCACGACCTTCAGCACGATGATGCCAACGAGCACGACCGCAAGCAGCACGAGGATGGCTGGATAGATTAGCGCGGAGATGGTTTTCCGGCGAATCGTGTCCAGCACCTTCTCGTACACGACGTACCGCCGCAAAATGGCGTCCAGGTTGCCGCTGCGCTCGCCCGCCAGCAGCGACGCCGTGTAGACACGCGGAAACAGCGTGCCGTGCTCGGTGAAGGCCTCCGACAGGGCCGTTCCGCCCCGCACCTTCTCGTGCACGTCATCGAGCACGCCGCGGAACACCGGGTTGACGACCTGATGGCGCAGTAGATCTATAGACTGCACCAGCGGCATTCCGGCCTTCAGCAATGTAGCGAACTCTTGATTGAATACGAGGAATTCGTGCCGGGAGATTTTCCGGCGCGTCAGAAACGGAGTGCCGCCGCTGAGCACGCTTCGCTTACGGAGCGAAAGGACATGGAGGCCCTGGGCTTCGAAATCATGGCGAAGGCGCGCTTCGTTTTCCGCCGCGTAGGTGCCTTCGACGATTTCGCCGGCCGCCGTCACCAGCCTGCATCGGAATTCCATGCTAAGTGGCTGAAATTATAACAGGTTGTCGGTTGTCCGCGAATGCACGGAATGGCACGCGGTTTCGCTGGCAACAGGTGCAGGCCGGGTCTGGCTGTTGGGACCCTGCGCTAGCGAAGCAGCCCGAGAATCTTGGAGACGTACGCCTGCGTCTCGCTGTACGGAGGAATCCCCCCGAACTTACGCACCGCCGCCTCGCCGGCGTTGTACGCGGCCAGCGCCAGCGGCAGCTCGAACTGGTCGAGGAGGCTCCTGAGATGTCTCGTGCCGGCATCGATGTTGGCCGCCGGGTCGTACGGGTTGCGGGCCCGATACTGGCGTGCCGTCTCCGGCATCAACTGCATCAGCCCCATCGCGCCCTTGTTCGATCGCGCCCGGGGTTGAAACGCCGATTCCACCTGGATGAGCGCCTTCACGAGTCGCGCGGACACGCCGTTCCGATCTGACGCGCTCTCGATGATGGGATCGTAGACGGTCTTCCCGATGAGCACGCCGGTCGTCTCGGGCACGATCACGTCAACAGCGGCCGCCTGCGTCTCTTCGGGATACGGCACCTCATCGGGTGCAATCTTCAGGACGACCGATCGATCGAAGGTCATCTCTCCCCCGCCGCGCAACGAGACGATGATGCGGTCGCCCTCGAAGCGGTGGCTCTTGACCGACATCGACCGCGACTCAGAGAAAAAGATCAGCTCTGCCGAAGCGGGGGTGGCGATGGCCAGGGCGATGAGGGCGAAGACAACCTTCATGGTCAGCTGATGGGCTGTACGTAGGCGTGGAATACGCGCACCCCAAGCTCGCGCGGGTCGCGATTGGCGCCATTGGTGATGACAGCCGGCACATACGATTTATCGACCGAAATCTTCAGATCCACCACATCGGCCGTTCCGAGCTGGGCGGCGGTGATTGTGGGCTTGCGAATCACCTCTTTCTTCGGTTCGAGCACGAACGAGTCGATCGTCTGATCGCCGAGCGTCACGGTTACCTGCTGCGGTTCCTGAAACAATCCCGGCGAATCGAGGTGCAGATACAGCATCACGTCCTTTTTCGGATTTCTCACCGACAGGACGGCTTCCTTCCGCGTCCATTGCCATTCGACGGCGGCGTTGTCGGGCGGTGTTTCTGCCGCGTGCCAGCCTTCCTTGAACATGACGAAAATGCCTTCGGTCCGCTTCAGCAGATCGAGATTGCCGACGATGTAGGAACGCCGATCGTGGACGGTGCCAACCAGCGGAAGCCGCGAGTCCGACGAGTTCGAGTAGAGCCCCATGAGCACTTTGGTCGTGCCTTCGTGCGGCACGATCGGCACGAACATCGTTCTGGTGTATTCGATGGTCTGCCCCGGCTTCCACTGCGTCGTCGGAATCGGCGGGTCGTGATCGTCGGCCCACAGCCGTTCGTTGTCGGCGTCGAGGAAGTGTACGAACACCCGGAAGTCCTCGGTGATTTTCGGCGCATCGTTCGCCACGACGAACTTGTAGGTGACCTCGACGGGGCTGCCCAACGGCACGCGCGTCTGCTTGACGGAAAACGAGGGTGTGGCGACACCAGGCGGTTCTGGCTCTTCCTTGCGGCAGCCAGACGCTGCGGCCACACAGACGCCGATGACGGCCACCCAGGCCATGCTCCGGACAGTTTTTCTCATCGTCAAAAACGTGATGGCTGAGACGGTTAAACCCGAAAAGAATCAATATTATAACCGGGTTGCCGCACCATGGCGAATCTGTTAGAGTCGCGCTCACATGTCGCTTGAAGCGCTCGGAATGGTCGAAACCAGGGGGCTCATCGGATCGGTGGAAGCGGCCGACGCCATGGTGAAAGCGGCGAACGTCGTTCTCGTCGGCAAGGAGTACATCGGCGCCGGATACGTCACCGTGATGGTGCGGGGCGATGTAGGCGCCGTCAAAGCGGCCACCGATGCGGGGGCAGCGGCGGCCCGGCGCGTCGGAGAGCTTGTGTCGGTGCACGTCATTCCACGGCCGCACGTCGAAGTCGAAAAAATTCTACCCAAGTCGTAGTACCCGCGGGACATGGCGAGTCCTCAACCCGTTTCCTCTTCCAAAAGCTCCGATCGCGATCTCGCCTCGATGGCCGAGGCGCGCGCGCTCGCGCGGCGCGCCAGGCAGGCTCAAGCGGAGATCGCCGAACTCTCGCAGGAACGGATCGACGCGATCGTCGACGCGATGGCCGCGGCCGTTGCCCCGCAAAGCGAGGCGCTCGCGAAGCTGGCGGTCGAAGAGACCGGATACGGCGTGGTGGCCGACAAGGTTCAGAAGAATCAGTTTTCCGCCGATCGCGTGTATCGCTTCATCCGTCCGATGAAGACCGTCGGCGTGCTGAACCGCTTCGAAGATCGCAAGATCATCGAGATTGCCGAGCCGTTCGGCGTGGTGGCGGCGATCGTGCCTTCCACCAATCCGACGTCGACGGCCATCTACAAGATCCTCATTTCCCTCAAGGCGCGCTGCGCGATCGTCATCAGCCCGCATCCGTCTGCCGTTCGCTGCATCACGCGCGTCGCCGAGATCATGAACGAGGCCGCGCGTGGCGCGGGCGCGCCGGAAGGCAGCATCAACTGGATGACGACCGTGACGCTCGAGGGCACCCAGGAGCTGATGAAGAGCCGCGACGTGGCGGTCATTCTTGCCACGGGCGGGATGGGGCTCGTGCGCGCCGCCTACAGTTCGGGCAAGCCGGCCTACGGCGTTGGTCCGGGCAACGCTCCCTGCTACGTCGAAGGGTCGGCGGATATCAGGAAAGCGGCATCAGACATCATCGTCGGCAAGACCTTCGATAACGGGCTGCTCTGCTCTTCCCCAAATTCGGTCGTGGTGGATGCGGGCATCAGCGAGGAGCTGAAGCGTGAACTCGTGGGTCAGGGTGCGTATTTCCTGAACGCGGCTGAAATCGATGCCGTTACGCGCGTCCTCGTCTCGCCTCAGCGGTTGCCGAATCCCGCCCTGGTTGGCCGAGCGGCTACGCTGATTGCGGAGAAGGCCGGCATCACGGTGCCGTCGGGTACCCGCGTGCTCGTCGCGCCGCTGGCGGGCGTCGGCCGCGACTATCCCCTCTCCATCGAGAAATTGTGCCCGGTGCTGTCCTGGTACGTCGTGGCCGACTGGCGCGAAGGCTGCGAACGGTGCAAAGAGATCCTGCGATATGGCGGCATGGGGCACACCATGTCGATCCACTCCCGCAACGACCAGATCATCCTGGAGTTCGGGCTCAAGAAGCCGGCCTTTCGCATCGTCGTCAATACCCCGACGACCCATGGATCCGTTGGCATGACGACCGGGCTGGATCCCGCCATGACGCTGGGATGCGGCGGTTGGGGCGGCAACATCACCTCGGACAACATCTCGCCGAAGCATCTGTTGAACATCAAGCGGCTCGCGTACGAGACGCAACCAGCGAAGGGATCCGTCGCGCAAGCCATGGCTTCAACCGGCAGGTCGTCGGTTGTGGTCTCACCACCCGTGCGAGCGGGCCTGAACCCCGATGTCCTCGGCCCGCGCATCGACCAGTTCCTCGCATCACGCGGCTTTGTGGGGTCTGACCCCCGTACAGTACGGGGGTCAGACCCCGGTACGCAGCGGCCTGCCGAATCTGGACCCGGTCAGAAGCCGGCTGCGTTTGTGTGTGAAGACGATGTCCGCCAGGCGCTTCGCGCGGGACTGAAAATCGTGCTCGACAGCCGCTCCATCGTGACCCCGGCCGCACGCGATCTCGGCGAAGAAAAGCGTGTGTTCGTTGATGCACGCTAGTGCATATTCCCGCCCGATCACAAAGTTGTTATTGGCTTCATTCTGATTCTTTTTGGTTGGTTGACCCGGCCTAAACGGCGTGTTACGCTCCGATTCGGCTTCCCCCAAAGTCAGGTTTCCGCTCGCTTGCCAGCGTCTCTGTTGTTGGACCGCGTCAGGGACGAAACGCAGTAGTGCTGTAAGTACAATTGATGAGATTCTGGTTATTGCTGCGCATAGCAGCTGCGATCGGCGTCAGCATATCGATGGCGGGATGTGGCCGGGGCCAGAAAACCGTCAAAGTGACGGTGACGCCTCCGGCTCCGCCGGTGGCTGCCGTTGCACCGCCACCCGCACCCGTCAAAGATCCCGTTGAAGACCTCATAGCGGAATCGCAGCGGCACTTCGCGGCCGGCGAACGGGAGCTCGCGCTGGGCCACCTCGAGCAGGCGCGCGCCGCCTTCGATCTCTCGGTCGACGTGCTCTTGAAATCGCGATACGGCGCCCGGTCCGAGCCGCGCATCCGCAAGCAGTTCGACGGCTTGATCGAGCGGATTAGCGCGCACGAGATCACGGCCCTTTCGCAGGGCGACGGCTTCGTCGAGAAGAAGACCGAGCCGGCGGTGATCGACGAGCTGCTGGCCATTTCGACCTTCGATCCGCCGGCGCCGACGACGGCCACGCAAAACACCGTGGCGAGCGACCTCAGCCAGACCAGCCACGACATCGATATCCCCCTCAACAACAAGGTTCTGTCGTACATCGAGCTCTTTCAAAGAGGGCGAATGCGCGAGTTCCTCGCCGAGGGGATGCAGCGCGGCGTGAAATATCTGCCGATGATCCAGGCCGAGTTCCGCGAGCAGGGGCTGCCGCTCGACCTGGCCTACATTCCGCTCGTCGAAAGCGCGTTCAAGAACACCGCACGCTCGCGGGTGAAAGCGATCGGCATGTGGCAGTTCATGAGCTACACGGCGCGCGATCACGGGCTGGAGCTGAACTGGTACGTCGACGAGCGTTCCGATCCGGAGAAGGCGACGAAAGCCGCGGCGCAGTATCTGAAGACGCTGAGCGACATGTTCGATGGCGACTGGCACCTGGTCATGGCCTCCTATAACGGTGGCCCTGGACGTGTGCAGCGGGCGATGAAGCGATCGGGCAAGTCGGATTTCTGGGAGCTCACAACGACGTCGCGCTATCTACCGCGCGAGACGCGCGANTACGTGCCGATGATCCTGGCGGCTGTGGTGATTGCGAAAAACCCNGCGCAGTACGGGTTCACGCTCGAGCCGGAGATNCCCCTCACCTACGAAAAGGTGCCGGTGAACGATGCGATCGACCTTCGCCTGGTGGCGGAGTGGGCCAACGCCCCGATCGACACCATCGAAACGCTCAATCCGGAATTGCGGCGCTGGACGACGCCCGTGCGGTCGCCAAAGTACGAGATCAAGCTGCCCGTAGGCACCGGCGATGCGTTCAAGGCGCGCCTTGCGGAAGCGCCAGCCGAAAGCCTGAATGCGTTCCAATGGCACTCGGTGAAGTCCGGCGAAACACTGCAGTCGATTTCGCGGAAGCTGAATGTGCGGCAGGCAGATCTGGCCGAAGCCAATTCGCTGACGCTGAAGTCCCGCGTGAGGCCCGGACAGCAGCTCATCATCCCGCGCGCTCCGACCACCCTTCTGAATGCCAGGCTGGAGACACCGGCGCCAGAGATGATTGTGGCCGACACCAGGCCGGCAGCCGCCGCGAAGGCCAGCGTCGACTCGTCAGAAGACAAGAGCGAGAAGGACGACAAAGCCGAGACCCAGCGCATCGTGCACCGCGTCAAGCGGGGCGACACGCTTTCGTCGATTGCCAGGCGCTACAACACCTCGGTGGCCTCGCTGAAATCGTGGAACGCCCGCGTCATCCACGGCAACCGCATCAACATCGGCGATCGCCTCACGGTCTTCGCCGCCCGCTCATCCAACTAACCACGAAGACACGAAGACACGAAGACGCGAGGGTGCGATTACGGCAGGTGCTCGATGCGCTCGAGCTGGAAGCCAGACGGCTTGGCGCCGCGCGGCTGCTGCTCGAAACGGGTACGCGACAGCCGGAAGCGATCGCTCTCTACAAAGGGGCGGGTTCTCAGAGACCGGGCCCTTTGAGGAGTACAGGCCCTCCCCTCTCAACAGGTTCATGGAGAAATCGCTCTAGTTCCTCCTTCGAGGTATTGATCACAGCCGGTGTAATTCCTGCGCGCTCGTCCAACGTGATGCGCGCAGTTCTTTCAACGCAGTCTGCGCGTGCTCTCTAAAGTCTGGGTATTGCACGGGTTAAGCCGTAGACCCGCAGGAGAAATACTTGCAGCCGTTCCCGTGTGCTCGCCAGCCTCCGGAGTGCCGCGGTGTTCGGGGTCGAAGCCCTCGCGGTCATCGTCGAGGTCGATGTGTCGTTCGGCTTGCCAGTCTTCACGATGGTGGGCCTGCCTGACGCGAGCGTGCGAGAGAGCCGCGACAGGGTTCGCACCGCTATCCGCAACTCGGGGTTCGAGTTTCCCGGCCATCGCATCACTGTGAACCTGGCGCCGGCCGACATTCGCAAGGCGGGAGCTTCATACGATCTGCCGATTGCGCTTGGCGTGCTTGCCGCCAGCGGTGTGGTTGAACCGCGGTTGCTCGACGGTGTGGTGTTGCTCGGTGAACTGTCCCTCGATGGCTCGATTCAACCGATCCGCGGCGTGTTGCCGGTGGCGGTTGCGACAAAACGTGAAGGGAAAGCTGCGATCCTGCTGCCGCGGGCTAACGCGCCCGAAGCGTGTGTCGTGGAGGGCCTCAGGGTGCTGCCGGTAGACTCGCTGCTGGAGGCCGTCCAGGCGCTGAACGGTCCTTACCAGGCGGACAACATCTGTGCGAAAACCGGCACGGTGGCAGTGCATCCTTGCACAGATCCCGAGCCAGACTTCGCCGACGTGGCTGGCCAGGGTCTGGCCAAGCGTGCGCTGGAGATTGCCGCTGCCGGCGGGCACAACATCCTTCTCATCGGCGCGCCGGGCGGCGGCAAGACGATGATGGCGCGACGGCTGGCGGGCGTCCTTCCGGCACTCGATTTCGAGGAGGCGCTGGATTGCACCTCGGTGCACTCGGTGGCGGGCACGCTCCCTGCCGGGACGGCGTTGATGCATCACCGGCCGTTCCGGGCTCCCCACCACACCATCTCCGAGGTCGCGATGGTCGGCGGCGGATCAATCCCGCGTCCAGGTGAAATCAGCCTCGCTCACAACGGAATACTGTTCCTCGACGAACTGCCCGAGTTCGAGCGGCGGGTGCTCGAGGCGCTGCGCCAACCGCTCGAGGAGGGGCGCGTCACGATCTCCCGTGCCTCGAGGACCGCGTCATTCCCTGCGCGTTTCATGCTCGTAGCAGCGATGAATCCATGTCCGTGTGGGTTTTACGGCGATCGCCGCCGCGCCTGCCGCTGCACGGATCCGCAGATTCAGCGCTATACGGGGCGGATCTCAGGACCGCTTCGGGATCGCGTTGATCTTGTCGTCGATGTGCCGGCAGTGGGATCGACGGTTCGCGACGACGGCGATCGATCCCGGCGCGAGCGGTCCTCGGCCATTCGTGCACGTGTCGTCGAAGCACGACATCGGCAGCACGCGAGATTCGGCGAATCGAACTCCAGGTTGAACAGGCAATTGGAAGGCAGCCAGTTGCATCAGCACTGTCGCCTCGACGGGCGCGGGACGAGGGTGATCGAAACCGCGATTGAGAAGTTCTGTCTCAGCGCGCGCGGCTGTGATCGGGTGCTGCGCGTCAGCCGGACGATTGCAGATCTGGCAGGCCACGCCACGATTTCGTCACTGCACGTGGCCGAAGCGCTTCAGTATCGACTTGTCTAAAAATGGTTCAGAACGTACTGTATTCGCCTGACCTTCGCCCATCCCTGAACTTCCGGTACCATTTCTCCGATAACCTATGTTAAAGTGCTCAGGCTTTTCAGCTTGTAGCTAGTTAGGCGCTTCCCCCAATCGAAATAAGGACTTGGACCGACACCAAGCGGATACCTATTGATGTCGAAACGATACACGATTGTCCTCGCAGACCGCCAAACCGGCACCGTTCGCCGTGTCACGATACGGTTACGTCCGTTCGCTCTGGCGTTCTTCGCCGTCCTCGCCTTCCCGGTTCTCGTGGGTGTCGGCCTCCGGGTGAGCGCCACGACCGAAGTGAACCACCTTCGCGTTTCAAACTCCACGCTCGAGCAGGAAAACGCCAGCTATCGCGAGGCGACGGGCGCGCTGACGACGCAAATCGAGTCTCTCCAGTCGGCAATCAGCGAGCTCGGTCTCCGGTCTCGGGTGGATCCGATGTCGGCCCGTGCGATGGAAAAGCTGCCGTCCGCGGTGAAGAATCGCGCCGAGGGTGGGACGTCGGTGGCGGGCGCCAGCGCGATGCTGACGCCGACGTTCACCGAGGCGTCGACCTCATCGCTCGATCAGACGTTTACCATGCTGCGCAACGTGCTTGGCAGCCTCGAAGGCCATCTCAGCATCGTCCGGCGCAATGTCGAAAAACGGGAATCCCTGATGAACGCGACGCCGTCCATCTGGCCCGTTCATGGCTGGCTGTCGGCGGGCTACGGCATGCGAGCGGATCCGTTCACGGGAGACAGGGACTTTCACCCGGGCCTGGATATCTCAGCCGAACGAGGGACGGCGGTTCGCGCGACGGCGGCGGGCCGGGTGGAACTGGCTGCGCCGAGCGGCGACTACGGCAACCTGGTTGTCGTCGATCACGGCTACGGCATCGTGACCCGTTACGGGCATCTCTCGAAGTTCGCGGTCTGGCAGGGGCGCGACGTGAAGCGCGGCGACATCCTTGGGTATGTCGGCGCGACTGGCCGTGCCACAGGCCCTCACCTGCATTACGAAGTGCTCGCCAACGGCCAGCTGATGAACCCGCTGCGGTTGTTGACGGGCAAATCCCCGCAGGAATAAACCCGAGACCGGCCGCCCTGGCCGGGCCTAGGTCCTTCCCTGTGTTAGAATTGTCAGAATACCCTCGGAAATATTCCTCATGCTGGGTACTCTCCTCGCAAAAGTCATCGGAACTCAAAACGACCGAGAACTCAAACGGTTACGTCCGCTTGTCGAGCAGGTCAATGCCCTGGAACCCTCGGTCAAAGCGCTGACCGACGAGCAGCTTCGGGCCAAAACACCGGAATTCCGCGAGCGCCTGGCCAAGGGCGAGACGTTGAACGATCTCATGCCCGAAGCATTCGCCGTCGTCCGCGAGGCCGGCCGCCGGGTGCTGAACATGCGGCATTTCGACGTCCAGATCATCGGTGGGTCGGTTCTTCATATCGGCGCCATCGCCGAGATGAAGACCGGCGAAGGCAAGACGCTGGTGGCGACGCTGCCGGCCTACCTGAACGCCCTGGAAGGCAAGGGCGTCCACGTCGTCACGACCAACGACTACCTGGCCCGCCGCGACTCGGAATGGATGGGCAAGATTCACCGCTTCCTCGGCATGACGGTGGGCGTCATCCAGCACGAGCTGAACGATGCCGAGCGGCAGCAGGCGTACTCGTCCGACATCACGTACGGCACCAACAACGAGTTCGGCTTCGACTATCTCCGCGACAACATGAAGTTCGAGCTGTCGCAGTACGTTCAACGCGGCCATCACTTTGCCATCGTCGACGAAGTGGACAGCATCCTCATCGACGAGGCGCGCACGCCGCTCATCATCTCCGGTCCGGCCGAGGCTTCGACCGAGCTGTATTACGAAGTCGATCGCATCATCCCCCGCTTGAAGCCCGGCGCGAAAACCAAGGGCGACGTCAAGGCTGAAGAACGAGAAGCGCTCGACTTGACGGGTGATTACATCGTCGACGAGAAGCACAAGACGGTCACGCTGACCGAGAGCGGCATGCAGGCGGCCGAGAAGCACCTCGCGAACCGTCTGAACGGCGGGCACCTGTACGACATGGAAAACGCGCACGTCAAGCACCATGTCGAGCAGGCACTGCGCGCGCACGCGATCTTCAAGGTTGACGTCGATTACATGATCAAGGACGGTCAGGTCGTCATCGTCGACGAGTTCACCGGCCGTCTGATGCCGGGCCGCCGCTGGAGCGATGGTCTCCACCAGGCGGTCGAGGCCAAGGAAAAGGTCAAGATCGAGCGCGAGAACCAGACGCTCGCGACCATCACCTTCCAGAACTACTTCCGCAAGTATAAGAAGCTGTCGGGCATGACCGGCACCGCCGAAACCGAGGCGGAAGAGTTCGCCAAGATCTACAAGCTCGATGTCATCGTCATTCCGCCCAACCGGACGTTGAGACGGGTCGAAGAGCCTGACTCGATCTACCGGACGGGGACGGAAAAGAACGAGGCGATCGTCAACGACATTCTGACCAAGCAGGAGGCCGGGCGTCCGGTCCTGGTCGGCACGGTCTCCATTGAGAAGTCCGAGAAGCTGTCGTCGCAGCTCAAGCGCCGGGGTATCAAGCACGTGGTGCTGAACGCGAAGTACCACGCGCAGGAAGCCGAGTTCGTGGCGCAGGCTGGACGAAAGGGAACCGTGACGATCGCGACCAACATGGCCGGCCGTGGCACGGACATTTTGCTCGGCGGCAATCCCGAGTACATGACGCGCCAGCAACTCCTTGGCGAGCAGAAAGCCGAGCGGCTGCCGAAAGGCGAAGAGCGGTTTACCGACGACGACGCGTTCGTTTACTACTACCACATCGACGGGTTCTACAAAGCCGCCCGTGCCGATTGGGATCGCATATTCGGTCACTTCAAGCGTCAAACCGATGCGGAGCACGAGGAAGTCGTCGGTCTCGGCGGCCTGCACATTGTTGGCACCGAGCGTCACGAGGCACGCCGCATCGATAACCAGTTGCGCGGTCGCGCGGGCCGGCAAGGCGATCCCGGCTCTTCCCGCTTCTATCTGTCGCTCGAGGACGACCTGATGCGGATCTTCGGATCGGATCGCATCGCCGGCCTCATGCAGCGGCTTGGTATGGAAGATGGAGTGCCTATCGAGCACGGGATGGTCACCAGGGCGATCGAGCGTGCGCAGAAGCAGGTGGAAGCACAGAATTTCGGGACCAGAAAGCACCTCCTCGAATACGACGACGTCATGAACAAGCAGCGCGAGAACATCTATGCGCTGCGCCGCGAGCTGCTCGAGGGCAAGATTCGCGTCGAGGACGAGGAAGCGGAAGAGGTCAACGAGATCGACACCCGCGCATATCTGATGATGCTCGGCGAGGACGTCGTCGACGACGCCATCGAGGCGTATGCGGGTAAGGACACCGATCCCGAAGAATGGGACCTGGACTCGCTGAGGATAGACATGTCGCGGGTTTTCGGTCTCGACGCAGGAGACTACGTCGGCCTGGATCTCTCAGGGAAAACCGCGGAGGAGATTCGCGAGGCCCTGTGGGAGCGCATCGTCAAGAAGTACGACGCAAAGGAGCAGATGCTCGGTGCCGAGGGCGCCACTGCGATGCGGCAGGTTGAGCGATTCGTCATGCTCGAGACCGTCGATCGGCAGTGGAAGGACCACCTCTACAGCCTCGACCACTTGAAGGAAGGCATCGGGCTGCGGGGATACGGCCAGAAGGATCCGCTCGTCGAATACAAGAAAGAGAGCTTCGACCTGTTCCAGGACATGAAGCGTCGTGTCGACGAGGACATGGTGAACAGGCTCTGGACCGGGCACTTCGTCTTCAGAGAGGACGCGCCTCCACGTCCACCACAGCGCCGCGTGTCAGTGCCAATGACGTTGAACGAGCCGAGTGCCGAGCCAGTGGGGGCTTTCGCCTCTGCACCGCGGGCCGCTGCGCCTGCCCCCCTGGGGCTGCCGACGCGGCCAGCGACCCCGGCGCGCGTGGGCGGCGACGATGCC
>Ga0065707_10082090_pt1 | contig 22335 bp, 26 predicted proteins | sample SwiRhicommuniRL3_FD_59094 | JGI IMG/M metagenome (GOLD analysis project Ga0065707, IMG submission 59094) | Switchgrass rhizosphere bacterial communities from Rose Lake, Michigan, USA - RL3 v2 (version 2) | ecosystem: Host-associated > Plants > Roots > Rhizosphere > Soil | place: East Lansing...
GGGCGATTCGTCGCGGCCTCAACAATGCCAAGAGAGAGGAGCTGCATCAACGACTCATGGCTCAGGCCGGGGCTCGGGGCGCGTGACCTTGTTTGCGGGGCAACCCACCAGACCCACCCATGGTGAAAAGAACCGTCATCGTATCGTGTTTTCCTTTCATCATGGGGTTGCGCGCGCGCATGGCCCCACCCATGGTGAAAGAACAGCGGACTTTCTTCCACCATGGGCGTGCGCGTGTGTGTATAGCCCTTCCACCATGGGTGGGTGATGTGTGTACAGGGAACCCCCATGGTGAAGAGATATCTAATATCGTAGCGAAATCGAGTCTCGGGATTACCCAGTGACAGCAGCCGTTCGTGGTGCTTCTGACGAAAACTGGCCGCCGGGCGAGCCATTGTAGATTCCCGCGCAATTGCGCACGTCGCACATGACCAAGGGACCCATGGGTCCCGTGCCAGAGATGCCGCGGTCGTAAGAATGTGAGTCGACCGAGGGCAAGTAGTTGGCCCCGCGTTCCATCACGGGCTGCAGCGGGCGCTCGGCGCCATCCCACGCCTCCTGCACGGCCCCATCGCAGGCGTGGCGCATCTGAGCGGCAATGTCCTCGTCCTCCACACCGTAGCTGAGCATCTGTCGCAGCACACTGTGGCCCGAGTTGGCGTGCTGGAGAATCGAAGCTTGCTGCGTCTCGAGCTCTCGCATCGTCAAGACGCGCCCGCCCAAGATATTGTTCGGGAAGTGGCGCTCCGTCTCCGTGATGGGGTAGACATTGAGGAAGCAATCGTTGAGGAAGCCGCGCCCATCCTCGCGGCTCGAGCTTCCGCGAATGTAGGTGGCAAACTCGTGAAAGTCGCGCATCAAGCCCGTGCCAAAGCCACCGCGCACACCGCCAAAGAAGACGGCCGCGAGCTTGCGCACGTATTGCGGCGCCGAGACCCGCACGCCCAACCCGGTCTTGATGACCAAGTCGGTCTCCCCGCTCAAGCCACGGCACGTGGCCTCGGTGCGGAGCGGTGTGGCCAGCATGTCCATGGCCTCGAAGCGACGCAGCGCGATCATGTCGTAGGTTCCTAGACGTTGACCGACGCGCTCGATGGAGGCGTTGAAGAGCTGGATGCCTTGGTTGGCGAGGTGAGCGATGGTTGGCACGTCGAAGCGGAGGGCCATCAGGGTGAACAAAACCCAGCGCTCATCCGCGGAGAGGCCCCCGATTTCACCCCGCAGGGCGCGGAAGCGGCTCAGGTCCAGCGGGAAGTCGAAGTAGGCGTCGCTGTCAGGGACGTCACCGCCTGCACCGTACCCGCTCTCAGGCGCGGCAAAGCCGGACGGGCGCGCACGCACAGGCGCGTTGAGACTCAGTGCCTTTGTAAAGGAAGCGGGCCGGCCGCTCTTCTTGGAGGCGTCCGCCTGGTCGGCATCGGAGAGGACAAAGTTCTTGAAGCCCCGCAGCGCCTCGCGCGAGATGCGAGGAACTGGCTGGTCAAGCGAGACGCCGGCCTTGAATCCCATCGCCTCAAGTCGTTCACGCAACGCCGATTGAGCCAAGCGAAGCTGTGCCGAGTCGTTTCGGTGATTAGCGCTCGTGCGTTGGAGTTGCTCAAAGATTTCACCCACCGCGGCGGCTTGGGTCTTTGAGGTCTCCTCGAGGAGGGGGGCGATTGGCTGGTATTCATCGAATGAATCGTCGGCGATCGTGCCGAGTATCATTGCCCCGAGCGACGGCGGGACAGGGACGTCACCGCCTGCGGGCGCTTCGGGGTGAAGTTCTGCCTGTGTTCGTGGCGGCAGCCCAGCACCACCCGTCCCGACCGACGCATACCAGAACATCTGGTTGGTGGTCGATCCGTCGGCATCGAAGTCAGCATCGGCCATCGCAGTGCGGCGCTCGTTCAGGGTGGCAACGTCGTTCACTCCGAGGATGCTGCCCACGGCGCGTGTATGGGTTGTCCTCGCTGCATCCGCGCCGTTCCCAGCCTCGGCTAGTCGTGCGATCGCTCCACCGCGCGTGTCGACCTCGGAGAGAATGGAACGCGCAATGTCGATCAGATGAGTCGTAGGTAGCACGTCTTCCGTGAGCTGCCCCAAGCGCTGCACGAACTGGACCAAGGGGGCACCACCGGGAGCACGGAACTCGACCCACCCACCCGTGTCGGGGTTTTGCGGATCGACTGGGCGCATCGGAATCCGCAGCATCCACGGGAACTCACGATAGCCCACCAACTCGTGCAAGTTGCGCACGCGGTGAGAGCCCACAATCGCTGCTCGCGTGGGCGTGTTCCGGTCTTCAGCGTCACGCAAGTAGTTGTTGTAGTAGGACTTGAGATCGGTCTTCTTCTGCCAGTGCTCCATCACCTTCTGCATCTCGAACGAGGGCCCAGCCCCCGCCCGTCCGCTCTCGAACATGAACGCGCCATTCGTCGCCCGGAACGCGTCCGCAAAGTGGAAGGCCTTCCACCCCGCATCCCGTGGGCGCAGCGCAAACACCGTGGTCGACAGGGAGTGGCGATCCAGCCCATCCCGAGTCTGGTAGTTGATCGTGTCGAACAAGTAGGCGCTCGCCAAGACCGTCTCCCGCATGCCCGCATTGTAGCCCAGGTAATCGGGCTCATCCGAGTGCGAGCGCAACGTTGGGATGTTCACCATGATGTTCTCCTCCCCGGGCGCGCCGATATCAATCCGTGCCACCGTGTTGGTCTGCAGCGACTCCAAGTCGGCAGCAAATGCCTGTGCAATCCCGGTCTCGTCCTTGACACGCATCGGGAAGGCACGGTTCTCCAAGATGGAGTTCTTGAGCGAACCGTAGCAGGGCTCCGGCACGCACAGCGTATTGAGGCGCGGCTCGGCGGACATTTCACGCGAAGCATCCTGCGTCAGACGCGACGGGTTGTACGCCGAGTGCCCAAAGTACCGGATGGACTCCTGGTAGTCCTCAAAGTGGTCGTAGGGCATTTCTGGGGGGTTGGTTAGGTAGCGCGGGGAGGAGCGATGCTTTTCTTTCACCATGGGTGGGTGATGTGTGGGGGGCGCGCACACACACACCCCACCCATGGTGAAAGAAACGAAAAAGAAGCCGCACTCGTGCGACGGCCCTTCTCGACCAAGGTGAGATGCGGCTGGGCCGCCAAGGCCTGCGACACATCCAGGATGACCTGGTGCATGAACTGGGACTTGAAGTCCGAGGTCATGTCCAGGAAGGCCTGCGGGCCAAAGTTGGGATCGGCCAGCTTCTCATTGGGGATCGTGTGGAAGTGCCCATAGCGACCAATGTAGCCCTCGCGCGTATGCTCGGTGAAGGTGCTCGACCGCGGGATGCCCGTGGGGCTCAGCGCCGTGAGTCCGACCATGATGCGCTCGCGCGACTTGGTCTTCCAGTAGCGCTCGTGCGTCAGCGTGATCTGCATCGTATTCGCCACCAAGGCGAGGCCGCGCAGTTGGTTGAGGTAGTCCGCCGTGGCAATCGGCTCCATGGCGATGAGCGGGCGGCTCTTGTAGAGCTCGTCGATCATCGTCCAGTCCAGGTGGTAACCGGGCGTGTCGCGCATGAGCTGGGAGTTGTCGAGGATCGGCAGCGTCCGGCCCACCAGCTGGCTCATGTTCACCAGGTATGGTGCCATCAAGGGATCGTTCATCATCGGGCGCAATTGGCCCTGGATGCCCCGCCCGGGGGCACCAATCGCCGGCGCAACGAGTGCCATGCTTTCCGGAAAGTAATACACGGTTTTGGTTCGTTGCGCGCGGCGCCGGCATGTGGCGGGAGGCCGGCGGACAAGGGCACGGACGAGGGAAACGAAGATACTCGCGCGGCTAGTTCAAAATTCTTTTTCTTTTCACCATGGGTGTGGTGTGGTGTCACATGACAGGATCTCCGCGTCGCCGCCCGCCGCGGCTCGTGTTGGAGTAATGGGGCCGGGTCGTGCTGCGACACGTTGCGACCGGGGCCAGCGTCCACGCCGTGTAGAAGTGGAAGATCTCGAGGAGCAAGATGCCGAGGCAGACAAATGCCGCGTAGTAGATGCCGACCTAGGGGAGAGGGGGTTACATACACACACCAACCCCACCCATGGTGAAAGAAGAAACGAACCTGGAACCAGCCATTGTTGCCCGAGTAGAAGAAGCCGTAGATGGCAATCGCCCCGTACAAGGCCGAAGCGAATTCAATCACGGCGATCAACAAGCACACGCCCGCGTATCCCAAGACCACAAAGGGCCACCGCTTGTCGTTTCGCGGCACGTTTTCGAGGATATGGCCCGCGGCACCTAGGGTTATCTTCACCATGGGTGGGGGATACACACACAGCATACCCCCCATGGTGAAAGGGAAACGAACCTTGCAATACAATCGGCAAGACCCATATCGAAGAGAAGTCGGTGAAGGGTGCAGTCGGGACGAAGTGGTAGAAGGTATTGGACCAGATGAGCAAGGCGAGGGCAAAGGCAGTCAAGAACCAGCCCGTGAAGATGAGACGCTGCAGGTAGACGAGCCCACGAATCAGCCCATTCTTGGCTGCGTAGACGAGCAGGCTGTTGTTGGCGTAGGTCTCGCGAAGGCGTGCTTCTTCGTCGTCCTCTTCTTCTTCTCCTTCCAATGGCTCGGCCTCGGTCTCCTCTCCCTCCGGTTCCCTCTCCTCCAACTCAACCTCATCTCCCTCCTCCTCCTCCAGCTTTGCATAACGCGGGCGACGCCTCGTGCTCATTCCAGTGTCAATGGAACCGACAATAGTTGTGCCTACGCGGGACTCGCGTCCGACCAAGCGCAAACGCCGTCAAAGGCCTTTGAAACTATCGCAGGTCGCGGCGATTGGCTTCAAAAAGCAACGGCCCCCGAATCACCGCGCCGCGTATGAGGCCCGCACGATCGCTCGCGAGCGTTTGCTGCAGGTGCGCGAGAGTCTGGCACGCCTCCGAGAAGCAGCGGCTGCTGCGGGGAATGAAGAGACCGTGGTGGGCACCATCAAGCACCCCGAGCAAGTGGCACGCGACTTTGAGCGAACCCCAAACTTGTTCCTGGAGGGCGAGCTGTTGCTTCCACCATGGGGTATCCAATGGGCCCTGGAGCGACGGCTTGCGGAGATGGAGGCCCACGTGCGACATGGCTCGCGGGGCGTCATCCTGCAGGCGGAGTTGGGGATTGGGAAGACGCTGATTGTGCTGTTGCGCGTCTGGAGGGACGCGCTCGCCCGGGTATGTCGCTGTTTTCCTTTCACCATGGGTGGTGTGTGTGGCAGCCCCCATACACACCCCATGGTGAAGAGAACTTATGAGACTAGGTCAAGGCAGGCGGGCCACGCTTCGGCCACCCGACGCTGGTGGTTGCTCCCAAGGGTGTCTACATCCAATGGATGGAGGAGGCCCGCAAGTTCTTCCCGCACGACTTGCTCACGTTCGACTCGCTCGATTCGACGAGCGATGCGGCCGAACAACAGCTGGATGCTCCGCGCATCATGCATTGCATCGATTTCGTGGTCATCTCCTACCCCACGTTGACCGGCGCTCGACGCGGGAGCGGCCGCCGTTTGTTCGACATCCCTTGGGCTCGGATTGTCCTGGACGAGGGGACATCGATTGTCAACGATGCAACGCTCGTGTTCGAAGCGTGTGCTGGGCTGCGGGCGTCGCGGCGTATCTTCATCTCGGGCACACCAATGCCCAATGTACGGGCGACGGAGATCAACGCGATCCTGTCCTTCTTTGGCTGCGATGAGGAGGTGATGATCCCAAAGACAGCACTGCTGTTTGACGCAGAGGGTGGGGAGGACTCGGAGGATCATGCGGCGTTGGAGCGACGTCAGCGGATCCTCGAACACTGTCGACACGTGTTGCGTACGTACTGTCTGAGTGTGGAATCGGTCGAGGACGATGGGAGCGAGCTCGCCCTTCCGTCGCAGGTCGCCGCGTTGCGAGCCCACAAGACTGCGATCCACTGGGTTACGCTGTCCCCGGAAGAGCGGGCCATCTACGACGAGGAGCGCCGCAAGTGGCAAGCCGATCCGGACTTGCGCAATCACATGAAGTGGTTCACCCGCTTACAGCAGGTTCGTTCTTTTCTTTTCACCATGGGGTGTGTGGTGTGTGTGTGTGTCCAGACCACCCATGGTGATAGGTCTGCAACACGCCCAACCTTCTCGCCGATCCACCCCTGGGCGAAGACGAGGATCGCCCTCTGAGCAGCAAGTACCAGGCGCTCCTGCAATACGAAGCGACACAGATGCGGCCAATGGAGAAGGCCTTGGTCTACAGCGAGAAGCTCGAGCCCCTGTATCAACTTGCCTACCACTTGCGCCAATCCGGGATCACGTACGAGGTACTCAGCGGGGAGATGACGACCAAAGCGCGGATGCGGGTCACGAATCGCGTCGCGGACCATACGAGTCCCAATCCGCGGCTGGTGCTCATGCCCTTGCGTTTGGGGGTAGGGATCAACGGGTTGCAAGGCACAGCGGCCGGGGGCGGGGCGAATCACGTCCTGTTCCTCGATGGCTACTGGAACGATGCCACGGAACGACAAGCGTTGGGACGGGCGCTGCGGCCGGGGCAATCACGGCACGTGTTTAGCACCAAGTTCCTGACCTACGAGACGGTCGAGGAGACGGTGCTGAATCGAAACCAGCACAAGCAGCATCTCTTGACCGAGCTCTCGGGCCCGGGGAGACCGGAGCGTGGCGCCACACCGACCACCCCATGGTGAAGGACACGGATTCACTGTGTGTATGATATAGTCTATTCTTTCACCATGGGTGGTGTGTCTGGGAACACGCCAAGCGCCCGAACCTCCGGGAGCATCGTAAAGCCCAGGAAGCCCGGTTGATTACGAAGCTCTCGGCGCAGCAAACGCCAAGATTCGAGTGGGTCGGCATCGTTTGGGCAAGTCGAAATCCCCGCCAACACGCGTGTGAGAATCGGGGCGTTTTCCTTGGTAATCACGACGCGCCAGTAGCCGTGCGTGGCGTTGAGGCGCATGACCCAGCGGTGTGTCTGTGCGTCGGGTTCAACTACCACGCGGAAGTGCGCCCCGCCCCGGAGACGTAACCCCTCTGCGACGATACCATGCCGGTTGCCCTGGAGAAGAAGCAAGGTACCAAGCCGTGTGAAGTCGATGTCGTCGTAGTACAGGTCGAGTAGAACCGGCGGCCCCCTCGCCCCGCATAGGGCCCATCTCCGTGGACGTCCATCTGTTAGTCGCAGCCTTGGTTCCCGTGCTTCCAGCGAGCATGTCTCGCGCAGACCGGCGCGTTCGGGCGGGGCCAGGAATCGGCGGAGGTAGCCCTTGAGCTCGGGGAGGAGTTCCGGATAGTAGATGAAGGTGGTGAGTGGCATTGGGCGTCGTTTTCGACGTTTCGCTGCATACACAGGAACGTGGACACGCCAAGCACCGCGCCTTTCCGCGTCGTACATCTCACCGGGGATGACATCCTCGGCGTAATCCTCGTCGGTCACATTGAGCCCAGTCTCTGGATCGCGGGCGCGTTTCATCGCGGAGGAGGAGAGAAGTGCTGTTTTCTTTCACCATGGGTGGTGTATGGGGGGTCTCCAACATGCCGCACACCACACACACACCCCCACCCATGGTGAAAGAAAACAGCGCATTATTCCCTTCCATGACCAAACGCCCGCGCCCACCAGACGACGAGGAAGAGGAGAAACCCTTCCCTCTCCTTTCCCTCTTCTCCGAACTGCGGGGCGAGGTGCGCGCCCACTTGTCCCGGCGCGACCGTGTGTGGCTCTCCTGGACCAACCGGCTCCTGCAAGGAGAAGACCCCGTTCGCGTGCCGGCGAATTTTGCCGTGTTCTTAAGGGCGGCAATGATTGAGCCAGAACGCACGTTGCGATGGCGTGCCTTTGGTGTACTCGAGAAGGCAGGCATCGTCGACTGGCCCGAGTTTGTCCATCTGAAGTTTGAAAGGCGTCGCGACTCCGAGGTCTGGCTCAGGTCCGCCCCGCTTGAAAATACCATGTTCATTGGCGCGGTGTTGGTCGTGGCCCCAGAAGAAGCAGAAGACCGTCGGATCGGTGTGTATCGCGCGCTTCCGCCACTGTCCAATGGGCTACTGGGGGCTGACCTGGCACTAGACGCCCTTGCCGCCCACCACGAATGGCTCCGCACCAAGGCACGACTCTGGCCACCGGTGGAGTACAACACGCCGTGGCCTGGACTGGAGGGACGATAGACGCACACATCACCACCCATGGTGAAGAAGAGACAGCAAACCGCGAAAATGCATAGAACGTTGATGTTTCTTTCACCATGGGGTGGTAGGTTGGGAAGCCCATTCGCAATGTCCGTTAAAGAAGACGACGACTTCTACCACATCCTCCCGCCCGAGATCTGGGAGATGGTGGCGCCCTACGCAGAGGCCCGCACGATGATGTCTCTCAAGCTAACGTGCAAGCTCGCGGTCGTATGCCACCCCGACTGGCACCTGCCTTACCCTCCGGCGCTTCTGCGCTATAGCTGGGCCAACGATGGTATCCGGAAGATTGCACTGTGTGCGTTTATGAGACAGCGGCTGTTCTTGGTCGATGGGATGCGAGGTGCAGGGGTGGGTCTCGGCACGCACCGGAAGGAGAACACGGCCATTAAATGTTTAGAAGTGGTCACATTACGGGTGCCATGTGGCGCCAACCGCTGGATTCGTCTCTGGCACGCGGCCCCGCATTGGGCGATCTTTGGCAGCGAGCTTATTGCCTGGCCCGACGATCTGAACGACGCAATCTCTGCCTTGTCGCCAGGCATTCTGGATCCATCGATGCCGCACCATATTCTGCGCGTTGTTCAAGAGCGACAGACCTTCGACGTCGCAGAATGGCGACCAAACGATCTGGCGGTGCGGGCACAGGTTGATGCGCTACGCAGACAGGCTGCCCCGCTCGCCGAAAAGCTTATCCGGTTGGGACGTCAACGAGCCGAGCTCGCCAAGAGTCAGATCAAGTTCAAGATGGACATTCGTGGCCTTGCCGTCATGGCACAGGCCCCGGCCGATGCCCAGCAGGAAAGCCTTGCCAACAGCGAACTCGCGCGTGTCAAATGTGCACTACAGGCTACAGTGAGCGAACTGGCGGCTACCGAAGTCACATTGAAGGAGCTTGACGCCAAGCATGAACCTTTGGTCGATGCCTGTGCCGAGCTGATGATCACGGAGCATGTAGCACGACGACGGCGCGAGAATGAATACCACCGCGAATACCAGCACGACTTGCTGTGGCGATTCCTGCGAGACCGGCACATCCTGTTTCAATACGAGCACTCCACCCGCGATGGCATCCACGCTATCACCGAACTGCCGCTCAGCGCGGAGGACGGACGTGACGTAGAGCGCTACTTGAGCCAAGAACAGGTGCGCCTGGCGACTGGCACACTACCACCGTTGGATGCGGGCGACGAGGAGCCAGAGTCCACCGCCCATGGTGAAGGATCTTCAGGGGACATGGGCTGGGACTTGTTTGGGTAAACGTTATCTTTCACCATGGGTGTGTCAGTGTGGTGCTTCTCTTTCTGTCTGCGAGCCTTCCAGCCTGGATGTGACGATGGAACATGACACACACACCACCCATGGTGAAAGAAAACATATATCCTTACGCAGTCTCCCGCTTCACCTCGTCTTTTCCTTCACCATGGGTGGTGATGGTTCGGGCCCGCTTCTTCTGCTTGCGCCCCGCATCCCCGCCGCCGCCACGTTCTCGCTTCACGCCGCGCATCTCCATCCGCGCGGCAAACAGCAGCGGGAGAAAGTAGCTCATCGAGATCTCCATCTCCGGCGTCTGCTTCGCGCCCACGCAGATGATCACGCCCGAGGGGAAGATTAACAGCTGCACGCAAGGCGCGAGCTCCCCGAGCGGGGGTGTGGCCACCGTGCATTGCATATGATGCCGCGCGGCAATCAGCTGGGGATTCGCCGCCTCAAACGCCGGGATGTTGATGCCAAACGGCAGGTAGATCGTAAACACCCGGTTGTAGCAGGCATTGCGCACGGGGACAAAGCGTGGGAGATGCAACGCCGCGGCAATCAGCTGGGTCGTGAGATCGCACGTGAGAGCACCCGCCAGATCGCTTGCAATCCCGACCGATTGAACGGACAAGTCGGCCGGGTTGAAGCGGTGTGTCGCGCGTTCTGGTGGGCGGAACTTGATGCGAAAGAGATAGCCGCTCGTCGCCACCGGGAAGGGCGTCACCACCCCAAGCAACAACTGTTGCATGGCCAAATACGAAACACTCCCGCGCCGACGCTTGCGGGGAGCGGTGGGTTCTCCTTCGTCGATGGGTTCATCACCACCATCACCGCCCATGGTGGAAAGAAGGACGGCATCAAAGGCGCCCTCGCAATTCGTCATGTAGACGCTGTTGACGAGCGTGGCGTAGGGTGTGCCATATGACCAGCCATTGGGCAAGGGACCCAAGGCGTAGGAATCCTCACTGGCTCTCGGTCTGGCCGCCTCGAGGAAGCGATCAAAGGGCTGGTACTGCTCGCCCCGCATCGTCTGCACCCGCTCCAGGGCGCCTCGCATGAGCATCGCCTTGGTTCGGTTGGGCGGCACGAGGTGAACGATTTCAACGGGTGTATTGTGCCAGGCATTCGGTCCGCTACGGGTTTCGTGCATGGCGCGGAGTCCGGGGCCAAGCCCCGGTGGCAGCAAGTAGCTCAGCGAACCAAACGACATGGGAGGGGGGGAGGAATGATTCCTTTCACTATTCCCACTCATGGGTTGTGGGGTATCCTGGTTGCTGGGTGCGGCGAAAACCAACCCCCAGCGATTGGCTGAGCGCCGGGCTCAGATCAACTCGGCGAAGCTTCAGTTGCAGAACTACTTGGACCTGAATCAACGCCTCGCAGAGACGGAACGGAGCAAGGTGGGCGTCGCTATCATCAACGGCCGTGGGGATGCGCGCATCGCCCTGCTTGCCGAGCGAGCCGTGCAGTACGACGAGTACACGGGACACTTGGAAGAAGTCCTCGTTCTCGTCACGCGCCTGGAGAATCACCTGAACCACATTGGCCTCCAACATGGGTTGGAGAAGATGCTGTACGACTTTACCGGTACACTCGTGCGCCTGAACGATGCGATGCCTACGCCTATCTTTGCGGAAATCGCCCGGCGCTTTGGCGTTGAGTCTAATCGACTGGAGCGCAAGGGCGAGATGGCCCGGCAGGCCATTGCCGGAGCGACCCACACGCACACCACCCATGGTGAAAGAAACCCGGATGATACCCGGCGCAAGCTGGCCATCCAGGAGATTATCTCCCAGTCGCGTGCGATGCTGGAACTCGAGGCGCCCGAGCCCGTTGTGATCCTGGAAGCGACGGCGAGCTCGTCGTCGTCGGAGGAGGAGGAGGACGTTGAACTCATGGATCGCTTCTCCAGACTGCGTGGACAAGATTAGGAAACTCTTTTCTTTTCACCATGGGTGGGGGTTAGGTCAGGAACGTTTCCTCAACCGTGCCATCGCTGCGACTCGAAGATGGCGCGGTATCACTGCGGCTCGAGGAAGGAGCGGAATCCCCCATCATCTCGGGCACGTCCACGGCCCGGCGGATAGACATCGAGAAGGAGACGGCCCGCTGGTGTCCACGTTGCGGGAGCACCGCTGGCTCCTCCGTCGTGCTGCTCTCATCCTCATCACCCCAGTGGCCAAAGTTCATGGCGGCTAGGGGACGGGTTGGTATCGGGATCTTGGGCCGGGCCTTCCTGATGTTCTCACGCCATTTGGGCCCGGCTTCGATGCGTGTTTGGTGATCGTTTACGTAGAGCCCGTAGAATATCGCCCGGCCTCGTTGCGAGACCGCCCCGCTCATCGTCTTCTCGGCAAAGGTGTCATCCTCGCGCGCTTCCGTATCGTACCAGTAGACGGTGCGGGACAAGTGGTAGTAGCGCTTCTGCTCCTTGAGGATCACGCAGAGTGTGCCAAACAGGTTGACCATGTCCATTTGGTCTTGCATCTCGAGGGCGAGTTCCTTGTAGTCCAAGCTTGTGGGCACGTCCTCCGAGTGTAGCTTCTCGCCCATGAGCCCGCCAATGACATGCTCGTTCTGCACGTAGGACCACTGGCGGCGCATCTCGTCCCAGCTCACACGCAAGATGGCAAAGGTGCGCTCTTCTTGCGGGACAAACATCCGCAGCTGGTTCTTGATGGTAAAGATCGTCTGTTGGATCCATAGGTTGTAGCTCCGTGTGCGTTCGTCCACGGTGGTCACGAGCGTGTGGTAATCCTTCGCACCACCCGCCTTTTGCACCAGCGTCGTTTGTTCGTTGATTGACGGGAGAGGCCGACCGGGCAAGGGCGCGGATGCTGAAGGTGACTTTGCGCTCATTTTGTCGATTGCAGTGAAGGAGTGCTACTCACATACACATCCCCATGGTGAAAGTAACGTCTCCACCATGGGCGATGTTCATCCTCCCGCTCGTGGCCCTGGCCTTGGAGGTGACGATTTCCCCACCGCTTTCGCCCCGGCGCTTGAATCTAGGCGATGCGGACCTAAGAGCCGGGGACCTTCTCTATACGGGCACGCAAGTCGCGCCGGCGCTCATCTACCATAACTGGACGGACACGGCGATTGTGGCATGGGGCGAAGGCCGCTGGGCCCGTTGTGCGGGGACGGCGGCGCTTTGTGCCATTCGCGCGGGAGAGGACGAAGCTTGGTGTGTGCGGGCGGACGACTTGCACGCCGCCTGCCTTGGTGCACCCTTCTTGGCGCTGAGTGGCGATGGGGATGTGGTGCTATTGGGTGCCGATCGACACGAGCACTTGGGCCCGGTGCTGTTCGAGTCGCTGGACCACGGACGAACGTGGACCGAGCTCCACCTCGCCTTTCGGGACGAGATCCTGCTCGACCTGCAACCGGTTGGTGCACGTGGCATGGCGTTGCTCACGCGATCGAGCTCCGGGCTCAATCTCCGCTTTTCCGATGATGGTGGGCGCCACTGGATCTTGCCCCGTTCCAGTAGCCAGCTCTTCCCGGAGACGCGTGGCGCACACGTCATCCTAACGCAGTGCAGCGATCGTTGGCTCCTGGCGGATGAAACGGGCAACCTCTGGGCTTCGGTTTCGGGGGGGCGCAGCTGGAACCCGGTGCCGCTGATCGCCGGCTTTCTTTCACCATGGGTGGGGTCTGGGATGAACGTTCTCTCCGATGGCGCCGTCCAACCCCGGGGATATGATGCCCTGGCCTTTGATACCCATCACCACCCCATGGTGAAAGGAAACGACACGGCACAGCTCTATGATGGTGTTCGCATACGCCCGTTGGTAGGTGAATGCCGGGCCAAACCCTGGCGCATTCTCAATGGCTGGCCCATGGTCAATACGGGCGGTTGCCCCTTGTTCAAGGCCCACACCATTGCTGCGAGGGACGACACGAAAGATCCGCTCCTCGTCGATGGCCGAAGCTGTAGGCTCGCCACCAGCGCCACCCCATCCAACCAGACACTCCCCCTCTGTCTCCCCGACGGCTCACGCCTTGCCACGAGCTTCTGGCGTGTCCCGCGACACCAACCGATCCCACGTATCTCCGCGGATGTCGACGATGAATGCGGGAGCAACACGCTCCCGGATCAGCCGGTTCCCCATGGTCCCGCACTTCTACGCGCCGTGACCGAGGATGGGAAGGGCAGGCGAGCTTTCCTCCTCCAGCAGGTGGTGCCAGACGGTCAGAACTTCACGGTCGACTTGCTCCTACACGTCTGGTGGAACGAGGTGGCCGTGTTGCAACGACACTACGATGCGCGACGTCTCCCTTCCATCCCGGAGCGTGGCTATTACGAAGCCGATGACTTTGGACGGGGCTTGCTCGCGCTACGAACCCGAGGCTTTCTGGTGGCCTACACAACGGTGGACGATTCCTTTCACCATGGGGTGGGTGGGTCTAGCACCCGCCGGGATGACATGCCCCGTTCCTTCGTGCGCCTGGCGCGGGTGACGTGAGTTTTTTAGGACTTGACGCCGGATCTCTCGGTAGGACCCATGCATGTGTGTGTGATTGGAGTCACAGCACCTTCACCCATGGTGAAGGAAAACAACGCTAGACAGAGCGTGTGATAGTTCCCATGTCGGATCGCGATCGTTTGATTGAGGAGGGAGACGAGCCCCGTCGCTCCTCGGCGCTAGAGCCTATTGGCAAGCGCTGGCAAGAGTATGCCTTCTTCACGTGGCTCATTGGGCTGGGCATCTTCATCGTCGTCGCCGCCGTCTTTGTCTTCAGCTGGCTCGGTCTCTATGAGACCAAAGCCGTGTCCTCGCTTCACGTGCCCATCTTTGGGCTTCCAACCTCGTGTGCTTCCATCTCCTCGGCGAGCGGGCCGGCGCCCGTCACGATTCTCTCTGTTCCGCCTCCTTCTGCGGGCGGCCCGAACCCGGCGGTGGCCTCGGTGCTCAGCAGCTGTGCGAGCTTCGCCGTGATTGCCTCGTCCAACGACACCATGTCAACCGTGGCGTCCTACCCGCTGTTGATGAAGCTGCAGAAGATTTACCCGCTTGCGCACTACTCCACCCATGGTGTGTCCTCGCTCCGCGAACCGCCGTCGGACCCAGCGCAAATGGGCGCGTATGCGAACAACATCCTAAAGCGGGCCGTGGTGGAGCTGGACACCATTGTGGGCAGCTTGGTGCAGCGCAAGGTCTCGCTGATTCACCTGCCCTCTACCTCGTCGCTGCTGGTGGACGCCTTCCTCCGTGGCTCCTTCCAGTACAAGGATGGGCAGGGCCAGACGCAGACCGTGTCCTTCTTCAACGGGCGGACGTCAGCGCAACGCTGGCCGGGCCAACGCTTCTCCGTCTCGGACACCAATGCCAATAGCGTGGATGCTACGGCCAACGTCTTGCGCTTCGCGGATGTGGTCACGGCGTTTGATCCCACCATCATCCTGACCACGTTGGGTGGCATGGGCGTGGGTGGCGAGAACACGGCCGTCTACTTTGTCAACCAGCAGGGCGATCTCGGCTCGAACGAGAACTTTGCCCGCCTCTCCGACTTGATGACCAAGGGCGCTGCCCCGTTCCTCAGCGCGGGCGGGGCCGCTCAGATCCACCGCAAGGATCTCACCTTTACCGGTATGCCTGCCACCACCATACCCACCCATGGTGAAGAAGAACGTCGCTTTCTTTCACCATGGGTGGTGTGTCTGCGCGCCCCCCTTCTCACACACCCCCCAGGCACAACCGCGTCCGGCTCCTTCTCCGATGCCGAGATCCGTAACATGGTCACGGAGATTGATGGTGTCATTGCGACCATGTCCCTCAATGGGCAAATGCGTCTGGTCATCGTGCTCAACCCGGCCTCGCACTACGCGGCGCAGGTTGCCTTTGCGACGGCGATTGACTCGGCGCTCGGCAAATACAAGGCGGACAATCGTGTCGGCTTCTTCGGCCTGAGCTTTGCGCCGCGTCCCGGCCCAGGTGGGTTCGCTCTGCAACACATTGCCGTGGTCCGCGGTGTGCAAGCCGCGCAGCCTCGCCCAACCGAAGACCTTGAATACCTGGGCTTTGCGGCGGACACGACGACGCTGCTCACCCAAATCCGCAGCGATCTCTACGTGCTCGACGCGCTCAAGTTTGCCGCGCTGTGCCGCACGCCCACCTCGTCTGGCTCGCTCGAGGCCGTCACGGGTAGTGAATATCAGTTTGCGAAGGCTACCGCTATCGCTGAGCTGCTCCACGACGATGCGACGATTGCCGCATTGTCGGCGATGCCGGCGGGATTGGACAAGTTCTACTCGTTGAATGGACGTAGTTCAGGTCGCCCGGCGGTCGCCGCCTGAAGGAGACACATACACACCCATGGTGAAATACACAACGTGTTTATTGGCTTGCTTTTCTTTCACCATGGGTGGGTGCTGCTGGAAACAGCTCGTCTAGCTTTGCACAGAGTTCGTCCAGTGTCTTGATAACAAACCATGGGCCGGGCTCCCGGAACACCCGATAGGCTGCGGTCTCGTCCGTGGGGTGACACTGCATGTACAGGCGACCCGCCGAGAAGGTCAAGGCCATGAAAGACGAGTTGGCGCCGACATACATCTCGAGACGCGCGAATGTATCCGCAATGGCTGGGTGGTGGTCGACGAGACAGAGGACAAGGGGCTCAAAGACGTCCATGTGCTTATCATGTTTACGGATTCGCCTGCGGATCGTTTTTGGGTTTGTTGCCCCAACTGTGGCAGCGAAATAGAGACCACCGGCACGGGTGTTGAATTGACCAAGCAATGGGTGCTCGGATAGCATCGTGAGAGTGGGGGGAACACACACACACACACCCATGGTGAAAGAAACAACTCTTCACCATGGGTCGGTCAGGATGTCATCCAATGAGCGAAACTGGCTCGGTTTGATTGTTGTTGGCATGCCGTGTACGTAGATGGTATGATAATACTCACCCCTTGTGTTGATCTCGATCAAGTGTTCCAGACTGTCGAGCACCAATGTGAAGCCGCTGGGTGTGGCCCGTGTAAACAACACCGAGAAGGGAAAGGGCCAGCCCGGGAGGCGATCATCCAGTGCGCAATAGCCCCGTACAAGAGCTGCGATGTCCTCTTCCCTGGACCTCTAGTGCACGCGATGTAGGATAACATTTAACGCGCTAAGGCGTTGCTTACGCGTTGTCATTACGCCAGGAGAGAGTGAGTCCTCTTTCACCATGGGTCTGTGATCATGTCCTTCAGGCTCCCCGTGACCATCACCTGCTGATAGCCTCGTGTGGGACACCTGATCTTGATGTAGCTGCAAGTGCCACGAATTGCATCCGGGCGGAAGTAGACGAGGTAGAGGGGGCCCTGTGTGGCGAGCTCCGGGTCGCCCGTGTCCAACACAGACAGGCCGATGGGACACAGTTGGTGCTGCACCGCAATCCCCGCCTCGATGAGATCTTCGTATTCACGAACCACTATCATCCGCGCAGCATCGGACACGGTACTCAGCCACGGCCGATCCAGCACTCGAAAGAGTCGCTTCATGAGATCCGTGTGGGAGAGCATGCTTGGAGTGAGCGACACCACCCCCATGGTGGAAGAAAGTCCGTTCACCATGGGCTATCATTGAGTCCCGCTAGTGTACTTCGCCTGAATGGCCCGCCCCCATCACGGAGATCGACGACTCGTATCCTGTAGTAGGCAAAGTTCGCGGGGCGGCCATAGGGCAAGATGTGGACGCGGTGGTCGGGGCCTCTCGTATCCAGCCAGCGGAGGCCGCCGGCTCCGCGATCCTCTATGAGATGCGGAACGAGCTGGTACTTCTCGGCAAGTCCAGTCTCGATCAGCGTTTCGTAGCCCCGGATAATGTCCGCTCTGGCCGCGGCATCAAACCACGACGGTGCCCGGTCTTTCAACACGTCGTCCAGGCGACCCATGAGCTCTGCGTTGGAGAGCATGCTTGGAGTGAGGGGGCACCACCTACCACCCACCCATGGTGAAAGAAAAAAGGAAACGGTCGCGGGCCGGGCAATGTTTATCTTTTCAGCCAAGCGTAGGATGCGATGAAGCCCGATCTCCTGTGCGTTTCCGGCCAGGGGGATTAGCGTCGGTTCTTTCACCATGGGTGGCGTGTATGTGCGCCCGCCTGCGGAACCTTCTTACTTTGTTCTCATCCGTGTGATCATACGTCTCGGTAGCTCCTGTCCATTCAGCCCCACGACCCATGGCCGCCTTCCACCACTCGCGTACCGGCCGCGAAGGCTGGGAATGGGTTTGGCGGGATGACCACCCGGAGAAGACCCAGCTGTATCAGCGAAACCACGCCGCCCTGCAAAGGTGGCTTGATACTGGCCAGTTCAATGCTCTTGGCTTCTTCCGGGATATCGTTCGTTTCATGAGCGATGAGACCGAAGACACGGGACTCGATTGGACCCTCTCCACCATTGGCTATACCCGCGACGAACTTCGCATGATCAAAGCCGACAAGGGGGATGCACGGACGGTGGCCATGGAGATCCTTGCTCGGGGCTGGAAGGCGAATCCAAGCATGGCACCCTTCAGCCCACCCCCGGATGAACAATAAACGTCTCTCTTTCTTTCACCATGGGTGGTGTGGGTGTCCATCACCGTGCAACCTCTTCCTGAAAGGCGACGCGGGGATAGGAGTCACCCATGGTGGAAAGAAACATCAAACACATGCCTGTATTCCTTCACCATGGGTAGGGGCACATGTCACCTCACCCGTCGCCCAACCTCCCGCCGGCCCGTCCTTGCTCTGCGAATGCGATCCTGGTCTTCCGCGCGGGTATCGAGGATGAATTGGTTGCGCTCGTGGTCGAGAACCACGGCGGCTTCACCCTCTGTCCGAACAATGGCGATAAAGTCGTCAAACTGCTGGATCTCGCCCCACTGCCCTTCTGGCATAATGTCGTTGAAGGGGATACGGACGTGTTGCACGCCCTGCGCCTTGGCCTCCGCCAGCCGAGCGAGTGCAATCGTGGCCGCGGCGGTGACGGGCCCATACTCGGGAACGTCCGTTGGCTCGTACCCTCCGATGGCCACGGGCACCATGCCACGGTGAGGGAGTTCGATGCCGTGTGCGGCCTCTCCGTATTCTTCGTCCACGTCGACCTCCTCCCAACGCGTCCCACAACACGAGAACCCGCGAGGGGCCCACCGACGTCGGCGTCGGTCCCGGCCCCCGCAACAGCTTGGACGCTGGCCCATGCGCGGCCCGGGGCGAATGACAGACCATTCACACACCCATGGTGGATGAAAGATCGAATATAAGCATGTATTCCTTCACCATGGGTGGGTATGTGTAAGCAACCCCCCTCCAGCTACTGCGTCCCCGAGCGTCGTGTCGTCCGTGCCATTGGTGCGAGCACGACGGGCTCGTTCTCGGCCGGGCCCGCCTCCCCACAGCAACGTAGCGCAATCGCCTCGATGCAGCGCGGACCCAGACGCGTGCGCACAAAGAAGATCCAGTAGCCTAGCCCAGACACAAGCACCGTCACGAGCGTCGCCGCGATCCACGTGATCCAGGGAGCGACGAGCGCCGCGGCCGCCTCGATCGTCTGTCCAAAGACATCCACGTACGTAAAGAACCAGGTCGGTACGCTGCCAATCGCGACGCGCCAGAGATCCCGGAACGAGTCGCGAAAGGCCGGGCCCAGTGCCTCGAACACGTCGCGCAAATGCCAGCCAATCCAGATGCACACGTTTGCCAGGAGTGTCGCGAACCACTTCACCCACTCGGTCACGTGGTCCACCAAGGCAACGAGCACCGCGAGAGGCTGGAGCCACCAGACGGTCTTGAGCGCCCGCGCGAGCACGTCCCAGAGGAAGAGCGAGGCAGAGAGGAACCCGAGCTTCTGTGCGTTGCTAAGCGTCATGGACAGAAGTGGGTGGCACGCACACACACACACATCCACCACCCATGGTGAAAAGAACAACGACTTTCCTTCACCATGGGTGGGGGCGCACACACAGGCGCGAAAGACCCGCACCCCGTCCCCCACACTACTTTCTCTCTTTCACCATGGGTGATGAGGTGTGGTGGCCTCGGCCCCGGCCCGTTCTTCGCATCGATCGGAACTTGTTGGTCTTTGAGAGCAGGCGCCTGGTGCCAACCTCCCTGTCCCGTGCGGGGCAACTCGCCCGGATCTATCCCATCCTTGGCCGGCCCGCCATTGCCTGGAGCGATCCGCTCGATCCCGGCTGGACTTGGTCCACAGACTGGCTGAGCATTCTCCGCGCCTCGCCTCGACTCTACGATGCCCTCTGGTTTGGGAACCAGATGGTTCTCGAGATCTCGCTGAGAGAAACAGACGATCCCGGCCCACTCTACGGCCTCTCGCTCGGCACGATCGAAGACTGGCAACAACACTGGGGGGAACGTATTCATGCCCTGTGGGACTGGCTCTGTCGCACGGCCGATGCCATGCATGCGCATCCCCCAGAATCCTCAGCCACTGTCCTCCGACGCCCTCAACTTCCACCCTGTGGCCAGAAGCGACGCAATGGCAAGGCATGCGGTCAGCCAGGTGTCTGGGTGGCGCATGGGCGTGGATACCGCGTGGTCTGCGATGCCCACCGATGCCACGCCGAGCTGGAGGATGGCAAACGCTGTCCGCGCAAGGTGGCCGATCGCCATGGGGATACACCATCCTGTGCTCGCTGTCTACAACGAGAGCGCCGTGCGGCCACGACGGAATCGGATGGCGAGGCGGAAGTCTCTGACGAATGCTCCGACGGGGAGTGGGTAAAGCCAAGGACACATCGTCCACCTCCACCCATGGTACGGGTATAGGACACATGGATTCTTTCACCATGGGGGTGGTGTGGTCAGTCCGTAAAGATCAATGGCCTCTCCTTACCACCTCGCTTGCGATCCGAACCACGGGCTAACCACGGCGGTGGTGAATGGGGCCGATCTCTGTCTGGAAGGGGCACCGGGTGTGGGCAAATCGGAGTTCGCCGAGGCCCTGGTCGCGGGACTCAAACAAGCCGGGCTCCGCAACGTGGAACTCCAGCCCGAGAACCCGCCGCGCGAGTTGCTCAAGGTTTTCTCGCAAGACGTGGACAAGCTCGCGGGCTGGCTCCAGCAGGTGATGCTGATGAAGCGCCAGCTCGTGCTCGCCACGGCGATGCCTGACACGACGACCGTGATCGATCGCTCGCTCGCTGGTGACTATAGCTTCTACCACTATCACCGCGCGGCCGGCCGGATCAATGAGACCATGGCGCGGGCCTATGAGAAGCAATTGGCCGCGCATCTCTTTGTCCCGCCCCGCCTCGTCATCTACCTCACCACGCCGCCGGCGGTGTCGATCGAGCGCATCAAGAAACGCGGCATTGAGTGGGAGATTCTCACCTACGACGAGCAATACTACCGAGACATGGATGTGGCCCATCGCGCTGCGTTCAAGCGCTTCGGCATCCAGTACGCAGAGATTGATTGGAGCGAGCACCATCCCGAGGGGAAGGTCCCGCCGGAACGCGCGATGCAAGTGCTGGAGCAGGCATTGCGTCAAGTCTACGGGGAGAATTGGGCACGGCTGCTTAACGCGTAATGTATTGGACAGCCTTGTGGAGGCCAAAGGCAAGGAGTCCATAGAATACCCACACCATCACCCCCATGGTGAAGAGAACGAGAGGACCCGGTAGGGCGAGGGCGAGTTCCGGGAGGCGCACAATCCCTAGCCAGAACGCGGAGAATATTCCCGTGGCGCAGTACCCGAGAAGCGGGAGGGGCCAGAAGATGTTTGTCAGGAGGGAATCCATTGGGCGAATGAGTCCCATTTCCTTTCACCATGGGGTGGTCGGTGGTGCTTGTCCTGCTCTGGGCCCTGGCCCTTAGGGCCCAGATTCAAGAGGGTGCCGTGCGACTCTCGGATCCTTGCTCTGGGCTCGACGATGGCCGGCACTGCATCGAACTCCGGCCCCATGCCCGACACTTTAGCGCGCACTGCTACCGGCAGCGTTTGTTGCAATGGTCTCTCCCACCGCCATTTGAAGAATGCATGCTCGGATGCGATGAGGAGACGGGCTACTGCGTCAAGCTGACCGGCGAACGAGTTTGGGAGGTGATTGTGGGTGGGGCGGTGCTCCTTCTGGTCTCTGCTTGCTTCCTATTCTGTTGCTGGAAACCGCGGACGCGCGTGGCTTGGCTCGCGGCGACGGAGGAGAAGGACCGGTGACACACACACCCATGGTGAAAGAAGAGACATCTCTGATCACAATGTGAGGCCAAAGTCAAGGCGCGGCACAGTAGCGATAAACTCACGCAATTGCTCCCGCGTCTCAGCCTTGAGCTCCCGAAACGAAGCGCACGGCCCGTCGACGATCACAGTGGTGTGCCCAATGCTCTTGACGATCCAGTCTCGATCGCGGTGCCGCCAGGAGAGCTCCCACGCCGTGGCGTTCGTGGGATAGACCCAATACCAGGTGATCCCGCCTTCCGTTTCCGTATGGGTGTGATCTCCACCGATGAGCACGCCCGCTGCACGGTAGACACGGGGCCAAGAGGGTAGACCCGCGGCAATCAGATCGAGTATGGCTCGGCGCGTGGATCGCCGATGATACGGTTCTCGCGTGGAAAGTCGGGTCCACATGGACCTCCAGGCCAAGGGAAGGATCGGGATTCGTGCCTTGGTCTCACCTAGCATCTGCTGGCAGCTACGCGCAAGGCGCACCAGTGCCGTGAGGGTGAGTCGGGCATAGACCTCGCCTCGCATCTCAGGGAGGAGATCGAGGAAAGGGAAGGGCCTGGGTCGTGGGCGTTTGCGCTTGCGTGAGGGAGCAGAAGAAGAGGAGGTAGAACGACTGCGTTTCATTGCGACAGGATGGAGTGCGGGGCCATCAAACAGCTACCGCCCATGGTGGACAAACTTCTTCACCATGGGGTGTGTATGATGGTGTCGCGGTCCGGAGCCTCTACGTAGG
>Ga0065707_10000542_pt1 | contig 22305 bp, 30 predicted proteins | sample SwiRhicommuniRL3_FD_59094 | JGI IMG/M metagenome (GOLD analysis project Ga0065707, IMG submission 59094) | Switchgrass rhizosphere bacterial communities from Rose Lake, Michigan, USA - RL3 v2 (version 2) | ecosystem: Host-associated > Plants > Roots > Rhizosphere > Soil | place: East Lansing...
AAGAAAGTAATAGAGCCCAAAGTATTGGAGGTACTAATGAAATGAAAGTTAGTCTTAAGGATCTTCGAGGAAAGGATCTAGAATCATTAGAACTGCCGTCTGTTTTTAATACCCCATATAGACCTGAGATCATAAAAAAAGTATATGTGAACGTCCTTTCAACACGATTCCAACCTCAAGGAAGATATCCTGCAGCAGGAGAAATTGTTAGTGCAGAATCTCGCAATACGGGCTTAGGTATTGCCAGAATAGCTAGGGCCAGAGGTGAAGGATTTCAACGAGCAGGTCAGGCTGCCGGTGTGGCTGGTGTTCGAAAGGGAAGATTGACACATCCTCCGGTTTCATGGAAGAACACTTATAAAAAAATAAACAAAAAAGAAAGACAGCTTGGACTTTGCTCAGCTATTGCAGCGACATCCAATAAAGAAATAATAGTAAAGCGAGGTCACAAAGTTGGAAAAATTTCTGAATTTCCAATTATTGTATCAAATGACCTGGAGAAGATAACAAAGACCTCAGAGCTAAGAAAAACTTTGCTATCATTAGGGCTAGAAGAAGACCTTGCAAGATCTACAAATATTGTTAGAATACCATCGGGTAAATCACGATTACGAGGAAGGAAGAAGCACTCAGCTTTGAGTTGTCTGATAGTTGTATCAAAAAATTCTCCAATCAGTAAGCTAAGAAAATCTCTTCCTGGTGTGAGTGTAGTCTCTGTAGAAAGTCTAAGCATTACGGACCTTGTTCCAGGAACAAAACCAGTTAGATTGACGGTATATACAAAAAATGCCATTGATTCTATGAATGACATAAATACAGTTTGGTCAAAAGTTCAGAGCATGGTGAACCAATAGTGAGTAAGGATTTGGAAGACAATCTTCACACAATCATCCTTCGCCCATACATTACAGAAAAGACATTCAATCTGATTGAGAAGGAAAATAAGTTAACCTTCATAGTCGCAGATAGTGCAAAAAAAGATGATGTGAAGCGGGCGATAAATATAATGTATGAATCAGATGTCAGAGAAGTCAATCTATTTCGCACAATACAAGGAAAAAAGGCAATTATTAGATTTACTAAAGATGATGAAGCAAGGCAACTAGCTACAAAATTAGGATTGGTTTAGTTTGATTCATCTAGTTAAATTTAAAAGGAGTATTTTGGAGCTGATAATGTTAATTGGTTCGTGAATTCAGATTTAGAGGTTACAACGTTGATCAATTGAAGAATTTATCAATAGAGGCCCTACTTCCGTTATTAAATGCTAGACAAAGGCGATCTCTCGATAAGAGGGTAGGAAAGTATATGGATGATCAAAAAAGAAAACTGCGTGAGCGAATAAAAAGCGTTAGGGAAGGAAAGTCTAGTGAGGCTTTACGAACTCATGTTAGAGACATGATAATTCTTCCAGACATGGTTGATATTACTATCAATGTTCACAATGGGAAGGATTTTGCTCCTGTTACTATTAAGCCCGAGATGATAGGACATTATTTAGGTGAATATGCTATTACAAACAAAAGAGTTCAGCACGGTGCCCCCGGAGTCGGAGCTTCTAGGTCAAGTCTATACGTGCCACTAAAGTGATACATTTGCCTTCATATTCTTACTCATTTTCTCAATTTGACAAGAACAAACATGTGAGAGCAGCATTAAGAGAGACTGACATCTCGCATAAGCACGCAAGAGAAATTGCCTTGGCGATTAAGGGGATGTCGATAGAAAGGGCCAGGAATGTTTTAGATCAAGCGATTGAAAAAAAAGTCGCCGTTCCTTATAGAAGGTATCATAATGAGGTAGCTCACAGATCAAATATTCGTGATGGTTTTTTTTCCGGAAGGTTTCCAAATAAGGCTTCAAAAGAATTCTTGCGTCTTTTGGATAATTTAGAATCAAACGCAGAGTACAAAGGTATGGACCTTGACAGATTAGAAATAGTGTCATGTGTTATCCATAAGGGAACAAAGCTCAAGCGATTTACTCCCAGGGCTATGGGTAGATCAAGTCCCAAAGTTGATACGTTGACCCATGTAGAGATCGTGGCTAGAGAGGGCAAAGTAAATTGAGTGCGATAAAAAACGTCATGAAGAATAATTTTAGAAACATGGAACTGAATGAATTTTTGAGTTCTACTTTAAAAGAAGCTGGATATGGAGGAGCCGAAGTTCAAAAAACACCCATAGGCACCAAAATAACACTCTTTGTAATAAGGCCAGGTCTTGTTATAGGAAGAAAGGGTAGTGGCATAAGAGATTTGACGAGTAGATTGGAACAGCAATTTAATTTAGAAAATGCGCAAGTATCCGTTACTGAAGTAACAAAGCCCGAATTAAATCCGAACATCATGGCCAACAGAATTGCTCAACTAATTGAAAGAGGAACTGCATTCAGAAGAGCGTCATTGTGGACAATTAACACTATTATGGGAGCTGGTGCTATGGGTGTTGAGATTACAATCTCGGGTAAACTTAGAGGCGAACGTGCTCATTTTGAAAAGCATACTGCGGGCGTCATACCAAAGAGTGGCAAGATAGCAGAAGAAGTGGTAAGAAGTAGCATTAACAGCATATTAACAAAGATGGGATTAGTAGGCATACAGCTGAAAATTTCGTTAAGAGAAGAAATTCCTCGTGATTTTGAATTGAACACAGAGTCTCCATCAAAGAGTGAACCTGAAGTCGAGAACCAGAACGAAAATAAGAGTCCAAGCGAGGGTCAAAAAGCGCCATCTGACTCTAAAGTTAAAACTGAGAGTAAAGATATTATTAACAGTGAAGTTAAGGAAATAGCCGTAAATAAGAGTGAGACTTGATGGCTAGACTTAAATTAAAAACGTTGAGAGAGTTTAATGACGGCGATTTGGAATCAAAGTTATCAGAAATTAGAGCAGATCTGTTGAAATTAAGAATTGAAAATTCAAAAGGGACCCTCAAAAAGGAAACGGGGAACATGAAATGGAAGAGACGAGATATTGCTCGTATACTATCAATCTTGAAGGAAAGGGAATTGGCTAAATGAGATTTAAAGAAAACGTCTTGCAGCACGAATTCATAGGTAGTAAAGCACAAATTGAATATGGACCCCTTGATAATAAGAGAATAATAAATGGTAAGATCATTTTTGAAACAAAGAATACCTTTTCAATTAGGGATGAATTGAAATCATATGTAATTCCAAAAAATGCAATAAGTAAGTTAGGATTAGTTGTTGAGGAAGAAATTTGTTTTATGAATGGGTCTATGCTGATTGGGAGACCGGAAGATCGTTTAACAAAGTGATAGTATAGATAATGACTAGAAATATTGGCTTGACAGTTTCAGAACCGAAAAGGACTTGCAACGACGATTTGTGTCCTTTTCATGGCAAACTCTCAATAAGAGGAAGAATTTTGACTGGAATTACGGTAAGTTCTAAGGCACATAAAATGATAGTAGTCTCCCGTGAGTATCCTAGACTTGTGAGAAAATACAAAAGATATGAGAGAAGTAGCTCAAAGGTACATGCTTTTCTGCCTTCATGTATTGACGTAAAAGAAGGTGATGAGGTCAAGATTGCCGAGTGTAAACCAATATCAAAAACAGTGTCGTTTGTAACTGTGGAGGTAATGAAGAGTGGCGTCTAAGAGTCGAGCTGTTTCTGCAAAAGGAGTAGAGGAATTCAAGCCTTATATAACAAGGGCATTACCGATAGCCGCAAACTTAGTTTGTGCTGACAATACAGGCGCCAAAATCTTAAGGATTGCACAAGTGACACGTATAAAGGGCAGGCACTCCAGAATGCCGTCTGCGGCCGTGGGAGATTTTGTTAATGTTACTGTAAAAAAAGGAAAATCAGAGCTAAGAAAACAGATGTTCGGAGCCGTAATCATCAGACAAAAATACGCAATAAGGAGACTAAATGGGGTTAGGGTATCATTTGAGGATAATGCAGCAGTATTAGTTACACCCGAAGGAGAAATAAAAGGAACGGACATAAAAGGACCTGTTGCGGCTGAAGCTGCAGAAAAGTGGCCTAGGATAGCAAATCTTGCATCTTTAATAATATGAGTGATAATGATGTTTTATAACCTGATTTCAAAGCATAAAAGAGACAAGTTCTTGGGAGCTAATCTGTCTGAAAACTTAAGAGAGCAACACAGCAGGCGAAGCATGAGAGTAATCAAGGGCGATACTGTTAGAATATTAAGAGGCGAGTATGTTGGGATAGAAGGGAAAGTTGAGAAGGTGAATACAGTGAGATCAACATTGTCAATTGAAGGTGTTCAGAGAGAAAAAATACGTGGCGGAAACGTCAAAGTACAAATTCACGGTTCAAATGTTCAGATAATTTCATTGAACACAGATGACGAATACAGAATGAAAGGAACAAAGAAAACAAAAAATAAAAACAGAACTGTAAAAAAAGAAAAAGAAACGAAAAAATCAATTGCTAAGACGACAGAAATAGTGAAAGGAGAAGAAATGTAAACATGGCAAAAAAGGGAGGAGATAAGAGACTAAAAAGACAAGTTGCGCCTCGCTACTGGCAGGTTAATAGAAAAAGCGCAAGGTTTATTCTCAATACGATGCCAGGCCCTCACACTAGAAAATTTTCGTATCCGATTGGGGTAGTGTTGCGTGACCTATTGCATGTTTGCGCTGATATCCGTGAAGTAAAAAGCTCGTTAAACAAAGGATTGGTAAGCGTAGATGGTAAAATGGTTCGTCATCCAAACTTCCCAGTTGGTTTAATGGACACAGTAGAAATAATACCTTCAAATGAATTATATAGATTTGTACCTTCAAAAGGACTTCCATTACTTCCAATAAAAATAGATTCAAAGGAAAAAAACTTGAAGTTGGGAAAAATCAAATCTAAAGTTTCTTCAAAGAAGAATTTGTATCAATATTGTCTACATGATGGGAGAACATTTCTATCAAATGCATCATATAATGTGAATGATACGTGTTTGGTTGAATTAACTGATTTTGGTATCAAGAATCATGTGCCGCTCAAGGAAGGATGTAGTGTGATCGTTACTAGAGGTGAGAATGCTGGTAATGTTGGCAAGGTTGAAGAAATCAAGACTGGATCTTTTTCACTTCCTAAAAGGGTACTCGTCTCGATGGGTGAAAAAACTGTCGANTTACCAATTGAAATTGTCATGGCTATTGGAATNGACTCTTCATTAATTCAGGTGAGCATTTAATATGAGTACAGTAAATAGNATGAAACAAATCAATTTGGAAAAGGTCGTAATAAATATCGGAGTTGGAAAATCAGGTGAACCACTGGAACGAGCCAAAAACGCTCTGGAAGAATTAACATCTCAAAAACCCACCCAATGTGGTGCAAAAAATAACGTAAGAGATTTTGGAATCCATAAAGGTGAGCCAATTGGCGCCAAAGTCACTTTGAGAAATAATGAGGCTATGGAATTTACCAAGAGAATAATACAATCAAAGAATAACCAATTAAAAGAAACGTCATTTGATAACTTTGGGAATATTTCCTTAGGAATTCGTGAACACATTGATATTCCGGGGGCAAAATACAATCCAGATATAGGAATTTTCGGAATGAATGTTTGTATATCATTGTCGCGGCCTGGATATAGAATAATTAAAAAGAGCAACCCAAAAAAAATGGGGAAAAAACACAGAATTTCAAAGGAAGAAGCAATTGAATTTTTCAAGAACCTAGGAGTTGAGATGATCTAATGCCAAAGCCAAGAGAATATGATATCACTGGCAGAAAACAACGTATCCACGGAAAAGGTACTAGATGGTGCAAGCGATGTGGTTGCTATTCTGGGCTAATCCAGGCTTATAAAATCATGCTATGTAGACAGTGCTTTAGAGAAGTAGCAATAAAATTAGGTTTCAAGAAATATGATTAGAAAAATGGGTGAATGAATTGCCAGCATTAAATATCTTATCAAATCTTTTTACAACACTGTATAACAACGAAGTTAGAAGGAAAAAAGAATGCATAGTTAGTCCATCTTCTAGATTTTCAAGTGAAGTACTGCGAGTTATGCAGAAACATCGATACATTGGAGAATTCGAGCAAATTGATGATTCCAGAGCCGGCAAATTCAAAATTCAATTGTTGGCAAAGATAAACAAATGTGGAATAATAACTCCAAAATTCAGCGTTGGAAAAAACCAATACCTGAATTGGGAAAGACAATTTTTACCCGCGTATAACATGGGTATCTTGATAGTCTCAACTAGCAAGGGTGTCATGACTCACCATGAAGCACAGGAAATGGGAATAGGAGGAGTATTAGTTGGGTATGTCTACTAGAGAATATGTTTCGACGTTAGAAATTCCAGAAGGCATTTCTGTAACTTTGGAAGATAGGACAATATCAGTGAAGGGCAAGTTGGGCACCATAAAGAAAGATTTTGCTAAACTTCCAGCGTCGTTAGCAATAGAGAATAATCTAGTAAGGATTGAACCGTATGGAACAAGGAGAAAAGATTTCGCCATTTCGAAAACCACAAAAAGCATTATCAACAATATGATAAAGGGCGTCGAGAACGGATACAAGTATAAAATGAAAGTGGTCTTTGCGCACTTTCCGATAACTGTGAAGGTTAAAGATGGCAAAGTATACGTAGAGAATTTTTTTGGAGAGAGAAAGGCGAGAATTTCAAAGATAATGGGTGATTCTACAAAAGTAGTCGTAGAGGGTGATGACATAGTAATTACTGGCCCTCACTTGGAACATGTTTCGCAGACAGCTGCCAATATAGAGTTATCAACTAGAGTAAAAAACAAGGATCAAAGAGTTTTTCTTGACGGTGTATACGTTTATTCGAGAGAATAGAATAACATGTACCTCCGCCAATAAATTCAGGATGACTTTTATATAGAATATTTGTGCAAGTGAGGATTAAGTGATAACAGTTATTCTTGCTGGCGGTCTGGGAAAAAGACTAAGACCTTTAACGTCAGATAGGCCAAAACCTATGATCCAAATTAACAATACACCGATCATAGAATTGCAAGTAAAATGGTTAAAAAAATTCGGAATTACGGATATTATCGTACTGGTAGGTCATCTCAGAGAGAAGATAAAGCATCATCTTGCCGATGGTAAAAAATTTGGAGTCAATATAAGTTATATTGAAGAGAACGTACCCCTTGGAACAGGCGGTGCATTGAAGAATGCAAAAGACCATATAATTCAAAATGGAAACTCTGATCCCGGGTTTTTTGTCATCAATGGAGATATCTTGACCAATTTAGATCCTTTTACGATATCCGAGAAAGGATCAATGACACTTGCGTTAGTTCCTATGAAAAGTACGTTCGGTATTGTGGAAACAAATGGTGATCTTGTATCAAAGTTTATAGAAAAACCATCCATTGAGGATATGTGGATTAACGCGGGAGTATATTATTTTTCAAATGAAATTTTTGATTACCTCCCTGATAAAGGGAACCTAGAAACTGTTACCTTGCCTATGCTAGTAGAGAAACAAAAATTGAAGGCCAAAAAGTTTTCAAATAATTATTGGCGATCAATAGACTCCCACAAGGATGTTGATGAAGCCTCCAAGGAAATTGAACAAGTATTTAAAAAATGACTNAGAAGATCGGTCAAATCGGCTANAACCCAAGTAGCCTGTTTAACGCTCAAGATATTCTAAAAATCGGTAAATNATTAGACGTTAGACCAAATGTNAGTTCGATATGGATTCCTGAGTCTTGGGGACGCGAAGCCTTCGTAATGTTAGGAGCCATTGCGGCCATTACTAAAAAGATAAAGCTAGGAACTTCGATTGTAAGCATGTTTTCCAGAACACCCGCTACATTGGCAATGGCCGCTTCCACCTTGGATAATATTTCCTCAAATCGTACAATAATTGGGATTGGTGCAAGCACACCGGTACTTGCTGAAAACTGGCATGGAATAAGGTTTGAACATCCACTTAGGCGTATGCGGGAATACTTGATGTGCTTTAAAATCATCTCCAGGGCAGAAACAATAAACTTTGATGGAGAATTTTTCAGGTTAAAAAACATGCGGATTTTACACCCATCATCAAGAAAAAGAATTCCTGTTTATCTTGGTGCAGTAAATTCAGGAATGATTAAACTAGCAACAGAAGAGGCAGACGGGATAATTTTATATCTTCGTCCATTAGATGAGATTAAAAAAACAACAGAATTCATCAAATCAGTATTGTCCAGTAAATCTAATTTTGAAATCTGTTCTGTATTTATCACGGCGGTTTCAAACAAGCATCCTGATCTGGCACGCAGCAGAGCTGCAAAGACGCTGGCGTTTTATGTGGCTGTGGGTCAATACTATAACAAATTTTTATCCTCACATGGATTTGAAGATGAAGTAAAACAAATAACAACAGAATATCAGAAAAATGGTATTGAAAGTACCATTAAATACGTGCCAGATTCAATGCTTGATTCACTGACAATCAATGGTACAGTTGAGGAATGCATCAAATCTCTAAAACGATTTGCTTCGTGCGGTATCTCTCTTCCAATTTTACAAGTAAATCCCGTTAAGGACAATGAGCAATCAATCAATGACTCTCTCCTTCTAATAGAAAATGTCTAGAATAGCCATAGTTGATGAGTCAACCTCAGAATTCACAGAATTCACAAAAGATACATCAATGTCACTTCAACAATTGGCCTGCCAGCCTTGTAGAACAATTTTGCAAAATTCAAAAAAGGCTGATGTTGAGATTGATGCAGTTATTTTATCGACGACCTCCGATATTCAATACGGCTCAACCATTATCTCAGAATATCTGGGAATAAAACCAACTATTTCTCAAAGATTGGATAATCTATGCAATTCTGGTACCAACGCAATTGTCTCCGCATATTCATTAATAAAATCTGGCTTGTGCAAGACTGCNCTGGTTGTTGGAGCCGACATGAAACAAACCAAAGGATCTCGTTTAGCTTGGGATGTCTCAAGGGGNAGTTTTACCTCACCTATTTACTGGGCTGCCCTATTTGCAAAAGCTCACATGCGTAAATATGGTACAACAGAAGAACAAATGGCATCAGTTGCAGTAAAAAATAGGAAAAACGCTTGCTTGAATCAAAATGCTTTGTTCAGAAAAAAAATAACAGTCAACGATGTAATGAATTCAAAGAAACTTGTGGAACCAATAAAATTGCTTGATTGTTCGAATATCTGTAACGGGGCTTCAGCAATGTTACTTACAAACGAAGATGAGGCTAAACAATATACAGATCGTCCGGTATGGATAGAAGGGATAGGTAGTTCGGTCGAAGCTGCAAGTTTTGGTAACGTCAGCTCCAATCTGTCACATGTACAATCTACTAGAAAGGCTTCTAACATGGCTTTTGCCATGGCTAATGTTAAACCAAAACAAATAGATATTGTTGAGCTTCACGACGCATTCACAATAATGGAGATTCTTGCATATGAAGACTTGGGACTTTGTGAAAAAGGTGAAGGAGGAAAGTTTGTATCGCAGCAAAGCATTGCGATCAATCCTCGTGGAGGACTGTTAGGAACGGGTCATCCGTTAGGAGCCACAGGTGTAGCACAAACGGTAGAAATTTGTCAGCAATTAAAGGGAAAGGCTGGAAAAAGACAGATCAAACGATGCAAGAATGGTTTGGTGCATAATATGTCAGCAGCAGGTTCTTCCTCATTAGTTCTCATACTTTCTTAGTTCTCACACCTTCATGATATGAGCACAAGTGTTGCTTATTCAGTACCAAATAAAAAAAGGCATATTATTTAATCAATATTAAGAAGCTCACTTATGAAACTATCGTGGACGATGTCATGAAAAAGTTTCTCTATTATCTAAGTACCGGCGATTTCAGAATTCCAGTGTGCGATAATTGCGGTAAAAAGGTTTGGCCACCATCTAATATTTGTAGCTATTGCTTTTCTAGAAAAATTAGAATGTCAAAACTAGATTCGAAGGGCAGGTTAATCGAGCATACACAATCATTCATCGGGGAGAGAAAAAATTTAGGACTAGTCGAGATATCGGGAATCAGGATTATAGGAAGTTTAAGTCAAGGGAATATGTCTCCCGGTAGCCCGGTAAAATTAACCAGATGTGGTCTGGATAAGGACAATTCTCCCTACTATGAATTCTCATTTACATGATGTACACATGATTTACTGTATGATTTAATTATTCAATAATTCTAACTAGAAACATAGATGTCATACGATAGATTTGTTGACGACAGACTGCTGACGAGCAGAGACGTCCTAAACAGATTGCAGATTAAGATTAAACTACTTGACTACGATGAATCGGCTAGAGATTTTTCACAAAGGTTTGGGAGCAGAATTCTGGTAAGAAAGGTCCTGCTGACAATGAAAAAGACAGATACACAAGAAATCGAAGAAAAGGAACTGGATCTTGAGGAGTTAGAAAAAAAAATTAGGAAAGAAAGACTATGGTCTTCAACTAACCGATGGGTTTCAAAAAATGAAATAAAAAATGGTTACATAATTGCTTCAAGACATGTTGACCTGTTGGCAAACGCGATAGCTCTTGATATAATACAACTTTAATCATTAATTATCTTAACCGTCAAGAAATACTTTGCTGCTCAGGATTATTATATTGCTAAACTCGAATTATGAAATATTGTGCTGCATTCATGTTGACATAAAAATTAGTAACATTCAAGTGCCAACCGTCAAGATTTGAATAATCTCGCGAGAACTAGTGCAGACCAGATTTAAGCGCCGCTGATCAGACTTGAACTGATGGCCCACTGGTTAACAGCCAGTTAAGCTCCAAAGTTACTAACCTTTGAATTTGCTCTACCATGCTGAGCTACAGCGGCGCATGTTTTACAGAAATTATTACTTTAAATAAATGTTATGCTAAATGAATGTCCGGGATAAAAACTTTCTAAATTCGAATTATGAAATATTGTATAGGAGTCGTGAACAAGCTATTTCTTCCTTGTAATAATAATTTTTACAACGCCCAATGCCACTAGCAATATACCCAATCCGGTTGTACTATACAAAGTAGAACCTTCCCTTGCTCCGTCCTGAGCAGCCATTCCTATCATTCCCGCGATTATCAATCCGCCGTTGATAAAAAGGAGCACCGATACGAGTACAGATTTTTCCCTAAATGAAATTGCAAAAGCGATAATAGATAGGATTACTGCACCTCCACCCAAGACGCCACCCCTAACTGCCGCATTTAAGTGAAGAAAACCACTTTTCGCATCATCAGAAGACGCATTTGAGGCCATTACATCAGCACCATATATTATTAGTAATACAAGAGAAATGAAAAGCAAGATTATAGATATTTTTGTTCTCATTATCTAAAGGGTATGCCAGATTATTAATAAACTTATTTTGAAAAACTCTTCAAGAATCTTTCACATGACCGCATTGATATGATATTATAATTAGTGCGAATCGAAACAAAATACATAAGTTTGGAATCCTCAATTATATTTTTGTCTTATTGTTAAGAACAAACTTTATCAAGAAAATTTTTTCAGGCTAATGTACAAATAGTGCAATGCTCATGCTCTTCCTATTGAATAGTAATAATCTCGATAAAAGATATGTTTGGCATCCGTATACTCAGATGAAACTCTGGAACAGATCAAATAATATCGTCATTGAATCGGGAAACGGTTTTAGTTTTGTCGATTCACAAGATAGAAGATATCTTGATGGAATTAGTAATATGTGGTGTAATGTTTGGGGACATGATAGGCCAGAAATAATTGATGCGATGAAAAAGCAGCTTGACACTCTGCCCCATTCTTCACTATTTGGACTAACAAATCATCCGTCGGTAAAATTGGCAAAACGTCTTACAACCATGACTAAGGGAATGAGCAGAGTTTTCTACACGGATAACGGCTCAACAGCAATCGAAGCTGCGCTAAAAATCGCAATCCAATATTGGAAGAATAAAGGGATGTCGCAGAAAAAAACATTCATTTGTTTAAAAAACGGGTACCATGGCGATACGATTGGTTGCATGTCAGTAGGTTATATTGATGGTTACTTTTCTCCCTACAAATCAATTCTTCTCAAAACATTAAGAGTAGATTCGCCCACTATAAGGCATGAAAAATTCGGTCCCCAAAACTATGATTCGCATATTGTCAAGATTGAAAATATACTAAAGAATCTATCATCAAAAATATCTGCATTTGTAATGGAAAGCGGAGCTCAAATCGCAGGAGGTATAAACATCTACCCAAAGAATTTTCAAAGGGAAATTAGCAAACTCTGTAAAAAATACAACGTTCTGCTGGTCCTAGACGAGATCGCTACGGGTTTTGGAAGACTTGGCAATATTATAGAATATGATGCACAAAACTCAAAGCCTGACATTGTTTGTTACGCAAAAGCCCTTACCGGAGGATATTTTCCACTAGCAGTAACACTAACAACAAATGATATTTTTAAAGAATTTCTTGGAGACTATTGGGCTAAAAAACAACTTTTTCACGGTCACACTTTTACTGGTCACCCTGTTGGATGTGTTGCGGCACTGGCAAATTTGGATCTTTACGAAAAGCTAAATCTAATTAGAAGAATAAGGGATAATTCAGTGATTTTAACTAGTCTTTTAAAAAAATTCTCGGAATTGGAAATATGTTATGACATAAGATCCAAGGGTCTACTTTGCGGAATTGAATTAAGAAAAGAGGGGATACCGATCAAAAACATAGATAAAATTCCGATTGGCCACTTCATTGCAAAAGAATCATTAAAAAAAGGAGTGTACCTCAGAACTCTAGGAAACATAGTTGCGATAATCCCGCCATTAGCAATGGAAAAGCATGATCTTGGACGGATAGTTGATACTGAATATGAAATAATACAAAAACTTGACCAAAAAATAAGACGGCATCGATGATATTTATTTTGGCTAAATCATACGAATTTGGTTATAAAGTGTAGCCTTGGATATCCCGAGATTTTTAGCAATTTTATTTCTTGGTATGTTCTGAGATAACATCTTAATCAGGGTGTCTTTATCGAGTGTTTTTTTCGGCCGCCCGATATTTTTACCGGACATTTTTGCCCTTATCATCCCATCCTTTGTTCTTTGAATCAGCATTTCTCTTTCTCTTTCTGCTACCCAGGTCAATATGCCGATCATTAATTTCCGAACACTAGTATCCGTTGTTTGTAGAAAAAGCTCCTTAGGCGAGCATGAAATCAATGGCGAGTATACTTCTATTGATTTTATGGCGTCAAGTGTTTCCCAAAATGTCCTACCAACTCGCGACAATTCATAAACAAGAACAGAGTCGACTCTGTCGGTTCTAACGAGATCCATCATCTCTTTGAATGCGGGTCGATTAATTGCGGGGATCTTACCGCTTATTGCAGAATCTTCAAAAAAATCAAGAATTTCGTAATCATTGTCGGCCGCCCACTTTTCTATCGCTAGTTTCTGATTTAAGACGGTCTGCTCATCGGTGCTGACTCGCAAGTATCCAAGCGAATATTTCATCTTATATTTTCTAACAGAACCTTGATAATTGCATAGGTCAAGAAATTTACGTACAGTTAAAAAAAGGTATTACGTTTTTTGGACTAAGCAAGAGTAAAAAAATGGTGATTTTTTTGGCCTGCATAAAAACGGGTCCTTTTTCAGACGCTTGTCGAACCGATTAAGGATGACGAATTTCGCACTTTCTTGGGTTTAACATGGCACTAGTCGAAATGTCCAGATTTATTGGTTTTACTACTCCTTAAAGGGGCTATATGGTCAAAAAAAGGCATTTAATGCTTAGGTATTTTTGCTAATTTTTCCTAATTTCAAGACGCTTGAATTTATTTTGTATGCCGCCAACATAATGAATTATTATGTTTGATTTTTTAAAAGTTTCAACATCAATTTTTTCGGTATTTGCTTCCGTCTAATGCTATAAATTCCATAGCAAGATTTCTGCTTATTCAACTGAATATAACAAACATATTAGAAATTGGTCACAAAATTAAAGGTTAATTATGGGTTCCAAAATAGAACTACTGATGCAGGATTTCGAGTTCATTGATTCTTGTATGAAGAAGGTCATTAATGGAAATACTATTTGCTTTGAAGAAGCAGAAAGATTAATTTCAACTGATAATTTGATAAAGTTAGCCGACTCGGCCAATTTGATTTCTAGGAAATTAAGTCATGATAGTGTCGACGTTGAAACATTATTAAACGCAAAATCCGGAAATTGTCCTGAGGATTGTTCCTTTTGCGCGCAGTCTACTTTTTACGAAACTGGTGTAACAAAATATCCGCTGCTTCCAGAAGAAATAATTTTAGACAAGGCCGTGGAAGCAAAAATGAATGGATCGGCCAGTTTTTGTCTGGTCTGCGCCTATAGAGAGCCTCCACAAAATGAATTTGAAAAAATTTGTAAGGTCATAGAAAGGTTAAGGAAAGAAGTGGACCTGGACATTAATGTATCACTTGGATTCATGACACCACAACGAGCTCAAAGGCTAAAATCGCTAGGTATAAAGCGTTATAACCACAATTTAGAGGCCTCAGAAAGTTTCTTTTCGGAGATATGCAAGACCCATGATTTCGCAGACAGGGTTAAAACGGCAAGAATAGTTAAGGATGCAGGACTGGAGCTTTGTTGCGGAGGCATAATTGGAATGGGGGAAACTCCAAAACAACGAATCGAACTTGCTTTTTCTCTGTCAACACTTGAGCCAGATGAAGTTCCAATAAATATTTTGATTCCAATGAAAGGTACACCAAAGGAACTAGAGAATTATTCGATTAATACAATGGACATAATCAGAACTATAGCTGTTTGGCGATTTATAATGCCCAAGACTATACTGAAAATCGCTGGCGGAAGAGAAGTTTACTTTAAGGACAACGGTAAGCTTGCATTGCAGGCAGGTGCAAATGGAATCATTACGGGTGGGTACCTTACCACAAATGGAAACGCACCAAATAAGGATATCCAAATGATACATGAAATTGGCCTCGATACGCGAATTCATTAAGGTAGATCTGAGTAATCTAAAAACGGACAACCTTTATCGAAAATTAAGGCCTGTCGATAATCAAAAAGGGCACCTTCTAGTTAATGGCAAAAAAATAATCAATTTTAATTCNAATGATTACCTTGGTTTGGCTGCCAACCAAGAAATAATAAATAATTCATTAAGAGATTTTAACGAAATTTCCCAGTGTAGTTCTAGATTGGTAGGTGGNAATAGCACTGTCTTTGAAAACCTCGAAAAAACGTTATCAATGCATAGAAAAACAGAAGCATCATTGGTATATACCACGGGATACTCAGCGGTTCTAGGAACTCTAAGTAGTCTAGCAGATATGAATACAACTATTTTTAGTGATGAACTAAATCATGCCAGTATTATTGATGGCTGTAGACTCTCTTGTGCCAAAATCAAAGTATTTCGTCACAACAACATGGAGCATCTCTTAAAATTATTAAGAGGAGTTAAAGGTAAAAAAATTATTGTTACTGAAGGACTTTTCAGTATAGAAGGCGACATGTCAAACTTGAAATCAATTTGTAAATTAGCCAAGGAATTTGGTGCCTTTACCATTATTGATGACGCTCATGGCGATTTCGTCTTTGGAACGCATGGATCCGGCACGCCTTCAGAACTAAATGTCAATAATCTAATTGATATTCACATCAGTAGTTTAAGTAAAGGATTAGGTTGTTTCGGTAGGGTAGTGTTGCGTCTTCAAATCTGGTCAGGGAATATCTAATAAACAATTCCAGACAATTCATTTTCACATCTGCTCTTCCAACTCATTTGTGCAATTTTGCAATTGAAGCCATTAGTATCGCAAGAAAGGGAGTTCAACAAAGAAAACTTTTTAAAAATGTGCAAATGGTGCGAAAGGGGCTAAGGACGATAGGATATAATATAGGAAATTCAGTTAGTCAAATAATTCCAATCCAAATCGGTTCTGAAAAGCTAGCTATGGAATTTGCCAGCAAATTGTTAGTCAAAGGCATATTTGTACACCCCATGAGATTTCCAACAGTTAAGATAGGATGTTCCGTATTAAGACTTTCATTGAGCGCTTCACATANCAAAGCAGAGTTAGTTTATACTTTAGAAGAGCTCTACAATTTAGGTAGAAAACATAAACTGCTATAATGNAGTAATTATGATAATCAAATACATTGATTCCGCTCCAAAATAAATTGTTANTATTATCTTACCTTTCAGTTTACAAATTNACTATCGCGCTGAGATCCTACATATTGCATAAATCGAATTGTGAAACAAATAGTAAAGCAACTTATATCGCCACCTTATTTGTTGAGCTAAAATAGCATATTTCAAAATTCGAATTTAGCAATATTTATGTAATATGAGCGCGATGATAAAATCCGTGGTAGAAAGAGAACTAAAGATTAAATTAGCAGTGTCTGAACGTCAATTTCGGGAGATAAAATATTACTTCTCCCTTTTGCATCCCGAATCGATTGTTTCGGGATTAAAATTTGCATACAATCGACAAAAAGCCCAAGACGGTGGCTATTTGATTCTCGGAAGAAAGAGTTTCGTAAAAAAAGAAACTAGCATGTTGACAAAAGAACAGGCCAGATGGCGACTTGTAAACTGGAAGTCCATGATAAGGACTTATAGGAACAAAGGATACAGCTACCCTACAATAAGCAGAATAAAAAAAGATATCAGATTGATAGCTAAATCAGGTAACAAAAAATAGGAGTTTAGTAGGTAGATGCTTCTGTGGTTTTTTCGTCAATGTTCAATGAAGGGAGATCAGGGAATTTCTCTTTCATACTTTGTTCTACAAGAGTAGTAGCTTCTTCAATGATACTTGTTGACTCCTCACTCAATGGTCTCCCACTGTCTACTTCATGCTTTGGAATTTGCGCAGAATCAGACAGTATACCTCCCATTAGATCGGATATCTGAGATAGCGATTGATCCGCCTCTGGAACCATTGATGTTAAACCACCTTGAATGTTCTTTATGACCGACATTGCCGGGGTTAATGTAACTACTACATCACCTAGCTCAGTTATGGTATTAAGACGTAATTGAATTTGTTCCAATGCCAATTTAGCAGAGTCTACCATTTTGCTCATCTTGCGAATTTGTGAAAGTTCATTTGATAATAGCTTGGCATATTGGACATCGTGATTCTGAATTGAATGTACTATTCTTTTAAAAATAAGCTGATCCTTTTCTACAATTTTGCCAGAAATACTTTCGAGCTTAGAAATTTGCATCTCCAATTTTTTTTGGGCTTCCTCAATTCGTGGTTTTAGAGGAGTTTGAGATTTAATACTCTCCAAGATTTTAACAGCCATATTTTCCGACTGGGTTTTGTTCCACTTATCCTTAAAGGACATTATTTTTCTCAGAAGCCTATCACTTTTTTTGTTAATAACCCCAATTGTAACTAAGCATTGCGGGTGAGCGGTTACAGAGCAAGAACTCGAGATGAGAAATTTTTATTTATTTTTTGCTTTTGTCAAACATCTGCAACAACTGCTTTACAGCACCGTCCATGTCCTCTTCTCGAACTTCGGGAGACAAACCGTGCTTTAAGAGATTATTTATGGTATTAGAAATCTCTGTGCTTATCTCATCAAAGCTGTCAACATCATTAAAACCCTGTTGATAGAGTCTATTTAGTTTCATAGCATACATTCTCGTCTGATCATTTATCGTAACTTTATACACATTGTCATTCACCTTAATCTCTTCATTAGCCATAATTGTTATCAATAGAAATGACAATGAACCTCTAAGAAAAAGGTTTTGGTATTAGATACTTGCTTGAGGTCATTGTAAATTCTGAGTGTACAGAATATATTTAGTCTGAAATAATGGACTTTAGTTTCTTGACCATTTTTTCCCCCTCAGGTGTAAGCGAGTAATATCTTACAGCCATTGGTCTTGTTTTTGAAGAAGTCAATAAGCCATATTCACTTGTCACCAAACCGGATTTTTCTAATTTGGACAGGTGAAATGAGATAATCTTCCTATCCACTTTTATCACTTTTTCTAGATTGCTGGCATATGCCTTTTCAGATTCAAGTCGAACAAGAATTTTTAGTCTTACTGGATGTGTTGCTGCATAAATTATCTCGTAGATGTGATTATTTTTGTCCCTGGCTTTTTTTTTGTCCATTACTAAGTATTTAATATCCATGTATATAAGATTGTTTTCTCATACAGTTTTATTACCATATTATATGTTATCCTTTCTTTACCATATATATTATCTTTATAGGATAATATATATCCACCTATAAACCAGTAAATAAAAAATAAAATTTTACGATCGCTACCAATCTTGAATACACATCGCTTCTAAAAATTCACATTCATATCGCATAATCATTACAGATAGAAGGTCATGGTGGGATTTGGACCCACGACCTAAGGTTTACAAAACCTTCGCTCTGACCAGGCTGAGCTACATGACCGCGAGGCTGAATTAAATTTTTTTTGTCAGGTAATTAATACTTTGCAGGCAAATAGACACTTGGAACGCACAACAAAGACGCATAAGAAATTCTAAATAATCGTTATTTTTCCTATGGTTGTATCTCTACTCTTGCAAATCCTCATTGTATGGAGATTCGTATCTCAAGGGGTCCTGTGAGAATGTATTGCCCATTGCATAAATCAAAAATATACTTTGGATTCCTAATCCGTCCCATCTCGTGCTATAAGCTCGTTTTCATCTTGCCACTAGGTTATGTATATGTCCTGTGTGTGATGTTTCCCTATGCCATCAACAGTTTGGAAGGACCCAGTTGAGAAAGTTTTCCTTACTCCAGAACCAATATTTATGATATTTTTTCCATTTGTTTTTTCAATGTTTCCCTCAACGCAGGATAAGTTTCCATCTGATTTGTGTCATTAAGGGCATACGCGCAGACAAAATTGTTTATATAATGGTTTTTTCACATGTGAGTTTTATTAGAATCATCTATGTACAGAATGGACATATCAAATAAGAGGATTCAGCTTGGGGGAGCAGTAGTGATGAAAACAAATCCAATTCACTAACCTGCAATTAAACTTGTAGAATGTTGAAATCTGGACATTTTTAAGAAATGTATTTCAATGCTTAAAATTATAATATCTAGAAAAATACCATGGCGAGATATCTTGTTGTCGTTACAATAGAAAACAAAGAACAAGTAGGAGATCCTGAGGGTGAGACAATCAAAAAGGATCTAATTCTTAAGAGTGGATACTCAAATGTTGAGTCGGTCAGGTCTGCGAAATGCTATAACATTACCATTAACACAGAAACTGAAAATGATGCAAAAAAAGAGGTAACAAAACTTTGTGATGAACTAAGAATCTACAATCCCATTGTCAGCTATTGCAGAATAGGACCTATAACCAAATTAAGCAAGTAACTAAATTCCTGATATTTCTTAGACTATGAGAAAGTCACGATATACTACATTCTTTCCAGAGGCGTTATACCGATTAATGAAAGATTAATTCGCATTATTTGACGTATTGCTTCAACCAGCGTGATTCTTGCTTTAGATGTATTTGCATTGCTTTCTTTCAATATTGGTAGTTTTTCATAAAAAAGGTTGAACAAGGTTGCCAGATCATACACGTACTGTGCGAGGAGTTTTGGCTCCAGGTTTTTAGTCGTATTCTCGATAGTCATTTCAAATTTTGACAGATGTTTTAGTATTCGCTGTTCAATATTTTCTGAAAGGTACTTTACATCACCATCAAATGTTTTTTCATTTGCTTTCTCTATTAATCGGCAACATCGCGCATATGCATATTGCAAATATGGCCCAGAATTTCCGTCTAGACTTAATGAATCATTTAAATCGAATTTTATCTCCTTTTCAAGGTCATTTTTAATTAGACTGTATCTCATAGCAGAAATTGCTATTTCCTCGGAGGTTCTAGCAAGATCGTTTCCGTTAATTTCCGGATTACGTTTCATAGTTTCATCTTTGGCTTTACGATATAAATTATCAAGAACAAAGTCAGCATCAACATAAAACCCCTTTCTTCCGGACATTTGTATTGATTTTTGATAATCCGTATTAATTCCCAGACTAGTTGCGGTTGTACTTGAAAGAAGCACAGGACCGTATGACAAATGCAAGTACTTGTTAGGTTTTGATTCAAATTTACTCAATATTTCCTTAATTATTTTTTGTAACCTTGATTGACGGTTGTCAATGACGGTTACAGAATATTCGGCGGGGAAGAAAATTGGATGATCACCATTTTTTGATTCATCAGATGTAGTCATCCATAGAACTGTGTCATCCCATTGTTTGATGAATACCGTGTACTTAAATGGGTCTTCAATTGTTCCAACCTTTAGTAATGCATACGGGATGTCTTTTGCCATGTACGTTGCGGTTCCGTCACTCCTGACAATGATTTTAGTTCCCTCTTCGATAGAGTTAAAAACCCAACAGCCAATATTTTCACCTTTGCTCTCTTTGAGTATTATTTTTTCATTTCTCATTTTTTCAAACGTTTTAGCCCATAAGTTGGATCTAATTATATGAGACTCAAAATTTAGCAGGTCATATCGAACCTTCATTCTCCAACATGTTCGCAGCTGATCTGTAAGTACTTTTGATGTAATTTCAGATGCAAATGAAACTATTTCAGTATCCCCAGATTCTAATTTTCTTAATAACGATTTTCTTTTTTCAATTAGAGAAGGATCCTTTTCATAAAGTTCGTTTACCTTTACATAAACCTCGTTACCACAATACTGATCAAACTTAATTTTCTTGTCTGATGGTTCTACTGGAAACTTGAGAAATAAAAATCCTACCAGAATATCGGCCACTTGTAAACCAGAATCATCCACATAGTTTAGAACTGTTACATCATGATTTGTTTTTTTGAGTATCCTATACAAAGTATCCCCAATTACCACATTTCTCAGGTGACCTACGTGTAATGCTTTATTTGGATTGACGCTGGTGTGTTCAACAATGACTTTAGTTCTTTTGCCTGTATCCAAATTTAGGTGGTTTTCTAAAATATCAGATATTATTTCTTTACCAATGAGGCTAAAGTCACCTTTGAAATTGATGTATCCACTCTCATGTGCAACGACGGATAAAATGTATGATTGTGATTTTGTTTGTGTAATATCAAAATAACGATTACATTGTTCAGCCAATATTGAAGCTATTTCAAACGGCGATTTTTGTAATCGCTTTGTAAGCAAGAATGCAACGTTGCAACTCAAATCCCCAAAATTCTCTTTTGCAGGTTCAGTGAGAGTATAACTGTCATTTTGAATANCTAAATGCTTTAATGCAAATTTTATTTCCTCGTTGGCTTCGTTAATAAATTTTNTAAAACTCATTCTTATCTCAAATAATTTAAGCTCACATAGTCTATTGCATCGCACAATCCTATCCCCTCTTTGCCGTTCACAACGTNGTCTGCATGTTTCTTTACGGCATCATCTGAGTGGCCCAATGCAATACTCAATCCGCAAATANCAAAAACNGGAATATCAGTTTCGCTATCACCNATTGCCACAACTTCTTTCGGTCCGANGTTTAGGAACTTTAGTGCAAGATCCAGTCCTTTTGCTTTATTGACACCTAGTTCGTTGATATGAAATGCATATTTACTGTCTACTATATCCAGATCTAAATTTCTCTCTCTTAGTATTTTTTTACCCTCGTTTATGTCAAAAGTTCTTTGCAGGACAACTTCTGACATCCTAGGAAATACGGGTTTGACATCGACATTTTCCATATGATCTTTTAATATTTTATATCCTTTCAAACACAATTCTTTATTTCCCAGAATTGTATGATCTGAAGGCCCCTTGGAAACAACACCGCCGTTCTCTCCGATGGCGACCCGAGTAATCCCCAAAAATACCGATAATACGTATGCTTCTACGGAAGATCGGCCTGTAACAAAGAAAACTTTGTAACCTATTTTTTCAAGGACTCTCATTTTTGAGACTGCGGGTAAATATATCATTCCATTCCCGTTCTCTGTCAAAGTTCCATCAATATCTACTGCGAAGGCTTTGACTCTGAGATCTTTGCTAAACAAAGGCATTTTACTGACTGAATAATTCTTTTGAATTTCGCGTATCATTAACTTTTCTAAAGATAACATCGATGCATTATANCAAATGTCAATAAGCATTTGTCACCCGTGCATTGGTTTTACGCTACACGTTTACGATTAAATATTTCGCCATTTCAATACTCAATGGGTCCGTGGCCCAGTCAGGACAGGGTGCTGATTTTTCGAGCATAAGCCTCCGAAGCCAGAGTTCGTGGGATCGAAGCCCATCGGACCCG
>Ga0065707_10082092_pt1 | contig 22240 bp, 20 predicted proteins | sample SwiRhicommuniRL3_FD_59094 | JGI IMG/M metagenome (GOLD analysis project Ga0065707, IMG submission 59094) | Switchgrass rhizosphere bacterial communities from Rose Lake, Michigan, USA - RL3 v2 (version 2) | ecosystem: Host-associated > Plants > Roots > Rhizosphere > Soil | place: East Lansing...
CGCTCGCTTTCTCAACAACCGATCTCGGCAAGGATCTCCGCGGCATGCTTCATGGCGGTGTTGGCCGCCGGCACGCCCGCATAGATCATGCTCTGCAGGATGACCTCTTTGATCTCCTCGCGCCCCAGTCCGTTGTTGACCGCGCCCCGCAGGTGACCGCGAAATTCGTCCCACCGCCCGAGCGCAATCGTCGTCGAAAGCACCATGCACGATCGCGTCTTGCGATCGAGCCCCGGCCGGCTCCAGATCTCACCCCACGCATAGCGCGTGATCATTTCCTGGAATTCCGCCGTGAGCTCGGTGCTGCGCGAGAGGGCACGATCCACCCACTCGTCCCCCAGCACCTCGCGGCGGGTCTTCAGGCCGATCTGGTAGCGGTCGTCTTCGTTCATGGCTCGGGCTTCCGCGGCGGAGATGCAGACCCATATTAACCCCTGACGGCGCATCGCTCCGACGGCAGGCGGTACCGACCCCGCCCAGTGCATCATTTTCCGACCGCGGCGGGCCGGCTTTACCACTTCCACCCGACTTCTTGACACAGCCCGCCCAGGTCCAGACAATGCCCGCCCTCCGGCCGGCAATCTCCCTGCTCGCCGACCGAATTAGGCTAGGTAGCTCAGCTGGTTAGAGCGTGGCACTCATAACGCCGAGGTCGCGGGTTCGATTCCCGCCCTAGCCACCATTTGCCCCCACGAAGCGGTTCGACGCTCCCCTGGATCGGCGCAGCGCTCTTGAGTCGACTCGGCGTGGCCGAGACTCAGCGGGGTTTCGCGATGATCACATAGTTCGAGACCAAGGCGTTGGCGATCGGCGATGCCGGTGGAACGAGATTGCCGCTGAAAGTCACGAATTCACCGGCACCCACCTGACGATGATAGACACGAGGATGGATCAGCGCGTCGCTATCGTAGGTTTCAGAAGTCAACGCCCAGTCGCTCATCCACGCGGGCACGCCTTGAATGCGTGAGTCGCACACGATGTAGACGTCTGCCGGCGTGGAAAACGTTAGCGCGGTCACGTTGTAGGCAGTCGAATACTTATCGTCATTGCGAGTCTGTATGGCCACGCCGCCAGCGAGAGCGGGCGACAGGTAGTGGACGACATAGTCGCGGTCGCTATACGTGCGACTTCCGGGCATCGCCCGCACCTGCGGGAGCGTTTCGCTGGCCAACGGGAGGTAGGTCTCCACCTTTAAGGGGTCGATGGACACAGCGCGAGCATCCGTCCCCGCATCCGATGTCAGCGTCACGCGGAGAATTTGCATCGAGGTCAAATCGCCCGGCACGGTGAACGAGAACTCATCGCCGTCGCCTTGAGCGAAAACTGGAGAGCCGACCGGAAAGAGGCTCACCGCCCAATGAACGTGGCCGCCCGTGCCTCGCAGCGTAACCGTTTCGCCTGCACGCACACTTAAACTCGCGGCGGGCTCGGTGATGTGTGCACCCGCTGCCGCTGCAATGGGATACGTGACGGTAGCTGTGCCTTCGCTCGACATCGCCGTGAGAACGATCCGCTGCTGCCTCGTCGAATCGGCAGGCACCGTGAATGTGAACTCCTTGCCACTGCCCGTTGCGAATTCCGGAGCTCCGTCGCTGATGCGATCCGCTGTCCACACCACGTCTTCGCCGCTTGCTGTTGCGTGCACCTTCTGGCCGGCCACCAGCGTGACCTCGCCACCCATTGGAGAAGTGATCTGGTTTGCCATCGGAGGGCCTTCGGGAGAGAACAGCAACGCGCCCTCCGTGGTTGAATTGACCAGAATCTGACCCGCATCGTTCACAGCGACTGCGGTCAGGTTGCCGGAAGGATGGTAGCCGGTGGGAAGGATCAGCGAGCCCAACTTATAGTAGTTGCCGTCATATCGCAGGAACGGCTCACGCACCGTGCAGCTCTGATCCGAGCACGAGTCGCCGACGATCCAGCCTACGTTGTTAAGGCCGGTGGGAATCGTGCTGCTGGCGCCGGCCATGCCGGGGATCAAATGCAACTGGTGATCGGATGGCTGATAGAGATAGTTCGCTGGCGTGCCGTTCTGCACGGAGATCAGCGCCTGCCCATTGTTGTTGATGCCGATCGGCTGGATCGGGATGGAAGGATCCAGACCCGCCGGACGAAGCTCGACGAACGTACCCGCGACGTTCACCAGGTTCGGCGTGGTCCCAGTCAGGCCGAGCACCAATCCCGAGTCGTTCATCGCGACCGGCTTCCCGGTCGATAGCTGATGCTGAGTGCCGTCGACGTCGAGCAGAAGGCTCGGACCGTTCGGCGGATTGAGGGCGATCGACGCGGCGATCGCGCCGAAATCGTTGATCGCAGCGGGGCGCATGTTCGGCACCGGCAACGTGACCCTGCCGATAGCGGCGTTCCATATCATTGGAACAGTCACGTCCCTCAAAGCCACGATCGAGCCACCGCTATTCAAACCGGTGACGACGTAGTCCTTGTGATACTGAGCTTCGCCCACGGACATCAAGCCGAAACCGCTCGTCCACAGCCACGGAGATTGGTGACCGGCGACTTGGCCTGAACTGCTCAAACTTGCGCCCACTTGCAACCGTGTGTCACCGGGATTGGCGAGTTTCGTCACGATAAACAGCGGCGGATCGGCCAGGGCAAGGGTCGACACTGCCGTCAACCCTAGAAATCCAAGAGTCAGATGCAAGCGTTCCATATCTTTTCCTTTGCGACGGATTGGGGGTGGTGAGGTGTGCGCCCCTAACCCCATCCCACAGGGCGCTGACGTATTTGTCGCAAAATGGAGTCACCCAGTGGCGTGATGCGAATCACATATTCCGGAGATGGGCGGAATAAGATTTTCCGGTGTAAGACGAGCCTGCTTGACCTAAAGATTTATTTAGCCGCTCACAACCAGACCGACACGCTGTTGAAACAATGCAGTGTTTCGGCTGAGATCGCTTGCTGCAGCTTGTTCGTTGACCCCCTAGCCACCATTCGCCTCGCGACGCCGTTTCCGGGACGCCTTTCCCGAGGCCTCATGGAAGAGCCTCATGCACATGCTGAGCGACAACTCCGAGAGTTCGTCGGGCGGCGAAGCTGTACGCGGCCAATGCCGCCGGTCCAGGCAGCTCGTGTTCGACTACTATCCCGCGAGCAACGTTACACGGATCTCCGGCAAGACGATTTACTTCACTCTCATAATCGGCACGCAGTTGACGCTTTACGCTGCGACGCTGAACTGATCGAGACAGTGGAATCGACCGGCGTCGGCCCTCATTTCGTTGCCGCCACGATCAGCTTCTTGATCTCCCCATAGCCGAGGCCCGCCGACGCCGAAGCGAGATCGCCTTTCAGCAATTGCTGAGCTGCCGTGCGCAGATCGCCCATGACTCGAGTGTAGAGAGCCACGCCCATGCTGACTCGCTTGACGCCTGCTGCCTGCAGCTCGGCCCAAGGGACGGTGCCGGTCATCGTGCCGACGACGAGGTTCACCGGCTTCGGCGCCACTGCTTTCACGATGGCCCTTACCGCATTCATGTCGGTGGGATAAGGCGCGTAGAGAACGTCGGCGCCGACCTCGGCGAAGGCGACCAGGCGCTTGATCGTGTCCTCGAGATCGGGACGGCCTTGCAGGAAATTGTCCGTGCGACCGGTCAATACGATGCGGCCTTTCGCGGCCTTTGCCGCTTGCCGTACGCGTTCGACAGCATCGTCGAACTTGCGTATCGGATTGGCGGGATCGGCGCTCGTGTCTTCGATGCCGATGCCCGCGAGGCCTGCAGCGATCGCCGCTTCCACCGTTGCCGCGACATCGCTGGGATTGGCTCCGTAGCCGTCTTCGAAATCTCCGTTGACCGGCAGGTCCGTCAGTCGACCGATGAGTTGTGCATTGACGATGTGTTCTTCGCGGCTCACGGCATGACGGCCGTCCAATCTACCCAGCGCCGACGCGATGGCTGCCGACGACGTGCCGATCGCCTGGAAGCCCGCCTCTTTGAGCAGCAGCGCAGAAGTGCCATCCCAGGCATTCGGCATGAGGAATCCGCCCGGTTGCTCGTGCAGGGCGCGGAAGCGTTCGAACAGTTCAGGCTGGCTCTTCATGAGAGGGTCTCCACGTTGAGGGGTCTGCGGTGCGCGAAACTAGCCGCCGCTTCCGTACGGCCTGGTGATGATCTCCAGGTAATGCCCGTTTGGATCGTTCCAATACACACCGCGTCCGCCGTCGTGGCGATTGATCTGCTCCGGGAGACTGTGATGCGGATCGGCCCAGTACGGTAGCTGCCGGGCGCGGATGCGAGCGAAGATGGTATCGAACTCGCTCTCGCTGACCAGGAAGGCATAGTGCTCGATGATCAGCGCTGCCTCCGTCTCGATGAAATCCAACGTCACGGCGTTGTCGAGCGACACTGCCCAGAACGGGCCGAAGCGCACCGGCGCATTAGGCAAGCCGAGGATCTCCACGAGAAAGTCGGCCGACGCCTTCGCGTCGCGAGAATGAACGATAGTGTGGTTGAGCTGGATGGCCATGTGAGTCTCCGCAGAGGTTGCCGCAGCTACGACGCCGATCCACGCCATGCGGTGATGAAGCTGGCGGCCGATGCCTGGATGTCGTCGATGAATTTGCCCGGTCGATACAGTGCCGAGCCGATGCCGAATCCGTCTGCACCGGCGTCCCGATAGGGCTGCATGTTCGATGGCGTAATGCCGCCCACGGGCAGGATCTTGATCGTCGCAGGCAATACAGCTCGCATCGAACGCAGGACCGGCGGGCTGTTGGCCTCGGCTGGAAATAGTTTCAGCAGATCGGCGCCTGCCTGGATCGCGACCAGCGCTTCGGTGGGCGTCGAGAAGGCCGGTACCGAGACGAGATCGAGATCCTTCGTGGCTGCGATCACATCTGCGTCCGCGTTGGGAGCGACGATGAATTGCGCGCCTGCGCTGCTTGCCTGTACGACCGAATCCCGTTTCAACACCGTGCCTGCACCGATCAAGACACGGCCCTCCAGCGCCGCGCGTATTTTCGCAATGCTATCCAGCGGGTCGGGAGAATTCAGCGGCACCTCCATCAGCCGGAAACCGGCTTCGACCAATAGGGTCGCGACCCGGACTGCTTCGGCAGGCGAGATGCCGCGCAGGATGGCGATGAGAGGCAGTTCGTCGAATGCTTCGGTCCAATTCATGTCGGCTCCCGCAGTGGTGTCGACTGCGTTGCTATGTTCCATAAACCGCGAGCCGTGGCGCGATGTGCATCCACCAGCTCGACGTTCTTCATTCCCGCTTGGGCCAGCGCGTCACGATACGAGCCGGACATTGCAGCCGTGCCGATGATCCGCAGCGTCGAGGTTTTCTGCAACTCGACCCAACGGCCGGGTCCTTGCGTGGCGGAATGAATCTCGGCCCCGATCAACAGGCCTGACAGATACGCAGCGAGCGCCGCCGGTGCAATTCTGGCGAAGAGGCCCTCGGTGCGGACACCGAACAGGTGACCGGCGAGATCTCCCTCCAGGCCGATTCGCACGCCGCGCGAAAATGCATCTGCGTCGTGTGGCGCATCGATCATGAGACGGCCGAGCAGGGAATGCGAGCGTAGCAATGAATACAGTTCGCCGGTCATGAAGGTGCGAAAATTGCGAATGACGCCGTTCTCGACGTCGATCCATTTGCTGTGCGTGCCGGGAGCGATCACGAAAGCGGACGCTGCGGAGTCGATGGCGCCGAAGATCTGCGTTTCTTCGCCCCGCATGACGTCGTAGACGCCGTTCTGCGCAACCACGCTGATGCCTGGAACGATCCATGCGTGCGCCACCGACGTATCGATACGAGTGAGCTGCCGGGCAACATCGCGCGAACTCGCCGGGCACGGCGCATACGGTGCTTCGATCCAGCCTTGTCGGCTGCCGATCATGCCGCTCAGCAGGATCGCTGTGTCCGGTGCCGCATCGATCCAATCCGCGCAGATCGCGAGCAGCGCAGCCTCGAATCCCCGATCGCGGATGTTGACGATGCCCTGCGCCGATTCGCGGGTTGCGAGCACCGCGCCGGAGCCGTCGAACCGATAGGCCCGCAGATTCGTGGAGCCCCAGTCGATACCAATCAGGGCGACGCTGCTCAACTCACTGCCACTCATTGCGATACCGATCGGAGGTGGAGGGGAATTTCAGGGCGACTCAGGCGTCCATCATCACATGGCCGCGGATGACCCAGGAAGCGCCGACCGGCTATCATGACCGGAGGGCGTGCTGTTCGACGGCATGACCTTGATGGCCGGCGGCTTCGGCCTGTCCGGCAATCCGGAGAATTGTATTACGGCAATCTCACGCATGCCGGTGAGGAACATGACGGTCACGGCAGATGACGTCAGAGCGAAGACCAAGGCGAAGCTGACCATCGCAACGTAGGCAACGACGCAGATTCACGACTGCTGCAGACCGGCGGCCTGGCGGCAGCGGCGGCCGGACCTGCATTTCCAGAAAACTCCCTCACAGCGCAGCGCCAATTTCCTCTCTTGCGCTGCCAGAAATCTAGACACGACGGCAGTTCCCGGCACGGAGAGCCTTTTGCTGTCGGCTAATTCCAGGCAGAGGGCCGTTGCAATTGTCGCGGTGCCCGCTGAATACGTCGATACGGCAGGTCGATGACACTCGAATACATTCCCATGTAGCAAAATCGTGGTTAATTTCCCGGCGGTCGCGTGTCTATACTTGCAGGGAACCTGGGGCCACGCTTTGCACAACGAAAACCCGCCATCCGATCCGGCAGCGTCTTCTTCTGGGAAAGAAGCGAACGCCATTGTCGAGGTGCCGCGTCACGACCTGATGGGCAAGCTGTTCCAGGAGCATAATGACGCCCTGATCAACTTGCTCAAGTCGCGGCTGGGATCGCATCATGAAGCCAAGGACGTAGCGCAGGAAGCTTACGTCAAGATGCTGGGTTTGACGGATCCGGGAACGGTCAGCTATCTGCGCAGCTACCTGTTCAAAACGGCGATCAATATCGCCAACAACCGGGTGAGGGACGAGAAAGCACGTCGACGGATCGACCAGATGGTGTTCTTCGAAACTCCAATCGAGCATCGCTCGCCCGAATCCACCTGGGTGCAGAGGCAGGAGCTGGCGCTCATGCGTCGTGCGCTCGAGGAACTGCCCACCGACTGCCGCCGGGCTTTTCACCTGGTGAAGTTCGACGACCTCACTTTCAAGGATGCAGCGGCCCAACTGGGCACTTCGCCCATGCAGGTCTGGCGGCTCGTCTCGCGGGCGCTCGCACATATCGAGCAGGTTTTGATGGAAGCGAACCTGGTGCAAGGAGACACCCCGTGAACATTCGACTCTCCGACATCACCAAGGAACCCCGGCACGAGCAGGCCGCGGCCTGGTTCATGGCCCTGCACGATGAGGAAGTTTCAGACGAAACCATCCAGGGCTGGCAGCAGTGGATGGTGGTCGACGCGAATCGCCGGGCGTACGACGAAATCGAGCGCTTGTGGCATCGCGCCGGCGACCTCGCTCCCATGTCCATGCTCCATCCCGCGGTCGAGTCCGGTCCCGCCTTCGATGGTTCGATGACGGTGCGGGCGTATACGAGAGCGCACCGTCCACATCCGAAAAAGAAGACGGCGCGTCTCACGGATTACCTGGCGTTGTATGGCGTGGCCGCCGTGTTCACTGCTATCGGCGTAGCTGTGTTGTTGGTTCTGTCGTTCTATCGGCATGCGGACCCGCGTCCGGTCGCGATGTCGGTATACGAGACCGCGGTTGCCCAGCACCAGGACATCATGCTCGCCGACGGCTCGCGTGTGGAACTGGGCGCTCGCAGTTCCATCACGACCAACATCAATACCAATGACCGCACGGTAGTGCTGGATCGAGGGGAAGCGGCGTTCAAAGTCGCGCACGATGCGAGTCGTCCGTTTCATGTGCTCGCCGGCGGCGGGCTGATTACCGCGGTCGGTACGGCATTCAATGTACGCAGGCTCGATGGAGTGGTCGTGGTCACCGTCACCGAGGGAACGATCCAGGTCGAGTCCGCCGAGGCGACCGCCGCCAATGGCGGCATCTCGTTCCCTCGCGGACAGGTCACACGAGGCGAAGAGATCACCTATGGCGGCACCGGCAATGCGAGCGTCGTGCGCAAGGCCGATCTGGATGGGGTGATGTCGTGGCGTGAGGGCCGCTTGCAGTATCGTAGTGAGCCCTTGTATCGCGTGGTGCAGGACGTCAACCGCTACTCACGCCGTTCCATTACCGTGGCCGATGCGGCTGCGGGCGACATCCTCTACTCGGGCACGGTCTTCGAGCGGGATATCGATGACTGGCTCGCCGCGCTCGACACGCTGTTTCCGGAAGTCCAGGTGGTGCGATCGGACACCCAGCACGTGATCATCCGCTCGAAAGCGCCGGAGAGCCGCTAGCGACGCCATCTGTTGACATGTCTGGATCTGCTGCGAGCTTGTTGTGCAACCGTCTTGTGTGTATACCGAAGTTATCCGCAATTTAGACACAGTACGAATACATGGAGTCTCAGCGCTGGCGCTCAACGCTGCGCGCTAGCGGGACTTGAAGAGTCAATTGTTGTCAAGATAGGGAAGTTGACTTGTCTTTACGGCACTACAGTGAAGACATTGTATGCACCACAATACTCCGGTCACCGGCAATGACGAGTCCAATCCGACTCAGCGAGCCTGTGCAGCACCGGCTCATAGCGCGCAGATCGAACAGATCTTTCGTGAGCACAACGATTCGTTGCTGCGATTCCTGCGAGCGCGGTTGCATTCTTCGGATGAAGCCAAGGAGGTCGCGCAGGAAGCCTACGTCCAGATGCTGGGCCTGGACAATCCTGCCGCAGTGAACTTCATGCAGGGCTACCTGTTCCGGACCGCGGCGAACATTGCGACGAACAGGATGAAGCTGGGAGCGGCGCGGCGTCGCATCGATCAGCTCGTATTCTTCGACACGCCGCACGAAACGCGAACGCCGCAGCACACTCTCGATGTGCGGCAGCAGCTCGCCCACGTCAACGAGGCATTGAATCGATTGCCGCCATTGTGCCGCCGCGCTTTCATTCTCGTGCGCTACGAAGGCATGAGTTTCGATGACGCTGCGGTGACGCTCGGACTACATCCCCGCAAGGTGAGGCGATTCGTCCAGCGCGCATTTGCAAGCTGTCAGCGGGCCTTAGGGAAATAGGCCTGTGAGCATCAAGGAGCAGAACCGATGAACATACGCAAAGACACCCCGCGATCGAGCCGGGTACGGGAGCAGGCAACCTACTGGTACGTGGAACTGCAGAATTCCAACCTGTCCCAGCAGAAACTGCGGCGCTGGCAGAAATGGAGCGCCGTGCCCGAGCACAAGCGGGCCTTCGACGAGTGCGAAGAATCCTGGGTGCTGATCGGCGGCGCGAGAGTGCCGCCATGGCCGAGCGAGGCCGCCGTCAACGCCGATACTTACGATGGTTCCATGCCGGTGGACGAGTACCAGAAGCAACGGCGGCGCAAGTCTGCGCTGGGCCGGCAGCGCGTGTGGCCGATCTGGACCGGTGTCGCCATCGCCGCAAGTGTGGTGATCGCCGTAGGCATCGCCTTCAATCCATTCGACGCAAACGAGCGTCGGCCAGTACCCCCGTTCTCGGTTTTCGAGACTGCCGCGGCACAACACGAAAACGTGGTGCTGATGGACGGTTCACAGATCAAGCTGGGCGCCCGGACCGCGGTCACGAGCAACGTCAGTCGCGATGTCCGCTTCATCGTGATGGATCGAGGCGAGGCGTTGTTCCAGGTGGCCCACGATCCCAAGCGGCCGTTCCGGGTCCTGGCCGGTGGCGGCATCATCACGGCGGTGGGTACCGCATTCAATGTACGCAGGCTCGACAACCTCGTCATAGTCACTGTCAGCGAGGGCACGGTCGAAGTGGCGCCTGCGAGTGCAGTCGATGCCCGCGACGGATCCGGCTACCCATATGGCAAGAGAGTGACTGCCGGCCAGGAAATAAGCTACGACGCGCAGGGCAGGATGGGCGAGGTACGCGTGGTGAACATCGACCTGACCATGTCCTGGCGCGACGGCCTCCTGCAATATGAAAGCGAGCCATTGAACCAGGTAGTGCAGGATATCAACCGCTACTCGCGCAAGACCGTGACGATCGCCGATGCAGACGCTGCCGAACTGTTATACACCGGCACGGTGTTCGAAAGAGACATCGACGACTGGCTCACCGCACTGCCGGCGACGTTCGACGACAAGATAGAAGTCTCCGAGTCCGATTCGCGCCACGTGTTCATCAGGTCGAAAGATAACTAGCGCGCGCCGGATCGCATTCGGTGCGCCGGATCGCTGCTATCGAGCCCTTGTCTTCTCATCGGCTCGCTTCTTGCTGTGCGCCACATAGTTGTCACGTTCGCTGCGGTGGTTTGTCTTCAACAAAACGTAGACCCAAAACTATAGGCGTGTCTGCGGCGACACGTTATTGCGGCACGATTCGGATCCTGTCGTCGCTCGGTGTGCAGAAAATAGTCGATAGTCGTGGCGCCGCGTAATCCTGAGCAGTGAGGTTGGTCCCTTTCCCGCCCTGGTAACCCCCGACATCGGCGGATATCGGCCTTACAACGTTGCAAAAATAACTGCAGCAACTGGCGGGCGAGCGGGCGGGAGATGGCCAGAGTGGGTTGGCGGTCCCCCATTCAGCGTATCGACATGACTCATCCCTATTCAAGCCGTGCACTTCCGGCGCTCCTGCTATCGATACTTCCGGTATTGACCCTCGTTCCGGCAGCGGCATGGTCCGATGTGCTGAACGATAATGCCAACTTCAATATTCCGGCGCAGTCCGTGCGCACGGCGCTCATCGAGTTCAGCAAGCAGGCGGATGTCCAGGTCATGGGCAGCTCGAGTTCTTTCGGGAACCTGCGCAGCACCGAAGTCAAAGGCAAGTTGCGGGCGCGGGACGCGTTGAGCCAGCTGTTGCAGAACACGGGCCTGAAGTACCAAGCGATGCGGCATGCCGTCGTTGTTAGGTCAATAGTCACAACCAAGGTGAAAGCTCCGCCAGTGGGCGTGGATGTCCAATCGCCGACCCTGGAGCTGCCAGAAGGACCGACCTCGGCGGTCAAGGCCTTGCCATCGAGAGATCGCCGCGCTATGGCTCGGTCACTGCATGGGCCCATGCAGGAAACGAATTTCAGCCAGTTGTTGGGCACGCGCTGGCCCACCGGACATGCGACATTTTCCTATGAGTATCTGCATCGTGACGCGTTGCGAGCCAAGGATCGCAAGCAGACGGCGAACAGCGATCTGCGTTCGCTGGGCGGCACGGATTTCAGCCAGCCGCAGTCGAGTCCGGGCAACATCGTCATCGGCGGTACCGCCTATGCGATTCCTCGTCGCCAGAATGGTGCTGCTCTGTTGCCGAGCGACCTGATCGCCGGCAACCGTCAATCTGCAGAACCTGGCCGAGGGCAGAGACCAGACCGGTGCGTCGCAGCGCCATAGCGCTTTCGTTTCGTTGGCGCAGTCGCTCGGCGACTCAGTCACTGGATCTTTCCGGCTCCATGGATGTCCCGAGCCGCTGGGGACGCTTCGAAGTCACCGGCAACATCGAGTATCTGCTGAGCTTCGCTCAAAAGCAGACGCCTACCGCGGCTCCTGTGTCGCTGCTGGACAGGGCCGGCAATCCGCTACGCTTCGAGTTGCGCAACGGCATTTCGTGGACCCGCAGGGCTCGGCGCCGCGGCCTACGTCAACTATGCGGGCGGCTATCGCGACAGTGTTACTACACCGAATCACTCGGTCGGATCGTGGACCACCTTCGATCTGCAATTGAGTTATGAACCCGATGCGAACGACAGTTGGCTCGCTGGTTGTGCCGTAGCGTTGAACGTGCGGAACCTGTTCGACCGTTCGCCGCCATTCCTCAACGACACGACCGGCGTCGGCTACGATCGCGAGAATGCGGATCTGCTGAACCGGTTCATCTCGCTGCGGCTGCTGAAGGACTGGTAGCCCTCAAGCGGCTGCGCTCGTCTGGGCTTTCCTGCTATGGCAAGCGATCCACGCTTCCGTGCTGAGGTGGTCCTGCATTTCGGTTATTTCCGGTGCGCCGACCGTTCGTGTTCCCGAGAGGCAGGCCTCCAGATGCTCGCGGTTCAAGATCCCGCGACGCGCCAGTTCGCCATCGAGCAGCAACTCGCGGATGAATTCGATGTTGGCGCCGAAGACCTCACGTACATGAGTCTCCAATCCGCCTTTGCCGCGCCGGTTGACCACTGCACGCGGCAGATCCGCTTCGAACGCGCGTCGTGCGATGGCACGATCCCAACCATTCTCGACCAGCACGTAGGTTGGAATCTTCAGGCACAGCTCGACGATGGGTTGCGACACCAGCGGCGGCACACGCTCGACAGCGAGCGGATCGCCCAACTGATCGTAAAAGCTCGGCGGCGTCGACGTGCTTTGGATCTGCCACCACTTGCCTATTGGGATGGGACCGATGGGAACGGGGCCGAGCGGAACATGCTGCCGCGAGGAGCCGTCGAAGATTGCCTGCAGTTTCACAGCCTGCGATGCAACCACGTCCGGGCTCACCAGCGTCTGCAGGTTCGCTTGCTCGACGCTGCGCTGCCGCCGCGACTTTCTTTGACGATCGGCGAACGCCGCTCGCAGGACCGTCAGCAGCGACTTCCCTTCGAGCTGTGCGGCATCGAGTGCGATCCCCAGCAGGTCGAGCGTCAAGCCGTGGCGCTGCACATAGTCGGCCACCGCAAAGCTCGCTCGGGATTGATAGAAGACACCATCGCCGCCACCGCCGGTGAAGACGGCCCGGGCTCCGTGACGATGCGCCTGTTCGAATTCATAGTCGGCGTGTTCGACGTGATATAGATAGACCCACGGATTGGGCGTTGGAGTGACCCGCAGCATCGAACGCAGATCGACCAGGCGGGGCACCCGCAGCTTCTCCAGCAGTTCGAAGCCTGCTTTCTGGGCTGAAAGGCGCGCGTACTGACGTTCGTCTCCTTCGGCATCGCGGGTGTAGTAATTCACGCAGGTCGCTGCTGTTGCAGTCGGCGTCTGTCCGAGCAGTACAGTGACGATCGAAGAATCCAGTCCTCCGGACAGTGCCTGCAACACACTCTCATAGCAACCGGCCCATGCATTGACGCAGGCTTTGGTCGTCTCTCGCAACCGGCGTGCCGCTTCCGCCGCATCCTCCAGCACATCGTTGCTCACAGCGACCGCATCCCAGATCGCGCTGCGTTTCACTTCGCCAGCTTCGATTTCCCAGCGTTCGCCCGCCCGCACTTCCTCGATGCCGAGCAGGCCGGTGCCATGCGATTTCACCGAGCGCGCCACCACGTGAGTCTCGAGGTAATGCCAGTCGATCGCCGTGTACTCCAGGCCGAGCGCGGCCAGGTCTTCCATGCGGGAGAACCAGACCTGCACGCCGTGATGAGAGACACGGAAGCACGGCAGCATTCCCGATGGATCTCTCACGACTGCGTACCGCTGACCCTGCACCGTGCGGATGAAAGCGAGGTAGCGGCCCCAGAAACGCTTCACCAGGTATTCGCCATTCGATGCAACGATGTTCGCTGAGTCCTGCGCTGTCATCGACAGTTGCCGTCGAGCTTCCGCACCTTCTACGGGCCAGGAAAACAGGGTGCCTAGAATGGCGCCGCCTTGATCCGGAAGGACCAGCGCTCCGCAGGCGCTGTGCAGGCCGGCTTTCTGAGCGATACAGATTCCCGGCGCCGCGTAGACGACCTGGAATTCCCGAAGCGTGCGTAGTTGCTGCTGCAAGCCGGCAGCGGTGCGATTGTCATCGCGCACGTCCCATGTAAGCGCGACATAGCTGTACATTGCTACTCCGATCGGTCAGGCAAGCATGATGGGCGTGCAGCGACGAATGCGGTCGAGGATGTCGTTGCACGCGACTTCGCCTTGTTGAAGCCAGCAGTGCGCGATGAACGGAGAAGCCTGCACGCCGAAGACCCAATGGGGATGGATGCGATAATGGGCCAGGAAATGAATCAGGGTCAGCGACTCGAACAGGCAGTGATCGTGCGCCGTGAATACCATGGGACGCAGGCGCCGAAAAATTTCTGTGAGATCGCGCAGCTGCTCCAAGTCTGCGGCTTGGCCGTGACGCTGCCGTTCGCGGCCAACGTCGCCGACGATTTTTTCGAGAGGCCGCCAGCGCAATCGCAGCAATGCGGTGACGATCCCGCGTAGAAAGACGATCACGTGCCCCGGGCGAATTGCCGGTCGTCGTGCCCGGAAATCTTCCATCAGCGAAGCGGAGGGCAGTGCGATAGCGGGCGGCGCGACGGCCTTACCCTGGCTGCTGTCTTCGGTGATTAGTCCGCTCTCCAGTAACTGTGCCAGTGCGGTCTCGTCCGGCGCGTCTTCTGCAGGGAATTGGGATCCACTGGCGGAGGAGCCTCGGCCGATCAGCCGCGCGATCGGCTCCCAGAAACTACGTTCGAACCACAGGTACCGGTCCTGCTTTAGATCGAGCACGATCACATCTGCGCCGATGCTGCAGACGAAGGCATGCCTGGCTAGAAAATATTGTTGCTGCATGTTCGCGCCGCGCAGGTGATGACACGACCATGCGCGGCTTGCCTCAATGCCGTCAGGTCAGGTCAAAGCCACGGCAGTTCACGGTCGAAGGGAAAATCGCCGCCATCCAGCACCAGCAGCAGGAAGACACCTTTGGTTCGGCGCGTCACTTTTCCCAGTTCGACCATGCGAAACGATTGCTTCTTTGCTTTGCGATTCATCATCTGGAACTCCCCGGAACGTCAGTAGTTGCTAGGAATCGTCGTTGCGTCGAACTGGACGCTGCGGATCTATCGCTAGATCGACGGTCGAAGGGCGCGTCCCCTTCGCCGTTGAACAGTCCACCGTCACTTCCCTTGGTGAGCTTGGATACCGTTCAGAGTATCGCTAACTTCATGACTGTCTCCTGCGTCTGTTCGACTCCTTGGATCATCACCACGAACATCCATCCGCTCCTGGATGGATAGCGAAACCGTTACTGACAGGAACGCAGCCAGCAACATTTCAAATCAGTCTCTTTGGCTACATGGGTTCATGTGTTTGAGAGCATGCGGTTGCACTGCTGGCTGGCGAATGTCGCTCCAATTTTTTCTTTTAGAAACGGCTTTTCGGCAGAAAGGCGTTCGATTGTTGACTGTTCAAACGGTTGGCCGAGAATCTGCGCAGCGAGGGAGACAACGTCCGGCATGATCTTGAGATGTCGGAGATTCGTGTGCAGAAACGCGTGGCGATGGATACAACACGAGATTGTTTCCATGCATGTCACGCGGCAGATATCGGGTTATTGGTTCAGTTGGCTGGCGCTTGGTATTCAACACTGCGCCGAGTGTGATCGGCAACGCAAATTCCTGAAATTGTTGTCAATATTGACAGGCTGACTTGTCTCTACACGACACAGTGATGGGCATTGTATGCAGAAGGACACTCCGCCCGAAGGGAATGCTCGAGAGGTGCGGTCGACCCAGCAAGCGCCGGCACGTGCGCCGCTGACTTCAGCCGAACACGCAGCCCAGGTCGAGAAGATGTTCAGAGAGCACAACGATTCGCTGTTGCGATTCCTGCGTGCTCGGCTGCATTCGCAGGATGAAGCGAAGGAAGTTGCGCAGGAAGCGTATGTGCAGATGCTCGGCTTGGACAATCCTGCGGCGGTCAACTACATGCAGGGTTATCTGTTTCGTACCGCTGCCAACATTGCAACGAACAGACTGAAGTCGGGCGCCGCGCGCCGTCGCATCGACCAGATCGTTTTTTTCGACATACCGCACGATTCGCGTACGCCGCAGCACACATTGGACATGCGGCAGCAACTCGCCAACGTGAGCGAAGCGCTCGAACGCCTGCCGCCGCTGTGCCGGCGTGCATTTATTTTAGTGAGGTATGAGGGCATGAGTTTCGACGATGCAGCCGCAGAGATGGGCCTGCATCCCCGCAAGGTCAGAAGATTTGTCCAGCGGGCGTTTCTGAGTTGCCAGCGGGCCTTGACGAGATAGGGCCGTGGAAAGGAAGGACCAGATGAACATTCGGGATTCGCGGGCGTCGGCCGATGAGATGGCCGCGTACTGGCTCGTCGCGTTGAAGAATCCGGAAATCGCTCCCGCTGTACTGCGGCGTTGGGAGAAATGGATTGCCGTGCCTGAGAACCGGCAGGCGTTCGACCATGCACAGCGGGTGTGGGATCTGCTGGATGAAATTCCGCCGCCGTCGTGGCCGAGCGATGCGCAGGCCGGTGCAGACACGTACGACGGCACCACCACGATCGCCGCATTCGACGAACAGCAGGATGCAAAACGCCGGCGACGCACCCAGCTGCGGTCCGCATGGGTCGGTCTCGCGGCGGTGATAGGCAGCGTCGCAGTAGGGCTGGGCCTGTTCAGGATCATGTCCAATGACAACGAACCGCCCGCCGAGCGCATGACCGTGTTCGAGACCGAGCCGGCACAGCACGAGAAGGTGGCGCTGATGGATGGCTCGGAGATTCACCTGGGTGCGCGCAGCTCGGTGACTACCAACCTGACTCGCGGCGTACGCTTCGTCGTGATGGGTCGAGGCGAAGCGTTGTTCACAGTCGCCCACGATCCGAAGCGGCCGTTCCGTGTGCTCGCCGGCGCTGGCGTCATTACTGCGGTCGGTACTGCGTTCAACGTACGCAGGCTGGACGAACTGGTCGTGGTGACCGTAAGCGAGGGTACGGTCGAAGTCGCGCCTGCGAGTGCCGTGAATGCTCGCAACGGTGGCGACTACCCGCGTGGCAAGCGAGTCACTCGCGGCGAATCCATTACGTATGACAGTGAGGGCAATCTGGGCGCCGTGCGCAAAGTGGATGTGGGCATGACCATGGCATGGCGCACCGGCCAGCTGCAATATCGCAGCGAGCCGCTGAATCGCGTCGTGCAGGATATCAACCGCTATTCGAGAACGTCGATCACCATTGCGGATACGGCTGCCGGCGAGATTCTCTACTCGGGCACGGTGTTCGAAAGGGATATCGAAGACTGGCTGGCGGCGTTGGACAAGGCGTTTCCGGAACTGCTGGTCTCGCATCCCGATCCGCAGCACGTGGTGATCAGGTCGCGGCTCACCAACGTGCTGTGAGCGTGGCCCGTTACCCGGTCGGTGCCTATCCGGTCATTTCTCTGTACAGCATGTAGCGGTCGCCGTCGTCGTCCTGCACGTTATAGAAGAATGCGCCGAACTGTGCACCGACCAGCTCGACGCCGGCATCGGCCGCAAGCGGTTTGACCAGGTAGTCGTCCGCACCGGCCTCGATGCCTTCGATGCGTGCTTCTTCCGCTGCCCGTGCGGACAGCATGATCACCGGCGTGCTCGCGAGCAGCGCATCGTTCCGAATCGCTTTCAGCAAGCCGAAGCCGTCGAGTTTCGGCATCATGATGTCGGTGAGAATCAAGTCGAAGCGATCGGCGCGGGCCTTGTTCCAGGAACAGCAGCATGCCTTCGTTGTAAGTGGCCTCGCCGGTAGTGATGACGTGCTGGATCAGCGGGCCGATGTCGCTCCAGATTTCGCGCCACACCGACGCAGCGGGCTGGCCCACTGCCCACGACATATGCGAGCGAAGCACCGCACGGAGTGTCGTCCAAGCACTGTGGCATGCGTCCTGCGTTTCAGCGGACCCACACATTGCGTGAGAAGCGAACCTGCCTGCCTCGCGCAGAAAGTTGCGAGGCCGATGTCGTATTCCCCCGGCGTTTTTCGATTCATACAGCAAGGATCCCGCTGCGATCCATGGCAACGCATGCCGTCGGCGAGGACGGCTCTAAAAAGGGAGTGGGGAGATGACAACAGAACGAATCGTGCGTAAGCGCACGTTGATAGGCCGCGCGGTGCGCATCGCATTGCTCGCAAGCACTGCCATGACGGCTACGATTTCAGTAGTCCAGGCGCAGGATCCGACGATCCAGGAAATCGTCGTGACCGGATCTCACATCCGCCTGCGGGACTACGAGTCGATCAGTCCCGTGACCACGGTATCGGCCGATGCGATCAGTTCGACCGGACGCCTGAGCGTCGAAGAAGTATTGAATCGACTGCCGCAGGTGGTGCCCGGATTCACTGCGTCATCGAACAATCCGGCGGATGGCACCTCGACAGTTGATCTACGCGGCATCGGCACGGAGCGGACGCTGGTTCTCATCAACGGTCGCAGGCTCACGCCAACGACGCAGTATGGAGTGACCGACCTCAACAACGTTCCGGTGCGCCTGATCGATCGTATCGAAGTCGTGACCGGCGGCGCTTCGGCAGTCTATGGATCGGACGCGTTGGCCGGCGTGGTGAACTTCATTCTCAAGGACGATTACGAAGGCTTCGACGTCGGCTACCAGTTCGGACAATCGGGGCGCAGCGACGGTGAGGAAAAGCAGATCGATGCGCTGCTCGGGGGCAACTTCGCCGACGACCGTGGCAACATCACTGCGTTCGCAAGCTGGTACAAGCGCGATTCGGTGCTGCAATCCGCACGCGAGTTCTCTCGAATCGATCTCAGCGGCAATGGCTCGGCAACCGGCAATGCACGCCTGCCGAACGTAGTGACCAATCCGTTTCCGACGGTCGGTGCATTTCTAGGCGGCGGCAGCACGTCGCGTGAATATGCGTTCAACACCAACAACAACGGCGGAGTGCGCGTTCGCGACGACCGGTTACCGGAGACGGACGGCAATGGCACGGGCGATCGCTACAATTTCCCCGTGACCAATTTCCTGCTGACGCCGGCCGAGCGCATCAATCTCGGCGCCTTCGGTCACTTGAAACTGTCGGACCAGGTGACGGCCTATGTGGACGTGATGTATGTCGACAGCCGCAACTCCAACCAGTTGGCGCCGACACCGGCGACGGTAGTGCCTTTCGATCCGAATAGCGCGTTGTTGTCGGATCAAGCCCGTGCATTGCTCGACGCGCGTCCGGATCCCAACGGTCCTGGATTCCTGACTCGACGCATGGTGGAACTCGGCGCTCGCCTGCAGGAGAACAATTCGAAGCTGCAGCAGATCACCGTGGGATTTCGCGGCTCGCTGCCGGTCAAGGACTGGGCATACGACGTCTATTACGAGCACGGCAAGAACGACTTCACCAACATCACGCACAACGACGTGTCGCGATCGAAATTCAGCGCCGGTATTTCCGGTTGCCCGGCGGCGTACAAGCAGTTCGTGCCCAGCTGCGTGCCGGTGCAGGCCTTCGGCGTGGGATCCATCACTCCCGCCATGGCGGATTTCATTCGCCTGGATTTCACCGACTCGACGGTGTTCGAGCGCAACATGGTGAGTGCCGTGGCGAACGGTAGCCTGGCGAACCTGCCTGCAGGTCCGCTGGGATTCGCGTTGGGCCTGGAGTATCGCGAAGACAGCTCGGATTTCATTCCGGACCTGGCCAAGAAGCAGGGTGACATTCTCGGCTTCAACGCGGCACAGCCGGTCAACGGCAAATTCGACGTGAAGGAAGTGTTCGTCGAGCTGGGAGTGCCGTTGCTCGCCGATCTGCCGGCAGTGAATTCGTTGAGCCTCGATACAGGCGTGCGCTACTCGGATTACTCCTCGATCGGAAAGGTCGCGTCCTATAAGGCCGGGCTCGACTGGTCGCCGGTGTCGGCGTTGCACGTGCGAGGCATGTATCAGCGGGCCGTCCGGGCGCCGAGCGTGTTCGAACTGTTCCAGGCTGGCGATCAAGGCTTTCCGCAGATCGCCGATCCCTGTGCGTCGCGGCTTGCCAACGGCCGCACGCAGACCGTGTCTGCCGACACTGCCGCTTTCTGCAAAGCCACCTGGGGCATCGATTCGGCGACCTATGCGCAGGGCAATGCCCAAGTGGAATCGTTCTTCTACGGTAATCCCACGCTGGGCGAAGAGACTTCCGACACCTACACGTTCGGTATTGCGATGTCGCCTGAAGCCATTCCGGGCCTGCAGCTCTCGGTCGACTACTACGATATTCGCGTCAAGGGTTACGTGAACGCTCTCGAAGGCGGTCCCACCGGCATCGTGCTCAATTGCTATGCGTCGGGGGACATCAACAGCAAAGCCTGTTTCAGCGACCAGTTGATCCAGCCGCTCGTGTATCGAGACGCGGTGGGAGATCTCAAGACCCGCGTACCCATCGGCAACCTGTCCGCGCTCGAATCCAGCGGCGTCGACGCCAGCATCGCGTATCCCATCCCTTTGCCGTTCGCCACCGGACCGTTCGGGCAATCTCTCGATGTACAGCTGTTGGTAACATGGCTCGGCAAGTGGAAGCTCGACGATGTCGACTACGCAGGGACCATCGGCGCGTACAACATCGACGGCGCCTTTCCCAAGTACAAGGGCAACGTGCGCTTCGGCTATCGTGTCGGACCGGTCAGCCTCAGCTACAACCTGCAGTACATCGATGCGATGGACAACCAAGGCAACATTCCCGCGTTCGAAGACGGCGGCTACGTGGGCGTCAAGAGCACCATCTATCAGGACCTGAGTGCGCAATGGAGCATCAACGACATGCTGGAGCTGAATCTCGGCGTGCGTAATCTCGCCGACGTGCAGCCGAGGTTCTTCGATGTGCCCATCGACCAGAACACCGATCCGTCGACGTACGACACGCTCGGCCGGTTTTATTTCGGCTCGCTGCGAGCCAAGTTCTGAAGCGAGGCAGCGCACGCGGTTGAGGGATTCCAGCGACTGCGATCGCTGGAGACGTTGGTGCCGGCCGACCGGGAGTCCTCCGGCGCCTTTTTTTCGATCGCGAATCCCCTCTAATGAAGAGGCGAGGAGTCAAATTATTCACATTCAGTGAAACCCTGAAGCACCTTAAGCGCACATACCGGCTGACACCCGATCGTCAATGCAGGACAGTTGGCGTGGCGCAGCTGTGTGCGCTTGCGTAAATCTAGGTACCTGCGATACGTAATCTGGGTGGGGTTCCCGATTTGCCGCTGCGGGCGTCGTTCTATCGTCACGAACGTTCGCTCGAGTCGTGCGGCAGGAGATTCCACATGGCTGCGGCCAGTTGCGAAAGGATTGAAGAGGATTTGTCGAGCCTGATCCAGGCTGCCGACGTCGGCGATGGGCGCGCACGCCATCGCCTGTTCGCCGTGTTCTACAATGAATTGCACCGCATGGCGACGCGCGAATTGCGGCGTAACAGCTCCATGACGCTGACGCCGACCACGCTGTTGCACGAGACCTTCCTGAGCCTGTCGATGCGGGACTCGGCAGAATTCGACGATCGCTCCCGGTTCATGGCCTATGCAGCGCGAGCCATGAGGGGGCTCATCGTCGATTATCTACGCCGTGGCAACGCGCAGAAGCGCGGCCGCGAGTTCGAGATCACGTCGCTGCCCGAAGAGTCGTTGCCGGCCCTGCAGAGCGACCTGGAAGTCGAGCAATTGCACGAGGCCCTCGACATGCTGAGCGTGCTGGACGCACGACTGGCCGAGTGCGTCGACCTGAAATTCTTCTGTGGGCTGTCGTTCGGCGACATTGCACAGCTGTGGCAAGTCTCCGAACGCACCGTGCAGCGCGATTGGGACAAGGCGCGGTTGCTGCTCAATCGGCTGATCAGCGGACTTTCCGTCGACGCGCCATGCCTGCCGTGACAGGGCAGGTGCGCGAGCCGCTGTCGTGGCAGAAAATCGCTCCCTTTCTCGACCGCGCACTGGACCTCGATACGCACGAACGCAAGCGCTGGCTCGCCGAGATCACTACGGATCAGCCGGACGTCGCCGAGTCGCTGCGGCAACTGCTGGAAGACTACGATGAACTGAATCGGCGGCGCTTTCTCTCCGGCTCCGCCGTTGCTACGGAGCACGAAACCGGCTTCGAGGAGTGGTTGCAGTTGTCGGCTTCGAAAGAAGCGGGCGATGTCGTGAGCGCGGTCAGGCAAGTGCTGCGGGGAAGAGGCGAGCCTGCGCCGGGCCTGGCGGCTGGCAGCATCGTCGGTCCGTATCGACTGATTCGCGAGATCGGCCAGGGCGGCATGAGTTCGGTGTGGCTGGCCGAGCGCTGCGATGGACAGTTGCAACGCGAAGTCGCGCTGAAGCTCCCGTTCGAAGGGCCGCGTCGCGCACAGCTTGCCGAACGCTTCAAACGGGAATGCGACATTCTCGCGACGCTCACTCATCCCAATATAGCGAGACTCTACGATGCAGGCGTCAGCGCCGGCGGTCAGCCGTATCTCGCGATGGAATATGTGCGGGGGCTGGCGCTGACGAACTATTGCGACGAGGCTCGCCTGTCGCTCCGGG
>Ga0065707_10082093_pt1 | contig 22232 bp, 9 predicted proteins | sample SwiRhicommuniRL3_FD_59094 | JGI IMG/M metagenome (GOLD analysis project Ga0065707, IMG submission 59094) | Switchgrass rhizosphere bacterial communities from Rose Lake, Michigan, USA - RL3 v2 (version 2) | ecosystem: Host-associated > Plants > Roots > Rhizosphere > Soil | place: East Lansing, MI...
TAACTAGAGGTATTAGTAATCAATTAACCTACAACGAGACTCATACCAAGAATACATACATATATATATATATATATATTGTGCCCCAGCCATGGTGACAATCAATTGTTTCTTTTCTAGATCCAGGCTTCATATGTTCCATTCACCATCAATTGTTATCAAACCTGGCCAACACACGACCCAATATACAAAATTTCAACTCGATGAGCACATCGAACGCCAAACCAATCAACACCCACCCAACTTAGTTATAGCTGCATCGAATTAATTGATTCAGAAACCAAAAGCTCATCGATAAATCGTAAGCCAACACAGTTTTTGTTTACTTATCAACATTATACTGTTAATTAGCAGGTTGTTCCTCAGTTAGCGCTTACAGGTCTGATGATTAATCCCAAAAAAAGACTCTCGTCTGGCCTTACTGTTACTTCCAAAGTATTTGTAAGGTCCAGAAACGGGAACGCCCTCAAGGTCGTTCGTGAACATTACTTGAGAACTGACATTCCATGCTATTCCAAAACATGTGCCATTTGCCCAACCATCACTAAACCCGACTCTCATGGAAACTTACCGACCCCAATACTTTCAGAATCTCCCAACAAGACCACTTCAGGAAAGGCACACTATTTGTTAGTTGATACAAATATCGTTTTACACGCCATAGATTTCTTGGAAAACACATCTTGTTTCTATGATGTGATTGTTCCGCAAACTGTGTTGGAAGAGGTCAAAAACCGTTCATTCCCAATCTACCAGCGTTTAAGGGGATTGGTAAAATCCGAAGACAAACGTTTCATTGTGTTTCATAATGAATATAACGAGGAGACATACATTACTAGAGAAAAGGGAGAGACCATCAACGATCGTAATGACCGTGCCATAAGAAAAACTGCATCTTGGTACCAGACCCACTTGAAAGTTCATATAATCTTCATTTGTAATGATGTGGACAACCGTACAAAGGCTAGAAAAGACGGTCTTGACGCAAGATCATTAACCGAATACATCGACGACTTACCAAACGGAGACGATCTTAAAGATTTAATACCAAACGAAGGATCCTTTGCTTCTAATGGAACCTCGGGTGACGCTAGATACCCAGAATACTATAATGACTCAAGAATAATGGCTGGCGTTAAGAATGGTACTTTATACCAAGGGATGTTGAATATTTCAACTTACAACTTCTTACAAGGTACAGTCCAAGTCCCAGCCTTTAAAAAACCATTATTAATTTTGGGTACGAGAAATTTAAATCGTGCTTTCAACACCGATTCTGTAATTGTTGAATTGCTTCCAAAAGATAAATGGAAAGAAGAATCTTCAACCATTATTGATGAGAATTTAGGTGAAAATGATAATCCTGACGACGAAAATGACGATTTGGCGATTGTATCAGACAAGGAAAGAATATTATTGGCAAAAGAGGCCATCAAAAGTGGTGAACATGACGAAACCGTTGAAACAGTCTCATCAAAGCTTCAACCTACTGCAAGAGTTGTTGGTATAATTCGTAGATCATGGAGATACTATGTTGGCCAAATTTCACCATCTTCAGTATCTGAAGATTCAGGTAACTCATCTAAGACATGTTTTGTCGTTATGATGGATAAGTTGTTACCAAAAGTAAGAATTACAACCAGAAAAGCAAAAGAGTTGATTGGACAGAGAATTGTAATTGTGGTTGATTCATGGCCATCTAATTCACGTTATCCAAATGGACATTTCGTAAGATCCCTTGGTGAGATTGAAAGTTCAGAAGCAGAAACAGAAGCATTATTATTAGAACATGATGTTGAATATAGACCATTTTCAAAGAATGTTTTGGATTGTTTACCAACTGAAGGTTCTGCTTGGGTGTGTCCAGATCTTGAAACTACCGAAGACCCTCAATTGAAGAAGAGAGTTGATTTGCGTGATAAGTTGGTCTGTTCCATCGATCCTCCTGGGTGTGTGGATATTGATGATGCTTTGCATGCTAAACCACTCGACAATGGAAACTTCGAAGTTGGTGTTCATATTGCTGACGTCACACATTTTGTAAAACCAAACACTGCTTTGGATCAGGAAGGTGCTGCCAGAGGTACCTCTGTCTATTTGGTTGACAAGAGAATTGATATGTTACCAATGTTATTGGGTACTAACTTATGTTCGTTAAAACCATACGTTGAAAGATTTGCATTTTCTGTCATTTGGGAATTGGATAGTGACGCTAACATCGTCGACACCAAGTATATGAAGTCAGTAATTAAATCAAGAGAAGCATTTTCATACGAGCGTGCACAGTTGAGAATTGACGATGCAGCTCAACAAGATGAACTTACAAATTCCATGAGAATTTTGTTGAAACTCTCAAAGAAATTGAAGCAAAAGAGATTGGATGCTGGTGCTTTGAATTTAGCTTCTCCTGAAGTAAAGGTTCATATGGATAGTGAAACGTCTGATCCAAATGAAGTGGAAATCAAGAAACTCTTGGAGACCAACTCATTGGTTGAAGAATTTATGTTGTTTGCCAACATTTCTGTCGCTAGAAAGATTTATGACGCTTACCCACAAACTGCCATGTTAAGAAGACATGCCCCACCACCAACAACTAATTTTGAAGTTTTGAATGATATGTTGAATGTCAGAAAACCAGGAATGAATATTTCTTTAGAATCATCAAAGGCTTTGGCAGATTCTTTAGACAGATGTGAGGATGCAAAGGATCCTTACTTCAACACCTTGCTTCGTATCATGTCCACAAGATGTATGATGGCAGCCGAATATTTTCCTTCTGGGTCGTACGGTTACCCTGAATTTAAGCATTATGGTTTAGCCGTTGATATTTATACTCATTTCACGTCACCTATCAGAAGATATTGTGACGTGGTTGCCCACAGACAATTGGCCGGTGCCATTGGATACGAAAACTTGGATTTGAGTCACAGAGACAAGAACAAGATGGAAACCATTGTGAAAAATATCAATAGACGTCATAGAAACGCACAATTTGCCGGTAGAGCAAGTATCGAATACTACGTCGGACAAGTGATGAGAAACAACGAAACAGAACACGAAGGTTATGTGATAAAATGTTTCAACAACGGGATTGTAGTGTTGGTACCGAAGTTTGGTGTCGAAGGTTTGATCAAATTGGAAACCATGGGAGATGTCGATTCTGCAGAATACGACGAAGACAAATACGAGTTGAAATTCGTAGACGCAAATGGTAAGAAGCAATTGGTTGCTGTCTTTGACAAGGTTACGGTATATGTGAAATCAGTCAAGGACGAAGTCAGTGGAAAGAGAAAGGCACAATTAGTATTGAAGTAGAGAGTTTCATGAGATCCTACTAGACATATAAGCTCTGATTGAGATATATAGATATATAGTATTTAGAAGCGATGTACAAATCATAGATTACCGGAGTATTAGTAGATATCAGCAACGCACCTATATATTTTTAATACAGACCGATATTTAACCTCGATCCAGAGGTCTGTGAATCTAGTCAAATATCACTCAACCATATCTAGTTAAATTTCAGCCCATTTTGTTGGTTAACTTCATAGATAACAGGGTACCTGAGATTGAAAATGAACTATCACAGCATTTGGATCAAGAATTTGGTGGTTGTTTCTTAGCCAAATGTGATTACATTATAGGAGTCCAAAACCAAGCTCAAAGTTAGATTAAGATTTACATTATAGATTCTATTTCATTTCACTTCTATTTATTTTTCATATGTTCAGGTATGTAGTTTGGATCTCTATAGATGATTTATAAACTCTTCAGAGTTTTCAGAAGTCTTTGGATTGGAAATATCTCTTTTTGATAGATTCAATGAACCTCACTAATATTCATGAATATTTAATATTCGAATGTTTATTAACCTCCACCAATATTTACTAATCTCCACTAATATTTATCAAAACTATATTTTATAGATATCATATCCTAATAATGCAATTTATAATCATAATTTAAATACAAGAAATCATAATTTCTAAAATGGTAATTTGCATATAAATATTAGACAGGTACTAGTTTAAAAAAGAATATTACGTTTAATTCAATCTTGTCATTATTATTTATAGCTTATTATATTTTATTTTATTTATATAACCCCCCTTTTCTAAAGGAGGTACATGGAGGTAATACTCCATCTAGAATTTTTTAGTGTTCTCTATGATTCACCACGATTCATAAAATCTTGCTAATTTCGAGTACCTTACAGCTCTCAGGGAACGACTTTGGTGACTTTAGAGCCTACGACAATAATTGATCTACGCCAACTGATTCATGAAGTCTGGAAATAAACCAGAATTCTGTATACGAGTGTTTCTGTAGAGAAAGTTCACTGATTCAGGAACAGGTCCCCAATAAAGCGTCAATAAAAATAGTTAAGATATAATTTAATCAATGATTAGCCAAATTCAAACTGTTCAAGGACAAATTGACAATCTAATTACTCAAGCACCTCAAGACTTCTAGGAATTCCTCAGTAAAGAAAGAATTTTTACCTTAGTAGCTCTTCAGGATAGATAAAAGTTCAACAATAAGTTATTGGTGAAAAATGGATAAAATGGTTGCAAAATGGCTTCAAAATCGAGAAAGAAAAAATGCAGAAATCCGTAGTCCTTCTTAAAATTCTGATCTAAGATAAGCTAAGCTGAAGTTATAAATTTTAACCACAGAAAGCACAGTAAATCGTAAGATACATTACAAGCAGCAACTAATCGAATATAAAAATTAAGATGTTTGATAACTCCAAGATCCAAAAGTCTTTACTGACCGAGACACCGAAACTCGGATGGTAGTTTCTCCTATATCTCCACCAGTATTCGCTAATAGTCACTAATATCTATTAATATTCACAGCTATTCGCTAAAATTCATAATCTCCACTAATACTCAATTGAATATAATCACAAATACTTTGCTACACTCAGTATTTGTAAGAATTACCAAGTCTCTTCACTTCAACATAATCTAAGGAGACTCTACCAAATCTATGCTAAAGCCCGTCAAAGGATCTAGGCTGGAATAATTAAAGAGTTTCTTTATGATTTTTGCAGAAATGAGATCTTTCAATATGACAGATAGGAATATTTATGTCAAATAGCTCTTCATTAGTTTTTTCAAATATAGTATATCATATAAACATTTTTGTCGGATAAATAAACGAAATAAAATTTGAATTAATGCTCCTTACAACGTACTTATTGAACTTTGAAAACCTTTCAACTCAGAGCTTTAAATGGTTATTTCCGAAGTGCTATGAAATTTTGCTATGTCTCGAAATTTATTGAAGATTTGTATTATTGAAAATTAAAAATAACACCCACAAATCAAACTTGATATGTTAGAGAAGGTCCTGGAGTTCATTTTTAGGTATAAAAGGTCATCACTGGCGTAGGTTTTCTTACTAAAGAAAATCTCGGTGTTCTTATCCACTTCTTCGTGTCCGGAGTTCTCCAGAGTAGCCCGAAAATTTACAAATCGGATATCACGAGTCTTGAAGCGAGGACTTGTATGCTGTGATCAGCACTCTCTTGTATTACGACACTTTTCGTTTTGCTTATAAAAAGTATCGGTTCAATTCCGATTGATTCCAAATTGATACAATTATCTGTAGAAATATCAAAGATCAGAACGAAGTAATCGATGCTAAATCTGAATGTTCTGGAATCGTCATATATTGTTCCTTAAGTTCATTATATCTATTTATAGTTAGCAATTGTCCATCATCTTGATATATGTGTCTAATTCAAATGCTTAACAATCTGTTCGATTGTCACCACCTTGATTCCAAACTTCTTTGCAAATCCTACACAGTCGTCCAATCTCATCATTAATCCGTCATCGTCTCTGACCAACTCGCAAATCACTGCGACAGGTTCTAATCCTGAGAGTCTGCACAATTCCACACTGGCCTCGGTATGTCCTCTTCTCTTTCTGAGCAATCCGTCTACGGCTCTCAATGGTAGAATATGGCCTGGTTTAATAAATCCACTTGCTGTGGAAGTTGGGTCGGCCAATTTCCTGGCGGTCAAAGCTCTGTCGTGTGCCGATATTCCGGTAGTAGTACCGTCGGCGTAGTCACAAGTGACAGTGTATGCAGTGCCGTGTCTATCTGTTTGGTTCTTCAACATTGGTTGTAAATCCAACTTCTCAGCTCTCTCGGTAGACATCGGAACACACACGTAGCCTGACGAATGACGGACCAAGAACGCCATTTTTTCCTGTGTTACGTGTTCTGCAGCTATGATAAGGTCACCTTCGTTTTCTCTGTTTTCATCGTCCATGACTACGAGGAACTCTCCGTTCTTGAGGGCTTCGATAGCCTCGGGAATAGCCGTAAATGACGCTGAAGTTTCTGATGGTTTAGACATTTTCTATTATATTAATGATGTTAGAAGTCTTTGGATAAATATGGAATGCCTTTGCATTTTATATCTCGTGATAATATTTCAGTTTTTCACATCCATGGTGGGTCGTGTTGAAACCGGGGCCGTTAGTAATCTGAAACTAATGACGAACTAATGATGAGTCAGGAACTGACAGGTGACGTAATTATCACCAAAACACATTAGTGATCAGCGTAAGGTGACTCTCATAGTTAGAGTTATTTTAGAGTATTTTTAGAGATATTTGATCCGTAGAATATGGTGAGACGAAGGAAGTAGAGTAGGAAGTAGAGTAGGAAGAAGTAATACGAGCTACCAGATCGAGCTAGCGATATCGGGTAAGTTAATTAGGATGCAATATCAGTACACAGAATCAATAAGCAGATAACCAGACCAAGTAAGTAAACCAAGGAACGAAGATCAAGAATATCAACTAAATGGACCAGAACGTCATATCGTGAAGTCAAGAGGCTCTAGCAACATAACTACATTTATTAATATATATATATTATGGATAGTGGAACCAATAATTGTCTTTATAAACCACATTTAATATTGAAAACGAACCTCATCAAGAAGTTTGAAGTCAAACAGCTAATCCTTATCATTTGTTGGGAACGTGATATACATCACGTGCTAAATAACATACTTCAAATATTCAACTCACCTTTCACCTCTCCTAGTTCTCCTACACCATGGATGAGATAAAAAAAGACCCTACCGGTTTCAGTACCGCTTTAGAGGTACATTATGACCAGGATGTCGACTTCTTCTTCCACAAAATCGAATTGGCTGACCGTATAATCTTGAATATCCAGATCAACGGTGTGATGGATACAACTTTTGATATCCCAGTATCATCTAGAACAACCATAAACCAGGCCATATCCGGAACGATGGACATTGAGGATGCAGGGGTTGAACCTCGGCTCCTTGTTGGAAACCATGCTAACTTCAAAATCCTGATTGTTGCATCACAGATTGGAAAGTTGATCGCCCTGGGCCAGACACCCAAAGATACGATCTTGTCAATAGGATCCAAATGGTTTGGTAGAGGCGATGAAGTAGGGGACGACGATTTTGACAAGTTGATGTTTGTATTGGGAAATGTGAAGAAGATTCTTAGCTGATTGAGTGGGTTAAGTCAACACAGAGTAGCAAAAGTTAGCAAAGGTTAGCCAAAGGTAGGCAAAAGTTAGCGGGGTAGCAAAGGGTCTCGCTATAATAAGCCAACGACAGCCACCCAACGCAAAGAAATTCAATCACAATAATCTTTTATCCAAGATTTCGTATACTATATAATAGAGCAATAGTTTGTCCACTACTACAATAAATCAACACACATCCAACTAGTCATGACTTAATCTATATTAATGAAGGTAACAACCTAATATCTATATCCAAATTAGTAGCACATTTGCTTGTAGAAATGATACTAGATAGCCAGTAAGATGTCAAATATCAAAAGTTTACGAGTTCAACGATGAGTTTTAAGCAAGTTTAGAAAATCTTAGAATCTTTGGAGACCTTTAATAGTCATCCTTTGCGTAGAATCTTTGATATCCAGCATTAGTCTCTAAAAAGTCTTCTATGATCTGGTGTTGCAGTTACTTTCTTTATATTCAACTTACTTTCTTTGCTTTGCTTGGACCAATCTTTCTTTTTGACCAAATACCAATTTATGAGTTGTCATAAAGGAATCTACAACATCCTGATCAACCTTGGCTCTTCTTTCTTGGTAAGCAGAAACGTATTCTTGTATAACTTCAATACATTCCTTCTTCATTTCTCCAGATAAGACTTCACCTTTTCTATAACCTTCGGCCAACTTGTCTAATTTATCATCGTCATAAGAGAAAAACGATAAGTATTGATAGGCAACATCAACATCAGGGTTTCCACCGAGTCTTCTGTGATCTTCAAGAGTTGCTTGGCCACCGGAGAAAGCATGCTTGTTAATTTTGTTCTTGATTTGTTTTGGAGTATCACCCATGAAAATTGAAGTAGTGAGGTCAGAGGCAGACATCTTGGTAGAAGCACCTTGCAAGGCAGGGAAGAACTTTGCGTGGATCAAAGCTGGCTTTGAGAACTTCAATTTTTCAGCAACGTCTCTACACACTCTGAAGTAAGGATCTTGATCAATGGCACAAGGAATCAAACAAGGAGTCTTAGGTGGTAAGCCTAAAACATCCGGAAACGAAGATGGAAACGCAGTAGCAATTTGAACACTTGCAAAATGAACCTTTCCAATGCAATCGGAGTCTTGGAATCCAAAAACGGCTTTGGCAGTGGACGTGGTGATTTGTCTTGAAGTTCTAACGACGTTTTCGTAGAATGCTCCATTCATATACTTCAAATCGGAGAAGATGAAGGTGTTTTCAGGGTTGAAACCTACCGCAATGATGTCCTTGGCATTTTCAACAGCAAACTTGGTGACGTCCTCGATGGTCAAGTTTTGTTTGAATAAGAATTTTTCATCGTCAGTCAATTCAACAACCAATGGTGCATCAAAAACGTCTTGCAACCACTTTGTGAAAATGAACGGAACCATGTGTCCCAAATGCATCGAATCCGATGAAGGTCCTCTTCCAGTGTATAAGTAGAATGGTTCTCCATGTTCGTACAAGTCTAAGATACGGTGCAAGTCACGTTCAGAGAAGAACACACCTCTCTTCAAAAACGGATGTGGTTCTTGGCCGGTGACCTCTTGAAATCTGGTCAAGGTTTCTTTTGTGATTGGTTTGGTTCCGAATTGTTTGATGAGGTTGTCATAATCTATACTTTGAGCCACTCCATCAACTACAGCACCTTCGACTTCCCAAGGGGTTACCTTTTGTTCAGCAGAAGAATCTTTTTTGCCTGAAACTTGTTCTGAAACGTTTAATTTAGCTACTCCTTCTTCGACAGACATGTTTGATGTGGTGGTTGTTAATTAAATTAGATTTTGACGTTTTGATGAATCATATATATATTCTATATGCAGGATATAATATGAAGAAGATTAACAACTTGAGTATATAGCTTAAATAGCGGATTAGAGGTGGATGAATATAACGAGTCTTTAAATATTAGAGAGGGATCTTAATAAGTGATGTGGTTAAATTTATGTATGTATTTGGCAGAGTTGGGTTAAGATAACAGTATATATTGCGGTAAAGATGTTTTTCTGATAAATTTTTCATCCCACACACTACCCAGAAGACATCAAGGATGAAACGACAATGCAGACTAGATGACTAGCGAAGGGAATTACTTGATTTAGTAAATTAGTATTAGACTGAATCGCTATCAATTATTGAATTTCCTCTTGTTTAATTTCTTCTCATTGATATCAGTAATATAAGTTCAAGGTATTATCATGTCTATAGAATCGCTACGTTAAAAGAGCATCGTTGGAGAAGTATCCTGAAATTATTATCAATAGACATAGTAGAAGTTATCTCTCCGATATCCCAATAGTTTCAACATATTACATACCCTGCTTTATTGTACATGGATACTTATCTCATCAATAAATTCCTATACCAATTAATGGCAGATTCTTAGTCAATTTTTATATTTTTAAACCATTAAGCTATAAACATTAAAAGTGGAGCTTTTGGAAGAACCACTTGTTCTTACCGGCTTGGTGCTTTTCTTCCAAGGCTTTCTTGACAACCTTCTTGGCTTCTTCTCTTTGGGATGGTTCTTCCAAAGCTTCAGAAGTAACAACTGATTTGAAAGATTCGACATCTAAAGAGTATCTTGTTGGCATTAAGTGGTTGTAGTTGACCAATTTAACGAAAGGCTTAACCTTGGTTCTCTTGGCGGTCTTCTTGGCACTCATGTTCTTACCAACCTTCAATGGGTTTCTTTCAACACCAACAACAATGGCATGTGGGAATGGGTGAGACTTGGTACCTTCATCGTGAGGCTTGACAATAACAACCTTCTTACCGGCGAAACGTCCACGAACGACAATAGCTATAAAGTTAGTATATGATTGTAGGTGATGATATCCGTTAAATGTTTGAAAGTCTGTCTATAGAATGGAACTGGGTGGGGGTCATCATCGGTATTTCTCCCTTTTGCTTCTCTGAGATCTTCACTATTTCTTGTTCATCTATTCTTTGACTACATTCCTTAATTCTGGATAAATTCTTGCCTAATGGCAGTTACTTGGGCCAATCATCGACTATTCCATCGGCTAGGATAGCCAGTCTAGTGAGGAGGCTGGCAAGTGAGTTTATAGTCTGGCGACGTGTTTATACATACCAACTTTACCAGATTTAATGAATTTAGCCATTTTATGTGTGTTATGGTATCAATACAATTCTAAAGGAAAAATTTTATAAATCAACTTCTATTTACCGGTTACTAGGAGTAGGAATTTGGAGGAGGCCACACGATTCCATCTCCGTAAGCCAAGTGAGAATGAAAAATTTTCGTGCGGGTAACTTTCGAAAAATTCAAAATTCTTAATGATAGATCACGTGGAATTCGTGACTGCTTTTAAACATGGTTTGGCTATTTCCTATTTAGGACCTTTGGAACAGTTCCACTTTTTGCAGCCATCACAGTTAAGTTTTGTAGTTTATAGCCAGCGCCTGTGTTATATTGTGCTCTAGAAAATAGTGGTATGATATTTATTATTCGTTGGTGATGTAGTGTAATTATTTGTTAGAGTGTTAAAATTTTCGTGTTAGAGGGTATCCCTTACATAGAATGGCTACTAAAAAACTCGTTGACTGATATAGTGCCTATGTAAGCTCACTACAACTAGAGGTTATGCCATTAAAACTTTTATTGTTTATATTTACTTATTTCTTGTTCTGGCCAAAAACTTAGAGGTTTTAGAAGTTATCACTCCAGTTATTACCAGACTCGCCCGTGTGTTCGTAGGAGTTCCGTTAGACGCTTGACGTGAGGCCCCACTATCTTTGGTAAAGCTGGAACGGCGGTTTTGCGTCATCGGAATATGGCTATTGTGGGCAACTGCCAACTGTGCTGCTTGCAACATGTCGCTCTCATTAGATCCCAAATGGTTGGAGAATCCAGTGGACATGTTGATTCCATTAGGAGACGACAATGGAGGTGGGGCCTTCCTTCTGGTATGCTTGATCTTTAACTTCGACGACATCATCGGTGTGTGTTTTCCACTGTCCGATGAGACACGCTGACTGACATCATTCTGCTTTGGCGAGTGTGGTGGTACATCATTCCCTCCAGACGCTCGTATCGCACGAGAAAACTGCGGAGAGTCCAAAAGTTTAGGAGATGCCGGTTTGACTGGCGTTCTCGATTGATGTTCGACAACCCTCATGCGCTCGTACTGATTCAACTTCGACTTAGCCAAAGCATCTGTCCACTGTGACACTTCATACTTTTCAACTTCAAACACAAACGTTGTGTTGGTTGATTCGATGCCAAATATCCCCGTCGTAGGCAACAACTTCTGAAGCTTGCCGACACTTGATATGACTTCTTTGAATTGAATAAACGGGTAGTTCAACTTGATCTCACTAATTAATCTATAATTGGATTCAAGCTCACCTCTCAAAAATATCAAAACTCTTCCGTGTGTCGTTACAACCGCAGTACATGTACGTGGCTTCTCCAATGGATTCCGACGTCCACTGGAGATTGTATCCGTTTCGTGATTGGACAGTTCCTTGTTCTTATCATGCGTGAGACGAAGCTTCTTCCAAAGGGATGCAGAACTGTATCTGCTCCCAGAGGTTCCATTGTGAGAACTATCAGCCGGCTCTGGTGTCTCCTCGGATTCTTCAAACTCTTCGATTTCAAAATAATCAATTATGGCATCGGCTTCTCCTCCTTCTATCTCCATCAGACTTTCAACTGCGGTCATGGATCCTCTTAGTCCGGTAGTATTTCCATTAACAACTTGTGACAACAAGCTGCCTCCTCTTGATGCATTGGTCGCTTGCAATTTGTTCACCATGTTCAATGGAGCATTATGCAACGATCCTCGGTTTTTCTTTTCAAACCATTCTGTTGGTTCCCTGTGAACAATAACTGGCGCAATTCTCAATACTCTTTCGTCTGCGTGCTTCAAATGCTTACCCCATGTAAGTTCTAGAGGACCAAGTCGCGTAACTTCCATTACCCTAAACTTTGGTTTTGCTTTGGCAGCTTTCTTTTGATTCAACGATGTCCTGGCATACGAAGCTCGGGTGTTGATTTGTGGTCTCAATATATTTGTTCCAGGAATATATTCGGGTCCGGGACTAGATGGAACTCTGGTCGTCGTAGGAGTACTACTTGAACTACTAGTCTTTGAAACTTCGGATTCAGAAACACCGCTAATATCATCATCAGAGCTATTGGCCTCTTTCTTATTAAGAACAAATGCGGCCACGCTTGCTGGATTCAAAAGTTTACCATTGCCTTCACTCGTAGTCCGTTTGGAAGGGAGTTCTCCTGAACCATTCTGAACTTTCTTGTAAACTTTCCTTGTTGTAATTTGTGGTTGCGAGTGAGATTTTGTCATCTCAGGTACTTTCATCATTGCTTTTGCATTCATTTTGTAAGGACCAATTTCGGGAGGTTCCTTCGACCAAATTTGATCAAAATCCTTGAAATCTACCGACTGGAAGAAGTAATGTTGTTGAATTTGAGGGATAGTAGCTCTCTTGGATGGCTGTAAGACCAAGATTTGTTTCAATAAATCTCTTATAATGATTGGAAAACCAGCGCTAAATGCATACTGTAGTTTTGTAATTTTTTGAAATGTCAAGTATTCGTTGGCAGCTTTAAATGGAGGCTTCCCAGCGATCATTTGATAAATAATACACCCGAAAGCCCAAATATCACCTGGCTTCCCACAATATTTACTCTCCAACAATTCTGGGGAGACATATTCTGCCGTTCCCACAAAGGACTTTGCTCTGACGTCTACAGGGTACTCTTCATTTGTATCGTTTTTCTTTTCAAGTAACCTTGCAGTACCAAAATCAGTGATTTGGATTCTTGATTTATCATCAAGTAAGATATTCTCTGGTTTTATATCTCTGTGAATAACTCCGTTATCGTGCATATACTTGATAGCATCCAAGATTTGTGCACCAAAATGACGTACACAGTCTTCATTTAATGTATTGTACTTCTTTATCAACCCCAAGAGTTCACCATTTGAGGCATAATCTAAAACAAAGTACAACGATGCCTTGTCTTGAAAGGTAAAATACAATGAGATAATACCCATTCGATTACTTAATCTGTTTAGAGCATGTTTCTCGATATTCACATACTTCACCTTCTTCTCCTTAATTATGTGTCTCTTGTCCAAGATTTTGACCGCATACTGTTTCGATGTGTGAATATCAGTTGCTAGGACCACTGTCGAATACGAACCTTCACCAAGGTCTTTTCCGAATTTGAAATCCTTCACTGTACGTTTAATTATACGGTACATAGAATCTGATGAGACTTTTCTTACGGCAGCTCCTTTTAGTTGCCATTCTTCTTTGTCCTTTCGAGCTTCTTCTGACAACGGAATACGGTCTTCAGGGTCTTCGTCGTCACTCATATTGGAACCAACCAAATGCTTAAATTCATCGCTGTCATTATGGTTATCTAATAATACATTTAGAGAAGAATTCGTTAATGCTGGATGGTGTCTTGGATTAACAGTAAAATCAAAGGAGGATGCAGAAGAAGGGGTTACTGGTGCACTTTTGAATCCAGATACGCCGTCTTCAAGTTTTAACGACGATAATCTGGAGGAAACATGGATCTCTGGTAAGTTTTTGTCGTATGTTGAATCATTTCCGCTATGGGCTTGATTATGATTTCTATAAGGACTGGCTCGGTCGGTATCGGAATCAAGGGTGTTATCGCTTTGATCGCCACTTTTGATTGCGTACGTATTATAGATGCTTTCCAAATCATTTGATAAGTCTTGCAAACTTGAATTCTTTAAATTTTCATTGGTAGATGTCATTCTTTTGCTGGAGTTTGGATCTCTTCGTGTAGTATTCGAGTCCTTACTGGTTCATAATCATCAATTTCTCGATAGGAAACTTGTCAATAATGGTTCTAGAAGCTAGCTGTAGTTGATTGTATATATATCAAGTTTAATTGATTGATACTCAGTGTGAATAATGTGGAATAACGTTGTGGTTAGTGTACTCCGCCATTGTAGCTAGGATTCGTTCGACAGGAGAAATATCACGGGTTGCTAATCACGCGCGCAATCTGTCTTTGTATACAGTTTAGTACAGTACACGACCGCTATGATTAAACGGAGATAGATACCGGATACCAAATAGCCACGATGAAGTAATCCTCCCTCAGATAACTTTGGTATGAACGTTTGAGAGATAAGATATTTTTATAGGGATGGCATTTCCATTTGAAACTAAACTATTGACTGCTCATTTAAGAGTTGCATATCTCGCACTGGCAGACGATACATACGCCAAACGGATCTTGAAGCCACTAAATACCGATGGCAACATATCCATTCCATATTTCGAAGAACAAAGCTCACCACCCATTACATTTGATATAGCTCGCCATGTACAGAAATCTATAAATAACAATGAACGAAGTCACAACATGGATACAAAGAAACGACATCGAAGGAGGAAATCAAAGAGGCGATTAGAAAGAACGGAAGCTCCAGCGAATATAGAGACTGAAAATACACGAAATATTTCAGATAATGAATCTGCAAAAGATATTTTGCCTTCATCAATTGAATCTAATGTTAGCATAGAACAACTTCAAGACAGTGACCACTTTCACGATGAGACCTTACCAACCAATGATGCCGAAGATGCCATTGCCAAAGACGATGCACTGCATTTTCGCCTATTACACACTAAAACTATAAGAGGCAAGTCAAAGTCTAAGAAACCGAGTCTTGTTCGATTCTTCCATTCTGGCAAAGATAGTAAAGAAGATCTTATATCTGATTCAGATAGCGACAGCGATGGTTCAGTCAAGACCCTGACATACAAAACAAACATGGATCAGAGTTTAGATTTAATAGAAGAAGAATTGAATGCCGAGGATGCCACTGATGACGGTTACACCACAGACAAACGAAGAAGAGACCTGGTACCAGATGCAAGTGACGCTATTACTATAGATAGTGACTTTGGGGTGCCCGTGAATGCACGCGGACAAGTTTTAAACGATGCTGATTTGGAGGAAATTCTGAATATCGAAGAATTTGATGACGAAGATGACGATGACGACGATGACTATTACTCTGAAGACGAATACGATGAAGAAGACCTAGATCTTTCTTCTACTGATTCTGCCTTTACAGATATTGAAACAGACTCTTTAATAGACTCATCTTTACTTCTTCACTCCTACGACAGAAGTAACTCCAATAGTTATTCCTTTGGTGTTCACAACAATGAAGCATCCAGCTTTAAGCTCGAATCCAAAAAATCAAGAAAGAAAAAGAGATCTCCATCCTACGATAATCAAAGTTTATCCAGAACAGTTGCATCAAGTACTATCAAACATGCTTCTTCTCAAACCTCTATCTTCGCCACCACTGGAAAGCATTCTCTTGCTACTAATGCCAAGTCTGTCACATCACTAAATAATAGAAAACCTTCCTTGATATTTGAAAAGGTAAACCCCAAAACTCAAAAAGAATCACACCCCTCGAGCCTAACATCGCTCATTCAGTACAAATCTAAATCAACTATAGTTAACCCCTTAAACTATTACTCCTTCGCCGATTCCCAACTCAAAATGCAATCAAAGAAGAAGATTAACATATTCTTACCTCCCAAAAATGTGCCTACACTCAAAAATTTGAGTATTGATGATAATGTGGTTATTGTTGACTGTATTGGTTTTATCTTACTCAACCTTTCCAAAATCCCGGACTTTGATCTTGGGGATTTCAGTTTCTCAAATCCAAATACTTGGAGGTTGGAACTTGTTGATGAAGACGGTGAAAACTACGGTTCCTTTGGAATCCTTGACAGAACAAGATTGTTGTCATCGTACAATAACTTACTGGAAGTTGCATTGTGCAAAGTTACTAATGAACAGGAAGTGCAAAAGAACACAAATCAGACACCTCTACCGATAGAATTTGTACAAAGTTTGGAAGCGTTTCGTCAAAAGCGGACTAACATTGACCAAATTTTGGAAGATGTTTCAACGGACAAAACTTCTGGAAGTGAAATGTTGAAAATACAAATCCGTTCGATGAGTCGGAATCTTCCCTACTTCGATACTTTTACTATTGATGTATCGTCTGATGCAAGAATGGGCCAAATACTCAAAGACGTGTGTTCTCAAAAAGGATTGCAACATACCAAATATGCCTTCAAGAAAGGTGTTCAAGAAAATGCACCAAACAGACTAGAGAAAGACTCGTCGCTAATGGGTAACATTATGAGCACTCTGAGTCCGATGGTTGAAAATTCAAATAAACTGATTGATGAAAATGAGTTGGTTTCTAATTTGCAAGGACATTCTTTAGAATTGGTAATGAAAGATAACAGGCTAAACATGATTCAAGAGAATCCGTTCCTGCCTCTTAATGCAAACATTACACCATCAGATTCAACATACACGATTCAGTACATCACTCCCGACAAACTGCAACTAGAAGACAACCTGAAATTGTCAGTGGAAAACTCCACAACCACAGAGAATCAGAGCACAACTTCTACCAAAGTACCTACAATCCGTAAAAATACTGCAGAAAATATCAAGGGACAAATACGTTCCAATAAGTACTTGGATGATATTATGACAGGAAAAAACCCTCTGTTGCCAACGAACTTAAACACGATATACTTCAAGTGGAAAGTGTTCAGGAAAAAGACCACTATATTAAACAAAATAGAAAAGTCGCTAGTTATCGATGGTGATTACATCCATTTGACTCCCTCAGATGATATCGTATTCAAGAAGAATCCAAACGATAATCCATTTGCCCAAAGCGAAGGAGCTCAACAACATCATAATCACCACCATCATCACTTATACTACTACAATTATACTAATTACTATAAGGAACTGATGATGAAGACGAGTTCCTTCCATATTACACAGATTATTCGTTTGAAACAGTACAAAAGCTCGAAGAACCCCAACCACTTCAAAATCGTTATACAAAAGAATGGTGATACCAATAACTCTGGTAATGGAAAAGATGCCACTATCGAGAAGAAATACGATTTGGAGGCTGTTAGTACCACTGAGTGTCAGGAAATCATCGACAAGTTAAAATGGGTACTACAAGTGTACAGTATGTCCAGTTTAAACCAATGAGAAACGAAATGAGAATAAAATTTCAAACTTCTTTGATATTTGTCAGACTGTTGGTCTTACTACATCCTAGTCTGCAAACCCCGTTACAGTTCATTCCAGAATATGACAAATCCAAGTAAGCTGGGTAGTCGATGAAGTAGTTGACGAAGTAGTTGACGAAGTAGTCGACGAAGTACGTGACTTGGATAAGAATACATGAACCTTCTAGCTCGTTAGGTCCTCTTAATAAAGTTGATTTTACCAACGAAGGTGTCAAAATTGAAGCCCAGATGGAAATGTACAAACAACTACCATTCGAAAATTAATAATTTTGGAACGGTAGAAGCTCCAAATGAAATAGAAGCACATTTTTCTACTCTGTTGGGTCTTGGATTTTATTTTGCTGGTAATTTTATGATGATTTTTATGGTACAAGTCTAGAGACGAGGAATTTGACTCTACTTATTACTGACATTATTAATCTTGGTAATGTACCGATCGATAAACTTGATTTTTTAAATAACGTGAGCTAAACTTAGACGGAGCAGGCTTCGAATTAAGCGTTTGAATTATCAGATAAAACAGGGAGTCAAGGGGGTCTATAAAATTAAAACACAGAACTAATTAGTGACAGGAAACAACAAAATACTGAATTAAAAAACCATTTTGATCATCTAATGAAATAGTCTTCAGGCATATTGTACTCAAAATCGTCCTATTAACTATTATCAGGTTCTTATTTTTAATAAAGTAATCAACATATCCGACTGGGTATTCAATAGGTCACTAAATTACGAGAGATCTCACTAGCATTTTCTGGTATGACTTGATATATCTATTAGATTTATTACATATTAGGATATATCATAGTAACCGTAATGTGAGTATTTTCTTAAATACCCACAAAAGCGATATATTTACCTAAAATCACCACTAAATGTAACAAATTACTGACAATTCTCATGATTCAACAAAGATGTCCACTAAATTTACTAATATTCTCAATATTTCTACTGGAGAGCCCACTAAACTTTTCTGAATTCTCCATATTTCTCCAATCTCCACTAGAAGAGTCTCATTAAATCCACTTTTAGTCACTAATCTGTGAATTATATATACATATATATATATCTAGGAAGAACTATATCAACCCTTAACACTGGGTTCCAATACTCTTGCTTTAGACGATCTTCACTAACATCGTAATTTTGCAACCCCAGGTTCGCAGTATTTCCATCGAAAAATTCAGGTCGCGATGAGATGGTTCTCCTCAAGCGATGGCCTTATCTCTGAACTGGAAGAGACTCAGTGGTAAAATCACTGATTCCAAATCGTCCAAGACGATCCCTAAAGACTCAAAGAAGATCAAGAAAGTTGTCAAAGATCCAAAAACTAAAGCTCAACCAAAGAAAATTCTCGCTAAAAATCTCGCTAAAAATGAATCCGCCATAACAAAACCATTAACTTTATCGCCACTAGAGTATACTTTGTGGGTCCACGAGAATGAAATCAAGCAGGAAGATGTGGTCCAGATATCTACCACCTTAAAAACCGGTATTCTGCCAAAAGACGCTAGAAAGAAGGAGACGGGAAAGTACCTCGCCATTGACTGTGAGTTCGTAGGCATAGGTCCAGAAGGGAAGGAGTCGGCTTTGGCCAGAGTGTCAATAGTGAACTTCTATGGCTTTATAGTGTACGACAAGTTCGTCAAGCCTCGAGAAAAAGTCGTTGATTGGAGAACCTGGGTCAGTGGGATCACCAGTAGTCATATGGCGGACGCCATTACGTTCGACGAGGCTCAGAAAGACGTCGCTGCGTTTATAGGAGATCGAATCCTCGTGGGCCATGCTGTCCATCATGATTTGGACTCGTTATTCTTGTCACATCCAAAATCTCTGACCAGAGATACCTCGTTGTACCCTCCGTTTAGACAAATAGCCATGGGCAAAACTCCTAGTTTGAAGAAATTGTCGTTGCATTACTTGAAGATGGATATACAGAACTCGTCCCATTCCTCGGTAGAAGATGCCAGAGCGACGATGTTGTTGTTCAGGTTGTATAGGAAGGATTTTGAAGCGGTGTTGAGGAAGAAGTTGCATTTGAGGTAGCGATAGGTTTATATTCGGGAACTAGTTGCTGCTCTGTTACTGCTCTGTTATGCCTGTTGAGTCTTACTAGGAAATATCTTTAGTGAGAATATTTTAAGGTGACTTAGAGTAATCTCTATTAGCTCGAAGAATAATGTCCTCGAGCTATTGAGAAATGCCTCTTGGTTGTACCAAAATCTACTGTATTCTGAGTCCTGAGAGATCCTGAGAACCTGAGAAACATGAGAGAACCTGAGAAACACGAGAGAAACATGAGAGAAACATGAGAATCTTCATAATCCGGAGAGAAACCTTCTGAACTATAAGAATCTTCTGAATCCTGAGAATCTTCTGAGTCCCGAGAATCTTCTGAGTCTTGAGAATCCAGAGAACTTGCCTGGCAAGAGATCTCACTAAAAGGACGAGTATTACCATTCAGTGGTTGATTTTCAAGTATTGAAGAAATTCAAGTATTGAAGATTTTCTATTGATTTCCTCCAACTAGTGGACGCTCACTCTTACATCAGTAATTGATGCTCACATTCTCTTTCACTTTCACTATCACTACCGTGGGCCAGCCTACCCTAACTTCTCCCCTTGTACACTAGCATTTATAAGGCTTTAAGCCAATTCATTAAGTCATAACTAACATAAATAAGTATCGAAATGTTCAATTGTAGACATAGATCTAGAACTCCGTGAAATCTTCTTAATCATGCTTCAGTTTTAGGTATAGAGTCATCTTGGACTCTGACATCTTCTTAATCATCCTTCTAGACTCCCTTTATTATCTTAATCTTCCAAATTTGTTCCCTCAACATATAAACAAGCACTTCTGTAGACCATGGCTTGGAGCGTCTTCATTTCAGGTCCAACATACTTCGAAAAAGCCCCAGGTACAGAAATATTTTCGTCAGCATTCATTTCACGTACATCTCTGATTGTCAACAAATCATTATCACTCAATATATGGTTGGCTCTGGCTTCGTAAGCTTCATGAGAGTACTCTTTGTTTCTGGCCACATTGGCTAGGATTTTGGCGATACTTTCGAAAACTTCATCGTTGTTGGAGTTGATCATATCTTGAACTAACGGAGCCTTCATTATGTGGAACACAAAGAGTCCAATCTCCGGCTCGAATTCAAAGAGATAACGGTATAACGTCAAAAATCTAGTCTTGAAAGTATTATCCACACTTGGAGAATCGTAAAAGTATGCAGCCAATATCAAGGCAACTTTTGAGGCGTCGTTGCCTTCACAAATAAAGGTAATCAAATCCTTTGGTATACGTTCGGTTGGTGATACCTCGATATAATCAACTTTAACGTCAATGGAATTTGCATATTCTTCAAATGCGTGGTCGTCAAGACTCAAGTAAATGAACATCAAATATGCGGTAATCAGATGGCTGGAACTTAAAACATCGTCAAATTTGGACCGTTGCGCATAAAAGTGCTTCATGCACTTAAGCGAGGTATGTTTCAACTGTGACACCTTCAAACCTTGGGAGAAAACAAAGAATATGTGGACACAGAAGTTGCCAGGGGTGATTCTGAGATCCCGGCGTCTTTCGAATTCAGAAACAAAAGGTTCCAAAAGTTTACGATGCTCAAATGTTGTTTCAACGTATGCTGGATTGCCAGCCACCAATTTTGTTACTGACTGAAGTAAGCAAAGAATGGACGACTGGTATAACTCCGAAATGTGCATCAATGAAAAGCATAATATTGGCCATACGAGGACAGATGCTAAGGTAGACGAAGGCTCCAAACCCTGAATGATCCTTGAGGTTGAGATAGACAAGCATGTAGTGAACTCAAGGTCATTGCACTCTGATTTTGAAATCAATTTCATTATTTTCGAAGCAGTGGAATCATTAATTCCCTTCATTGAAACAATCCCAACAACTAATATAGCACGACTTTGAAATATAGAATCCATCTTAAATGCAACGTCAAAGGCATTGGAGCACCAACGAGACTTCCAGGTAGATTTCTCTGCCGAAGCCCCCAAAGCATCGATAAACTCGTCCAAGTATTCACACAAAATTTCAAAACTAGACGCTCTATTATAAAGCTGAACACCGTCAGAACCAGTAGAGGCAAAATCTCTAGTCATTCCAAATAACATCTTTGCTCTTTGGCCACTAAAGTACTTAATAGTATTATCAACTATTTCATGTTCTTCTGCGGTTAATCCGGGTTTGTATGAAAAGGATTGGATTAAGTTGATAAATAACTTTTGTAAGTCAGCCCCAAAATCCAAATAAACATTGTCAATGAAAAGTGTGGCTAAGAAGAAGACATCCGCCAAGTAGAATCTTGAAAAAGTATAAGAATTGAAGAATAGCGATGCACAAATCTTAATCAATATCTTAATTTCAAACAATTTACTTTGAGATGCAATTTCAGAATCATCTTTTTTGGCTTTGTTAACACATGATATCAACCTGTCAATAACTTCTCCACAAACCTCAACTGAAGGTGATATAACCGCAATTATGAAGGACCAGTCTGGTC
>Ga0065707_10082096_pt1 | contig 22167 bp, 17 predicted proteins | sample SwiRhicommuniRL3_FD_59094 | JGI IMG/M metagenome (GOLD analysis project Ga0065707, IMG submission 59094) | Switchgrass rhizosphere bacterial communities from Rose Lake, Michigan, USA - RL3 v2 (version 2) | ecosystem: Host-associated > Plants > Roots > Rhizosphere > Soil | place: East Lansing...
CCAGTTTTCCAACTTTATCTCTGTCCAAGTCACGCGTCACACCCAATTGGTATAGGGACAGTTGCAGCGCCAGATCATCTTTTAAGTGATCCATCATCCATCGCGGCTCAGTCATGTGATACTGCGACTCATTCGTGGAAAGCAGGTTTTCCTTCTCCACAAAGTGGCCGGTATCCAAATCCATTTCGACATTTGCCTTGAACACCCCCGGGTAGTAGGGGAAGATCCCCACCGTGGGGCGCCCTTGCTCGCCGGGGACGATCCAGCCCACGCTTCGAAACAAGCTGCGGGTAGAGTCGTCTCCCCATATGTATAGAACGATGTATTTTGCGCCGTGTTCGCTCTTTTCCTCGCGAACCATCCGGCGGTAGGCTTGGTATACGCCGTGGCCTCCAGTCCCAAAGTTTCTGATCGGTTCTCCTAGGTGCGCCGCCAGATATTCCTGCCACGTCTCGCCATCATTGACCTGATCGCAATGGGTGTAGCTGTCACCGTAGGTGTCGATCCGGGCCGATCGATCTTTGTACATGAACGCCGTGCGGGATCCATCTGGCTGGACTGTAGATAACGTGACGCTGCCATCGAGGCCGTCGGCGAAGAGAGGACGATTGTTTTCAACGTATCCTAGGTCCGGATCGATGCGGACCGGAGTTGCGCCGCCGAAAAACCGATCCAGCGCTCGGCGCGAGAGGGTTGCTTCTCTCAGGTACTGCTCGAAAGGTATTGTCTTCGGCGGATCGGCGAAAGCCTGAGTCGCTGGAGAGAGGAATAACAACGCAAAAAAAATCATCTTCATGCCATTCTTCCCTTAAGCATTATGGTTAGCATTTGGCAAATCCTGCGCTGGGTCATGCGTCGCGTCATTCCAGGGGAGCCTGCCGTTCACATGTCCCACCCGCCGTGAAGCCAGACCATTACCGGGAGGGCGTTGGGGCTTCCGGCATTCGAGCGTTCGGCGAGTCCGGGGCGCTGAACGTTCAGGTACAGACAATCCTCGGCGCCCTTGTAGCTGGCCTCTTTCAGATATTGGGCCGCTTTGACTCTGCCTCCATGTAAGGGCGACACATCTGTCGCCGGTTGCGAACAGGCTGAGCCGTAGTTCGACGCCTTCAATATTCCTTGCCACGGCTCTGGAGGAGTGGGCGCTCGCCAACGCAGGCGCCCTACTGGCGGCCGCGCAAAGGGAATGCCCAGCCAATTCGCTGTGCCCTCACGGCTTTCGAAACCCATGACATCGCCGTATTGAGTGTGACGCAGCAGACTTGCGTGGAGCGATGATTCGGCAGGACCTGATTCGTGCGCAGCCAAGATACACTGCGCGAAAAAAAAGCATAGCAGACCGCTCATGAGCTTCGAGACCCTTGAGGGCGGTTGAATGCAAAGCCGGGATGTCGTTTTAATTGACCCTCCTCGAATCACCTAGCGGTTGACCATGCTTATCCAGAACGCCATTCAAAAGAATATTTGCCATTCTAGGACCACTTTCGGTCAGGGTTACCAGCATGAAATGATCAAAATAGTCCAAAGCACCCTCTTCCCTGATCGGCAACCAGGAGCCACCAGTGGTTCCCAACCGAATATGCATTCGGCTATTCACCTCAGAATACTTGTAATTGTGAATATGCCCGCCAAATACTGTGTAAGGCCGGTCTCCCAATGCAGATTCGATTCGGTTGAATACAGGATTACCTCCGCCCTGCCACGCAGGATTGTGCATGAACAGAAATGTCCAGCGGACGTGCGGATTATCTGCAATTATCTTCTCGAAATAGGCAACCTGTCGTTCGCTGATCGCGAGTGGCAAGGCGCCATTCCAGTCCATTTTATGCAGTGTTGCCAGAAGCAACTGGTGGGCTGCCGCAGGATCTTTCTTGGCAATCTCAGAAGCCCGCTTTTCCACTTCGGGCCATTCGGCGGAATACGGCTGATTTGGATCCTGGGTATTTAGAATCAGAAAAAGAACATTTTTATATACGAACGCGTAGTACTCCGCTCCCCTGCGCTCCTTCCATACTTCTCGCATCGTCGGGTTGCTGAGGTCGTGATTTCCAGGAGTATAGAAGAATGGCATTTCCAACCGTGCTGCCAGGGAATCGAAATCGTTCCACTGACGCTCCAGCTCTCCACGGTCTTCCGTGTAACCCTGTATCAGATCGCCGACGCTCAAGACCAACTCCGGTTGGAGGAGGTTCAACTCCGTAATGGCAGATTCAAATATCCCGTTTCCCCGGCAACCTCCAGTCCGGTCGCCAATAATGGCGAAGGTAAACTCATTCGACTTCTTCGCGAATGACAGGTGAGTCCAAGGCGCGGCCTTTTCACGCGTATCCGCGCCATATGCGAAGACATTTGAAGGGGCATACGCCCGAAATCCCGGAGTCGGGTCGTGCGCGCAGCCGCAAACGACAATAAAAGACAGGGCGCAACATCGTGCGGTACGTCTCACGCATTGCTGCGCGATTTTCGTGAGGTTATGGGTCATTTGAACCTCTTTAACGGATCGAGCCAGCCAGCCGAAAGTGATCGGAAATTTCAAGTGGGGTGAGAACCCGATCGTAGACGGCCACTTCATCGAGCTTGCCCTCAAAAGTATCGGCAGGATCGGCGCGCCCGCCTAGAAACAATGGGCCTTGCGCCTGCGCGCGCGTATCGGAAACAACGCTGATTTCAGGGGCATGCTGACCGTTCAGATAAATATTGACTCGTGATCCGTCACGCACCAGCACGAGGTGGTTCCACGTTTTTTCCGCAATGACCGTCTTGCCCGAGACAGGCGGCGTGCGGTCAGCTGCGAAAATCAGTTTGCCCGGCGAGCCGTCTGTTCCGCCGATCCCAAGCGAATCCTGGGTCGCGTTGGAGAACAACCACCCCGTGGTGCCACGAGCATCTTGGGGCAGTCCGTTCCAGAACCAGAATTCCGCGCTGTATCGGTTCGCGGGAATCTTCACGTCCGCCATTAAACGGCCGCCTGCCAGATGAGGGGCACGATTGATGACATGCGCTCCCGAAAAGGCGTCCGAGTCAGGGCCCGGAAGATAAAACACGACGCCCTTTTCAACCTCATAGCGGGCATCACGGCGCTGTCCGGAGGCGTCGTACGCGGTGGGGCCATTGAACTCATTCAATCGCCAGTACGCGAGGGGCTTCGAGGCCAGTACAGCTTCTGCGTAACTGCCGTTCGTCTCGACCACTTTGCGGCGCGGCCGGCCGGACACCTTCTCGAGTAATCCCAGCACAGACTCGACGATCTGCGGCTCGGCGTCTTCGCCAAGCTTGTGCGCCATTGGCCAGGTCGTATATCCGCCCAGAACGAACTGCTCCGGCGGCGGCAGATACACATTCGCGCCATTCGCCAGCTCCATATTGATCGTCGTGGGGAAGGGACTTTGCGCTTTGATCTTGAGTCCTGTGATGGCGAAGACCTCGTTGGGGATGGCCGTAAATCCGAGCTCACCGATCTGGATCGCCTGCAACTTCAGCTCCTCTTTGGGCGGCAAGCCCATGATTTCCAGCGCCCAAGTTGCAAAGGACTCAGTCCACGTTCGAGGCAACCGACCCTGCATTTGCGCAGCCACTTCTCGCGAGCGCGCCAGCCGTTGTTCGTCCGGCTTGAGCGTGTCCAGGGTCAGTTCGATCTCCGCCATTCTGACCGGCGCCCAAGTCTGATAAGTAATGCCCTGGTAAGCTTTGAAGACCTCTTGCGCAATGGCATTGGCGAATTCATCGAGTCCGGGCTGATAGGGAAGAGCGGGCCGGCTGTAATCCGGCCACATCTGGTCGCCGCTGGTGCCTTGCGCCAGGATGCCGACAAACGCCGGCGCGGTTTCCGATGAAACCTTTTCTGCCTTGAAAATATCGTCCTGATCGACGTTGAACATGCTGCTGCCGAAGCCCTGCGGGCCTGATGCCGGCGCCGGAGCAATCAGCTGAGCAATCTGCTTCGCAAAGCGGCCGAAATAATCCGCGGAGATCAGCGGCGAGCCATTCGGCTGAGTTGGAGCACCGACATAATGCTGCGCATAATGCGCCAATAAGGCGATGGGGCGACCTTCGAGCGTCTGTAAAGAGACGATCGAGATATCCGGATCGCTCGGACCCGAGGGACCTATCACATCAGGATTCTGGTGGCCAGGATGCATGTTGGCGCGGACGTTGCGCTGCCCCCAGGGATCGAGATCGATTCGGTCCGGCCGGCGGATCCAGCGGCGCGTATGGGTATGCTCTGAATCCTGGATCACCGTCCAGCCGATGCGTGCCGGCCTCAGATTGCGGACAGCCTGGCCGATCCCCTGCGAAACCCTGTCAACCAACAGTTGAACGTAATCCGGATTCGCCATCCCCTTGGTATCCCACGCAGAGGGAGCAGAATGCGTATGCGTCGCTGAAATCAGCATGCGATCGGTTGGCAAACCCGTCTTGGCTGATGCAGCGTTCTTGATTTTGTCGATCACCTCTCGCGGCAAAGAAGCACTGTCCACCACGACAATCGCCACCCGCTCTTTGCCATCGTCCACGACGATACAACGGGCATACAAATCGTCGAGCTGTATATTGTTGACCTGATCGATGATGTTTCCAGCGATGTGCGTCGGACCCTTCGGGTTGATATCGATCGCGTACGCGCCGGCGCGGAATACATTCGCCGCAGATGCCCCTGGCAAACCCAGTGCCCAGAAAAAGGTGAACGTCACTAAGATCAGAGTGGCTCTAGGAAGATTCATGCGTGGCATGGCGATGCAAGCTCCGAGATTTCAGTTTTTCTATAGATCGATCAATGCGACTCGCGCGGAATGCCGGCGTTCCGCCTTCCAACCAGTAAATCCAGATCGCAGCCCCGGGCGGCTCATTTCTGCGGCCCTATCGGTACGAAGTTTTTGGCGCGACTGGGATCGCCGCTGCCTCTGTATGTCGCCCGCAATGGATACGGATAGACCGGACGCGTGAAGCCGAGGGGTATCGCGGGATCGAGAGGGAATTCCAAACCGGTGAAAGCGGCATAGCCCTGCTTAAAGCTCGGCAGGTGCGCACCGATCATGACCTCCGGCGCTTCGCCCTTTTCGACCCAGTTCTCCAGGTACGTCAGGTAATCGATGGCGAAGGCGCCGTCGCCGCCACTGCAATGGTTCATACCCGGAACCAGAAACAGACGAAAGAACTCCTGGGTAGGTTTCAATCCACCCATGGTTCTCGAAACCGTCTCGTAATAGTCAACGGAATTCAAGGGGCTCGCCCCCCAATCCGCCCACCCGTGATAGAGGAGAAGCTTTCCGCCCGCAGCTTTGAACTTCCGCAAATCCGGGTTGGTGTTTCCATATAGAGACTCCATCATTCCAAAGCGCTTGAAGTCGCGGTCCCAATCGAAATCGCTTGCCTTCCAGCCAGGACTCGGATCGGGCATAAAGCTCATGTAGTGAATCGAGTCCTCGCCGAGGCTGTTTTCGCCTGCCTCGTGGCTGGCCCAGAAATTCAGCTCCGCCCCTACGACCACACCGCCGGAAGAAATCTTCTGGCCACTCGATGTCGTCGGTCCGGCATAGAGTCGTTTGAGCGCTTCTACTTTGTCGGCGGCCAGGCAGGCGGAACCCAGCCCGCCAGCACACAGCAGCGTTTCCGGATTAAAGTGGCATGCGTGGGGGTTGCTCACAATGCCATCTTTAACGCCGTCATCCATGTCGCATTGGCGCAGCACCGCCTCGTGGACTTGTTTCAAGTCACCTTCAGTAAACATGGGCTGGCCTTTAGAGTCCCTGACCGCCTGTTCATTCCAAAGAACGTGCATCAATGCGTCGGTCTCACTAAAGGGTGGCGCTCCGGCGATAATGCCGTCGAAATCCCAGGGGAACCGTTGCGCCTCGATGGTTCCTTGACGTCCGCCGGTCGAGCATCCATGAAAGTAAGAAAAGTTCGGTTTTCTTCCGTAATACCGTTCGGTGATGGCTTTACCCGCTAAAGCCACGATATGCGTTGCGCGAAAGCTCCAATCGACTTCGGCTTGCAGATTGTTGTAGGCCCACTTTCCATCCGTGGTGGTGGATTTGTGCCCCATGTCCGAGGCGATACATGCGTAGCCCCGACTCAGGGGTGTATTGCAGAGAAAGTCGAAAAATACGCCGCAAGAGCCTCCGCAACCCACCTCGATGAATTTTCCGTTCCAGTTGGATAACGGCAGTCGAAAATGGAATCCTATGTTTGACGAAACGTAACCCTGGACGTCGCATACAGCGGGGACATCCTTTCCAGGCGAGATGGGCGCAGCTTCTGTTATCTGTATTGATGCATCCTGAACGGCCGAGAAGTCAACGGTCGGTAAGATTTCGCAGGCGCGAGCGGCAGGACCGGTCTCTGCACCCCATGCGTGCAGAGAGGTCAGGAACAACAACACGACCGCGGCAAATGACAACCTCATGATTTTTTCCACCCCCCTCGAATCTCACTCTGCTTTCTATTCATCGTCATTAGGATTGACGTACGTACATGATGTTTCTTGCCTCAGTAATTTTGTATCGCTGGGATATCCGGCAAACGATCAATGGGACTCGCGTGGAATGCCGGCTTGGCGGCGGCCGACCAGAAAATTCAAATCGCAGCCCTGGTCGGCCTGCAAGACGTGCTCGACGTGTAACGTTTGATAGCCGGGCAGCGCTGCGCTCGGCTGTGCTTTCCAGTGCTCGCGGCGATGAGCCAGCTCCGCATCGCAGACTTGTAATGTCAGGCTGCGAGTCTCGACATCGAGCGCGATAAGATCGCCATTGTGCACCAGCGCTAGCGGACCGCCGACGGCCGCCTCGGGAGCGATATGCAGGACAACTGTTCCATACGCGGTGCCACTCATACGTGCATCGGAAATGCGCACCATGTCGGTAATCCCGCGCTCGAGAATCTTCCGCGGCAGGCTCATGTTGCCCACCTCGGCCATGCCGGGATAACCGCGCGGACCGCAGTGCTTCAGCACCATCACGCAGGTTTCATCAATGTCCAGCTGCGGATCGTCAATGCGGGCCCGATAATCGTCGATGTTTTCAAACACCACGGCGCGCCCGGTGTGTTTCATGAGCGCCGGCGTGGCCGCCGACGGCTTGATCACCGCGCCGTTCGGCGCGAGATTCCCTCTCAACACCGCAATGCCGCCGTTGGGCGTGAGCGGCTTATCGAACGGTCGAATGACCTCGGGGTTGTACACTTCCGCCGTCGCCACGTTTTCCCAGATCGTCTTGCCGTTCACCGTCAGCGCGTCGCGATGCAGCATCTGGTGTTCGCCGAGCTGACGCAGAATCGGTTGCAGCCCGCCGGCGTAGGCGAAGTCTTCCATCAGGAAGCGTCCCGAGGGCATGAGGTCGAGTACCGTGGGGACCTCTCTTCCCAACCGGTCCCAATCCTCCAGAGTCAAGGGCACGCCGAGGCGGCCGGCGATGGCGATCAAATGAATGACGGCATTGGTTGAGCCGCCAATGGCGGCGTTGACGCGAATGGCGTTCTCAAAGGATTCCCGGGTCAGAATCTTCGACAGCACGATGTCCTCGCGCACCAATTCGACAATGCGACGACCCGCTAGCTGAGCCAAAACAGAACGGCGCGAATCCACGGCGGGAGTGGCCGCATTGCCCGGTAATCCCACGCCCAGCGCCTCAACCAGGCTGGCCATCGTCGAAGCCGTGCCCATGGTGTTGCAGCTGCCCGCGGAGCGATTCATGCCGCTTTCCGCCATCGCAAAGTCGGCGGCACTCATGCGGCCTGCTTTGACTTCCTCACTGAATCGCCACAGGTCCGTGCCCGATCCGATGGGTTGACCGCGATACATGCCGCGCAACATGGGGCCGCCAGATACCGCGACCGTCGGCAGATCACAGCTCGCCGCCCCCATCAGCAAGGCGGGAGTGGTCTTGTCACAGCCCACCAGCAGCACGACGCCATCGATCGGATTGCCTCGAATCGACTCCTCCACTTCCATACTGGCGAGATTGCGAAACAGCATCGCCGTGGGACGTAAGTTGGACTCGCCGAGCGACATCACCGGAAGCTCGAGTGGAAAGCCGCCAGCTTCCCACACGCCACGCTTCACACAATCGGCTAAGGCACGCAGGTGCGCGTTGCAGGGCGTAAGCTCCGAGTAGGTATTGCAGATCCCGATCACCGGCCGATCATTCAGCACATCGCTGGGAAACCCCCGCATCCACGAGCGATGCACGAAGGATTCACGATTCGCGCCGCCGAACCACGCCTGCGAGCGGAGCTTTTTCTTGGGCGGCGTCAAGTGTTTTTCGGACCTAACGGCCGTAGACCACGGGCTTCGGGTTTTCTCACGTCTGTCTCCGGTCGGCGCTAAGTTCGCTGGCGAGGCATAGCCATATCATAATACAAATATCTTCCAACCCTGAAACTGTTCCTGTAGAAAAAGATGAGATCACCTGGAAGGACCACCGGGAATCCGGGGCTTCGGGGGAAGTAGCCGATACTCCCAACGGGTCCAATCTATGCCGATGCCACCGCGGCTAAACCGTCCCCAAAGGAGTATTTTGCCAGCCGCTGCTGAAGATGCGCTCAATGAGCGCGCGAACCCTTTAAGTATCGAGTTGCGTTCCATGGCAGAAACCTTTCCGCGCGCCGGTAGTCCTGAGCCCCCTCCCATACCGATGAGGGAGGAACCGACGATAAGGGTCGTGAATGCCGTGGCTCGCACCGGGTAACGGTCACTTTTTTAGAGCACTTCCAGAATCTGGCCGATCGCCCGTTTGCCTTGCGCCGCCGCATGTCTCCAGCTCTGCTCCGCGCCGCTCAACTCGGAATGGCCGAAGCTGATTCGGCCGAATCGCTGGTGCAGCACTTTGAGCGGTGACGGCTTACCGTTTTTACCAAAGTAGAAACCGGGCGGTGGAGAGAACAATGCATGGCCCCAGCGATTGAGCACGATGCCCGCAACGTCGCGCTGCGGGTTGAATCCGTGCGCGCCGAACAACCGCTGCATCTGCGCAATGATCTGGCGCTCGAATTCCGCGTAAGAGGTTCCGTACAATTCGGCGCGACCCACCGGTCCCTGCGCCTCGAGAGGCAAGCCCGGCTTGAGGAAAGGCACGTAAAAGGTGAGGAGCGTGGGTTTGTCGGGATGGAACGGCGTGGGCCGCCCGCCCACCAGCATGGGCTGGCGGACATTGACGAAAAAACCGAAGCCGTCGAACCAGCGCGCCGCCGAAACGCCGAGCTTGGCGAGGAAACGCCAGTTGCGTAAGGCCACGTTGACCGACAGCACCGGGCCGTGCGGAATGCTCCTCATGGCCTCGTGATATTCGGGACTCACATCGCGCGCGATACGGTTGGCGATCCAGCTGCCGATGCAAAGCGCCGCGCCCTTGGCCTTTACACGGTACAGCTGGCCGTCTTTCGCGTAGACCACGTTGAGATGCTCCGCCGTCTTCGGATCGCCTTCATGCGTCACACTGACCACGGTTGCGGAGAGGCGCATCTTCAAGTTCGAGTCCGGTCGGTCGAGCGCCGCGAAATTAACGGCGTTGTTGGCGATGGCGTCGAACCGATTCGGGCCGATGATGGCGCCTGGGAACACCGCCTTGACGAAGTGTCTCAGCAGGGCGGTATTGCCGCCGGGAAAGCTGATCGTTTTACCGAAGTACTCGCCCGGATCGCGGGGCGCGACACCGCCTGCGCCCCCCAACGCATAAGCCGACACCGAACCGGCAGTGGCGCCGAAAAGCCCAACCGCGATATGCGGGTTGATATAGTCCAGCACGCGAGGATTTAAACGCGCCACGCGGGTGAGAAATTCCTCCACTGACATGCTGTCGAGCCAGGGTCCCAATTCGCCCCCGCCCGGAGCAACGCTTCGGTACGGAGATTGATAGTTGCGGTACGCCAGTAGGTCTCTTTTCAGGTCTGCGGGCATAGGGGCGCGTTTCAAGTCGTCTTCCCACATGTTCTTGATCCAGACGCCCCGGCCGCCTGTCAATGCGTTCTGAAAGAAGTAGCCGATGGTGGCGCGGGTGTCCGTGTACATCGCCGCGAAATGTTCCTTGTCGAAATAGATGGACGGATCCGCGCCTTGCAGAGTGGCGAATTTGAAATGATCCGGCAATCCCAACTCGCGCCACAGTTCGTATGGCTGCCCATCGCCCGGCTGTGGAACCACCAGTTCGTTGGAGCCTTGCGGACCTACGAGCCGGTAGCCGTCCACGTCGAATTCGTTCTGCTTGGCTTCGCCGCCGAAGATAGGATGGTTGTCCAACACGAGGCAGCGGCCCTGCGGCTTGGCTTTTTTGAACTCGTAAAGCGCCGTCATGCCGGCGAAGCCCGCGCCGACGATCAGGGCGTCGTAGCTCTCACCCGTATCGATGACCTTACCCAGGCCATTGTCGTAGACCCCGTCACGAACTTGGTGAGCCGCGCTCACTACCTCAGCAGTGTTGCCATTGGAAACGCGGTAGTCGCCGACTCCGCCATATCCGGTCCATTCGCGCCCCAGATCTTGGGCCATCGCCGGACAAGGCATATTTAATAACGCGGCGCCGCTGCCGAGCAACGTCGCGCCCAGAAAATCGCGGCGGGTTATTCCAGGGATTTCCATAGTTCGAGGGATTCTCATGCCGACAATCGGTTGAGAAGGTTTCGGGTGACCTGCTCCACCGCCGAATCTTTGCCAGTCAGGCCGTTAGTCCAGTCCGTCGTACCGGCGCAGAAGACCGTGCCCTTGTTGGTGAACAGGCCCAGCACTGCGTGGCCGTGATTGCGGGCAAAGGCCTGCCACGCGGTGTTATCTCCCAAAATTTTCCTGCCGGCCTCCATCACCTCAGCGCTGAACGCATAATTTGCCGCCGGGCACAAGCCGAGAATTTCCAGAGACGACGGTCCTTCATAATCTTTTTGAGGATAGGGAAGGCCCTGTTCCATCCGAATCGGACAGCCATCTACCTCGAAGTGAACGATTTGACTGGTTTGGCCCAGGCAATCGGCATAGACCAAGCCGGTATCCTTGAAAATCCAGTGTTCCGGGCGATAGACCAGATAGCCGCCCGCGCCTTGGGGAGATGCGCCTTCCCAACGCGCAATGCCACCGTACAACCAACTCAATCCCGTCAACCAGGTCTCCGGACGGCCGACGATGGGGCTGCTCCAGAGTGTCGTCGTCAAATGCTTTTGATCGGTCTTGTAGAGAGGATCTTCTTCCGCAGCTTCTTTGTAGCAAACCACGGTATTCCCACTATCCTCGTGGCGGATCTGCCAGAAGGCGGCGTTGCCTGAGAAGAAACACACATTGCCGCCCTGCGCGACGAAAGATTCCACCGTATCGCGCATACCCCAGGACCAGTATTCGTCGTGGCCCACGCTCAGCATCAGGCGGTAGCGCCTCAGTAGGTCGGGATGGCGCTCCAAATCGCTGCTGATCGCGTAATCGACCTCATAGCCGTTTTTCTCCAGCCAATGAATCAGGACGCGATCCCAATTGTAAAAGCCAGCGACATTGGCCCAGACGGTTATGCCATCCTTTCTATTAATACCGCGATCGTCGAAGTCGTTTCCCACATCTGCTGCAAACTCCGCATCAAACCTGTAGTTCTCCGGCTTCCACAGAAAGCCTGGCATCCAGGGCCGCAGGAAGGACACGCGGCGTTCGCCGCCGATAAAAAACCCCTTCGAAGCGCCATCGCCTCGCTTCGCATAAAGACTCGCGACGCCATAGCTGTTGTAGGCCCCGTACGTGGCGGTGGCATGCACTAGAAGGATCTTCGCTGTGGGTTGGGCCGCGCGCACCACCACGAACGCCAAGGCCGTCGTTTCCGGTGCTCCCTGGTCCGCCGTGATGGCCGAGATCAGATAGAAACCCGAACGCCAGTCCTGTGGGATTTTCAGATTCACCGCGGCCGGCCAGCGACAGCCCTTCTCCCAAGCGTCTGCGGGCGTTGGGTAAAACGCGCCCATTAGGTCGTTCTTCGCCCAAACCGCCTTGTTCGTCAGTCCCGCCCGCGCGATTTGAAGACTATAACGTTTGGCGGTGGTGGAAACGTGCAGCGTGACGGTTTCGCCCGACGCGACGCTGAGCGAGCTGGTATAAATCTCAATTGGGCTGCGGGTATAAAGCTCACGTTTGATTCCAGACTTCTGTTCGGACGCCTCCGATGCAGCCGTGCCCGCGCCGCTCACCGCCGTCGCGGCGGCGATTTCCAACAGCTCTCGTCGTGTGATTTTGCTCATACGTGTCTCTCTGATGCGCCGGTATCGCAAAGTCTCATCGCTTGCGGAGCCAAGCGCCTGCAATCGTATGCCGCCTTTTCCCATCGCTCTCCTGAATGAAGAATTCCCATCCAATCTCGTCAGGTCCGATGATCTTCATCTTCTGGCGTAGCGTTGAACCCTCAGACTTCCAAATGCTGTCCACCACCCCGTCGGAGACGTTCATAGGAGCGGCGCTGACCGAGCCATCGCTCCCGAAGGCATAGTTCACGACATGATCGCTAGCAACGGCGAAAATGTTTTCGCACAGCAACGTCTCCGCGCCGGCGTCATCAAGGGCGAAGGTCCTTGCGGTGAGAAATCGCTTTCCGGGCCCCCATGTCCACACTCCGCGGGCGCGAAACGGCCGACCGTCATCCCATCGGGTGTCGATGCGCCATTCCCCGCCGATCCAGGACGCCAGGACATCGAATGCCGGATTCCCGGTAATCGGCGTCTTATCAGCTGATATGGCAGCAATGGGTATAGAACACACCAGCGATAACAGAAAAGTAAAAAACAGTTTCATTGGGTGTTCTCCTACATATTCTCGCTCAGCGTGGAGGACGACGAAATTAGAGTTACAGATTGTGGTTGGAGCACGAGGTCGGCTTCCAGAACATATTCGCGTGGCGCGGCGGATCTCGTGGTCATGTCAACGGACTTCACCGTTCCATCCGAGAGTGCGCCTGGCGTAACCTGCACCTGTTGAGCTGTCTTGTTAATGAGGAGCAACTTACGGCCTTGAGGCGTCATGAAGGCCTGCGCCTCGATGCTCCTGCCATGGGTTCTCGTCTGCAGCAGTTGCGCTCCTGGAGGAATTTCCTCCTTCAACAGCTTCACGACCCGGTAGACGGCATTCGGCTCGCCAGTCTCCCAATGAATCAAATTCGTACCGGCAAATTGACCCGGGTAGTCCACTAACTCTGCAGCCGCAACCATATCGACGCCTTCTCGGATGGCGCCCAAATATCCATAAGCGAACACCGAGGCGGCCAACGTCCAGTATTCGTCGGGGATGCGTGGATCGCTGAAATCAGACTTGCCGCCTTTCATTGCGGCGCCTACGTTCTCCGTCTCGGGCCCCCACATCGCCCCCAGCTCGCTAATAAATGTTTTAGTGCGAGGAGAGAGCCTCTGTCGGATACGCTCGATCTTGCGCATGGTATGCACAAAGCGATCCGCGTCAGCGAACATGTCGCGCTGCCAATCAGGCAACGTGCTGCCTGGTTCCGTAACGATGTACTTGTGGTAGGACACCATATCCAGCGGGATGCCGGGCTTGTGATTCTTCGCATTCAGAAAGTATTCGAAATAATGGAGACTTGACGCATCGGCCATGGCCAGTCCGCTAAATTTCATACTGGGATCGACCTTGCGGACCTCTGCAACGATTGCGTCATACAGAGCCGTATACACCTGCGGGTTAAGCTGATGCGCCATCCCCTCATCTTGCTCGTTGAGCACTTCCCAATAATCGATGTTGAGACGATGGCCGGAGACATGTTTTTTACCGAACTCGTCGGTGAATCCGCCCTTGATGTACCACTGCGCAATGCGCTTGAAGTGCGCGGCCGCCTCCTTGAAAGTCGGGTCGCGAAACTCGGTTCCCACGTCGGGCCTGAATTCATAGGCCCAATCGATTTCGTTCGGGTCGTCGGGATAGCGATGACGCGGAGCTTTGAACAGCCAAGCCGGTATCGCCATATTCAGCATGATTGGACGGCCTTCCTGCGCCGCGTAAAAGTCCAGCACGATAGGGTCGATCAAGGAGAAGTCCCATGACGTCTTTCCATCTTGCGGAGGGTCGAGTTCTGGGATTGCGAGTTTCGGGTAGGGAAACCAGGGTTGAAGCCTCGCATAGGACATCTTCAAATCCCGAAGCGCCGCGTGCGTCTGTTCATGAATCGGCCCGCCGCGGCGCATGGGCGGCTCCGGGCAGACCTGGATCGTCAAAGTTGTTTTGGACTCGCCGATTACCTTCGTCCAATCCACAGTAACCGCCGCAGAACCTGTTTTATCGGCGCTGTCGCTGCTCGTCGCACTCCATACCCATGGCGCGTACAGCGATACCACGCCGAAAGCAACGCCTATATACAGTCGTTTCCCAAGCATTCTCATGTTTATTCCTCTGCGTGAGTTTGTGCGCTTCGTAAGGCTGGGGTGGTTTTGTCGCAGCCCACCAGCAGCGCCACGCCATCTATGGGATTGCCGCGAATGGATTCTTCCACCTCCATGCTGGCCAGATTGCGAAACAACATCGCTGTGGGACGCAGGTAGGATTCGCCCAAGGACATGACCGGTAATTCCAACGGAAATCCGCCCGCCTCCCAAACGGAGCTTAGTTTTTTTGCCGAGGTCATAGGATCACTCGGTTACCGGTTCCGTGTTGCGAAGCTTGTCGGAACTTGCATAGAGGTCAACCATCTCTCGAATAGTTTCAGCCAGCCGTCGACAGGCAGCCCTTGCTTGACTGTAGAAAATCCGTGCTTGCCACTAGTAAAGATGTGCAATTCCGCGGGAGCCTTGATCGCGCTCCACTCCGAATACAAATCGACGGTGACTCCTGCCATTCCGACCTCATCGTCCTGCGCCACCAATGCGAAAAGCGGCGGCGCATCCGGTGGCACGGGGCGAACACCGGTCTCGCCGCCATAAATGGCCGCTACAAAATCTGGTCGACTTTCCGGCTCGTGATCTTTGACCACGCCCGTGACGACAAAGCCTCCGGCTGAAAACCCCATGAGACCAATGCGGTTCGGTTTGATGCCCCACTGCGCAGCCTTCTCACGTACGAGTTTTACGGCTTGCTTCGCATCAGCGCGCGCAAGTGGATAGACTGCCTTCGCGGCGCTGTCTCCCGCAAAGATGTCGTCGAAAGTCTTGGGCGCATGTTTCCGTGCGCTCATTCCTTGGCTTAAGATTTGCGCTGACGGAGCAGCTCCCGCCTCTTGGAACTCGGTCGGATCATCAGGAGTGTGCGCCAGCCGGTACTTGAGGACAAATGCGGTAATCCCGCGTTGCGCCAGCCATTCAGCCACGCGAGTACCTTCATTGACCCAGTCGAGTATTCGCAAACCGCCGCCCGGACAAATGATGACACTCGTGCCAGTGCGCCTTGCTAAGTTCGGCAGGAAGACAGTTAGCGTCGGCTGGATCACGTTGCGTATCATCTTCAAACGTGGTGACGACGGCAGCGGCCTTTCGTAGAATTCTACTTCCGGGTAATGCCACTTTTCGGAACGCTGTGCTTCGCCTGGCCAAATCGGAACGACCTCGTGATCCGCAAAAGCTGCACGGCTCGAAATCACACCGACCAGCAGCACCAGAACGAGTCGCGTCATTTCGACGCCTGACAGCCGAGTCGTTCCTTGGGAAAGGTCGCGGAAGGGCTCGCGCCCACCCGCGCCAAGCTGCATGTGCGGCCTATCTCCTCGCACAAGGGTGGCCGGTCCGTCTTCTTGCAGACACAGAGACGCACCGGCCCCGTTGCACTCGGAAGATACTTGACTGGCAGAAACTGCGTACCTTTATGCGATCCATCGCAGAAGGGTTGCTTTTTGCTCAACCCGCACGCGCACCACCAATACGTCTTGCCCTGTTCGACCCACACTTCTTGAGGCTCTTTGGCCGCGACTTCGGGCATGACAGACCGACGGCGCAACTCCCGGAACATACCCAACCACTTACGCAAAGGAAAAGTCTGGGATTGCCAGAATGATTTGATCTCCTCCTCACCCTCTACGCCAGTGGGCGGAAATTCATCGTGCGCTGGAGCGTAGTAAGTGCCGAAGAGGACGTCCCAGCACGGAAATATAAAAGCGAAATTCTTGTCCCAATGCTGCGGTAGCGAGCTGTGATGGATGCGGTGAACTTGTGGACTGCAGTAGAACACACTGGCCTTGCCCACCTGAAATCTTACGTTCATGTGCCCGAGCGCAAAAAATGTAGTGAATGCGGTGGCGAGGATTCCCGTGACCCAGCCCAGCTCCCAAGCGTTGAAGGATTGCAGCTTGAATACAAGGGTCGTGGGAACGGCTATCAACACCGCGGCGACTATTGCATCGAGCCAGCCGTCGCGGTTGATCGTGATGGCATCAAGCTCGCGATCCGTATGGTGTACCTTGTGAATCTGCCACAGGATTTGAGACCCGTGCATGCAGCGATGGTACCAATAGAAGAGGAAATCTCCGGCGATCATCGAGAGCCAGAGCGCGCCCAATAGCAGCGGCAGGCTCGTCCCATCAACGAATTGCAGATTGATTAACCCCGGCTCAAAACCAAAGTATCGAGCTAGCGTAGCTACTGCCGTGATCGCACAAGAAAACGTGAGGCTTGCCACGAAGATCCAGAACACCGTGATGTGCAGATGCAGGAACCAGGTTCTGAGGGACTTACGTGGGCCGGCTGGCGTAAACAGGCGCTCACCGACTGAAAGGAACAGCACCGTCGCGACTGGCATTAGTGTACCTAGCAAGACTGGGAGGATCGATTGTGGAGCTGACTTGCCCGAGATCTTTGGAACCAGGTAAAAGACGCTATAAAGCACTGCTGCAATTAGCAGTACGGCGAAGGTCACATCAACAACCCAACCACGGAAAACCGCAAGGTTGTCGGAGCGGGTGGCCGCCTTTCCAGATAATTTCTGTAGCAAAGTTTGCGTGCTCATTGAGATGCCTCAATCTCTGTTGCTGGCGCGATTGCGAAACAACATTGGCTGCGGATGCCGATTCGATTCTCCCAGCGACATCATCAGAAATTTCGGCGGAAAGCCTCGCATCCATGACCGATGGATGAAGGATTCCCGACGGGTGCCGCCGAACCAGGCTTGCGACCGGAGCTTTTTCTTAGGCGGCGTCAAGCGTTCTCCCGCACCTAACGACCGCGCGTTGCGTTACGGAGATCCGCATTCGCACTGCGCCGGGTTCGTGCGTGCCCCACAGCTCGCGCATCGCGTTGTGAATCTTCGATGAGTTTTTGCATGGCCACGCGCGCTGCCGAGGCATCGCGCGCGACAATGGCTTCGAGCACCTTCTGATGCGCCGGCATGGAATGGCGTTGCCCGCGCGGCGCATCGCGCACCAGATCGAAATTGACCGAAAGCGCCGCGCCGAGCACGTGCATCAAAGAGGAAAACAGCCGATTGCCCGAGGCAGCGATAATCGTTTGGTGGAACTTCAGATCCGGTCCGATGATTCTCTCGCCGTCGTCCCCCGCCGCCTGCATGTCCTCATACGCCTTGCGCAATATTTTGAGATCTTGCGCCTTGGCGTTCTTTGCGGCCAGAGCCGCCGCCAGCGGCTCGATGAGATGACGCAGCTCATAGAGCTCATCGATCGCTCGACCGGCCTCGTCTGACTCGAGCTGCCACGACAGAATATCGGCATCGAGGAAGTTCCACTGCTCGCTCGGGCGAACCAGCGTTCCCAGTTTCCGCTTCGGCTCCACGAGCCCTTTGGACGCGAGCACCCGCAGCGCCTCGCGCAGCGCCGTGCGGCTGACGCCCAACGCGCTACACAGCTGCGCCTCGCCCGGCAAGGCATTCCCGCAGGCGAACTCCCCGGCGATGATTCTTCTGCCGATCTCCTCGATCACGTGCTCGTGCAGTCCACGGGCTTTGAGTTTTCTCATATCAGGCTCCGGTCGGCGAAGATTGCTATTGGGCTGTCACAATATCATAATACAAATAGATTCCCACCCTCAAATCACGTGAACACAACGACTTTCATGAAGGCGCAGGATTCGACCCATCACCCGCATCGATTGAAGGCCAACACCATCGGTCCCTGGGGATTGGCGGCCCTCGCGATTGGCATTACCTCACCGGCCATGGGTCTGTATGGCCTATGGGGTCCGATGCAGGCGGCGGCCGGCCCGATCACGCCGTTGATTTTTCTGGCGGCGATGCTCATGACGCTGCCGACGGCTATTTCATATGCCTTGCTCAATCGTGAAGCGCCCTCGGCGGCTGCCGCTTCCGCATGGCTGTGGCAGGCCGTGCATCCGCTGGCGGGCTTTCAGGCGGGACTTTTGATGACCACGTATTTCTTCATGGCGGCCGTCGCTCAGCCGCTCATGTTCGCGCTGTTCTTTCACGACCTGCTCGAGCAACTGCATGCGCAACTCCCGCAGGCGGTCACTTTGACCCTGGGTGTATTGCTGTCGAGCGCGCCGGTCGCCTGGGTGTGTCTGCGCGGTGCGGAGGCCTCGATCAAAAGCACCGTGCGGCTCATGCTGATCGAAACCCTCGTCGTGGTGGCGTTGTCGGTGACGATTCTGGTCGTCAAGTCTTCACAGCCTGGGGCCGTCGACCTCTCGCCCTTCGATCCGCATCAGGCAAGCAGTTTTTCGGGCTTTTGGATGGCGATGGTTTTGGGCGTTCTGGCCTTTTGCGGGTTTGACGTGGTATCCACGGCCGCAGAAGAAGCTCATGCCCCCCGCGAACATGTGCCCAAGGCGATTTTGCTGACGGTCGTCGGCATGGCCCTGTTTTGGGCGTTGAATGCCTGGGTCTTCACGCTCTCCACACCGGATGAGCTGGTTCGGCAATACACCGCTCAAGGCCTGACCGCCGTGACGCCGATGGCGCAGAGGTATTGGGGCTGGGGCAATTTGATCGTCATTCTCACCGCGTTCACCGGATTGACGGCGGTGTACATCAGCAGCATGCAGGGAACCTCGCGCATTGTGTTTGCCCTCGCCCGCCATGGCCTGCTGCCTCAGGCGTTGGGGCGGCTCGCTGGCGAGAAGCGGGTGCCGAGGAATGCCGTCGTGAGCGTATTGGTGGCCGTCATCGTCTTGGACGTCGGCTCGCTGTACTTGCTCGGTAACGGCTTAGAAAGTTTCACGTGGTGGGCCAATGCGCTGGTGTTCTTCGCAACGCTGACGTTTCTGTCAGTCAATATCGCCAATACGTTCTATTTCTGGCGCTACGCGCGGAGGGATTTCAGAGTCATCGCAAATCTACTGGTCCCGATAGCTGGCGTCCTGTTGAATGCGTACCTGATCTACGCCGCGTTCTTCTCAGCGCTGTGGGCCGGCGATTGGCGCACCGGGAAAAGCGTGGTGCTGGGGTGCGTGGCGTTGCTCATTCTGCAGATCGGCGGCGTGGCTTATGTGAGAATGTTTAAGTCTCGGCTACTCAGTCAAGGCAGGCCGATCGGAGTCGACTCGCACGTTACGCTCGACCCCTCATCGATTAATTCGTCGGCGGCTCCGGCGGTCTTGCAACCTACGCTTCCTCCATCATGAAGCTCAATGAGCAATCCCTGCTGGTGACAGGCGCCGCCCGCGGCGTGGGCGAAGCGATCGCCTGCGGCGCGGCCCGAGAAGGTGCGCGCGTCACCGCGGTCGATAATGACGCAACAGGCCTCGGCATGCTGAGCGAGAAAGCCAAGGCTCAGGATTTGAACATTCAAACGGTCGTTGCGGACATCTCAACGACTGAAGGCAATGCACGCGCTGTCGCCCACGCCGAAAGCCACTTCGGCCCTTTGAACACTTTTATCGCTAACGCCGCGATCATTCGCTTCGCCGACACCCTGGCGACAACGGAAGAGGACTGGGATGCGATTCATCGCGTCAACCTCAAAGGCGTTTACCTGGGTATTCAGGCGGCGTTGCCCTCGCTGCGCCGCTCGGGCGGAGGCAGCCTTATCCTGCTGGCTTCGGTACTGGGCGTCGTCGGCGATCCGCTGTTGTCCGCCTATGGAGCGACAAAAGGCGGACTACGCGCGCTGTGCCGCTCGATCGCCGTGGCGCATGGCGCGGAAAACATCCGCTGCAATACGATCTGTCCCGGCGACATCGAGACAGACATGATGCGGGCGCAGCTGGCGTTGGAGCAAGATCCTGTCGCGGCTCGCCTGCAACTGCTGGCGCATTATCCGCTGCGGCGCTTCGCCTCACCCCGGGACGTGGCGAATGCGGCGATTTTCCTGGCGTCTGATCAGGCGAGCTATATCACCGGCACGGACTTGTTTGTCGACGGCGGCTTGCTGGCGAAGTGCTATTAGATCGCTGAGAGTCATGTTGAACGATTAACAACTTTACTTTTTCGAACGGATTCTCAAATGTACCAAAAAGCGCGCCTCGACGTTCTGCCACGACGGGATGTCGGCCCTGGCGGCGTGGCGGGAAAAACTCCACCCATTGATCGTACTGGATCTGATGCTGCCCGGAATGCTGGGCGACGAAGTGCTGAGGCTTGCCCGGATTTCACGTATCCTCGGTTGACGGACGGACCACCCCTTTCTCATGGTACGTGGGATCCTCGCGCACGCTGATCCTGGTCGACAATATTCCGATCGCACGCACGATGATCGACCCTTGGGTCGCGTTAGACAACGTTCTGCTGCACAACGTGGAGAGAATAGAAGCCGTCAGGGGTCCAGGCTCGGCGATCTATATCTTGAGGTCTTTTTCTAGCGCTTCGACGTCAGCGGCAAAACGGGATGGCGCGCCCGGAAGGAAAAACTTCGAACTCCCTTTTGGATACTCTTACCGCATGGAGTAGCCTTCTGTACGCTCAGAGCCCTCCCACTCACCGAACCCTGCATCAGGCTGGAAATTCGCACTTACTCATGTTCAGCCCTAGCGGCCTCTTCCCCGTAATTCCCCAGATGAGTTGCAATAGCGCGCGTCGTTGATTCCTACGGAAGTCGACCCATCCCATTGCCCGGAGGAAAACAGGCAATGGCGGCATCTCGCGGGCGCCAGGAAGCAGCACGGGGATGACTGGACAGCGGCGCTCGACGAACTGTTCGAGAAAACCCCTCAGCTCCACTCGCTGCCACGGACCAATATTCGAGCGACCGACGAAGACCGCCGCCGCTCGAATGCGCGTAATCTGCTGCTCCAAAGCGTCTTGCCACGGCAATCCGGGTTGGATCTGTTCGTCATCCAGCCACGGGCGCACTCCGTGCTCCTCTAGCTTGCGGCAGATCCTCCGCACGATTTGTTTGTCGGCCGAGTGATGGCACTGAAAAACGTCAAAGCGCCGGGCGGCGTTGCGCGGTGTGCGGGCGTGTGGATTTCGGACGGAGACTTCCGCAACCGGAGCACGTGCCGAGGGTCGTCTCGCCTTCTGCGAGCGCTGCGCTAGCTTGCTCACTTGAGCTGAAACCGCGAGAGATAGTCGCCGGCGAATGACGCCGACTCGCAGCCATCATGCGAAGCTAGAGTCTTCTGAACGTGTTCATCCCCTGATGCGACCATCATGCAGAAGTGACCTGTGTGCGTTTAAAAAAGGTAGACTCGATGCTGAGATCAGAATAATCTCAGCTTCGCCCAACCACAAGCAGAAATCGGTGGTGTGCGGGATATTTTTTTATATATCAAAACTAACGATGTGGTTTAAACTCACTCAACTTATTGATTTAGTTGCCCCATATCCCTTCCGAGCTGCTGTTCGAAGCGAGCCTGGGGGTAAGGTGGCGGTTGTGCAGATGCAGGAGGCGACGTGCTCGGCAAAACTCAGCGAGTCAGTACCGCGCGTCGCCAATCAAGATGGGAAGTACGACCGATATCTGCTGAAGCCGGGCGACTTATTGATTCAGGCACGAGGCTTTCACAATCCCGTAGGCCTCGTTTCCATTGACCTGCCCGTAATTGCAGCGCCCGGCCTACATACGTTGCGGCCACATCTGGAGCGAATTCTTCCCGAGTACCTAGCCTGGTGCCTCAACCACCCGCGGACCCAATCAACAATTGCAGCCGCCGCCCAAGGCACTCATGCCCCCTTTATCTCGAAGCAAGCATTGGGCGCGATTCAAATTCCGGTGCCATCTTTGGCCACCCAACATCGAATCGTCGAGGTCAATCGATTGCGCCAAAACGAGCGCCGGCTCACCGTGCAACTCTCCGAAGCGCAGGACCTGCTCGTGAACGAGACTACATGGCAAGCCGCGATCGCCTCATGAGTCCGCGCGCATACGTCGAAAAAGCTCTGTGGCT